>Ga0315279_10000140_pt1 | contig 156147 bp, 118 predicted proteins | sample YL17G06_20_MG_FD_203694 | JGI IMG/M metagenome (GOLD analysis project Ga0315279, IMG submission 203694) | Sediment microbial communities from Yellowstone Lake, YNP, Wyoming, USA - YL17G06_20 | ecosystem: Environmental > Aquatic > Freshwater > Lake > Sediment | place: USA: Wyoming | collected... | reverse complement strand
CGGAGGGGCAATGAGCGGGCGGCTTGGGGCGCTAACTCCAGTCGCCCTACGGGCTCCTTCCGTTAGCGCCCCACCGGAACTTTCTACTTTGCTCAAAACCGGAACTTTCTACTTTGCCTTGACAGATGTCAAGTGCTATTCGCAAGGCTTCGATGCTTGATTGGTGACTTGGGCGGGCCCCCTGTTTGGTGCTCTGTAGCGGCGGTCTCTGACCGCCGGGAAGATCGGCGCTCCCCCGCATCGCGGGCCCTGTACCATATGGTACAGGGCGCTACAGATCAAGTTTCGGGCTACTCCAGCCGTGCCGTGTAGTCGCGGTAGGCTGGCCAGCCCTCAACAGAGGTGGCCATCTTGGCGGACTGGACAACGGCGTCGGCCACGACTTCCGCTGCCAGGGCTCCCACCGCGGAAAGAGGTACATCGGCCTTTAGCTTGTTGGTGGAGATAGCAAACGTGCTATCCCCATCCCCGGTCGTATGGTAAGGATTGATGGCGCGCGCCGCGCCGGTGCTCGCCATCATGGCAATCTTGGTCAACTGGGTTTTGTTGAAGGCGACATTGGTTGCCACTACGGCCAGCGTGGTGCTGCGCAGCGCCAGGTCGTCGATCTGCAGCGAGGCCCCGGGAGCGGCTTCCGTAAGCTGCTGCTTTAGTGTTTCCACGATATTCACAAAGCCCTTGCCGTCCGGCCGGCGGCCGCCTGCAATGATTTTTCCGCTGCGCCAGTCCAGGATATCGCCCACCGAGTTGGCCACCACCAGTGCGGCGATGACAACGCCGCCGAGGCGCAGGCTGGCGCAGCCCACGCCGGCTTTCATGCCGCCGATACCTCGGGAATGCAGCATCTTTCCGACTGTTGCCCCCGCGCCGATCCCCACGCATCCTTCCTCGACGGGCGCGGCAGAAGCCGCCTGGCAGGCCTGGTAGGCGGCCTCGGGGTCAGGGCGAATCTTGGCGTCGCCCAGGGCGAGGTCATCAATTACCGTCCCCACCACAATGGGAATGCGCGTGTTGGGGATGCCCCAGTCAAACCCCTGCTTGCGCTCTTCGAGATAGCGGACTGCGCCCGGCACGGCGGCGAGACCAAAGGGGCCGGCGCCCGCCATGAGAATTGCGTGAATGGTGTCGATGGGACTCGCCGGTTGGAGCATCACACCCAGCCAGTCACCCGGCGCGGAGCCATCGTAATCAACTCCGGCTGCGGCTTCGCCGTCGAAAAGGATGGCGGTGCACCCGGTGGGGCGGCGAGGGTCCGTGAAGTGCCCCACCTTGATACCCGGAACATCCGTGAGGGAGCCGCGCGGCGAGGGCGCTGCCGGAGATGACGCGTGAGCCCTGGCGGGCAGGGCACTGGCCCAACTTACTCCCGCGGTTCCCATCACCGTGCGCGTGAATTCTCTTCGAGTGATCCTGGACATTGGCTGCCTCCTTGCCCGCAGGCTGGCGGAGGGCCTCCCGCGGTGTCGGTTCAAACATCCTCTGCGCAGACTCAGAAGGTCTGCGCCATCCGGGGATTGCTGGCAAACCATACGCGCGCGGAACTTGTCGCGTCAAGCGGGTTCTCTAATATGTAGCGACGGTCTCTCGCCGCCGTAGAGACGTTCCGCCGCAACGTCCCGCTTGGCAGGAATCTTCCGGTGGTCCAGCAGGGAAGAGGGAACCCGTACGCCCGAGAATAATCCCAGCGCCTTCGTCAAGCTTGTGTTCGGATGTGGGATACGGAGCTGGAAAATATCGAAGGCGTCTTGCGGCAATATGGCGAGATGTTGGCGGCCTGTGGCGTTCCGGCTGACGCGCAAAGACTGATCCTGGGCGGAACGATGGCCAAGATCCTCGGCCTGCCGGAGGGGCCCTAAGGTGACGAGGTGCAACCTCAGAACAGCGCGTCCCGGCGCCGCGGATGCTGCCGAGACGGCAAAAGGCGACGTTTACTATCCTGCTGAAATCGCAGCCCGCGAAGCCCGGAAGTGGTTCTGCCTGTCGCCAGCTTGCAGCGTCTTCAAGAGTTCTTGTTGATAGGCTCAAGTCTGGCGGTGCGATCCCGATAGGCCGGTGTAGAGGGGACCCCTGGCGGGCAAAATGTCGCTTGGGAATTCCAAAAACCGGATTTGCCTCCCCAAGGCTCCCGCCAGCACCAGGAAGCGTCGAGCGTCCAAAATAGGCTAGATGTGTTACCTCATGCCAAGGAAGCCCTGGAATCGCCTGCCAGCCCCCGGGAAGGGCATTTCAGGAAGGAATCCGGCGAGCCGAGCTGCAGCGCAGGCGCTTGTCCCGGAAATCGGACACTCTGTCCCTAGCCCTTGTAGCTAGCCTGTGTCCCTAGTCCTGAACGCTGACCGCGGTCACCCGGACGCGCCGAAAGATCTTCCCCGCGGCCTCCGGGTCAAGTCCGTCGGTGCGGGTTTCGCGCGCCTTGGCGGCGCCGGCCGCCACTGCCCAGCGCAGGGCCTGCGGCCACACCAGTCCTTTTTCCCGAAAGGCCAGGAGCCCGGCGGCGAAAGCGTCCCCCGCGCCGGTGGCGCTGCGGACCTTGATAGGTGGGGGAACGAGTCGCCAGGCGGCCTCGGCCGTGACCGCCAGGGCGCCCCCGCTTCCCAGGGTGCACACCGCCAGCTCAACTCCCCTCGCCACCAGACTGCGCAGGGCGCGGAGGAGCGCGGAACGTGTGCGCAGTCGCTCTCCCACGGTTTGTTCGAGCTCCACGCGGTTCAGTTTCACCACCGCCGGCCGCGCGGCCAGGGCGCGCGACAACGCGGGGCCGCGGGAATCGACGAGCACCGGAACGCGCCGCCGCCCGGCCAGCCGCGTGAGTCGCGCATAAAGGGCGGGGGAGCAGCCCGGCGCCAGACTCCCGCAGAGGGCGAGCCAGGAACTCTTCGGCAGCCAGCGCTCCGCTCGCCGCAGCAGGTCGAGTTCGCTCGGGCGCGAGCAACGGATGCTCACCGGCAGCAGCAGCGTTTCGCCCACCTTCGCTTCTTCGACAATCGTGATCACTCGCCGCGTCTCGCCCGGCGCGGGAGTGAAATCCGGTCGCACCCCGCGCCGGCGAAGCAACTGCGCCAGCCTGCGGCCGTTTTCCCCGGCGGCAAACCCCAGCGCGACGGAGCGCGCCCCAAAGTCCACTGCAAAGGCCGAGAGCAGGCCGCCTTTGCCGCCGATGCATTCCACTTGCTCAGTGGCCGGCAGGCGCGCGGCGCGCGCCAGTCGATCAACCACGTAAACGTGGTCGAGAGTCGTATTGGGTGTAACAGTCAGGATCATGACGGAGCAAGCCAATGGGGCGTTCTGTGGCCGCGGGTTTATCCCGCCACCCGATCCCCGGTCGGCGAGCGCGGTCGAGATTTCCCCCCGGTCAGCTCGCGGCTCCTCGCCCAGGGGTCGGACAGGTGGAGCGCCGCTACAAAACTTTGCGAAAGGCGTGTTGGGTCTTGATGAGGCTGTAGTTGCCTCTCTCGTAGAAAGCGCGCGCGCCCTGGCGGAGGATGTTCGACCGCAGGTAAACGCTCGCGCAACCCTGCTCCCGCGCCCAGTCCTCGGCGTGCTGCAACAGGAGCCGGCCAATCCTCTCGCCGCGATGCCCTTCATCCACCACCAGACCCCCGATTTCCGCATGCGGCTCGCTTTCGACCAGGTAGCTGACGAAGGCGTGGACCCAGCCTACGGCCTGGCCCTCCGCCCGTGCTGCCACGAAGACCGCGTGCTGTGCCTGGGCCTGAATCTGCTCGAGACGGCGTAGCACTTCTTGTGGCGTGGAGGGGTACCCGAGCTGCCCGGCGAGCGTCGCGATACGCGGCGCATCTTCTGCGCTGGCGGGTCGTATTTGAACCAGTTCCCCGAAGTTGCTTTCGCGAGCCAACCCCTGCTCCCAGCCCTCTGGGCTCCCGAGTTCATGCGAACAGCCCATTTCGCGATCTGGAGCGGCGCTCGGCGCCTGTCCCGACTTGTCGGGGAGCGCCGTTTGTGCGCTGCGCTCCCCCAAGGGGGAGAGCCGCCGATTGCTGCGACAACGGGCGAGTCTTCCCACGGACTCTTATGCCCAGAACACTTCAAGCGACGAGGTCGGTCCGTCCAGGTGTCCCACGAGCTTCTTCTCGAGCGGCTCTCGTAAGGGCTCCAGATTCCGCCGCAGCCGCTCGACCTCCGCCGCGCTGAGGGGAGAAAAATTCCGCGCCACCTCCACGTTGTGCTCGAGGAATTCCCGGCGCGGCATGCCCACCACCGCCGCCGTCACCGGCAGGCCCAGCGAGTAGCGCAGCAGGGAATCGATGTCGGTCTTGCCGGGTTCCTTTCCCAGCAGAAATTCCTGCCCGGTCACTTTCATCGCGATCACGCCCAGGTTTTTCTTCCGCGCCGCAGGCAAGGCCAATTCTTCAAAGCGCCCGTTGCGGCTGGCGTTGAGGGCCATCTGCGTACAATCGAGGTCGTGGCGCTCGATGGCCTGCGCCAGCACTTCGCCGTCGGTGTGGCTGGTCATGCCGATGAAGCGCGCGAGCTTCTGCTCGCGGGCTTCCAGCAATCCCTTGAGCGCGCCGTCCGCCGCTTCCAGTTTCGCCAGGTCCTCAGCGCGGCCGAGGTTGTGGAGGTGCAGGAGGTCCACCTGGTCAACCTGCAAGCGTTTCAGGCTGCCCTCCAGCCGCCGCAGGAAGTCGTCGCGCTTGCGGTCGGGAATCTTGGTGGCCAGCCAAACTTCCTTGCGGCGCGTGGCCATCACCTTTCCCACCCGCGTCTCGCTCGTGCCGTCGCCGTAAGCGTACGCCGTGTCCAGGTAGGTGATGCCTAGGTCAATGGCGCGGTGGAGCGCGGCGAGCGCCTGGTCCTCATCCGGGTACATCAGGAAGCGGCTGCCACACCCAAACGCCAGAATGGAGACGCTCGCCCCGGTGCGTCCCAGGATACGCTGGGGGAGAGTGCTCTTTTCGCTGGGACTTCCCTCCGCCTTGCTTCCCAGCAGTTTCAGGCCGGCCCCGGCAGCCGTCCCCGCTGCCAGGCGTTCCAGGAATTTTCTGCGTGAAACGTCTTTGCTCATAGACTCTCCTTTATACATCAGCAATAGAATGCCTGCTCACCCCTGCTTGGTCAATCCTGGGAAGCGGGCCGCAGGAACCCGCGGCCGGAACATGCTGCGTCGTTCGAGGTGAGTTGAACGTCGTCGAAGTCTCCCGTTTCATCAAACGATCCGATTCCAATCTGTCCGCAGGTGAACGTCTGGTCAACCACCGAGAAGAGCGGCTGTTTCTGTCCGTCCATGAATACTTCAATCGAGCCCGTGCCGACATCGCGCAGGATGCGGACGGTATGCCAGGCGCGGTCCGGGAGCGCTGCCGCCGCTTCCGTGCCGGCGAGGCGCTTGCGCGGTTCGCCGTTCACGATGAACACCCCGTTGTGGACGGGTTGCTCCGTGCCGCGGTCGCCGGAAAGGTGGGCATAATAGAAATGCAGCGTGTCCACATAGTTGAAGACCACGAGCATGGACCCGCCCTCGCGCCGCAGGCGCGCGCGGAAATCCAAGCTCCCGACTTGGGTTTTTCCCAGCAGCGCGAATTGCCGAGGACGACGCGGCACCCCCGGCTCGCGGTTTCGCTTCATGTGCAGGTAGTGGTTTCCTCCCTCCCCCAGGATCACCCAGTCTTCAGGGTAAGGGAACTGCCAGGCGTCCAGCTTTCCGGCTTCGAAGTCATCGCGAAAGCTGATGGACCGAATCACCGCTCCCCCCGCGCCTGACGAGACGAAGGCGGCTGCGACCGCCGCTAGTCCAAACCAACACCACCCCGGGAAAGATTTCATCAGCCTGCAACCTCCTGTTGCCGCGAGAAGGGCGGCGCAACAAACGGGCGTATTATACGGCTCTCGCGCCCGGCACGGGTGTCATTTCTCATTTCAAACTTCCCGCGAATCGGTTATAAGTCAGGCGCGCCGGATTCTTGCGGCGGCAACAAGATCCCATACTCGAAGGCCGAGCAGCCAGAGTGGATTCCAAGAGCAGCGCTTCATTGTCTTCCGATTCTTCGGTCCTGCGCCTTCTGCCGGTGTTCTTCTTTTGCTCCGGCGCTTCGAGCCTCACCTTTGAAACCATCTTCACGCGCCTGCTCACTTACACCTTCGGGAACACCGCCCAGGCGGTGAGCACGGTGCTGGCGGCTTTCCTGGGGGGACTGGCGCTGGGAGCATTCCTGGTAGGCCGCTGGGTGGACCGCCACCCCCCGTCGCTGTGGACCTACGGCGTGCTGGAGCTGCTGGCGGCAGTTTACTGCCTCTTCCTTCCTCAACTCTTCGCGCTCCTCACCCACACCTATGTGGCGCTTTATCACCAACTGCATCTCGGCCCCTCAGCGCTCACGCTGGTCCGCTTCTTGCTGGCGGGGATGGTGATCCTGGCTCCTACCTTCTTCATGGGCGGGACCTTGCCGGTGCTGGCGCGCTGGGTGGCGGCGGCGAGGCGCGATTTCGAGCCGGAAATCGACCGCCTCTATGCCTGGAATACTCTGGGAGCAGCCCTCGGGGCCCTCGCTTCCACCTACCTGCTGCTGCCCGCCCTGGGGGTTCGCGCCACCATCGGCCTGGCCTGCGGGGTGAACTTCGCCATTTTCCTGGGAGTCGCCGTACTGGCTTCGCGCCCGGCCTTCCCGGCCCCCGGGGAAGAAGCGGCGGCCATGCCGGGCCGCGCTGCGGATGATTCCGCGCCCTGGCACTCCTCCCCCGCCCTTTTGCTGGGTGGCGCCTTCCTCACCGGAGCCGTGGCCCTGGCTTACGAGGTTATCTGGACACATGTTCTGGCATTTCTGATTGGCAATACGGTCTATGCCTTCGGAGTTATGCTCTTTACGTTCTTGTGCGGCCTGGGCTGGGGCGCTCGCCTCGTCGCCCAGCATCTCCGCCGGCCGGCGTCCTGGGCGCGCTGGCTGGCCGCCTCCCAACTGCTGCTGGGCCTGGCGATTCTCCTTACCCTTCCCGCCTGGAACCGCATCCCGGACGTTTTCGCCCAGGGTTATGTGAAGGCCCTCCAGATCGAAGTCCTGGGACTGGCCTGTCTGCTGGTGGTCCGGATGATTTACGCGGGAGGGAAGATTTACCGCCGCTTTTCCGCCGGAACTTTTCCCTGGTGGCGGGTGGCGGAAGTGGTTGGCGAAGGGCTGCTCCTGGCCGTGCTCCTCAGCCTGAATACTTCATTTCTTTGGAAATATGAAAATACCTATTTTATTGCTGGTGAACTCCTGCGCTTTCTCTGTGCTTTCTGCCTGTTGATCGTTCCCGCGCTGCTTCTGGGCATGAGTTTCCCGCTGCTGCTCAATCTGGCGAGCCACACGGCCCAGCAGGTGGGTTCGCGCGTGGGTGGGATCTACGCCGCGAACACCCTGGGGACCGTCCTGGGGTCGGTGGTGACGGGGTTCGTCCTGCTGCCGCGTTTCGGCTCGCTCGCCACGCTGCGCGGCGCGGCCGCCGTGAATCTGGCATTGGGACTGGCCTTTGCCTTCTGGCTGGTACCGCTCAATGTCCTGCGCAAAGCCGCGCTTTTCCTTGTCACCGCAGCGCTCGCAACGATCTTCCTGGCCCGGCAAGGCGGTTGGGATGAAGGAAGGATGACGAGCGGGACTTACGTTTACTTCAGCGCCGCCTGGCCGGTGGACCGCGTGCTCTATCTCCAGGAGGACGCGCAGGGCGGCCTCACCTCCGTGATCCAGACGGGCCCCACACGCACGCTGCTCTCCAACGGAAAGTTTCAGGGGAACAACACCGGCGAAATCGGAGCGCAGATCCGGTTTGCCTCCATTCCGATTCTGTTCACGCAGGCTTTTGATCGCGCTTTGGTGATCGGCCTGGGCACCGGCCAGACCTTGCGAGCCGTGGCGCGCTTCCCCTTCCGGCAAATTGATGCGGTGGAGCTGGCCCCCCACATCGTGGAGGCGGCGCGCCTGTGGTTCGAGGATGTCAATGGCCGAGTGTTCGACCGCGACCCGCGCGTGAAGCTTTCCATCGGCGACGGCCGGAATTTCCTGCTCCTGTCGCGCCAGCGCTACGACCTGATGACTATCGAGATCACCTCCATCTGGATCAGCGGGGAAGCCGACCTCTATAACCGGGAGTTTTATGAACTCTGCCGCCGGCACCTCACCGGGCAGGGAGTGCTCCAGCAATGGGTGCAAATCCACCACATGCGTCCCCAGGACCTGCTGGTGGTCCTCAACACCGCAGCCCAGGTCTTTCCACACGCCGCCTTCTTTCTCGGTCCCGAGCAGGGATTGCTCATCGCCTCCGCTTCACCGCTGGAGATCGACTACGCGCAAATGCAAAAGCTCGATTTCAAACCGGAAGTCCGAAAGGAACTGGCGACGCTCGGCGTGCCCAGCCTGGCTTCCTTGCTGGGCGAACTGGTGTTATACGGTGAGTCGTTCCGCCAGTTCGTGGCGCTGTTGCCTCGCTTGAGCGGCTTGCCCCGGGACTTTGCTTCCACTGACTATCGGCCCTACCTGGAGTACCAGACTCCAAGAGGTAATGCTGTTCCTTATAACACCTCAATATTGAACATGCAATTGATGGATGCATTCCGCCCGCGCCTGCTCCCAGCGGACCTTCCCATCCGGAACCTGCCCTCCGAAAACGAGAAGAATCTGCTCCTGGGTTACGTCGCCGGAGCGCGCGGAGACCGCCCGGGCGCCCTGGAGTACTTCCGCCGGGTCGAGGGGCCTGCTCGATCACGCGCCCAGGCGGAAATCGCCCGCATCGAGTCCAGCCGGCGCGAACCCGCGCGCTGAGCGATCTCCCGGTGATGCCGGCCCCCATAGCCTTGGTCTTTCGCTGCCGGGCAGGTTTTCGGTTGCCTTGACGAGAGCACGCGGGTCCTGCCACGCGCCTTACCCACGCGCGCGCCCCGGAAATTGCCCGCCTGGTTCGAGAGACCAGCCGGCAGATCTCGTTTCGTCTGGGCTACAGCCTGGCCCGGGGCTTTACCCCGCCGGCCGCGCAAACACCGGGCAAGCGAAACTCCTGACGGTCACATGCTTCAGGCTCGCAGGCGTTTTCCCGGGCGCCGCGCGCTTCATCTCCCCGAGGGATGTTGCAACTGGTTGTGCTCACCCTGGGACTCATCGACGACGGCCTGCTTCAATTCACCCTCAAAGATATTCCGCTCGCAGATGATGTAGTCCGCCTGGGGGCCGATGTAAATGCCCACTTGCTGCGTGGCGCTGGGACCCTTGCGGGTTTCCCGGATGGTGTTGGAGGTGAACGTGAGGTTGCGCGTGGCCCCTTCAATGCGCACGCCGTAACCGGGGGCGCCGGGACGCCCGTTGTCCTCGATCTTGTTCTCGCTGAAAGTGTTCCGGTGTCCGGCGTTGCTTTCCGGCTCGTTGCGGAAGAAGATTCCCGCCCGCCCATTTCCGCTGACCGTATTTCTGAAGAAGGTGTTATCTGTATCCTTATGGCCGATAGAGATACCATCCTGGCCGTTGCCCCAGGACTCGTTCTGCTCGTAGCGCGCGTGCTGCACGCGCCAGCAGAGGTACAATCCGTCTTCGCCGTTGTCGTGGGCGCGGTTAAAGCGCACGAGCCCGCGCTGCGCCCCGGTGCCCAGATGGATGCCCAGCAGCGCGTTGCCATAGGCCTCGCAGTTCTCGACCACCGGGTCTTCCACAAACTGCGTGCTGATGCCGTCCCCGGGGTAGTTGCGCGCCACGCAGTTGTGGATGCGCATGTTCTTGGAGTGGAAAAAGTAGATGGCGCCCGCCTGGCAGCCATCCAGGACCTGGCTGTCCGCCCGGCTGCCGTCGGCGGTGAGGTCTTCCACGCGGACGTCCTCCACCTCGTACCCCGCGATCAGAGGAAAGGTGTTGAAGACTTCTCCGGCGTTTTGAACCGAATAGTCCATGTGCAGGAAGCGGTCAAAGTAGAGGGTTTGCCCATCGACCCGGAGGATGGTTCGCACACTGGGGACCCAGCCCGAGCGGTTCCCGTTGTCCACCACCGTGACGCCCATACCCGGCGCAAAGCCGCGCGCGTCCTCCACCGTCGCCAGGAATTCCCCGTAGTCGGCGTCCAGTTTTAAGTGGCTCCTCACGCCCGGGGCTTTCTTGAGGATGGTCTTGCCGGTGCCTTCTCCGCGCAGCGTCAGGTGGCTGGCGAGGCGCACGGCATTGGCGAGCGTGTAAGTCCCCGCCTTGATCAGAACCGTCCCGCCGCCCGCCGCTGCCACGCGGTCGATGGCCTTCTGGATGGCGACGTTGTCGGCGCCGACCACGTCGGCGTTGGCCGGAGCCACGCTGACGGTCAAGCCTTTCTCCTGGGCTTGCCCGGCTGATGGCGCGGCAAGCGTGGCCAGGAAGAACGCGCCGGCCAGCAGCGCGTATAAGCTAACCCCTCGGGTTCTCGATTCAGGACGCATATCCAAACCCCCGAATTGATGGCATGGTAAAATATCGAAGGGGAATTGTAGCAGGGAAGGACGGGAAGGCGAGCGTTTTCCTTGATTCTGAGAGTTGGGCTTACTATAATCCGCCCGCCTTTTCGACTGGGCCTTGGCGCGAGGGCGCCGCGCGGCGGCCAGTCCTGATGAGCTCGGCGTGAGCAACCCGTGTTGCCAACCCTTCGGGTTGAGGCTAGCTTCCGGCAACGGGTGCTGTATAATCGCGGGCAATTACTGAAGAGGTTATTGAGGAGGACACACGCCATGAAGCTTCCTCCCGGCATGACCGTACTCGGCATCGATGTGTCTCACCACCAGGGCTCGGTAGGTTGGCGCGCGGTGGCCGGCTCCGGAGCCGCGTTTGCTTTCGTCAAGGCGACGGATGGGGCGACCTTCGTGGACCCGGAGTTTTCCAGCAGTTGGCCGGCGATGAAGCGCGCCGGCCTCTTGCGCGGCGCCTACCATTTCTTTCAGCCCACTGCCGACCTTGCGGCGCAACAGGCTCTGTTCCTTCAGACCGTGCAACTGGAGCCCGGCGACCTGCCGCCCGTTCTGGACATCGAGGTCACGCATGGCGCGAGCGCCGGCGCTCTCCTCGCCGGCATGAAACAGTGGCTGGAGGCGGTCGAGCAAGCCACCGGGCGCACGCCCATCATCTACACGTCGCCGGCTTTCTGGAAGCAACAGTTGGGTGATTCTCCCGACTTCGCCCGCTATCCTTTGTGGATCGCGAACTACGGCGTCGATCAGCCGGATGTCCCCGCGGCGTGGAGCACCTGGACCTTCTGGCAATTTTCCGAAAAGGGCACGATGGAGGGAGTCGGCGGCCCGGTCGATCTGGACACCTTTCACGGCTCGCTCGACGATCTGCGAGCTTTTGCCAGCGGAGGCGCGGCCATTCAGGAAGGATTCGCAGGCCCCAAGGTCAGCGAGTTGCAACAGCGCCTGAAAGACCTGGGCTTCGATCCGGGCGCGATCGACGGCGTCTTTGGTCCGCGCAGCAAAGCCGCCTTGAGCAATTTTCAGTTGGCCAAGGGTCTGGTTGCCGATGGGATTGCCGGGCCAAAAACCCTGGCGGCCTTGGGCCTGAGCTAATACAAACGCACTAAGTTAAGTTACCACAGGGTTCTTGTAGCGCCGCCATCCTGGCGGCCAAGGCCGGCTAGAAGCCAGCGCTACGAAGGAGGCTGTCACTTCAATTTGTGCGTTTGTATTAGATGCGCGCATCACAACTTGATTCTGTGAGCGGCTCTGCCACTGCCCGAATCGCTGAACTCCTCAACGAACACGGTGGGTCGAGCGCAGCGGCTTTAGAACACCAGATGTTGCCCGCCACCGCGCAAGGCAGTCTTCTTTCCGCGCCAATAGAACCATCCCGAGAGTTTTCCCGGTAAAGTCACGTCGGCAACCAGGCCATCGCCCTTGCGTTGATAGGAGACGGTGATGTCGCCCTGCGGGTGGGGAAGCGTGGCCTTCAGTTGCTGGAGTGAGCCGAGATGGGGACGGATGGCAACCTCGCGAAAGCCCGCAGCGGCAGGTTCGATTCCCGCTACGGTGGCCAGCATGTCGAAGTTGGGATGGGCGCTCCAGGCGTGGCAATCGGAGCGCGCGGGTTCGGGGTTTTCCGCCCAGGTGGTCAAGCCCAGCTCCAGCATTTTTCTCCACGGCCCAAGCTGCTCGAGATACTCATCCGCCAGCCCCGCCTTCTTCATGGCGTGGAACAGATAGAAGCGGAAATAGTAGGTGCACTGGATCAGGGTGGGATCGCTCAGTACGGTCTTCATCACCGCCGGCTGTTCCGCTGCCGGGATGGCGTCTTCAAGCACCGCCAGGATATTGGCATGTTGGCTGAAGGTCCGTTTGGCGGCAGTATCCGCAAGCAATTTGCGGGAAGGGTCCCAGCACGTCTTGCCCACCGCTTCGACGATCTTGGCAGCCAGCGCTCGGTCGTGCTGGGCGCGTTCGGAACTCCCTAAAGCTGATTCCAGGTCGGCCGCATTACGCAGGGCGGCGGCAAACTGCAAGCTGAGAATTGCGGACTGACCATCCGGTTCCTGCGAGGGCACACCATCGGCAAATTCTTTCGACCAATCGACGAAGTTCCACCACTCAGGCCGCCCCAGCAAGCCCGAAGGTGTAAGGCTCGACTCAAACCAGTCCAGCGCGTTGCGGGCGCCCGGCAGATATCGGCGCAGAAAATCGCTCTCGCCGCGGTAGCACCACAGGTCGTGCATCATGCCGATCCAGAACAGGGAAAAAGGCGGAATGTACTGAGGCAGAAAAGATGGGTAACGGCTCTGGGTTAATCCCTCCGGGGTGCGCGACTCGTGCAACAATTCGATGGCATTCTTCACCAGCCGGTCGTCGCCGGTCATATAAAGCGAGATGAGCGCCTGGATGCGGGTGTCGCCCGCATACTGAAGCTGCTCGTAGTAGGGGCAATCCATGTAGGTCTCGTGCGCGCAGAGGCGCGCGGTGCGCCAGCCCACTTCCCACATCTTCTTAAGCGCGAGGTCGTCGCTCTCAAAACTGGCGCGGGCTGTGAAGGGATAGGCAGTGAAGCGCGCGCTGAAGTCTTCCAGCACGAGCGGTTCCGAGCGGGTCTCAACATCGATTTGTAAGTAGCGGAACGTCCGCCACCAGAGCGGTCGGAACTGCCGGTGCTCGCCGCCCTCGGGCAGGAAGTGATCCTCGGTGCCGAGGATTTCCCTCCCTTCGGTCTCGTTGCGGTTGCCTTTCTGATGGTCCTTCCAGAGCGCCTCGGCGTAAGTGAGAGTGATTTCGCTTCCTCGTCCGCCCCCGGTGACGAGTTCCGGATACGCCGTGGTCAGGTAGCTCTGGTCGAGCAGCAGGGTGGCGTGGGTATTGGCCGGGATGGTGAGGGGCGCGCGGCCTTGCAGGAATTCCGGTGAAGCCTCAACGCCCTTGCTGCGAACAATGCGCGCCAGCCGCTCGACCTTCTCCTCCATCAGCGGAATGTTGCGTGGCACCAGCATCCAACGCGAGGGGCTGTCCCGGATGCCGCGGGGCCCGGCTTCGCTGATGAGTGCGGCGGCTTTCCAGCCCGAGTCATCGAAGTCTCGCGCCTCCCAACCCCAAGGGTATTGCGACCCGTCCACGCGCTCGCCCGGCCCCACCACCAGGTAGCCGCCGATTTTTCCCATGTCCATGGGGATCATTTCAACCGCCGCGCTCTTGAGGGCCTTCCAGGATGCATTGGTGTTCACCACTTCTTCGCCGGGCCCATCACCCTGGACGATCAAGCCTGTTTCGTTGGTCATCTGGGCCATGGGCGCGAGTTCCGCGAAATTCCACACCACGGCGGCCAGCGCGTTCTTTCCGGCGCTCAGGTGCGGGGCGATGTCCAGCGTCTCAAAGCGCCAGTGGTAGAGGTCGCCGCGCGCCGGGCCGGCAAGCACGCGCGCGCCATTCACAAACAGTTCATAGCGGTTGTCGCCACTCACGTGGATGACGAAACTCCTGGGAACGCTCGCAAGATTAAACGTCTTGCGAAAATGGAAGACGCCGAACTCGCGGCGCGGCCCCTCGGGATGCGAAATCCATTGCGCCTTCCAGCGTTGGTGGAGCAAGTCGGGATTGATGCTTTGAGAATTGCAAAAGGAAGAAGGCAGGGACGCCAACAGGAAGAGCAGAAGGGCGATACAGATTGGATGAGTTAAGCGCATGGCTTTAGGATCTCCTTGGAATTCCGGTACAGGCCCAGCAGCGCCGTGGCCCGAACGATCGGCAAGTGTTTATCACGGGTGGCGCAGAGCTTCAAGGCGAACGTTCGCGCTCTCCTTGGAGCGCTCGGCCGCGCGGGTCAGCGGTCAGAGCGGTTCCGCAACCAACAGAAGGCTGTCCTTGAAACTGACGGAAAGCTCTTCCTCGGCCCCCGCGACCTCGGCCAGGACTCGCCCGGCCGCATAGTCCGTCACCTGGTAGCGTCGCGGGGCCAGCCCGCGCAACTGAATCTTGCCGGAAAAGCTCTTTCCGGGTTCCTGAGTAAAGAATCCGTAATAGAACTTCTCGCCCTTGCGGATCACGTGTCCTTCAGGGTTTTCCCAACGGAGGTCATAGAGGTTGAGGTATTCGCCTTCCGCCGGGCGATGTTGATTGTAGATCGCCACCCACCGGGCATGACTTTTTCCCAACATCGGGCTGAAGGTCGAAACGACTTGTCCCGTACCGATGGCGCGAGGAAAAAGCTCCACGCGAAAGCCGTAAGGCGTCCCGTTGGGTTCCCTTTGCCCGAGCAGCCCCACATATTCCTGCAACACGGGTGAACGGGGCCCAAACATCGCCTTCAGGAACTTCACGCGGGCGGTCACTTGATAATCATGGGGGTCGGAATCCGTGGGCTGCTCGAAGGCGGTGGCGAGTTGAAACGTGGGGGTGATGCCGCACGGGCACAGTTCAATCCGGAAATCCGGACGGAGCGCTCTCGCCGCTTCCCGGATCTCCCGGAACAGGTTCGGCCACTGTTCAAACGATTCTTCCGGTCGCGCGTGGTGGTGCGCGGGGTTGTAACACAGCGGCGCATGGTTCAGGCAGGTGCCGTCCAGCTTGAAGCTGTCCACCGACCAATCCGCCACGAAGCGTTTGACCAGTTCTCGCGTCGCCGCGCGGACCGGCGCATAGGCGGGGCACAGGTAATAGGCGTTCCAACTCGCCTTCTCCCGGCGGCCCTCCTGATCCAGGATGAACCAGTCCGGGTGTTGCCGGTCGATTGCCGAGCCGGGGTCGGCCGACCCGGGCGACCACCACAAGCGGAATTTCAGGCCTTCGGCATGAACGCGCCCAATCAACTCTTTCAGGTCGGCTTCGCCTCGCGGAAATTTCCGGCGCGTCGGCTGCCAATCTCCGAAGCGGTCGAACCATCCGTCATCCAGGATCAATTCTTTCATCCCCAGAGCTTTCATCTGGGGCAGCTTGGCGAGCACGGCCTGCGTGGTGAAGGTTCTCTGGAAGCCCCAGGTACACCACGCGGCGGCATAATCATCCGGCTCGTAGTGGTTGACGACTTGCACGTCCAGATCTCCCATCAGCTGGCGATAGCGCGCCACGGGATCGTAGAAGTCACCCGCGTGGACAGCAATCATTACCGGGGAGGGAGCGTAAGTCCCGCCCGGCGGAATCCGGAGAGAAGGCCGCGTCGTTACTTGCACCTGGGCGACACCTTGCGCGCTGACTTGCACCGGCGCCCAGGCGCGAGCCGGTTGGGGATCGAGCAGAGCTACGGCCACGCCCATTTCCGGCCGCCAGAGGTCGACGAAGGGAAAGCCTCCACCATTTCCCTTGCCCTTCGGCCCCGTATCGTTATCCTGCGCGAACCCCGCGCGCACCGGGAAAATGTAATCCGCGCTCCAGCGATAGCCTCCTCCTTGCAATGACCAGAAAAGGGTTTGCGACGAGCTGGTGGCAGGCGTTCCCGGTCGCAAGTGAAGTGATGCCTGGGAGACTTCCTGGAGAGCAACTGATTGTGTATTGCTCAGATTCTTGAGACTTGTTTCGATGACGACAACATCGGCATAACGCCTGGGGAAATCCAGGTGAAGAGTCAGCCCCAGGAGTCTCGTTGCGTCCTGTCCCTCCAGTTGAATTCGGTCGGCTTCCCCAAAAGGTGTTTTGATCCCCGCTTGAAGAACCGGCGAACCCAGAAGCGAGAATTCACCGGCTTGACCTTCGCCTGTCAGTGCCGAGGCGATCTGAGGCAGGCCCTGAGCGGGAGAGAGAGTCACCCAGTTCTCGCCGCGTTTTAGGAAAACGCGAAGTCGCAGAGTTCGGCTGCATTCCAGGGCCAGGCGGCTGTTCTCCGCCCGGAAACCGTGGTCTTGCGGTATGAGCCTGATGGCCGCGGCGCGATCAGGGTGCTTCGCGGGCGAGCAGCCTGACGCAAGGGGGCAGAGCAATAGCGTCCCGAGCAGCAACAATCTGTGGTTGGTTGAGGCCAATCGGCATCTCCTCACTGGGGGCTTTGCTGGCGGGGGAGGGCTGCGCCCTCCCATCTGCTTTCCTTCGCGGGAGCCCCAAGGGCTCCCCTGCCAAAAGATCCCACGCTTAATCTAAAGCTCGTTTCACGGTGGCTGCCAGGTCAAGACCCGCGGCTGGGATTCACTTCTGCGCTAACCTTGGTGACGTGGGTGGTTTGCCCGGAGGCGACGGGCAGGGCGTACAGCAAGGCGAACAACAGCAAAATTGCTGAGAGTATGAAGGTCTTCTTCGGCATGGCTCTTCCTCCCTCTCCCTCCGGGCGAAGGCGCGCCTACGCCGGAGGAAATTCTGACGGCCCTTCATGCCAGTATCACTTGGCCCCAAGTATAGGAGTTCCCGAGAGCCTGTCAATCAAATCCCCCGTTAAGAGCGAAGGGTGGAACAGACAAAAGGACGCAGCTACGCAGGCGCCTCACGAACGGAACTTCATTGCATTTGCACCTGAAGGTGGTGATAAATTGTGCCGCGGAGGATGACCATGAAACGCGCGGCATTTTGCTTTCTACTCGGGGGACTGCTTCTCGGCGAAGCGCTGGCGGCGGAACCTTATCTCCCTCCCGCCGGCATCGGAAAGCTTGAGAAGGTTGAACGGCGCGGAAACTTCTTCATCCTTCATGCCCAGCGAGCTTCCATTCGCGTAAACTTCGTCACGGACTCAGTCGTGCGGGTGTTCATGGACCCATATCGGCTTTTTGAAGACCGCCCCTCCGCAAAAGCTGTCTTCGATGGTGGCAGGTACCAGGCGGCAATGGCAGTCGCCTTGGAGGAGACTCCCTCTGCCCTGGTGATGACCAGCCAGCAGCTCAAGCTGACCATCGAGAAAGGCGCTTCGCTGCGGTTTGTCTTCGAGGGGCGGGACGGCAAGGTCCTGACGCGCCTCGTGAAACCTTTTCTCATCGGGGCCCTCCACACGGATTACCATCGTGTGCGGCTTGAGATCTTCCCCGAGGAGCAGTTCTACGGCCTGGGTGAGCGCTTCCACAGCTTCAACCATCGCGGCAGGGAAATCGCCTTGCAAAATGTGGACGTCATCAACCAGCCAGGAGACTACAACTATTACAGCATCCCGTTTTTCCTGAGCAGCCGCGGCTACGGAATCTTCTACAACAACACCTGGGAGACGAAGTTCCGCTTCGGCAGCGAATTCTCGACCGAGCTTTCAATGGAATCACCGGGACCCAACTGCGACTTCTTCTTTATCTCCGGACCCACCCCGCGCGAGATCCTGGCCAGCTATCTGGACTTGACCGGTCACCCGCCCCTCCTCCCCCGGTATGCCCTGGGACTCTGGCTGGGCGATTTCCCCTACGAAACGCAGGACCGTATCCCGCGCATCGGCCGGGAATTCATCGACCATCTGTTGCCCTGGGACAACTTTTATCTCGACTACGAGTGGGCCAACACCTTCTACGATTTCAAATTCAGCCCCAAGACCACCCCGCATCCGCAAGAGCTGGGCGCCTGGTTCCGTGAGCACCACCGGCAACTGGCTCTCATTGAGACCCCCTTCACCAATGCCGAGTGCCCGCTATATGACGAAGCCCTCAGGAAGAAGCTTTTCTGTGACCCACTCAGCACCTGGTGGCACACCCTGACGGCCTCCGGGCAGATCGACTTTTCCAATCCCCAGGCCGCTCACTGGTGGTGGCAATTACACGAAGCGGCGATGAAGCTGGGCGTCAGCTTCTTCGTCACCGACGACGGCGAATTCACCCGCGACAAGGCGATAACCTCGGACGGCGCCACCGGCGGGGAACTGCACAACTATTACAGCCTGCTTTACGCGCGCGGCATGTTCGAGGAGATGGAGAAGTCCTCGAACCGCCGCGGCTTCATTTGCTCGCGCTCGGGGTTCGCCGGCTCGCAGAAATTCGGCAGCTTCTTTGCCGGCGACCAGGACACGGATTATCGCAACCTCCAGAAGGTGACGCGCGCAGAGTTGTCCTCGGGGCTTTCCGGTATGCCGCTGCTGCGTAGCGATCTGGCGGGGCTCTTTGGAGAACTGGACCCGGCGCGTTTCATGCGCTTCGTCCAATCCCAGGCCTTGCACCCCATGCTGATGCTCTTCACCTATATTCCCTCCAACGTCTCTTCCAACCAGTATGCCGGCAAGCTCGATCGCCGGCCCTGGACTTATGGCGACCCGACTCTCCAGAACTTTCGCAAGTACCTCCAGCTTCGCCATAGCCTGGTGCCTTACTTCTACACCCTGGCTGCCGAGACTCACCGGACAGGCGCGCCGATGATGCGGCCCCTGTTCTTCGATTACCCTCAGGATGCGAAGACCTGGACGATCGAGGATGAATACCTGGTCGGCCCGAATTTGCTGGTCGCTCCCGTCATGACCAAGGACACCTTGCGACGCGACGTGTACCTTCCCGCAGGCAGCGACTGGGTGGATTTCTGGTCCGACCGCATCTTTCGTGGCGGCCAGAAGATCAGCTACGATGCTCCCGTCGATGTGCTCCCGTTGCTCGCGCGCCGCGGCGCAATTGTGCCCACGCAGGACCCACTCCTCACCCTGGTGGACCACCCCTATCCGGACCTGACCTGGCGGATTTATCCCTCCACCCAGGGTGAACGTTATGTGCTTTACGAGGATGACGGAGTGACCCAGGATTACAAGCAGGGCAAGTCCGTGCGCACCGAGGTGAGTTGCGGGGGCGAGCCGGAACTCGAGATTCAGATTCACACTGAGGGCCAACGCGCCGAGGCAGTTCAGCGTCGTCAACACACCTTTGAAGTTCATCTGCTCGGGAAGAAACCTCGGTCCGTGACCGTGGCGGGAAGGAGAGTGCCGGTTGCAACTTCCGGACAGGGTTCAATTCCGGGGGGCGAGCCCTGGGCATCCTGGAACGACGCCCGGAAGATTCTTACCGCCGCCCTTCCATCGTTGCCCGATAATGAGGCCACCATTCGAATCGATTAGCCCTTGTGCTTTTTGGAAGCTTGCAATGTCTTTGCCTCGATTGCCTCGCCGAACCGCTTGCCGGTTAGTGTCAATCCAAAGAGGGAGTGCGAACCTATGCGTGCCCGAATATTTCTTTCCTGCATCATCTGCCTTCTTTGTGCTCTCCCGGCTCGATCGCAGGAGAACGTTGTTGTCACCCCGTTTCTTCGGGTCTCGCTTGATCCCCAGGACGGAACCTGGACGTGCTCGACTACTTACGGCGGAAAGGTGCTCGACCATGCCGTCGCTGCCGTCAATACCTCCAACGGATTGCTGCGGGCGACCGACCCGCGTTTTCGAAGAAGCGTGACCAATACGCCCTTTAAGGACGCGATCGGTTCCGGAAAGGAGCTGCTCCTCTCGCTCGCGGACCAGCAATCCGAGGTTCAATGGGAACTTGCCTTGAAGGTGTACGACGAGTTGGCGGGGGTGCGGTTGGACTGGAAACTTCAGAACACCACCCAGAAGGAGATCGGACTGCGCACCGTCACCCTGGTGGAAGCGGAAACCGGAGAAGCGAAAGGTCGCTCCGGCACCCACGTGCTGAGCAATGGCTCCAACTCCTGGGATTATTCCCACATGGTCACGCTGGCCCAAAACTCCGCCATCCTCAGCTCCGACCTGATCGCCGTGGATGACCCGGCGCTGGTCGTCGGCTTCCTCTCTGCCAACACGACTTTCGGAAACTTCGGCTATGGCCTGCCGCCTTCGCAAAAACCTTTTATTCAGGCGAGCGCCGAGTTCAACGTCATCCTCGATCCCGGCCAAACGCGCCAGGCTGACCCGCTCCTGGTCCTTTTCCCTTCCGACGTCTTCGAGGGCTTAGAGACTTATGCCTCCGCGGTGCAGAAATTCAACGACCTCAAACCCCGGCAGCAAAGCAGCACCGCCTGGTGCAGTTGGTACTCCGGCTACGGACGAGCCCGGCAGGCCGACCTGAGGGGGCTGGAGAAAGCCATGCTGACCAACGCGCAAATCATCAAGACCCTGAAGCCCTGGGGCATCGACACCTTGCGGGTGGTTGATGACAGCGATGAACAGCGCTATGGCGACTGGACTTTCCCCTTTGTACCCCACGGCATGGAGAACCTGGCTGCATCCCTGCGCGCGCTAGGGACCAAGCCGGGCCTCTGGCTGGCTCCGGCGTTTGTCTCCGAAACTTCCGACCTTTTCAAGCAACACCCGGAGTGGTTGCAACGGTATGCCGGCGGTGAGTTGGTGACCTCGCGGAACTTCTATGGCAACACCATGCACTTCCTCGACGTATCCAACCCACAGGCGTTGGACTACCTCCGTGCTGTCTTTACCCGCATCAAGGGTTGGGGCTTTCAATATGTGATGACCGATTTCTTGCAGTGGCTGGTGTTTTCGGATCGCTATCATGACCCGCGCATGACCCGCGCCGAGATTTACCGCCTGGCCCTCCGGACCATCCGGGAAACTCTCGGGCCGGAGGTCTATCTGCTGGGTTGCGGGGCGCCGCAACTGGCCTCCCTTGGGCTGGTGGATGGCATGCGCATTGGCCCCGACCAGTGGGGTGATATCGGCTTTGAGAATATTGCGTCTCGTTATTACGAACACGGAAAATGGTGGCTCAACGACCCGGATGCGCTGGTGGGGAATGGCAGTCCCGTCGAGGAGTATCGCGCCTGGACCACCCTGGCGGGACTTGCCGGCAGCGTCGTCACCATTGGGGATGATCTGGTGGCGCTTTCTCCCGAAAAGCTCCACATCCTGAAACGCATCCATCCCGTCCTGGGTGTGAGCGGCAAGCCGATTGACCTCTTTCAAACAGCCCCGAGCAACCAGTGGCTGCTCGAAACCAAGGGTTTGGGAGCCAGATCGCGCGTGCTCGGCCTCTTCAACTGGGGAAACAAGGAGCCTCTTGTCCACAAAATCCAACCCCGGCAACTCCTGGTCACGGACAAGAATGTGCTGGTCTATGACTTCTGGAATGACTTCTTCGTGGCCCAAACGGCCGGTGAGTTGACGTTCACGGTGCCGTTCCGTAATGTTGTGGCGCTCGGTCTGGTGGAAGTGACCGGAGCGCCGCAAGTCCTGGCTGTTTCCAATCATCTCAGCCAGATGGCCTTCGGCCTCAAGAACGTTGTCTGGTCGGCGGCTGAAGCCACTCTGAGTGGTCAAACCAGCGGCGTGCCGGGCGACGACTATCACCTCGCGGTCTATGTGCCGACCGGCTACGAGCCGGAGCAAACGGTGGTGGGCGGCAGGAGCGTGCGGTTGATCAAGCAGGAGAAGAACGTTTGGCTGGTCCCGGTCCAGGGCGGTGAGGGGCCCGTTCAGTGGTCCATGAAGTTCCGCACCCAGCCGCCTCCCGCGCCCGCACCGGCAGGTGGAATGATTCGCTCCAGGGTTGACCGTGACCTCGTTTACGCGCGCGTCGGCAACAAGGCCCTCTTGCTGGACCTTCACCGGCCGGAAGCGCCCGCCCGGCTATTGCCGGTCATCCTCTGGATTCACGGCGGCGCCGGGCGGGGAGGCAACAAGGACGACTGCCCAGCCTCCCAGGTGTTGCGCCATGGCTACGCCCTGGCCTGCCTCAACTATCGCCTGAGCGGCGAAGCGACTTTCCCCGCGCAGATCGAGGACGCCAAGGCGGCGGTCCGCTGGCTGCGCGCCAGCGCGGCGAAGTATGGCTTGAATACTGCGCGCATCGGCGCCTGGGGCGAGTCAGCGGGCGGCCATCTGGCGGCCTTGTTGGGGACCGCGGGTGGGGTCAAAGAACTGGAAGGGCGCGAAGGGGTCACAAAATTTTCGAGCCGCGTCCAGGCCGTGGCGGACTTCTACGGCGCCACTGATTTCCTCCAGATGCACGGCTTCCCCAGCGGGATCGATCACGACGCGCCCGATTCTCCGGAATCGCAGCTCATCGGCGGGCCGATTCAGGACAACAAACTCAAGGTGGCGCGCGCGAATCCCATCACCTACGCGAGCAAAGACGATCCGCCCTTTTTGATTGTGCACGGCGACCACGACCCGCTGGTTCCATGGAATCAGAGCCAGTTACTTTACGAGGCCTTGAACAGGGCGGGTGTGGAAGTCTCCTTTCACGTCCTCAAGGGGGCAGGGCACGGCGGAGCGGAGTTCAGCACGCCCCAGGTGAATGAATGGGTGGTCAGCTTTTTTGAAAGACATTTGAAGGTCGCGCAAGGGAAGCCGTGAGTAGCGAGCACCTGTCTTGCAGGTGCGCGGCTTTCAGTTTCAAATCCTCGCCTTCTCATCGGCTGGCAAACGCACGCGGTCAATAGTCAGCCCGCACGGCTTCTCCTGTTCGGCGGCGTCCACCCCCGCGTACTCAGGAAAGCTGGACCACTTCCACTGCTCGGGCCGCTTCACCAGACCTCGGCGTACCAGTTGCCCCTCGATCTCAGCAAATCCACGGTCACGAAGATGTAGCGGTCATAAAGGAACGGACGCCGCAACCTGGACATGCGATCAATCTACCCTCGGTGCGGTGCCGAGGCAACAAAGAACCGACCCGGCGAGCGCTGGCGGGCGTGAAAAGCCGCGGACCTAAACGACAGGTCCGCGCCACGCTTGCTGTGGATGTGAAAGATTTCGCTTGGACGTCGTATAATCAGAGTGTCCTGCCCAAGTGGGAGTGGGCCGTAGAAGGGCAAAATCATGAGAAATACGATCTCGCTTTTTATGTGGGGTTACCAGCCCCATTTCCGCATTTCTATGCAGCGTCGTGCCCGCGAAGTATTCCGGCTTCTTGGACCAGTATTGGATGCGCCATTGGAACCTAAAGCGCTCCTCGTAGGCGTGCGTACGCCCGAGAAGTCAGACGGCCACCCGGTATGTGTGGAGCCCGAGCAAGGAGAATGGGACCCGGCCATATTCTTCGGCTGTGCCGCGCGTGCGGAAAGTATATACGCCACTCATCCCGGCCATTCGATCCTGTACGGCGATGAGCCAAGGATGCGTGATAAGCCCGAGAACATCCGCCGGGATTCGGTCCGCCAGGCTGTTAAGGAGGTTACAGAAGCGTACGATTCAAGCCATGGCACGGTCAGTTTGTGCGGAATGGCCACTCGAGTGGGGGGCTATCACGTTACTCCGATTTTGCAGTTTGACCGTCGGAAAATGGCCGAGTATCCCCGGCTTCCAGAGCCGATACAGGACGGGGAATATTCAGCTCCAGCAGGACTTCTCGAAAGCACTGTCGAATGTCTCCTGCGGGAGGCAAGTGGTGCGCTCGCTGGCAAGGAGCCGGGCAGATTCTTCGACGAGATGCGCGGCGACCCTAACGGGATATTGAGGGAAGCAGGGGATTCTTTTTGTTCTGCCATTACACTCTCAACGGGGGACAGGGTACTCCAGGGTGTGTTCGACGCGCTCAACAATATCTCGTCGTTACCGTATGAGGGAGCGGGAGCACTCGGCGAACTGCTGTTCACACCGGTGAGCTGCCACGACGTAAACGTGCGCGTGCGGCTGAGAACCTCTGTGTCGCTCGACAATTATAAGCTAGCTCGCAAGATGATCGAGACAACTGGGCGGAATCTATCATGTGTGTGTACCGGTGCCAAGGGGATTAGTGGACTCGGTGTGCTCCAGAACCGGCTAGCCGACAGCGTGATTCGTGTCAGATTTTCCGGCCATTACAACTGGGATATGTATTACAAGGATGTCCTCGTTATGCAGTCGGCTTTCGGCGTGCCGCGGCTTCCGAGGGTGAAGATCAAAGAGGCCGCCTTCCGGACTGCGGCTCGGCGTTTGTTCCATGAGATTCAGGAAGAAGCGGAGCGGCGCCTCTGGGGCATCGTCGAAGCGGTCATGAAGCAGAGACACGGTACGATTATCGTCGTATCCGCTGCAGCCGAGAAAGAAGCCAACAGACTCAAGAAACAGTCGATAACAACACAACCAGTCAGTTTGACGCCCGACCTCGTCGGTCAGCTCAGCAACATTGATGGTGCGATCCTCCTCGACACAAATGCTGTTTGCCATGCCATTGGTGTGATTTTGGATGGAATGGCCACAAAAGAGGGCGATCCGTCGCGAGGGGCCAGATACAATTCGGCACTCCGTTACGTTTCCAGCCAGCCGAATTCATCCACAATGTGCATTGTAGTTTCGGACGACGGCTACGTAAACATGTTGCCACCGTTTCGGCCACAAGTCCGCAGATCTGCGGTTAAGAAATACGTCAATCTACTGAAAACTCAAGACAATGACAACTGCGGGGAGAGTATAAACTGGCTCGATGAGCATCGGTTCTACCTCAATGCCGAGGAATGCCAGGTCGTGAATAGCGAGGTTGGTCGAATTTATCACGCACCTCTTGAGGTAGGAGAAATCCGGTTAGAAATACCCGAGTTCGTGCCAGACCCGGACATGAATGACACCTACTATGTCGAGGAGGTCGAGGGTGAGTGAATGAGGTAATACCCGAAAATCTATTTGATCACGGAAAAGTATGAGCGATCGCGTGTGGTGCATCCATGGCGTGTTGTGTCATGTGTGCGGGGCTTTGGGCTACAATCCCGACCTGCCTCGCCAGCGGCATTACTACGGGTTGAACCACCTGCATTTTATCACTGCCAGCACTTACCGCCGAGCCCGGCTGCTTGCTTCCGGCGAGGCATGCTTACCTCGCCTGACCAGTGGCCGTGGTCAAGGTTCCGGTTCTATTTCCTGAAGGACGATTCCGTCCTTGCTATGGACCGCCTACCATGATCGCACACCCCGATGCATCGGGGCGCCACACGCTTGTCTGCTATCCGAAGGGCCTGCCGAAGTAAGTGAGCACCCAGAGTGCGATGAGGTACACACTGAGCAGGGACTGAAACCCCGAAACCGTGCGGGCCCACCCCACGGCCTTCAGGTCGTATTCGCGCTTGGTCAGCATCCGCAGCCAGCGGCCGAAGTTGATGTCGCGAAAGCCGATGTTAAAGGCCGACATCAGGCTGAAGAACAAAGCGGCGCGTAGCACACGCGACTCCCGCCGCAGCCAAAGAAAGGGAACTTTCCACCACTTCGTGGCCCGAAGGGCACGCGGGCGGATTTGTACGCCCTGCGTGTTTGATCTCCCTCGCGACCAGCGGCTGCCGACAAAGTAAATGCCCGACGAACCCGGTCGGTGCATGAACAGGGCGTAAACGCACGAGAAGAACAGCCAAAGCCACAGGACAATGCGCAGCGGCCGCCCCGGAGTCAATCCGTACTGGCACGTCAGGTCGAACGCGATGCGCTTGAACCAACGCTCGATGGGTGAATCGCGGTTGGCCGCCTCCCGATTCAGCGCGTAGGTAATTGCGCGCTCCTGCTCGCGATAGCCGGCGTCCTGGAATTGCTTGCGCAGCTGAGTAAGAGGGCCGGGGTTCATGTCGTACGTCATCAGCTCCAGGTCTTGCGCTAGGGCTATCCATTCTAACGTTGGAAGATTCTTCGGCTCGAAGACCGCTTCTTTCAGGTCCGCGTCGCCCAGGCCCGCGCCGCTCAGGTCCGCGTCCCTCAGGTCCGCGTCCGTCAGGTCCGCGTGGCTCAGGTCCGCGAGGCTCAGGTCCGCGAGGCTCAGGTCCGCGCCGATCAGGTGCGCGTGGCTCAGGTCCGCGCCACTCAGGTCCGCGCTGCTCAGGTGCGCGTGGCCCAGATCCGCGCCACTCAGGTCCGCGAGGCTCAGGTGCGCGTGGCCGAGGGTCGCACCGCGCAGGATCGCGCCGGCCAGGACCGCGTGGCTCAGGTCCGCACCGATCAGGTGCGCGTCGCGCAGGTCCGCGCCGCGCAGGTCGGCCTTAGTTCCAGATTTCTCGTGGGAATCGAGCCAGAGTTTGTGCTGCGCGAGAATCGTGTCCAGGTCTGCCCGCGATCTAACATTGCCCTTCGCGTCCCGCCAAGTCCATTCCTCTGGTTGCTGTCCTGAACCTTGGACCGACAGAAAAACGCAGAGCAAGGCCGTAAAGAACAGTGCGCTGGTTGTGGTGCGTGGTCTCATCTTCCTGACGCGAGAAAAGGGGTGTAAAGCGAGCCGATCATACCTCACACGGACCAGATGGCCTAACACGAACTCCCATTTTGGCTCCCAACAGCCTCACACAATACCCCCATCGAGGGATTCCAGCGCACTTGTTTTCTTTGGCTGGGTCCAGGGGCTCGGGACATGGTCCCGTCTCCCCCAACGCGAGTCCGTCAGATATTGTTCGATCAAATCTCCGAACCCGCGTCGCTCGTCGAGTTCCCGCACCAGGATCAGGCCGCCGTCGGAGGTGACGCGGGAACCTTGGAAATCGACCTTCAAGGAAGCATGGAATGAAAGGGCGGCAGATGCCGGGCTCCCGATTTCATCGGGACAGGTTCCGCCCGGCGCTACGGTGAAAAGAGGACACCACCGGACAGCTGAAAGGGCTGGTTTTGTATCTCACCCATTGGGTACTGACCTCCGGAGCGTCTTCAGCACGTTGAAAGCCACATGAACAAAGGTGCCAGAGATCAGCAAAGATCTAGTAGCCGAGACTCATATCGGAAATCCGGGTTAACAAGGCGGGAGTGCAGGTGACGCTCCATGTGATCAAGGGGGCAGGGCACGGCGGTCCGGCCTTCCAAGCGCCTCAGATCGATGAGCTGGTCTTCGCCTTCTTCGACGAACATTTGAAGGCGCCCAAAGGGAAGTAGCAAGCTTTGGACCGGCGCATCCGGGTGCTGCACGTGGCGCGGCCGTTCGGCTCCTGGGCGGTGACGGGACTCTTCAACTGGGATGCAGCAAGGAAACAACTGCGGATCAAGGTGGCGCTTGTCGCAAACTATCCGACAACCCTGAGCGTCTACCCCGCGGGCCGTTCATTCAAGGAGGCTAGGGCCACCGGCGCAACCGTCGAGGCCGTGGCCGAGGGGGAAATCGTTCGCGCCAAGCTCACCAGCGCCAAGTCCGGCGATGTCGAGGTGACGCTGCAATTTGAGTAACGGCAAGCGGGTGGTAGCCACCAACGGGAGCCTGAATCCCCTGTGGCTACCACCGGCCCGCTACTGGGGTTGCCGCATTTATTCTGGTACGGGAACCCTTTCGCGTTTCATTTCGTCGATATTCAACCCGCCGCTGCGCGGTTCCCACCAATTGAGCGTCTTCTCCAGGGCAATGAAACCTGTGGGCCGGTAAAGCCGGATGAGCAGGCGCAGCGACTTGCTCGTGGGGACCTGCCAGCTTGCCTCGAGCGATTGCGCGGGGCCGATATCGGGTAGGGCCTTTTCGCCACCGGCTAACTTGTTATTGTCGTTATCGCGCAGCTCCCATTCCAGCCGGTAATTGCGCAGCGTGTAAGAGGGAATCTCATCCGGGTTGCGGCGTTCCAGGGTGGCGTGGAAACCCACGGGCAACCCAGTCTGGTCGTATTGCCACTCGAGGTGCGCGCGCGCCGGAGAATTTTCCTGCTGCCACACGTAGTACGAGGGGCGGCGTTGGCGGTTCTCATCCACCACACCGTGGTCCACGATGCCCGCTGTCTCCCCGGGCCAGAGGTTACGGTGCGAGCGATAGTCCTGGTAACACCAGAGGAGCGCTCCGCCGATCCAATCTTCCTTGCCGAACATTTCTAATTGCTTGCGGATGATCTCCACCCGCAGCTTATCGGCTGCCTTGGAATCGGAGGCAAAGACGCCGGGGGTGCCGAATTCGGAGATTACCACCATCTTATCCGGATAGTTCCGCTTCACTCGCGCTAGCGCCTGGGGCAGGTAATCCCCGGGTCCGTGCCAGGCGCCGAAGTATTCGTTCATCATGATGAAATCCGCCAGGCTGGAGGCGTTCTCGCCCGGGTTCTCAGTGAAGGCAATGCGATCGTCCGCAAAGGTGACGAAGCGGTCCGGGTCGAGCGACTTGATGAAGTCGTACATGGTTTTGAAATAGGCTTTGCCTCCCGGGGTATTCGTGGCGCTTTCATTGCACGTGCTCCAGGCGAAGATGCTGGGGTGGTTGTAGTCCTGTTCAATCAGCTCCCGCATCATCTGCTTGGCGAGGGCAATCACCTTGGGGTCCGACATCTGCTTTTCGCTGAACTGCCACACGGGGATTTCCGGGATCAGCAGGATGCCGTTGCGGTCGCAGTAATCAAGGATGTAAAGGTTCTGCGGATAGTGGACGGGGCGCGTGAGGGTCATCTGCAAGGCTTTCAGGTCGTCGTAATCATGCTTCATGCTCCCAGGTGTTTCGGCCAGCCCTTCCCAGGGAGATTCCTCGTGGCGCGCCATGCCGGTCAAGCGCACGGGCTCGCCGTTCAGGTAAAGGTGGCGGTCGCGCAGCGCGATGGTGCGCACCCCGAAGTTGTCCGTGAGTGAATCGAGCTCGTTGCCGCGCGCGTCGAGCAGGGTGGCTTCGATGCGGTAAACGTTCGGATTGTCGAAATGCCAGAGTTTGACCGCGTCGAGGCGCAAGGTGAGTGTTACATCCTGCGCTCCCGGGAGCAGGGTGAGCGTCTTCTCGGTCGTCGCCGCTGCCGGGCCGCCTTCGGGCGGCAGGGCTTTCACCAGCAACTTCACCGGCAGGGGCTGGCGGGAAGTATTCTCCAGGAAGACGCGGTCGCTCAGGTTGGCGGCGCTGCCCTCGACTTTCGAGTGGATCTGCTGCCGCCGGACCAGCGCCGCCTCGTTCACGCTCAGCCACACGTCCCGCACGATGCCGCCGTAGTGCCACCAGTCGTACCATAGGTTCTTTGAGGCGTGGAGCTTCAACGCCCAGCCGGGGATGCTCTCAACGGTCGGCTGGTTATTGATTTCCACGGCAAGGAAGTTGGCGCGCTTCAGATGCGCGGTGACGTCGAAGAAGTACGCGGTGTGCCCGCCCTCGTGCCCGCCCAGCTCGAGGCCGTTCAGCCAGACGCGCGATTGGTAAAACGTGGCGCCAAAGTGCAGCTCCAGGTGTTTGCCGCGCAACTCCTCGGGCACTTCAAAGGATTTGAAGTACCAGCCGGTGCCTTCAAAATCTTCGTACTTGCCGATGTTCCAGGTGTGGGGCACGCGGACGGTCTCCGTCCCCGCCGGCATGGCTTTCGACCATCCCGTCTGCTCCCCCTCTTGGGCGGGGTCGGTGCGGAACTGCCAGTCGCCGTTCAGGTCAAGGCGAGTGGAACTCCAGGCGGCTGGCGCGTGGAAGAGCAGACCCACGGCGGTCCAAAGAACTCCTGCCAGAATCGCTCGGGTATGAAGTCTTGAGAACATGCTTCACCTCAGGATGGCTGTTTACATCGCCAGCGTGGTACATAGCACGGCGGCAGCGAACACAAGACGGGCGCGATTTTAACCGAGCCTGCCAGAGGTGGAAAGGAGCAATTTGTGCAAAGGGGACGGATGTCCGGGGAAACTTGGCTGGGAGGCAGGGATTCGAACCCCGATACGCAGATCCAGAGTCTGCAGTCCTACCGTTAGACGACCTCCCAAGGCGCGACTCTTTTTACAAGTAACTGTCCCTACCGTCTGTTGTCAAGCTTTCTTTTCCGGGCGCGAGGTGAGTCAGATCGGGGGAAGGGAAGAGGGTGTTTCAGAACAGCCGGAAGCTCACTTCCACCATGACGCGCACCGGCACCGGGACGCCGTTGCGTGTCGCGGGTTTGAACTTCCAGGTCTTGACGGCTTCCAGAGCTTTCTCGTCCAGGCCCAGCCCCAGCGGCTTGACCACGCGGTTATCCGTGACGTTGCCCTGCGCATCCACTATAATCCAGAGCACCACGGTCCCCTGGTATTTGGCCTTGCGAGCTTCCTCGGAGTAGGCGGGCTCGGGTTTGTAAATGGGGATGGGCGCGGTGACGTTCCCGCCCACGCTGTAAGCTCCTCCCCCGAATCCGCCACCCTCACCCGGGCCGAATCCGCCGCCTCGGCCGGAGCCGATTCCGCCGCCTTCACCCGAGCCAACTCCGCCACCCGAGCCCGGGCCATTAGAGAGTGGCCCCAGCACTCCTTGTGGATCACCCCAAGGCATGTTCATCGCCATCTGGGGGAGCTTCAGTTCCGGCGGTCCCAGCAAATTGGGCTGCACGGGTAGCTTGGGTGCCAGGTTCGGCAAAACGGCCATGGGCGGAGCAAGCTGGGTCTTAGCGAATTCCGGCAGCTTGCCTTTCGAGGCGGGAGTCGGCGAGCGATCCCCACCCCCGCCTCCGCCTCCCATCTTCTTGTCAGGCCCGTTGAGTTGGGCGAGGTAGGGGCTGATGTCCATAACTTCGTAAGTCTTACTCGCCGCCTTTACGGGGTGAAGCATCTCTCGGATTACGAAGGGCAGGAGGAGGGCGGCAATCATGAAAACGTGCACCAGAAGCGAGTTCACCCACGACACCGGCTGCATTTGATAGTCCTGCCAGATATCCGGAATGTCGATGGGCTTTGAGGTCAGCGGGACGAGGGGAGGCTGGGGCTTCTCGAACAGGGACTTGATCTGGCTGGGCAGGTCACGATACCAGGGGCGCATTTCCACCACGGGGAGTGTCGCCTCGCCGCGATAATACTGCCGCGGCACCGTGATCTTGGGCTCGTGCATCCGCTCGCGAAGCTGCCGGATGAGCGAAACCAGGAAGAAGGGCTGATCGAAAAAAGTGAGGTGGTATTCCAATGGGGGGATCGCAGGCCGTTGTGTTGGCGGTTGGCCTGAGCCGGCGGCGACCCGAACATCACTCGTTGCCATTAAGGTTTCGTCCTCGCTGCGTCTCGAGCTCCACTCGGCCCGAACCGGGGAACATCGCCTGTCTAAAGCACAGATGGCTAAGCGCGCAGCCGGGTTGCTTGTTGAACTCGATTCTTCTGCGTCCGCTTGGCCTCTTGCGCACCACCTTTTAGAAATTATATCACAGCCTCCTCTCGCTGCGGGAAGCGAAAACCCCCTTCCTCGAGCCTCGGCAGCAACCCAATTGCCACTTGAATTGACGCGCCGCCCCCGCCAGGAGTTTCAGAGAATTCCGCGGGTTGGGTGACCAAGCGGTCGGTAGGCAAAGTATCGCTTACGGTTCCTTGCGCTCGGATTCTTGCTGTTCCGCCTCAAGGCATCGCCGCACATAAGCGTCAGCACCTTGCCGGAGGGCGTCTCTTAGAGCCTGCCTCGCGGCATCTATCCCGATATGTCGGCTGTGGGACCCGCCCTTCCTCGTGCGGACGCCCATTTTCCTGCTTTCTGGGTGCCGCAAAGCGGCGTGAACGACTATAATGAGTTGTTTTATCTTTCCCCGGAGGACTCATGCCTAAGGTGCTGGAGCTGAAGAACACGATCAACCTGCCCAAGACCGACTTCTCGATGAAGGCCAATCTCCCGCAGAACGAGCCGAAGTGGCTGGAGAAGTGGAGCAAGGGAGACCTCTACGGGAAGATTCGGGCGGCGCGGGCGAGTGCGCCGGTCTTCACGCTGCACGACGGGCCGCCTTACGCCAACGGCAGAATCCACCTGGGGACGGCGCTCAACAAGATCCTGAAGGATTTCATTGTGAAGTCCAAGACGCTGGCAGGATTCAATGCTCCTTACCTGCCCGGCTGGGACTGTCACGGCCTGCCGATTGAAATCAATGTGGACAAGGAGCTGGGGCCGCGCAAGGCGCAGATGACGCGCGTGGAAATCCGCCAAGCTTGTCGTCGATATGCGGAGAAGTATGTGGAATTTCAACGCGAGGACTTCCAACGCCTGGGGGTTCTCGGCGAGTGGGCCAAGCCCTACCTGACGATGGACTACGATTACGAGGCCCTCATTGCCGAGGCTTTTCTCAAGTTTCTGGAGGAAGGTTACGTCTATCGCGGGCTGAAGCCTGTTTACTGGTGCCTTCAGGACAAGACCGCGCTCGCCGAGGCCGAGGTTGAGTACGAAGACCACAAGAGCCGCTCCGTCTACGTCCGTTACAAGCTGCTCACCGACCCGGCGAAGCTCGATCCCGCTCTGCGCGACCGCCAAGTTTACGTCATCATCTGGACTACTACCCCCTGGACGCTACCCGCCAGTATGGCCGTGGCCTTCCATCCCGAATTCGAATACGTGGTGGCAGCCGAGGGGGGCGGGGAAGCCTACCTGGTGGAAAGCCGCCGCCTCCAGCCCACCTTGCAAGAGACGGGGCTGAAAGCTCCGACGATTCTGGCGCGCCTTGCGGGGACGAAACTGGAACGCATCGAAATGCAGCACCCCTTCCTGGAGCGCAAGGTCCTCGGGGTGCTCGCCGACTACGTGACGGCGGAAGACGGTACCGGCTGCGTCCACACGGCTCCCGGCCACGGGCGCGAAGACTATCAGACGGGGATGACCTACGGCCTTGAGATCTACTGCCCGGTTGGGGACGCCGGCGAGTTTACGGAAGGTCTGGCGGAATACCGGGGCAAAACGGTTTTCGAAGCCAACGAACCCATTGTCGAACTGCTGAAGGCCCGCAGGGCGCTCGTCGGCCCGCCGGGATGGCTCACCCACTCCTATCCGCATTGCTGGCGCTGCCATCGGCCGGTCATCTTCCGCGCCAACGAGCAGTGGTTCATCGAAATTGACCACGCGCGGCTGCGCCAGCGCGCGCTGGAAGAAATCAAGAAGGTCCACTGGTCGCCCGAGTGGGGCCAGGAGCGCATCTCCAGCATGATCGAGACGCGCCCGGACTGGTGCATCTCCCGGCAACGGGCCTGGGGCGTGCCTATCACGGTCTTCCACTGCGACGACTGCAAGAAGCCGCTGCTGGACGCAAAGCTCGCTCAGCCCGCCGTGGAACTTTTCCGCAAGGAAGGCGCGGACGCCTGGTACACGCATTCGGAGGGGGAACTCCTGCCGCTGGGCGCCAAGTGCCCCACCTGCGGCGGGGCGAAGCTGCGCAAGGAGACGGACATCCTCGATGTCTGGTTTGATTCCGGGTCCAGCCACCTCGCGGTGCTCGGGCACCGGCCGGATGTGCCCTGGCCTTCCGACGTTTATCTGGAAGCTGGAGACCAGTACCGTGGCTGGTTCCATAGCTCGCTGCTGGTAGCTCTGGCCACCCGTGGAGCGGCGCCTTACCGCACGGTCCTCACACACGGATGGGTGCTCGACGCCGACCGCCGCGCCATGTCCAAGTCCCTGGGCAACGTGATTGACCCCAACGAGGTCATCAAGACCCATGGGGCTGAAATCCTACGGCTCTGGGTGGCCTCCGTTGAGTTCGGTGAGGACGTGACCATCTCGGCCGATATGCTGGCGCGCCTCTCCGAAGCGTACCGCAAGCTGCGCAACACCTTCCGCTATTGCCTGGGCAACCTTTATGACTTCGATCCCGCCAAAGACGCGGTAGAGCCTGGCCAACTGCAGGAAATTGATACCTGGGCATTGGCGCGCACGGCGGAGTTGCTGGAGCGCATCGAGGCCGCCTACGACGAATACGCCTTCCACAAGGTTTATCGAGCCGTCTACGATTTCGCCACGGTGGACTTGAGCGCCTTCTATTTCGACATCCTGAAGGACCGGCTGTACACTTCGCCGGCGCGTTCCGTGGCGCGCCGGGCTGCGCAGACCACGCTCTATCGGATTGCCGACGCCCTGGTGCGAGCCGTGGCCCCCTTGATGTGCTTCACCGCCGAAGAGGTGTGGTCGCACCTGCCGGCTCCCCACGAGCGAGAGGCGAGCGTGCACGTGGCAAAGTTCGTGCCAGCGGAGCAGCTTCGGGCCGGTTTGCCGGAGAAGTATTTGCAGCGGCTGGAGAACTGGCCTCGCCTCATCGCCGTGCGCAACGAGGTTCTGAAGGCGCTGGAGTCCGCCCGCCAGGAGAAATTCATCGGCGCATCATTGGACGCTAGAGTCCGCCTGGCGGCCGATGGGGACCTCACGCCGCTCCTCGCGGAGTATCGCGCCGCCCTGCCCACTCTGTTCATCGTCTCGCAGGTGGAGCTTTCGAATGACGCCATGGCGGACGTCCCGGAGAGCCAGCTCCCCGGTTTGAAGGTTCGGATCGAGAAGGCGACGGGCCACAAATGCGCGCGCTGCTGGAACTATTCCGAGCGCGTCGGCCAGGATGCGCGCTACCCGTCTGTGTGCGAACGCTGTTCCGGCGCGTTGAAGCAGATTGAGGCCGGTCTGTGAACCCGGAGTCCGTAGTTCGTTGCCCGTGGTCCGTTGTGACAGTCTGCGTTACCCGACTTAGCGCACGCGTTTGGCAACGGACGACTGTGTGCCGTCCGCTGTTTACTGTCTGCTGACTGCTGACTACTGATTACTAGAAGTCATGCCTGACCCTGTCGCAATCCGTGTGAAGCGTCTTTCCCGCTGGATTTGTGTGGTGATTTCAGTCGTGATTTTTGTTGGCGACCAGATGACCAAAGCGCTGGTGGAGCGTTCCCTCCCGCAGCACTCGGTCATTCCCATCCTGCCGCACTTCCTCAACCTGGTCCATACCAAGAACACCGGGGCGGCCTTCGGGCTGTTTTCGGAATCGCCCGCGCCCTGGAAGACGGCCGTGCTTATCGTGATTTCCGGGGCGCTGCTGCTCACCGTCGTGGGCATTTTGTGGAGAAGCCGGCGGCTCGACTGGGAGGCGAGCGTCGGCATGGCGCTGATCCTGGGCGGCGCCCTTTCCAACCTCGTGGACCGTATCCGCCTGGGGCGCGTGGTGGATTTCCTCGACGTTTACTTTCAAAGCTACCATTGGCCGACGTTCAACCTGGCGGACAGCGCCATCGTGGTGGGCGCGGGTTTTCTAATCCTTCAGGTGATCTTCTCCGACTGAGAAGACGAAACTCGAAAATCGAAACTCGGGAATCAAACCTGGAGTTACGGCTTTCGAGCCACGGATTCCGATGAGCGAGATCCGCCAATTCGTCGTCACCGCTGAACAATCCGGCGCGCGCCTGGACGTCTTCCTCGCGCGGCAGATGCCGGACTGGAGCCGCAACCAGATCCAGCGGCTAATCCGCTCTGGCCTGGTGACGGTGGGTTCGCGGGCTGCCCGCAAAGGCGGCGAAGAAGTTCGCGCCGGAGACCGCATCACCGTGCGCGCCGAGCGCGAAGAATTGCGCGCCACGCCGGAGGCTTTGCCGCTCTCGATTATTTGTGAGGACGATGACCTGCTGGTGGTGGATAAACCCGCGGGTATGGTGGTGCACGTGGGCGCGGGCGTGAGATCCGGCACCCTGGTCAACGCGCTGCTGCACCACATCGGCAAACTCTCTTCCGCCGGAGGCGAGCTGCGCCCGGGCATCGTCCATCGTCTGGACCGCTTCACTTCCGGCTTGGTCATCGTGGCCAAGAACGATTTCGCTCACCGGAAATTGGCGGCGCAGTTCAAAGCTCGTGAAGTCCACAAGATTTACACTTTGCTGGTTCATGGCCGGGTGGCCAGCGACCGCGGCGAAATCCGCAAGCCGGTGGGCCGCGATCCCGTCCGGCGCACGCGCATGAAGGCCGGCGGACTGCATCCGCGCCAGGCCTTGACCGTTTACCGCGTGATTCGGCGCTTCCCACAATGCACGCTGCTGGAAGCCGAACCCCACACCGGCCGCACCCACCAGATTCGTGTCCATCTTTCTTCCCTCGGCCACCCCATTGTCGGCGACACGCTTTATGGCGCCCCCGGCAAGGTGCGAATGGGGAACAAGGAAGTGAAGACGCTGGCGCGAACTTTCCTGCACGCGGCGGGCCTGGAGTTCAGCCACCCGCGCAGCGGGGAAGCGCTCCGCTTGAGCGCCCCGATGCCCAAGGAACTTGGGGATTTTCTTAAGACCCTGGCTGTTGAGGAAGCGCCCGCGGCGAAATAGCTTCGTGGCCAGGCGCTATTCATGAATGATGTGTTGCTGCAAAATGAGAATGTCCGGTTTGTGCGAATTAGAAATGTCCGCAGCAACGGGCTCTACAAACCTGGGTTGGACCACCTGTAGGAGGTTGTCTTCGGGCACGCGGAGTTCCAGTATCCGGGCGCGTCCGTAAGGCAAGTTGCAACCAGCCTCAGCCGTTCGGAACGTCCATCAATCCATAATGGCAAGTCCAGGTTTTCTCAGAAACTGGCGCCAGGCCGCGAGTGCGAGCCTATGGGTACCTTCACAGTCTCGGCATTCCAGGCGCGAATTGTCAACAGGGCTTGACTCCGGGTTCCCGGGTCCCGCCACAGCACCTCGATCTCGAGGACTCGCTCTTCGCCGGGAGCAAGCCAGAATTGGTTATCCGTGCCGTAAAAAGCCCGCTTGCTGCCTTCAATGTCGATTCGTGTGAGGAAGGCGGGTTTTGAGCCCGCGTTGCGGACCCGCACCTGCAAACGGCTTCTGCCTTTTGACAATTCAGTGGCCGAGAGCAAGTCCAATTTCAGGGTCGTAGAAGCTGAGCCTGACGTGACCTGCCGCTTCAGCCAAGGACCTCGCTCAAAAATCAGCGACGGCTGAGGAGACTCCCGATATTTCTTCCTGAATTCCGAGTCTTCCATCAGACTCAGGCATCGCGGCCAGTAAACTGACCGCGAAACGAGCTTCCCATCCCCCCTTTTCAACTCAGCGACGACGAAGAAGAACTTGTCTTGCAGACTGTCCGGTAGGGCGAATTCTCCCAGACCGAGATTGAGCACTGAGGGGCCAGGTTTGATGGCAACGGAACGCTGCTGGCGCCACATGGGCTCAAAACGCTCGTTGAAGATTTCGACAGACGCCACCAGACCCCCAAGAGGAGTTTCAGGAGCGTGAACGACACTGAGCGAGATCGGGATTTTCTCACCCTTAGCCCATACGAGGTGCGGCAGTTTCACCAGCACGTGAGTCGGCTCGTAAGTACGCTTCAAGAAATAATACGCAGCGGTCGCCTGATCGAGCCCGTCAATGAACATAAAAAACTCGATGGGCCAGGGAACGGTGAGTGACCAGGGCATCAGGCCGGTCGTGACCGGGTAGTTCGCCTGGAGGAGGTCAGAAATAATCTGGGTGAACTCGGCAGCCGCGATCTGATTGGCTTCGCAAAAGCTTTCCAGATTCGGTGAAGAGAGGTCATCGATCTGGGTGGCCCGGCTCCACATCGTCCGCGGCTCCTGGATTTGATATTCCAGAAAGTGGTGAATGAACTCGGGGTGGGAAGCAGCGTACTCCTTACTAAAAATGTCGCGGAGTGGGGTCTCGAATTCGTTTGCATCGATGACCTCCCGCAGCGATTGTGGCTCTGGCATGTTGAAAATGCCTGTCTCGCTGATGAACGGAACCAGACGGTACAGATGGCCGAACCAGGTCGGATCAAAATTGACGTAGGGATGAAGATCCCCCGGGTCAGGAGTTGTGCGGAGGTACAACCGAGCCCCATCAAAGTCCGCGACCGAACGCTCAACGATTCCAAGCGTGGCGGCGTTCCCGAATGAATAGGGATTGAACTCGTTTCCCCCACACCAGACCGCCAGCGAGGGATGATTCCGAAGGCTGAAGAGGATTTGCAGCACCTGGGCTTCCCACACGTCCTGTGGCCACGAGGGAGTATCCCGATTGCCGATTGGAAAATCTTCCCAGACCATGATGCCGAGCTCATCGCAGAGCGAGAAGAAGTCCTCGGTCTCCGGATTCCCGCCTCCCCAGATGCGGATCATCTGGATGCCCGCAGCGCGCGCGGCCTCGAGCAGCCAGCGGTAGCGCTCGCGGGGAAGGTTCAGAAACACGTCAAGCGGCCAGGCCCAATTGATCCCTTTGACGAACAGCGGACGATGGTTGACAACGAACTGCCAGTTAGCCCAGCGATCCTGCGTGCGTGGACCCGCGCTGGGCTGGTTGCGGATGGTTCGAATCCCATAATCGAATTCCAGGCGGTCAATCGGGGTCCCCTGGCTCATCAACACAAGGGTCACGCGGTAAAGGTGTGGCTTCCCAAGGCCATTCGGCCACCAAAGCTTCGGTGAAGGGATTCTCAGCTCGCGCTCGATCCAGTTCCTGCCTTCGTAGATCTGCAAGGGGAAACTCTGGCTGATTGCCGGCCGGGTAGAACCCTTCTCGATGAACTCCACTTTGAGAGCGAGCGGGGTTTTAATGGGAGTGGAGGTCCAGGGGTTCCGGAACTCCACAGACATCTCGTCTTTCCAAGGATGAAGTTGGAAATTGAGAGAATGGGTGTTCGCCAGCACTTCGGCGCGAAGCCTCAATCGGGCTTCCTGGCTGGCTGCCTGCTCTGTTACCAGGAATGGTCGTTCCAGGTGGACCCGTGGCACGATTTCGAACCTGACGCTCCGCCATATTCCCAATGGCAGGAACTCCTTGGGCGCGATCCCGCTCGCCGTAGTCACATAGGGATTGCCCCCCGCAATGCCCCAGGGCAGGATGACCTTTCCAGTGTTAACAGGATCCCAATTCTCGACCCCGTAGCTTCCTGCTCTCACCTCCACCACCAACTTATTGGGGCCATCGAAGCGCAGGAACTGGCTGACTTCGGCGGCCGGCCCGCCGAACATGCCTTCATGTCGACCTAACAACTCGCCATTCAGCCAAATCTTCGAGTAGTAGCCGACTCCATCAAAGCATAGAAAGACGTAGTGGTCCCGCACCGAGGAAGGGATCTGGAAGTCTCTTCGGTAGTACCAGACCTTGTCAGGGACCCAGGTGTATTTTTTGGAATTCAAATGATGGTAGGGGTGCGGCAGTTCGCCGGCGCGATAAAGCGCCCACTGCACCGAACTCGGGACCTGCGCGCGAATCCATTTCTGCTGCTGAGCCAGGTTCTGAACGCTATCGATGGGCGCGTCCCGATATCCCAGGTCCCACGGCCCGTCAAGGACGATGTGTTGTTCGCCGGATCGGGGCCAGAGGTAGTAGGGCTGCCAAAGTGTTTTTTCTTCCTGCGCAGCCCAGGAGGCGTTCGAGATCCATAGAAATCCGTTTGCGGCGAGAAGAATCGCTACGCAGAGTGGTTTGTTCATGAGTGTGTCCTTCCTTGTGACGAATGCAACTCGAGGGTTCGAGTTCGGAGGTGGCGGAGATTAGCGCTGCGAATTCCCATTGTCAATGTTGAGATCTCCAGGCCAAGGCGCACAGGCATTCCACACAGCGTCAGACAGTTTGCCTGCTTTTGGCACGGGAGCAAAAAATTACGATTTACCACTTGACAACCTCTCTGAACTGCGATAAACGATGCCCAAGCGTCGGGTAACTTAAACCCCAGGGGGCAGAGTGAGGGAGGCACAAACTCCGCCTGCTACCCCTCCTACCTTTGAGTTTCTGTGGAGAGGAGATATATATGTCAACCAAGAGGAGTCTCGTACTCCTGCTCACTATGGGTGTGTTGCTCGCATGGTGTTCAACCATACGTGGTCAGACTTTCTACGGATCGATTGCCGGGACCGTCCTGGACGCGACAGCAGCGGCGGTTCCCGGCGCGGCGGTCACTCTGACCAGTATTGGGACCTCCGAAAAACGGACTATGCAATCGGATGCAGCGGGGTCCTACACATTCGTCAACCTAGTGCCGGGCCGCTATCGGATTGAGGCTGAAAAGAGCGGCTTCAAGCACTTCACGCGTGAGCCGATCATAGTTGAAGTCCAAAACGCGCTCAGGATCGATATCCCAATGGAAGTGGGGGCCGTAACCCAGACGATCGAGGTCACCGCGGCTACGCCCTTGCTCCAGCCTCAGACTTCCGACTTGGGGCAAGTGGTAGAAGCGCGTACCATCACCGACATGCCCTTGAATGGGCGCAATCCCTTGGCCTTGGTGGCTCTCTCGGCTGGGGTGGTGCCGCAGGGGTCACCGTCAGGGGGCAACTCGTCGATGGGCAACGCAGTCGGCGCTAACCCCTTTGCCTTGGGTGACTTCCAAATTGGGGGGGGCCAAGCCGGTCAAAGCGCAATATTCTTGGATGGCGCCCCCTCGCAGGGATCCTACCTGAACGTCGTCACTCTGATACCGACACAGGACGCCGTTCAAGAATTCAAAGTGCAGACCAACAACATGGGACCGGAGTGGGGGCTTTTTGCGGGCGGGGTCATCAACCTCACCACCAAGTCCGGGAGTAACGGTTTCCACGGCGCAGCCTACGAATACCTCCGCAACAAAGTGCTTGACGCCAACGACTTTTTCCTCAACAAAAATCACCAGCCTGTCCCGCCTTTTACCCAGAACCAGTTTGGCGGCAACATCGGTGGGCGGGTGATCCGCGACAAATTGTTCTTCTTCTCGAGCTACGAGGGTTTCCGGCAACGGCTAGGAACCGCAATTACGGGGACTGTGCCTACGGCCGCGATGCTGAATGGTGACTTCTCTGGCCTCTTGGACTCAAGCGGGAAGGTGATCCCAATCTATGATCCGCTAACTAGCGTCAAGGACACCAGTGGGAACGTCACTCGCACGCAGTTTTGCGACTCGACGGTCGGGCCCTGCACGCCTGGTGGAGCGGGGCTCAACTATATTCCTGCCAACCGAATTGACCCCACCGCCAACATCCTCAAAACCTACTGGCCTGCACCCACGGGAAGTGGGGCGCAGTTTACGCACAATAACAACTACACTGCTGCTATGAGCGTAGGGGGCGACACCGACCAAATCAACGAGAGGCTTGACTACAACATCAGCGATAAGCAGAGACTCTTTGGTCGATTCTCGTACTGGACGTTGCTCAATCTCCCGAAGGATCCCTTTAAGAACGGGATCTGCCCCGACCGGTGCAACGAGACAGTCCGGACCAAGCAATTCGTTTTGGGCCACACCTATACCTTCTCGCCCACGACGATTCTGGACCTGCGCTTGGGCTACACGCGCTACGTTTACCTTCGCACTCCGTTGACCCAGGGGATCGATCTGTCCAAGTTTGGTTCGAATTGGGGCGCGTTGAATCATCAGGTGGGCTATACACACATCCCGGCTGTCTGCCCGTCGGGCTACACCGTTGGTTGGTGCTCCCCCGCCGTGGGAGTAGGGAGCGGGATTGGCGCCCATGACGACACTTGGAGCTTCGCTCCCAGTCTCACGAAGATCAAGGGACGGCATACCCTCAAGATGGGTGGGGAACTCCGGGTGCTCCGCAACATGTATTACCAGAGCAACAGCCCCAGCGGGGAATACGATTTCAACAACGGTATGACTTCCGTGAACTCCCTCACTGCTTCGCCCACGGGCAACAGTTTTGCATCCTTCCTGCTCGGCTATGGCTCCGGCGGCAGTGTCACCACGCCCTCCTTCATGGCGGAACAGCTAATCTCTCGCGGCATGTACTTTGGCGATACGTTCCAAGCCACGAGGAAGTTGACTCTGAATCTCGGTCTCCGCTATGACTTGCAGGGCAACTGGTCGGAGCGCTTCGATCGACAGGTTGTACTTCTCCCTAACGCCACCAGCCCCCTGTCGAGCGCCGTGTCGGCTTTAACCAACCCCGTGACGGGACAACCTTTTGGGACGTTAAAAGGGGCCATTAGTTTGGTGAAATCTTCCGCGCGGCCAAGCCGGAATTCGGTTGACATGCCCTTGACGAACTTTAACCCGCGCTTCGGGCTCGCCTATCGGTGGAACGATAAGACGGTCATAAGGGCTGGGTATGGGATCTTCTACCTGCCCGTTGATGTTCGGTGGAATGATGCCGCCCACAACATGTTCAACAATACTTACAGCACGCCCTGGCTGGCATCCCTGGATAATGGGATCACACCGAACAATGTCCTGAGCAATCCCTTCCCGGCTGGGATCATTCAACCCCCCGGCCGCGACCAGGCATGGATTGACCAACAGGGATCGGGGCTCAGTGGGCCTGTTCCGAATAACCCTTACTCCTACGCACAACAATGGAACTTTAACATTCAGCGAGAGCTTCCCGATGGCACCCTGCTCGACGTGGCCTATGCCGGGGCGAAGGGCACCCACTTGCCCATGCATAGCCAGGGTATCAACCAGTTGCCCCCGGCCGATATGCCGGCGGCGGACGGGGGGCCGGGCACTGCTGGTTATTCGGTTGCTGACCTCAAGGCGATGGTACCGAATCCATTTTACGGGCTGGTCGCCTCGGGGGGTTTGACATCGCCGACTGTAACGGCCGCACATCTGTTGCTGCCTTACCCCCAGTACGACGGTTTGGATATTTCTGAGCCTGACAACCGCAACTCGACCTACCACTCGATGCAATTGAAGCTTCAAAAGCGTTTTCGAGGTGGTGGCAGTATCCTCGCCAGCTACACGATCGCGAAGCTCATCAGCAATACCAACTCGGAACTCAACTGGCTGGAGGCTGCCTCGCCATCGTGGGGCGATTCCAATGCCTACAACATTCGCAATGAAAAAAGCCTGGATGGCTTTGATGTTTCCCAACGCTTCGTGGTGGGCTACGTTTTGGACCTGCCATTTGGCAAGGGCAAGAAGTATGCGAACAGCGTGAACCGAGTCGCCAACAAGCTGGTCTCGGGCTGGGGGATCAATGGCGTTACCACATTCCAGACTGGCTTCCCGTTATCCATCGGCGGCTCGGGCGTTTTGAATGTCTATAACAGCGGCTCCCCCCGGGCGACGAGAACTGGCGCGACAAAGTCCACGACGGGTTCCGCCTCGAGCCGGCTCAGCCAATGGTTCGATACCTCGGTATTCACCCCGACGCAAACCTACACTTACGGGAACGACTCCCGCGTGGAACCGAATTTACGCGGCCCTGGGATGAACAACTTCGACCTCGCGCTTTTCAAGAACACGAAGTTCGGCCCAGACGAGAAGCTCGGTCTCGAGTTCCGGGCGGAGTTCTTCAACGCGTTCAACCGACCCCAGTTTAGCCCGCCCAACACGGGTTGCTGCCGGACGGCGCAGGGGGGCAACAACGACAACTTCGGCGTGATTAGCGGACAATACAATCTGCCACGCATTATCCAGTTCGCTTTGAGGTTTAGTTTCTAGGGTCCCCGCGGGGGCTTTAGAGCAGTTTTCGGGCGCGCGGTCCATCCCAGGCACGAATCGAACGGGATGGGTCGCGCGCCCTTTCTTGTTATCGACCGCACTGGGCGAGGGGGGCAGTGCGATGCTCTTCGTCCCAAGGGGCACTGACCGGACGCGAGCCGCCTTGGCGCGTCGGCTGACAGTTCCCTGCATGCCGCGAATAAAGTAGAATCTGAGCGTTAATCGCATCGGCGTCGATTGGCGGGGAGTGATTCGGGCTTTGTTCCTTGACGATGATCCGCTCGGGGGTGCCTTCTCCATGGGTTCGCGCGAAAACATAGCAGAACTCGCGGGCGGCCCAATGCCTCTGGGCCCGCGTAGCCGCCATGCCGCCCTCTACCGGCGGCGACCTCGGCATCGGATGCTTTCGGCGCTGGCATCTCTGTCCGTCTTCTTTGCCCTCTGGTCTATAGCTCCCAAGCTCGCAATTTGTGTAACGGACGAAGCACAGGTCGCCGCACACTTTCGCGCCGGGCAGGAAGCGTTGAAGCTTGGGGAGTTTGTCCGGGCCGTAGAGGAATTCAAAAAGGTGCTTGCTCTGGACCCGGACTTACTTGAGGCGCAGGTTAACCTCGGCCTCGCTTATCACAGTCTCGGCGAATACAACCTGGCGGCGAGCAACTTGTCCACAGCCCTGCGTCAAAGCCCAAATCTGCTGGGACCTACCATTATCCTGGGGATTGACTACCTCAAACTGGGCTCTCTGGAAAAGGCGATCCCGGTTCTCCAGCAGGCGCTGCGGTTGGACGCTTCCAACCAGGAAGCGCGCCGAGCTCTGGCCACGTGCTACCGGATGCAGGATAACTACCGAGAAGCGGCCGATCAGTTCCGTCAGCTTTCCGTTCTGGATTCCGATAAGCCGGAAGCATGGTTTAGACTTGGCCACGACTACCTGGATCTCTCCGCCCGCTTGGCCTATCGGGGGGCGCGGGTGCATAGCGGTTCGGCTTGGGGGCATCGCTTTCTTGGCGATATGCTGGCCCAACGTGCCCGGTGGAACGATGCGGCGCAAGAATACCGGCAGGCTCTCGCTATCGAGCCTAAACAGCCAGGCCTGCATGTTTCGTTGGGCCAAGTATATTTGCAGGGAGGCAAACTGGATCAGGCCGAGGCGGAGTTTCACCTTGAGCTGCAGCTCGATTCAGAGAATGAACAGGCGTGGCTCGGGCTGGCAGAAACGCGACTGGCGAAGGGCCAGGCAACACCAGCCCTTGAAGCAGTGGGGAGGATATGGGGAATCTCTCCCGAGTTCCTGTCCCTCCAACGAGAATTCCCGGCTATTGAACTCTCATCGGAACTGGCCCGGGCGCTCTTAAGGGATCTTCAAAAGGCTTCCGAGGGAGCAGCCAAACATTTTCTATTGTCCGGCCTTTATAAGGCTGTGGGGGAAGCAGAAAATGCAAGCGGCCAGTGGGCGGTCTTTCGCTCTGACTTCGAGGCGTGGCAACGGGCTCCGGACCAGGCGACGGGACGGAGGACAGCTCAGCAGCCTTGCCGCGCCCACCGATATGCAGCCTGCGCGGATTTGCTTCAATCCCGGAAACAAATGGCCGTCCCGGAACGATTGTTACTGGGGAAGACCCAGTTCACGTTGCGGCAGTACGACCGCGCGGCTGATACGTTCGCAAAACTGTTGGCCCTCGACAAGGGCAACGTGGAGGCTAGCTACTGGCTGGCCCGAACTTACCACGCGCTGGGCGCCGAGTGTTTTGACCGATTGGAAGAGTCGTTTCCCGAGTCCTGGCGCGCGCACCAACTGCGAGGCGAAGGCTACAAGTTGCGCGAATCAGCAAACGAAGCCATCAAAGAGTATCAACTCGCCATCCAGTTGCAGCCCGACGAGGCGGAACTTCATGAGGCGCTGGGAGAACTGTTTCTGAACAAGAAATCATACGACGAGGCGCGGGCTGAACTGGAAAAAAGCCTGGCGCTCGATTCCTCCCGCGCCCGCACTCTGTGCCTGCTGGGCCGCTTGTACGTGGGAAAGCATGAAACCGAAAAGGCCGTCCCGTACCTACAGAAGGCCCTTCGCCATCAGCCGGACATGGCTGAGGCGAGTAGCTTGCTGGGGACCGCGTATGTGCGCCTGGGACAGGCTGCCAAGGCCGTCCCCGAGCTGGAAAGGGCTGCCCCCTTCGATTTTTACGGAGACGTGCATTACCAATTGTCCTTGGCTTACCGCAAGCTCGGCAAGATTGAGCTCGCGAAGAAGGCACTCGCACGTTCGCAAGATCTCCGGCGAATTTCTGCCGAAAGCCACCAGGCACTGGTTTCCGGGGTCGTTGACGTGGAATAGAATTCCGGTCGTGTCCCGGCCGGCAGGTGGCGACGGGCTGCGGTCGCGAGGCTACACGCTGGAATATTTCCTGCAAAGGGTTTTGATTTTCGCAAGCAGTTTGGGGACGGCGGTCATGGCGTCTTCTTCGCCTTCGTACTCGGCGGACATGTAACCTTTGTAGCCGGCTTGAGCGAAGAGTTGCCAGACGCGCTCGAGGTCGATGGGTTGTTTGCTTTCGCTGAAAAAATCTCGGATATGGGCATGCGTCGCATACGGGATGCACGCCTCGATCTGGGCATACTCGTTTTCGGGGAAGTTGCTGATGTCCAGGTTGCAGCCAGCGTAGGGTGAATCCACGCGGCGCAGGATTTCGATAATCGAGGACGCCTTGGAGGTTATCCCGCCGTGGCTCTCGATGCCGAGCGTCACGCCCTTCTTCGCCGCATAATCGCAGGCGGGCTTCATGGTCTCCACCACCCAGCGAATACCCTGTTCTTCCGTGACCCCGGGGCCAATCTCGCCGCCAAAGACCCGGAGGTGTGAGGCGCCGAGCAATTCCGTGGCGTCCACCCACTTTTTGATGTTCTCCAGTTCCGCCATGCGCTTGGCGGGGTCGGACTGGCACATGTCAGTGCCGATGGCGGCCCCCGAAAACGGCACGCCGTTCCGGAAGCCCAGACGACGCAATCCCAGAAGGTAAGAGGGCTCGGTCGACTTGAGGTAGTAAGTGGTTACATCCACTCCATCGATACCCAATTCCACGGCTTTGAGGATGAAGTCTTCCACCGTCATTGGGCCCTTCTCCAGGTACTTTCTGTAGGAGTAGGCGCAGCAGCCGGAGAGGAGCCGCGGTATGCCGGAAGCGGATTTCTTCTCGGGCCGCGCAGCCGCGCTGATGCCCAGTCCCAGCGAGCCGGCGGCAGCAGCGCCGGTGACCTTCAGGAAATCTCGACGACGAATGTGCTGATACATCTTGGCCTCCGAGATCAGGAGCATTGAACGATTGAGGGATTTAGCGATGGAGAGAACCCGGGCGTTGCCATTAGGCGTGGGCACTCGTCAATAATTCAATCATGCAATCGCTCAATCTCTCAATGATGCAATTTGCTGACGGCCACTTCCTTGAAATAGATCTCCGCCCCTTCACCGTGATTTTGCAGGCCAAAATAGCCCTCGTTGGGGCGCGGCCCACGGTCGGGCTCATATTGCTTTACCTTGGGCGGGACGGGTTGGCCTTCGGTGTAGTCCGTGACCTTCACGCCGTTCAACACCACGATGGTGCGCGGCCCGTCAAGGGTGATTTCTATAGTGTTCCATTCCCCAACTGGCTGGTAAGGGCGGGCGAGCGCCTTTGTCAAGGAATAGAGAACTCCGGTGCAGTGATAATCGTCGCCGGGGTTATAGATTTGCACCTCGTAGCCGCGATTCACCGGCATCCATTCCTCGCTGGGCTTCTCAGGAATGCGGATGAACACACCCGAGTTGTCGTTCTCGTGAGTCAGCTTGTAGACCACGCGAATCGTCGCGTTCCCGATCTTCTGCGGCGTGTACCAGAGCAGGCCCATGCCGCCCTGGGTTTTCAGCATGCCGTTTTCAATTAGAAATTTCCCCGGTCCCACGTGCTCCCAGCCAGTCAAGTCCTTGCCGTTGAAAAGCTGCTGCCATTCAGCGGACTGCGTCTGCCCGTTGAGCGCGCTCAACATGATGATGGAGAAAAGCAAAATGGCATTTGGCATCGCACCTGGCCTCGTGGAGATAATGATCCGATGAATCAACCACTCAATCGCTCAATCTCTCAATGACTCAATCAGCGCAGCGGCTTGATCGCGACTTCCTTGAAAAAGACGATGTCGTGGTCGCTGTGGTTCTGCAAACCAAAGTAGCCCTCGTTGGGACGCGGGCCGGGCAGCGGCTCAAAGTCAAACTTGCGCGGAGGCACAGGCTGGCCTTCGGTGTAGTCGGTCACCTTCACACCATTCACATGAACGATAGTGCGCGGCCCATCCAGGGTAATCTCCAGAGTGTTCCATTCCGGACCCGGCTTGGCGGGCTTGGCCAGCGGTTTGGTCAGCGAGTAAAGGGTGGCGGTGTAGTGATACTCGTCCTCGTTGGATTTTTCCGGCTCGTTGTCGATCTGCACTTCGTAGCCATAATGCACGGGCATCCACGCTTCGCGAGGTTCGATGGGGATGCGGATGAAGACGCCGGAGTTGTCGTTCTTGTCGCGCATTTTGAAGACCACGCGGAGGACGCAGTTGCCAACCTTTCCTCCCGTCCAGTACAGCAAGCCCATGCCACCGTGGGTCCTGATCAAGCCGTTTTCCACCGTCATTTCCCCCGGCCCCACGTGTTTCCAGCCAGTCAAGTCCTTGCCGTTGAAAAGCTGCTTCCACTGGCCGGCCTGCGCCGGCGCGGGCAGGGAGCCCAGAGCAAGAAAGAGGGAGCAAAGAACCAGCCGCTTCAACATGATTCACCTCAAACGAAAAACAGGGAACGAAAACGAAACCGCATTGTAGCTGGAACCGATTCCCCAGTCGAGAGCGTTTCTGTTGGGTGGGCTTTAATGTCCGAACGCCTTCGTGGCCCTTTCGCTTTGTGTTCCGAGGGCTTAGGATAGGGGACTTTGCATTCTTCAATTCCGGAGGTCTTCCCTATGTCTCAAGAACAACCTGTGTCTTGGAGGGCGCGACATGAGCAATGGCTGCGGTATGTGGAAGCAATCGTCCAGGCCGTGAATGCCGGGGAATCGATCCCCACGGGGCCTTCGGCAGGTCCGCTCATGCCTGCTGAGGCCCCAATCTCTTCCGGCCACCCCGCGAAGGTGCTGGTCTGCTCACCCCATCCGGACGATGAATGCCTGGTGGGCGCCTTGCCCCTGCGGCTAAGACTGGAAGCGGGTGTGCGGGTGGTGAATTGCGCCGTCACCCTCGGCAGCAACCCGGCTCAGAAGACGCGGCGACTGCGCGAGCTTGAGTCGGCATGTCGGGTGATCGGTTTTGATCTGGTGGTGCCGCAGCCTCCCTCCGGTTTCGAGCAGGTCAATCCCGAGGCGCGACGCAACCATCCCGAGGAGTGGGCGAAGAAAGTTGAGACCCTGCGCGCTATTCTCGACCAGCAACAACCGGACGTGGTCTTTGCGCCGCACGCCGAGGACTTCAACACCACGCACATCGGAACGCATCTCCTGGCGGAGGAGGCGCTCCGCGCCCATCTGGAGCCGACTGACCGCGGGTCGGTGATGTTCATTGAGGCGGAATTCTGGCACCAACATGCGCAGCCAAACTTGATGGTGGGCGTCAGCCCCCAAATCGAGGCCATCCTCATCATGGCCACCGCCGAGCACGGCGGCGAGGTGTCACGCAACCCTTACCACCTGCTGCATGCGGGCCGCATGATGGATAACGTGCGGAGAGGGTCGGAGGTGGTCGGTGGGCAGGGAAGTCCCGCGCATCGTTTCCCCTTTGCGGAGCTCTATCGCGTGAGTTTCAGGAAAGGCAAGCAGGTGATCATCCCGCGCCCGGGCGGGCACATTATTGGCCCCCAGGAGAAGATCGATGTCGACTCGCTCAAGGCCAAGTTCTGGCCGGAGGGGCACTGAGAGTGTGACTGAAGGCGCCGGGAACCAGGGACCAGGGGCGGGAGACTGGCGTTCATGGCCAGAAGGCAGTAAGCAGACGGCGCAACGCAGAAGGCCGAAACAAGGAGGCCGTAGCGGAACTGAACCATTGCCAGGGAGCGCCGATTCCCTTGGGACGGTCGGAGACCTGCGCCACAAAGGCCGCGGAACTAAAGAACCATTCGGCGCTACCGGCTCGTGGGTTCATCGATTCTGTAATGGGTTCTCACTATGAGGAGGCAAAATGGGAAAACGAAAACTGGGCGCGAAAGTGTGGGTTGTTCCGGACTGCTACTTACCGGCGCAGAGCACGGGAGATGTGAAGAGCCACGAGTCAACTTGCGTGCTGAACCTGGGCAAAAAATCGGCTGCGGTGCAGCTGACGGCTTATTTTCAGGACCGTGAACCGTTAAAAGGTTTACAGGCTGTTTGTCCGGCGCGGCGAACGGCGCACATCCGTATCGGCGACTTGAAAAACAAGCAAAGGGGATCGATTCCGCTGGGTGTACCCTTTGCGCTGAAAGTTGAGAGCAACGTGCGCATCGTCGTGCAACACACGCGCCTCGATTCCACGCAGCCCGCCTTGGCGCTGATGACCACCATGGCGTTTCCGGCGGGGGCGTAGGGGCGGCCTTTTCGAAGCCTGGGGGATAGTAGAGACAGCCCGGTGGGCCGTCCCGCAAAGCGGGACGTTCCGCCGGAACGGCTCTACAGCGTGAAGATAGCGCCGCCCCAGGCGCGGCCGGGACAGTGGGAATCTCATGAGGCCGATCGCGCGGGAAAAGCTCCTCGACGGTTTCGCGCCCCGGTTTCTGAACGAGCATGCCCGTCCACACGTCGCTGTCGGTGCCGGATTGGTCCCAGGCCATGTATTTCGGGAAGGCCAGCGCGTCCGCCGGCGCGCGGCGGGCCGAGCTGAGGCGCAAGCGGGGCAGGCTCCGAACGTCGGTCCAATAGAGGAGTGACTTCTCACGTGTGGCGCAAGGGGCTTGCCGGATGGGCTGAAAGCGCTCGGCGTAGCGTCGCATTCGCGCGGCCAGCCGGGCCTTATCTGCTTCCCAGCCTGCGATACTTGTTCACCACAGAAGTCCACGCGTACGCCTTCTCGATTGCGGCGAACGCCTATCTTTCGTTTTTTCCTTTCACACTGATCTTGTTGACGGTTTGCAAGCGCGGGTTGCACTGGGACGCCGCCTATCAAGTCATCCTGCAGCTTCTGCACGCCAACTTGCCGCAAGGAGCCGATTCGGTGATTCAGACTCTGAAGGTCCTGGCGGTGGGTCGGCGCCGGCTCCAGTTGGTGTCCGTGGTGATGCTGCTGTTCACCAGTTCGGGAATCTTCCTGCCGCTGGAAGTGGCGCTGAACAAGGTCTGGGGCTTTGCGCACAACCGCAGCTTTCTCCGTAACCAGGCCCTGGCATTTCTGCTGGCCGTGGTGGTTGGGCTTCTCGCTCTCTTCTCCATTCTCTTCACAGCGGCGACCCAGTGGATGGTGATATCCCTCCTCGACTGGGCGCCTTCTCAGGGATTGCGAGCGGTGGTTTCCCGCGGGATTCTGGAGGTCCTTTCCATCCCGCTGGTGATTTCCATCTTTTTCGTGATTTACTATTTCCTGCCCAACGGGAAGGTGCCGGCAAGCTGTGTGCTTCCCGCCGCGGTGATGGCGGGGTTTCTGACCGAGGGGGGGAAGTTTGTTTATTTTCTGACACTGCCGCTGTTCCGCTTCCGGGAGGTTTACGGGCCTTTCGCCTTATCCGTCACCCTGGTGTTCTGGGCCTTCGTGGGGTCGCTAATTCTGCTCTTTGGGGCGCACCTTTCGGTCCAGAGATTTTGGGACGGGCGTCCTGGTGCAGCAGCCAGCGGGGGCTTCACAGGAACCGGCAGAATGCCGGCTCAGAAATAGCGGGTCTTCGACACCGGAAAGGGTTCAGTTGATGTCAGTTGACATCAAGCAGGAAATCATGGATATCCCGCGCGCGCTGCGGGAGATGTTGGAGAAGGGTCGGCCCGAATATGAAACGCTGGTGCGGAACACCCGCTGGGGTGATGGACCGATTTACCTCACGGGTTCCGGCTCCTCCATCCCTGCGGCTTTGACGGGCGCTTACGCTCTGGAATCGCTCTCGGGCTGGCCGGTGGTGGCGCGGCCAGCGGCAGGGTTCGCAGCTTATTCGGCCGCCGTGCTGCGGCCCCGGTCGGTGGTCCTGGCCATTTCGGGGGGTGAGGAATGCGAGGAGGTTCTGGCCGCGGCGCGATCCGCGAAATCCCGCGGCGCGATCCTCCTCGTTCTGACTGAGAACCCAGACGATCCCTTGGCGCGGATCGCCGACGGGGTGTTTCGACTGCGCTTGGGTAAGGAGGTGGAAAGAGGATTCAAGAGAGTCGTCTTGCAGCAAGCTGGCCTGAGTTACATCGCTCTCCTGGCAGCGAGAATTCTCAAACGGCCTCACCCGCAGTTCGACGCCCTGCAACAGGAGTTCGAGAAGTTGCCGGGGCAAGTGGAGTGGGTATTGAATCAGCTTCCAGACGCTGTCCGGTCGCTGGCTTCCGAACTGAATCGGCTACGCAACCTTGACGTGCTGGGCGAGGGATTCTACCATCCCGCGGCACTCCAGGGGGCTTTCTGGTTACGGCGGCTGGCGGAGGTTCCTGCGGTTGGATCGGAGCTGTCGGAGTTTTCTTACGGCGCCGCCGGGAAGCTCGATGGCGATTCCGCCGTCCTGATCCTTTCCGGTGCGGGGTGCCGGCTGAAGAAGCAAGTCCACGAGGTGGCGCAGCGGCTCAAGACGGCGGGAGCAAGAATTCTCTGCATTACCGACTCGAACGACCGGGAGTTGATCGCCCGCGCTGCGCTGGCCTTGTTGCTTCCGACGATGAGCGAGATGGTGGGTTCTGTGCTCACCCTCGCGCTGGTCGGATGGGTGGCTTATCAGGCGGCCCGCGAGCGGGACGGCGCGGCGCCAGGCTCTCGAACGGACCGCAAGACCCGGAAGCAACCTGAGCAAGACGGATAAGGAAAGGCGCGCCCCAACGCCCACCTCGGGGGTCGCGCCTGACGGTTCCTGGCGGGCGGCCGCTCTGCAAATGTGGATCCGGGTGGGCGAAACATCATCAGGGTATCGAGCGACGACCCGCAGCACTCGGGGTGACCTTTCGGGGGGGTTCCCAACAGATAAATTCATTGACTCAACACTATTGACAAATGATTGCACATTTGTTTTAATGCTCGCATGGATATCGGCAAACGACTAAGAGAATTGCGTGAAGCGAAGGACCTGTCGCAGGGCGACATCGAAAGGCGTTCCGGTCTTCTCCGATCCTATATCTCTCGTGTTGAGGGCGGCTACACCGCTCCCTCGCTATCGACTCTGGAGAAGTTTGCCAAAGCTCTGGAGGCCGAGCCTTATCAGCTTTTGTTCCACAGCGAGGGACGTCCGGCGGCTCCCAGGCTGCCCGCACAGGCTGGCGTCTCGAAACCGGTCAAGAAGCTGGTGAAACTCTTCGAGGGCATGTCCAGCACCAACCGCAAGTTGCTCCTCACCATGGCGAGCAAGCTTGCCAAGCATTGAGCCGACCAGAGCGCGGATTTTCGGTTGTTTTATTGCTCACGCGATGTGAGTTTCTCCGTAGGGCGGGGTGGGAGTGTGCTCTGCCGCTCATTTTCAATCCTTTGTAATCTTGTCCGCCGGGAATGCCGGACGCGCCGGGGCGCTCATGCCTGGCTGTTCTGGCGCGCCTGGGGAGACTCGAACTCCCGGCCTACAGATTCGAAGTCTGCCGCTCTATCCAACTGAGCTACAGGCGCGCAGCACCAGTTTACCTCAAGTCCCCGGTTCCGAGAAGGCGCTGCAAGTTTTCCTCTTCCTCACCTTGAAACAGGCTTGTATTCTAGCTCGTGTGTTCCTATACTACCGCCGCCCGAGTCCCGTAACTCTTTCAGGGCTCGGTCTGAGATTTGAGGCGCTGGTGAGCGCACAATCCCAAGAGGATATTTTCGCCAATTCACAGAGGCCGCGGCGAGGTCTGACGACCAAGCAAGGCCGAGGCTGAAGCCCCAAAAAGGAGTGCAGCCATGTCCGACCGATGGGTCTTCTTGACGGCGTTTCTGACGGTGGTGATGATCGTTGCGAGCGCCTTTGCGATTCCCCAGATGTTTCCCCTGGAGCTCCTGAAATGTACGATTTTCTTCGTGATTGTGATCCTCGTATTCTTTGGCGAGGACAAGTTCAGTTACATGCTGGGGATTGTGGCTCCCCCCTTGTGGTTCATTCTCGATATCCTGCTGGGAGGCTTTTTCCACGACTTCGGCACCCTGTGGGCTTCGATGACCGGCAAGCCCCTCGGGCGGTCTGAGACTCCGCTCTACGCCCTGGCGACACTTTCAGAAATTGCCCTGGTCACGCTGAGTATTCGGGTGTGGCGCAAGCAGGTGAGCGAAAAATTTCTGGGGAAGACTTTTGGAATCTGCCTGGTGATTTCCCTGATCTACATCGGCCTCATTGCCGGGTGGTACTTCCACACCTCTTCCACGGGTGTGGCGCGTTAGTTTCGGGGCGCACGCTGCCGGCGGTTACCGATTGGCAACCTAACGGGGAACCGACGCGAGGTTCGACTCCGCTGCCGGAGCCGTGCCGCCCGCCTCTCGGGGAAGCCCCGCGAGTTCACGGATTCTCTCCACGCCCATCTCGCCAAACGCTGCGTGGGTCTTGCGGAGATTCAGGGTGTGGCTTTCGTTCTGCCGGGTGAGGAAGTCGAATTTCACAAAAAGGACGAGGTTCCGAAAGCGCGCCAGCGAGAGGTTGCGGTAGTCAATCTCCCCCACTTGCGGTTTCCGGAAAAGCCGGTGTTCAATCCACAGCAGTCTTCGCGAGGTGAGGAGGAGCGAGGCGCGTCGCGGACCGCGGCTGGATCGCTTCCAACCCTGGAGGGCGCCGAGGAGCTCTTCGCCCGGCGCGAGCAGGGCGTTGAGGCTGCGCAGGCGCTCGGGCGGCATTTCGAGTAGACTCTCGGGCAGGCTCGCCGGCCGGCGCGCGCGCCGTATGGTCCTCCACAGCCACGTGAAAAATGCCCCCACCATACGGATATTGAAAGAAAGCGTGCGCAGAAGCCGCGGGCCGATCAGGGCGAAAAGCAACACGAACAGAATCACAATCCCCAGCATCACCCAGGGCGCGTAGAACGAAAGCAGCGCGCCTGTGACCACGGCCGCGTCCTCGCCCAGGCTCAAGATGAAGTTGGCGGTCCCGAAACTCTTGGTGGTGCTCATCAGCCGCAGGCTGGACTTGGCGGAGTGGGCGGCGCCGGCCAGCGTCCCGCCCATCACCATGGCCAGCAGCGTTTCAAAGGCGCGATCGGAATTCAGGGTAGCGCCCGCTGCCAGCGCCCCGGCAAGCGGCCGCAAGAAGGTGTGCAGGAAGTCCCACACGTTGTCGAGCACGGGGAACTTTTGCGCCAGGACTTCCAGGACGGAGAGGACGCCGAGGATGAAAACGGCCTGGTCCGAAACCAGCCATTCGAATCGCGGCGAAAGATGAACCAGGTGGCCGTAACGAGCGAACAGGGCCAGCAGGAAGAGCGGCAGGTAGGTGTTCACGCCGCTCGAGAGAGCTAAACCCCACGGAAGCCCGCTGATCATCGTCGCCCTCCCCGGGCGCTGGATCGACCAGGAAGGATTCTCACATCTGCTGCCGCGGCGGTCAAGTTCTCTCCTGTGCCGCCGGGCTCTGATCCCGCCAGGCGGGACGCTCAGCGAGCGCCGCTACAGCGCGCGGGGTCGATGTGGTAGGCCACCAGCGTCTCCGGCCAGAAGGTGACGCGCACCTTGGCGATGCGGCTGGTGGGAAAGAGGCGACGCAGTTGGCGGGCGGAAAGCAAGCCCAGCTCCTGCACCTCTCCCCGGGGAATATGCGTGCCGAGCAGCCGGTTGTACTCCCTCTGAAGCGCGCGGGGAAGGAACTGGATGAACGGCAAGTGGTAGTGGCTCTCAAAGGGATACCAGTAGTTGGGCGTAGTGACGAACCAGCTCTTGCCCACGCGCATGACTTCCCGGGCGAATTGCTCCTGCCGGCCATCGCCCAGGATGTGTTCGATCACCGCGTTCGAGAAGACGAGGTCGAAGCTTTCATCCGGGAAGGGAAGAGCGCAACCGTCGAAGACCGCATAGCGCGGCTGGGGATAATACTGCCGCGCGCTCTGCACCTCCGGGAGCTCGTAGCCGCCCGCGACGACGCGTTCTGGAAAAGGATAGATGTCTTCAAAAGTGTAGCGGAGAAAAACCTGGCCACTGGCGCCGATGTCGAGCACGCGGTCTTCAGGCCGCGCCTGGAAAACCGACTGGAGGAGGTCAAACTTCTTCCCCCGTGACTTGTGGCTGAGCGTTTTGAGCAGGCGTTGGAAGTAAGCGGCACTCATCGGAAGCCGGCTTGCGCCTCTTGGCAAAGGGCGTTGCCACAGTCTTCGGGTTCTTCCTGCAAATGTTAAGGGCAGTCCTGGGACCAGTCGGCGGCTCGGTCAGCCGATAGACTGCCCCCACCTGCCAAACAGCGGCATCATAACGCAGTCGTGGCAAGGCCTGGAATGGTGATTGGCTGCGAAACGCGCCTCCGCCTCGTCCGGGAGGAATGGCGGGAATTGTATCGCTCGCCTGGCCTGCGCCTGGGGCGGAAGGTCACAACTCTTCAGGCTGCGCCGGCCTGAAGCTTGGAGATGGCCTGGAGGGTAGCCTGAAGGGCTGAAGCAAGATTTCTCAGCTCGGGGTTTGCGGAGGGGACGCGGCCGCCTTCAATGTCCTCCCGAAGCTCCGCGAGCATTTGCAGCACCCGCTTGATACGGAACTCCACGAGCCTGGTGCTCACGCCGAATTGGACGCTGCTCGATTTGGCAGCGCTTTCTTCTTCGTACATCATCATGGCCCAGATGGTGAGCCGCACTTGGTCGACGGAGAGCTTGAAATCTGTAAGGAGTGGGCTGGGAATCCTGCGCTGAGCCACTTCCTTGCCGATCCTGTCAATTGATTGTTTGATTTGTGCGAGGGTTACTTCGATCTCCGACATGGCCTCTCCCTAAACCGATGGGTCCAAATGATGATTTCCAATTCTCCTAGGCTTAAAGGTGAGTGTCAAGAAGGATATCAAGCCCCCTTGCCAGGCTCCTGTAGATTTCGTTTACGTCCCTTTGAAGAAGTCTTTTGCATTTGAAACCATTCTTCGCGTACTGTTTTTCCCTTGGCGCGCGGCGATGGCGCGACGATACTCGCCCGCTTCTCCTCAAATGGGCTGCGCAGGAATATACTGCGCATCCAGGTCTGGTCCGGGACGAGTGCTGGCCCAAGCCTTCATCCTGCGAGCGGAGATTTTCAGGCGTCGGGCCTCGAGACAACTGGGCGGAGATATAGCCATGGCTTCCTCAAAGCGGAGCTATTCTTACAGTGAGAAACTCTATGAACAAGCCTGCCAGGTGCTGCCGGGAGGAGTAACGAGCGGCGTCCGCAATGTATTCCCCCACCTGGTAATCAAGCGGAGCGAGGGCGCGCTCCTGGTGGACGTAGATGGAAATGAATACCTCGACTACCAGGGAGCCTTTGGGCCGCCCCTGCTGGGGCATAACCACCCGGGGGTCCGGCGCAAAGTGGTCGAAGCCTTGCAGGAGTGCTTGCTCCCGGGTACCGGCACCACCACCCTCGAGATCGCGCTGGCGCAGAAGATTCACCAGCACCTCCCGTCGGCGGAAAAAGTTCTGCTCTGCAATAGCGGGTCGGAAGCCACCTTCCATGCTATTCGGGTGGCTCGCGCGTACACGGAGCGTAAGAAGATCATCAAGTTTCAAGGGTGCTATCATGGTTTCCATGATTACGTGCTTCGAAATGTGATCAGCCCGCCGGAAAAAGTGGGGAAGCTGGACGCCGGTTCCGCCGGGATGCTCCCCGAAGCTCTCGAAAACACTCTGGTCTGCGCGTTTAACAACCTGGAGGAGGTGGAGGCGACACTGAAAGCCCACCGGCAGCAGGTGGCAGCCATCATCCTGGAACCCATCGGGCACAACATGGGCTGCGTGCTTCCCAAACCCGGGTTCTTGCAGGGGGTGCGTGATTTGGCCACCACCCATGGCGCCGTGCTCATCTTCGACGAGGTGATCACGGGGTTCCGGCATCATCTGGGAGGCTACCAGAAGATTTGCGGGGTTACGCCGGACCTGACCACGCTCGGCAAAGCCATAGCGAACGGGTTTCCCATGGCGGCTGTGTGCGGCAAGAAGGAGATCATGGACCACTTCAACACCCGGCCCGGCGGCGACACGTTTTACGGAGGAACTTACAACGGCAACGCGGTGGGCTGCGCGGCGGCGCTGGCCACCATCGAAATCCTGGAGCGCGAGCCGGTCCATGAGCACGTGAACCGTTTAGGGGAACGGCTTCGCCAAGGGCTGCGCCAGATCCACGCGCGCCTGGGCGTGCGCGCCACCGTCGCCGGCTTCGGCTCGGTGTTTCTCACGCTCTTCATGGAAGGGCCGCTCGAGAACTATAATGATGTCCTCCGCAACGACGTCGGCTGTTTCATCGATTACCGGCAACGACTCATCGAGCGTGGCATCTTCAAAATTCCCAGGAACCTCAAGCGCAACCACCTGAGCTACGCCCACACCGACGCCCACGTTGACCAGACTCTCCAGGCCTGCGAGGATGTCCTCGAGGAAATGTTCGGCTCTCCGCGGCGCCGCCCGGCAGGCGGCTAAGTTCGCCCCCTGCACAAGACCCCGCACGATCGCGGCGGCTTACTTCACAGTGAAATCCTGCGGGCGTCGCAGCTTCTCGTAGAGGCTGCGGCGGCCCTCCTTATCGCCGTCCTGAATCCGGTGCGCGGCAGCCGCCACGGCTTCGGCTTTGGCGCGCGGAACCACCACGACGCCTTCCGCATCGGCCACGATCACGTCACCGGGCATGACCAGGACACCCCCCACATTGACGGGATTGTTGTAAGACTCGATCTGGATCCGCCCCGGATCAATGCCGCGCGTGGAGCCGCGTTGATAGACGGGGATGCGCTCCAGGATGACCTCATCCGAGTCGCGGCATCCGCCATCCGTGACGATGCCGCGCATCCCGCGCGCCAACCAACTGAGGGCATTGTTGGAGCCACAGAAGCCGACATCGCGCGTCCTGGAAGCGTCGATAACCAGAATGGTGTCGGGTCTCAGGTAGCGCTCAAAATCGTCAGGGATGCGGGTTTCGTACCAGTTGGATTCCCACCTGGCGAACTCATCGTGGGAAGAGAAGATGGGCGCGCGTTCCTGCGGAGGCACGATGCGCAGCGTGACCGCCACGCCATAAATACGGTGAGTAAATTTCTGCTCGTCGCGCCACAGGGGTTTGATTCCGGGGTCCAGGATGGTTACGTCCTGGAGGCCCACCACGTCCAGGCCGTCGACCACATCGGTGACGCGCAGGCCCTGGAATCGTCCGGCGAGAGCTTCGTTCTCCGCTTGGGAATACGCTTTGACTTCCAGATACTGCTTGGAAAATGGCGGCTCGTCGGCAGCGGCGGAGACCGCACCGGCAACCAAAACAAAGAGCAGCAGGCATCTCATGGTTAACCTCGGATTGCTTTGATGGCGATCTTCCAACCTAAACTTTCGCCGGAATCCTAAACCGCAAAGCTCCTTCTTGCAATCACTGGCCCGAGTGACATCGATTGGTCGGGGCGCGGCTGGTGCAGTATTCCCAAAATAGATTTACAATTTGCGGCTCCGCTAGTAGCGCGTCGGAGCGGAGCACCCGGTGCGGGTATTGCGCGATGGAACGCCGGAGGCTATCTTTGACGCCCTGGCCGAATGCCACCGGCAGGCCGGCCTCGCGCTTCATTGTCGGCGCCGGCTGCGAGGTGCAGCGCGACACGCCTCCCGCCAACCTGCGCGCGCTGGCGGAGTGCGCGCGGATGCATTCCGCGGCGTGAAGTGGTGAACCGGAACCAGGGAGGCGGGACGCTCGTTCGATGGCGAAAGGATTGAAAACAGTGGAGCGTTCTTCCCTCCCTTCAAGTAGAATGGGGGGCCGCCCAACAGGCGCGAGGGGCGGCGCGAACGGGGAGTAGCAGTCCCCGGGGCGGCGCAGGGGTGATGCCGTGGATCGCGAGCGCGCAGGCTGGAGGGGATGGTTGAGGAATCAGGACGATGCATAGTCGCGAGCGCGTCTTCGCCATGCTGGAGGGTCGGCCGATGGATTGCCTTCCCGCCATGCCCATCACCATGATGTTTGCCGCCGGCCAGATCGGCGCCAAATACCTCCACGACGCCACGGACTGCCGGGTGCAGGTGGAGGGACGGATCCGCGCCGGCGAAAGGTTTGGTGTCGACCACATCAGCGTCATCTCGGAGCCTTGCTGCGAGGTGGCGGATTTGGGCGGCGGCATCAAATTCTTCCCGGACCACCCCTCCGCCGTGGACGAAGCGAATGCCCTGTTGGCGGAGAAGACCCGTTTGGCTGGACTGCGCGTTCCGGATCCTTCCCGCCCCGGCCGGATGCTCAATCGCGTTCGGGGCTTGAAAGAGCGAGTGGGAAATGAGAAGCTGTTAGAAGGCTGGATCGAAGGCCCCTGCGGGGAAACTGCGGACTTGCGGGGCATCAACCGGCTGATGCTGGACTTTTACGACGACCCTGCCTTCGTGCGCGATCTCATGGACTTCGTCGGGGAGATGGAATTGCGCTTCGCCCGGGCGCGGATCGAGGCGGGTGTGGATCTCATGGGGATGGGGAATCCCGCCGCTTCCCTCGTCAGCGCCTTGCGAAACGGGACGCCGGAGTCCGTGACCGAGGCGCTCGCCGGATGCCCCCGGCAGGCGGGGAGCCGCTGCGTCGCGGGGTGCGAGGCGCCGCGCGATACTCCTCCGGCCAACCTGCGCGCCATGGTCGAGTACGCGCACTCGCATTCCCCCGCGTGAGCTGGGGATCGCAACCCGGAACACGGAAAGCGCAGCGCCGCTCGGGATTTTTACGAGGTGTTCGTTGAGGAGAGAAGTTTTACGCCAGGCACGTGACCTTCTGATGAAAGGGAGACAGCTATGGCCATTTTCGAGGAACTGAAACAAGCCATTATTGACGGCAAGGCCCCGCTCGCGAAAGAACTGACCGAGAAGGGACTGAAGGAGGGGATCAAGCCCGGTGTTTTCTTCCCCAGCGCCATCATTCCCGCCATGGATGAAGTGGGGCGCCGGATGAGGGAATGCGAGTACTTCATCCCGGAGGTGTTGATCGCGGCCCGCGCCGCGCGGGCTTCCACCGACCTGCTGCGGCCCCTGCTGGTGGGCGACGAAGCCGTGAAGCCCCTGGGCACCGTGGCCTGTGGCACGGTGAAAGGGGACCTGCACGACATCGGGAAGAACATCGTGGCGATGATGCTGGAAGGGGCGGGCTTTCGCATCGTGGACTTGGGTGTGGACGCCGGCCCGGAGAAATTTGTGCAGGCCGTCCGTGAGCAGCAGGCGAACCTCGTCGCCATGTCGGCATTGCTGACCACCACCATGCTGAGCATGAAAGACGTGATTGCAGCTCTCCGCACCGCCGGCCTGCGGGACAAGGTGAGAATCCTGGTGGGGGGAGCGCCCGTGACCGAGAATTGGGCGCAGTCCATCGGCGCCGACGGCTACGGCAAGGACGCGCCGGCGGCGGTGGCCCTGGCGCGGCAGTTCGCAACCGCCAGCTCGTAGACAATGAAAGGAGGCACGGCCGTGACCACCTCGCGAGAGCGCGTGAATCTGGCGCTGGCTCACAAGGAAGCGGATCGAGTTCCCCTCGACCTGGGTGGCAGCCCCACCACCGGAATGCAGGTGAGCATCGTCTATCGCTTGCGGCAAGCGTTGAAACTCGATCCGCCCGGCACCCCTGTCAAAGTGATCGAACCTTATCAGATGCTGGGAGAGATCAAGCCGGACCTGATGGAGGCGCTGGGGGTTGATGTGGTGGGATTGGGCGGGACCAAAACCATGTTCGGGTTTAAGAACGAAGGATGGAAGCCGTGGACCTTTTTCGACGGCACCCCGGTGCTCGTCCCGCAAGGGTTTAATACCGACCCGGAGGCGAACGGCGACATCCTGATGTACCCGGAAGGCGACAAGTCGGTTCCGCCCAGCGGCCGGATGCCCAAAGGCGGCTTCTACTTTGACTCCATCATCCGACAGCCGCCTGTCGACGACGCCAGGCTCAACGTCGAAGACAACCTGGAAGAGTTCGGTCCGATCTCCGACGAGGACCTGGAGCATTTCCGAGGCGAAGCAGATCGTCTGTACACGCAGAGCGATAAAGCCATCCTCGCGAACTTCGGAGGCACGAGTTTTGGGGATATCGCGCTGGTGCCCGGTATCTTGCTGAAACATCCCAAAGGCATCCGCGACGTGGAAGAATGGTACGTCAGCACCGCGACGCGCCGGGATTACGTTTACAAGGTTTTCGAACGCCAGTGCGCGATTGGTCTGAAGAACTTGGAAAAGATCTTTCAGGTGGTAGGCAACAAGGTTACCGCGGTCTTCGCAACGGGCACGGATTTTGGGGCTCAGAATGGCCCCTTCATCTCCACCGGCGCCTACCGCGATCTGTTCAAGCCCTTCCACAAGAAAGTGAATGACTGGATTCACAAGAACACTTCCTGGAAGTCGTTCATACATTCCTGCGGGTCGGTGCGGGCGCTGATCCCGCATTTCGTCGAGGCGGGGTTCGACATCCTCAATCCCGTGCAGTGCTCGGCGGCGGGCATGAATCCCCTGGAGCTGAAAAAGGAATTCGGGGCGCGCCTCACCTTCTGGGGGGGCGGCGTGGATACCCAGCGCACCTTGCCCTTTGGGACGCCCGAGGAAGTTCGCAAGGAAGTGCGGGAACGGCTGAAGATCTTCGGCACGGGGGGAGGGTACGTTTTCAATACCACGCATAACGTGCAGGCCTGCGTGCCCATCGAAAACGTCTTGGCCATGTACGAAACGGTCCGCGAGCGCGGCCGTTATCCGCTTTGATTCGAGAAGCTGCCGACGTCGTGATGCGGCGCTCGGTCCGTGCCTCGCCGCCGTTGAGGCAGCTCAGTCCGGACGGCCGCGAACAAATGCTGCTTGGCGGCGTTCCACTGTTTCCACATCCTCGCAAGCACTCCCAGATTTTAATGAGCCGGGTAGCTGTCTGGGTCCACGCGCAGCGCGTGGTGGAAATGCCGGCGGGCAGCCTTTCAGCGCCTTAACAGAGCTCACGTCAGCATTTTCGCGCAAACCACTCGACCCGCAGAACCCAAAGCCTTCCACAAAGCTTCGTGCCTTTGGCTTACGCTCGCTTCTGGATTAGAATCTGCCGCCGACGAAGAGAAAGTGTCAGGGGGGACTTCTTACCGCCGGCACCCGCCAACCGGCACGAACGACCAAGGTAAGCGGGTGCCGCTCTGAACAGGGGGGTGCTTATGTTGCACCACAGCGGTCGAGACCGAGCGAAAGTTTTGATTGGGACGCTGGCCTGCTGCCTGCTTCTTGCTTGGGGGGCTGCCGCCCACGAGGTGTGGCCCCGGCCGGAGATCGTTCCTCTCCCCGTCCGCACGAAGGGAGTGGCAAATCCCGTATTGAGTCTGAACGGAACCTGGAAGTTCACGCTCTCGCCTCCCGCGGAATTCTGGTCAAACAGCGTTGACCCTTCATCCTGGCCGGATGTCACCGTGCCGGGCGAGCTGGTCATGCAGGGTTTCAATATCAGCAGAAATTCTGAGTACCCTTATAGAAAGTCCGTCTTAATTCCCGCCGACTTCCGTGGAAAACGCATCATCTTGCGGTTCGAGGGCGTTTACAGTTACGCCCGGGTCTGGGTTAACGGCAAGTTCGTAAGAGACCACCACGGCGGGTTCACCTCCTGGGATTGTGACATCACCGGCTTCATAACGCCGGGCCAGCCGGCCTCGATCACGGTGGGCGTCACGGACAGGGCGGATGAAATATCTTACGGGAGCAATTACGCCAAACACTACATCGGCGGAATACTCCGTGATGTGAAGCTCATCGCGCTGCCGGAAGACCATGTGACGCGGTTTCATGCAGAGACCGATTTGGATTCCGCTTACGCGGATGCCCGCCTCAAAGTGATCGCCGCCATGGCCTTTGGCCGTGCCCGTGCTGCCACCCTGAACCTGCGACTGAAGGATGCCCAGAATAACCCCTTGCCTCTGAATCCCAGTTCCATCAAACTTACCGCCGCCACGCCGGAAGCCAGCGTGGAGATTCCGGTGACAGCGCCGAAGAAATGGGACGCCGAGCACCCCAACCTGTACATGCTGGAAGCCGCGGTGGTGGTAGATGGTTCGGAGGTGGAGACCCTGGTAAAGAAGATAGGGTTTCGCAAGATCGAGCGGCGCGGAAACCATCTGCACGTCAACGGAAGAGAAGTGAAACTGCGAGGTGTGTGCCGGCATGACATCCACCCGCTCAGAGGACGATCAACCACCCCAGAGCTGGATGAGCGGGACGTGCTCCTGCTCCGCGACGCGAACGTGAATTTCATCCGGACTTCCCACTACCCTCCCACCGAGAAATTCCTGGAGGCGTGCGATCAATACGGCATGTACGTGGAGGAAGAGACGGCGGTCTGCTTTGTGGGCGCCTCCTGGAATGTCTCGCACTTGGGAAGTCACACGGACCCTGCGTTCACCTCCCGATACATCAACCAGTTTGCGGAGATGCTTGAAAAGGATCGGAGCCATCCCTCGGTCATCCTCTGGTCGCTGGGAAACGAAAGCCAGTGGGGTTTGAATTTCGCCAAGGAATATGCCTACGTGAAGCGCGAGGACGCAACCCGGCCGGTGATCTTCAGTTACCCCAACACGGTTCCCGAGGGAAGCGACGGCTATGACGTTTGGAGCGAGCACTATCCCCAATTTGACGCCGATCTGAAGAGTGCTCGAGTTCCGAAGTTGAACGACGAATACGCGCACGTGGCCTGCTATAACACCGATACCTTGAAGCGCGACCCCAGCGTCAGGAATTTCTGGGGAGAGAGCCTGAAGCGGTTTTGGGAGAACTGCTTTAATGCCGACGGTTGCCTGGGAGGCGCGATTTGGGGCGGCATCGATGAAGTTTTCATGTTGCCCGACTCACCTGTGGGCTACGGTGAATGGGGCATCCTGGATGGCTGGCGCAGGCCCAAGCCGGAATACTGGCTCACCAAGAAAGCTTACTCCCCCATCCGCATCACGGATGGGCCTGTCGCGAATCCCGGGCCGGACAAGCCCTTGCTCATCCCTATTAAAAACTGGTTTGACCACGCAGACTTGAGCGAGGTCAGCATCGCGTGGACGGTGGGTTCTGATTCAGGAACAATTACCGGCTTGAATCTTGCCCCCCATGCCCAAGGAACGCTCACCATTCCGGCACGCCCGTGGCGAAACGGGGAAGTCCTGAACCTGAAATTCTACCAACCCGGAAAAATCCTGGTGGATGAATTCAACCTGGTCGTGGGGAGGTCGGCAAAGGTTTTCCCCGGCGTCCAGGGGCCGGCGCCGAAAATAGCCGCTGACGCCAACGCCCTCACGGTTTCGGGTTCGGACTTCACCATCGTCTTCAGCAGAGCAACGGGCTTAATCACGCAAGGCGCCTACCAGAGCAGTCCGATCCTGGCAGGTGGGCCATATTTGAATCTGGGCGCTGCGCGCTTGCCCGCTTGGTGGCTGAATAACATCAGTTATTCCACAACTTCGGACGAGGCGGTTCTCAACCTGAAGGGCAGCTACATGGCCGTCCGGGGAGAAACGGAACGTGTGGACGCGGAGTTTGAAATCAGGATCGACGGGAAAGGACTCCTAACCACCACGTATCGCATCGCAGACCCGCCGAAGGGAGCGCGCGAGGCTGGAGTCGCTTACGTACTCTGCAGCGCGGTTGACCGGCTGACCTGGGAACGGAAGGGGTTATGGTCTGCGTATCCCGTCGACCACATCGGCAGAACTTCCGGAGTGGCCAGGAAGATCAACAGCGGTGAAATGGCAAAATATCGCGCAGAGCCTGCGGGGTCCTGGTCAGAGGACATGAAGGATTTCTTTCTCTTCGCAACCGACGATCCTGGTGGCCGTGGGACCAATGACTTTCGGAGCCTGAAGGGAAATATCTACTACGCCTCCTGCATATTGGCCGGGTCGAACGTTCGAGTCAGAGTGGAATCGGAGGGCACGGTTGCAGTCCGAACGGAGGTCCGCGAGGATGGCAAGATCACCTTAAATATAAGCAATTTGTGGCATTATCCAGATTTGGACTGGGGCAATTATGAGAAGCCCATAACCCTATCGCCGGGTTATACAAATCAGATCCGAATGCGGCTCACTGACAATGACGATCTTGGGGTGAGCGATAAGGACGCCGCGGGAAAGGAAGTGAAATAACGCGGCGTTTGCCGCTCAGGCATTCACGGCCTCGAACATCGCCACGATGTTCTCCGGCGGGACGCCGGCCAGGATGTTGTGAACCTGCTGGAAAACAAATCCTCCACCGGGGCTCAGGGTGCTGACTTGCCTCTTCACGTGGTTCCTGATTACATCGGGGGTGGCGTGGGGCATAATCTTCTGAGTTTCACATCCTCCTCCCCAGAAGACCATGTCTTTTCCGAATTCCGCTTTCAGTTCTGCGGCGTCCATTCGGGAGCACGAAATTTGCACCGGGTTGACGGCATCCAGCCCGGCTTCGATGAGGTCGGGAAGCAGTTCGCGGATGCCGCCGCAGGAATGGAGCATCACCTTGACGTCCGCTAATTGCTTGGCGCGGTTCCACATGAGCTTGTGGCGAGGTTTGAAGAACTCCCGGTACATGGCGGGGGAAATTTGCGGGCCGGTTTGCATTCCCAGGTCATCGCCGAAAGTGATGATGTCAATATATTTCCCCACGGCGCCCAGAAACCGCTGGAGATTGGCGAGATGAATCTCCACCAGTCGATCCAGGAAATCATGCGCCTTTCTTGGTTCGCCCGCCAAAAGCAAAAAGAAATTATCGTTCCGGTAAAGGAATTGCCCGATCTCCAGAAGGTTGCCGCCGAATAAGCCCAGGACAGCTCGCGTGGTCTTTTGCCGCAAACTTCTGGCGCCCTCTGCCAGCCTCTGGAGCCCGTCGGGCCCCTCGACGAGAGGGCCAGGAGGGGAGTCGATGGCGGTCCACATCGATTCCTGCATGGCCTCGGGGATGGTCTTCGGCCCGGCTTCATCCGTAAAGGGGAAATAGGCTTGTTCGAAATAGAGCGCGCCATCCGGCATGCGGGCGATCACTCTTCCACTCTTCGACCGCAGGACCCATTCTCCCGGAGAGCGTTCGGGGACCGCCCACCTCGGCATCTGGCAGGGAGTGCCGTCGGGCAAGACCCAGTCGGCCCAGTGCGCGTCCTCCAACGCAAATCCTTGTCCCAGTTGCAGAGTATCGACCCCGAATCGCTCCAGCACATCATCATCTACTATGGCTAACTGCTGGATGGGATCGTACACGCGGATCGGCTTCTCCTTAAGGCCCAGGTAGCGCCGCAATCGGGCATAGGCCAAGGCGGCAATCCCCGAGGAGCGATGCCCTGAAAAGTCGATTGGCACACGGTCTGGTTCCTGGTGGTTGAGCGCGGCGAGAACTCGGCTTCTGGAATTCATCGGCCACCCCCATTCCTGGTCAGCATTAGCGAGCGAGAAGGGAAGTTTAGCAGAGTCATGCAGCGCGGAGAAGCCCGAGTCTGGTGGGGATGGGGATGGGGCTCTCCGGCGCATGCAAAGGCCGGTCGTGGTTTGGTTCGGCGGTCTGTGCAGGCGGAAGCCGAGCAGCGGCCATTCGCGCGGCGACTGGCAGGGTGACTGGACCTCCCGGAGTTCCTGGCGCGCAGAGTGCGCAGGCTCCCACGGGGACTAAGTCGATAGCAGGACAACTGCGGCCAGGGCACAGACAACGCCGACTCCCTGGAGGAGGTTGATGGACTCGTGGAGGATCAGGGGCGCCACCAGAACGACAACCAGCGGGTAGAGAGCCGTAAAGGGCGACACGACAGAAGCCTTCCCCCCACTTTTCAAGGCGGCCAGCAGCGCCCAGGCGCCCAGGGCATTGAACACGCCACTCAGGAGCGCCCAAAGCAGGCTGCGGGAAGAGTACGTGAGAAGTACGTTCCCGGGGTATAGCCAGGGCTGGAGGATCAAGAATCCCACTACCAGCCAGATCAAAGCCCATTCCGCCGAGAGGTGATTGGTGGAGAGCTTTTGAAGCAGTCCCACAATACCCCAGCAGACTAGAACGACGACGGCAAACCAGAACCAGGGAGCCAGATGCATGATCGCGTGTTCACCTATAAGGAAAAGATAATGATGGCGGCCGCGGCAAAGCCCAGGCCGAGGACCTGGAGCCACGTCAGCCGCTCGCGCAAGATCGAAATCGCCAGGAGGACGGTGATCATGGGATACAGCGCCGTAGCGGCGGTAATCACCGAGGTGTTTCCGCCGCTGCGGTAAGCGGCGAAGAGGGCGAGGCCGCCAATCCCCGACAGGACGCCATTGGCAGTCCCGTAGAAAATCCCTATCGGGCTGTTCTCAAATTGGAAGCGCTTCAGGATGAGAAGCAGCACCGCTACCGGCAGCGCTCCAAAAGTGAAGATAAACTGCATGGTCCTTGCCGGGATTTCATTGGATCCGAGTTTGGAACAGAGGGCCCACCCTCCCCAGCAAAGCACGCAAAGCAGGGAATACCAGAACCACTTGGCTTTCAATACCGCGGGCATCGGCATCGCACAGCTCCAGGGAGCTCGAACAAGGCGGCAGATTATACACTAAGTGCTGTTCGGCGGCGGGCAGCGAAGTGAGGGGCGGAGGAGCGAGATGGCTGCCCGCCACGGCGGGCTGAGGGAAGCGGCCGCCTAGGCGACCAGCCGCCAAAGCGGCTTAAAATTGGCGGACCATGTCCAGTTTGCTCCCCTACTTCGACCTGATACGCGAGATGAAGAACCCTTTTAACCGTCACCCCGGTTTAGTCCGCTACGCCCGCCAGTACGGTCGCCAGGCGGCGGGCTGACTTGGTGCTTGTAATTTGACCGCCGAACGAGCATATATTGCATCGAGCGAAACTCTATCGGACGTCATAGATTGATATGCGACGCGCGGACCCTCTCACCAGCGGCTGATGATGCGCCTCGCGCCCACCGGGAGGTTAAGATGACCCACAAGGAACGCCTGCTCACTGCCCTCAACCACGAGGAGCCCGACCGGGTGCCTCTCTGCGCAACGTATACCCCCGAAGCGGAAGAAATGATGCTGCGTCATCTGGGAGTGAAAGCGGACGAGGCCTGGCCCGACAAGGCAGCCGGCGGCCCCCTCCCGATCCTGATGGATCACGATGCCCTGATTTACTGGATAGGCCCGGCGACCAGCTACTATGCTGACCGCGCGGAGGAATACACTGACGAATGGGGAATCCGTTGGCGGTGGTTCAAAACCCCGGCGAGAGGCTCCTACACCGAAATGGTGAATCATCCCCTGGCGGACCTCGAGGATGCTTCCCGCTTTGCCATGCCCGACTTCTCCCGTGAGGACCGGTATGACAGCGCGCGTAGATTGATCAAGGAATATGGCCGCGAGTACGGGATCATCGGCGCGGTCCCGTGCAGCTTGTTCGAGGTCTCATGGTATCTGCGGGGCATGGAGAAGGTTTTGATGGACATGGTCTCGAACAAGGACTTCCTGCACGCCTACCTGGATCGGTTGATGACCTGGGTCGACACGGCGGGAAGCAAACTGGTCCAACTCGGGGTGGACATCATCTATATCGGCGACGACTTCGGGGCGCAGGACCGCATGCTGATCTCCCCGCAGTTCTTTCGCGAGTTCTTCAAGCCGCGCTATGCCCGACTGTTCCAGAAATGGCGGGCCATTAATCCCCGGGTGAAGACGGCCTTCCACTCCGATGGCAACATCCGTCCCATCATCGGCGACCTCATTGAAATCGGCCTTGATATCCTGAATCCCGTCCAACCGAAATCCATGGACCCGGCGGAGCTCAAGAAGCAATTCGGAGAACATCTCGCCTTCTGGGGAACCGTGGACATCCAGGAAGTTCTCCCCTTTGGAACCGTCGAGGATGTGGTGCAGGAAGTTCGACGACGCATCCGCACGGTGGGTCAGCATGGGGGATTGCTTATCGCGCCGACCCATAACATCCAGTCGGATGTTCCCGTTCAGAATATCCTGGCCTTTTACGAGAGCGCAAAGACCCAAGGCCGTTACCCCCTTGGCGATAATTAATAGGCTGAGATATACGCGCCTGGGTATATCCTCTCGCCTCGCGAGATCGCCCAGACCGCGGCTTTCCTCGCTTCGGGCGAGCCTTCTTTCGTGACCGGAAGCACCGTGTTACACTGCGAGCGAACGGAGCGCACACCTACTATGATCTGAACCCGGAGAAGCTGACACGGAAATCGACGAAACCGTTGACAGTGACTCCCACGATTGAGTTTACTTGCTCTCCTGGCCCGTGAAGGAAGCTGACTCAGCCTGGCAGAAAACCATTACGGAGGAATTCCCATGAGAAGAGGTCGTACACCCATCCTGTTTTTCCAACTCATGCTTTGCGCCGGGGTTTTTGTAAGACTCGGGGTTGCAGCAGACTCGCCGGACAAGGTCGAGGTCCAATGGGACAAGGTGCTGCAAGTTTCGAAGACGATTCCCACGCTCCAGGTGGTGGTGAACCCGCCGTTGCGTCGCGGGTCGGCGATTCACGATCGAGCCTTCCAGGTGCTGCGCGAGCTCCAGGCCGATTACGTCCGCTACGTGCCCTGGCTGCCTTATGCCAGGCTGGGAGTCGCTGAACTCGAGCCGCCCAAGGACGGGAAAACCTCCTGGGATTTTTCGCTCATTGACCCCATGACCAGCGATTTCATGGAAGCCACGGCGGGGCACTCCGTCATCCTGAACTTCAGCACCATTCCCCAGTGGATGTTCAAGACGGAAAAGCCCGTGGCGTATCCCGCCGATCCGAACCAGGTAACCTGGAACTACACGCAGGGAACCGAGCTGCGTGACCCGAGCATGAAGGAGCTGGGCGACTACTACGCGCGCCTGGTGAGCTGGTATACCCAGGGCGGCTTCGTGGATGAGTACGGGAAGCGGCACGAATCCGGCCACCACTACAAGATCGATTACTGGGAAGTGCTCAACGAGGTCGATTTCGAACATTCGATGACGCCGGAGCAATATACGGCCCGGTATGACGCCATCGTGGGCGCGATTCGCCAAACGGCGCCGCAAATGAAGTTTGTGGGAATGGCCCTGGCAGCGCCCTCGAAAGCACCGAGATTCTTCGAATACTTCCTGAACCACCGCCACCACCAGCCCGGGATTCCTCTGGATATGATTTCGTACCACTTCTACGCCTCGCCGAGCCTGGACCAAAGTCCGGAAGTCCAGCAGTTCACTTTCTTCGAGCAGGCCGACCATTTCCTGGACGTGGTTCGCTACATCGAATCCATTCGCCAACGCCTGTCACCGGAAACGCGCACCACCCTTAACGAGATCGGAGCCATCTCGGCGGACGATTCCATGCAGGGCGACCCAAAGCACGTCACGCAGCCCATACCCAATTCCTATTGGAACCTGGCCGGAGCGATGTACGGCTACATTTACTCGGAAGCGGCGCGCCTGGGTATTGATGTGGTGGGCGAATCGCAACTGGTGGGATATCCCACCCAATTCCCCAGCGTTTCCATGCTGGATTGGGACACCGGCCAACCGAACGCCCGTTACTGGGTGCTGAAGCTGCTGCGGGAGAATTTTGGACCAGGAGATAAGATGGTGGAGACCAATGCGCCGAATTCCTTTGTATGCGCGCAGGGTTTCATAACTCGTGACGGCGAGCGAAAGATTCTCCTGATCAATAAACGCGACCGGACCTTTGAGTTTTCGCTTCCCGGGGCCTCCGGCGGTCGGGAGGAGCATGTGGATCAAACCACGGGATTCCAGCCCCCGGCTTCCACGCGCTTGACTGGGGACGGCTTCACTCTCAAGGGTCTGGCGGTCGCGGTCGTCACCTTACCGAAGGGACATTAAGGGGCACAGCGTGCGGACAACGGAGCCGCTGCGGCGCTTTGCCGTCAGCCGGAGTTTGGTTTCGTGACAAGGGGGTGGGGAAAATGTGTGCAATGACCCGCAGGGATTTCTTGGGTATTACCGCCACGGGCCTGGGAGGGCTCTGGCTGGGTGATGCGCCCCAGATGCCGGCAAACGCCTCGGCTGCTTCCGGTGGCTGGGAGTCACTTCATAGGCAGTTTCAAGACCCTGACCGCAAATACAGCATCCGGCCTTTCTGGTTCTGGAATGGCAAACTGGACGGGGAAGAGATTGGCCGCCAGATTCGGCAGATGGTGGAGCACGGAGTCTTCGGCGCCTACGTCCACAATCGTGACGGCCTGGAGACCCCCTATCTATCCGAGCCCTGGTGGCAGGCGGTGGGCGCGGCGCTGAAGACGGCGCGGGAAGTGGGATTCTCATTCTGTGTGGTGGACGATTTTGAGTGGCCTAGCGGTGAGGCTCGGGATTACTGGATGCCGGGCATCAACAAGAGTCGCGTGGTGGCCGCCGACCCTGCCTTCCGCATGCGTCGCCTGCGCCCCACCGAGACCGTGGTGCAGGGTCCGAAGCGCGTGGAGATTCCGCTCCTGCCGGAGACCGCTGTGGTGGTGGCTGGCCAGCGGCTGGGTCCCGATCGGCTTGATGGCGATACCCTCCGCGCGCTCGACTGGGAGAGAGGCGCCAAGACCTTGTCCTGGGAAGCGCCGGCGGGCGAGTGGTTGATTACCACTTACAGCCTGGAGGCGACGCAAAGCCCGGACGGCGGCACAGTCGATTTGATGAGCGCCGAGGCCGTGCGCAAGTTTCTCGAGATCTACTACGAGGAATTCCACCGCCGTTATAGCGAATACTTCGGAAACACCCTGGTGGCAAGCTTCGCCGATCATGAAGGCTCCTACGGAGGCAAAGTTGCCTGGACTCCCCGCTTGTTCGAAACCTTTCAGCGCAAAACCGGTTACCGCCTGGAGCCTTTCCTGCCCGCGCTCATTTACGATATCGGACGCAAGACGGAGAAAATCCGCTGCGACTTCCTGGATGTCGTCAGCGACCTCTATTCCAACAATTTCTTCAAACAGGTGAACGATTGGTGCCGGGCGCACAAGCTGCAATACTCAGCGCACGTCTGGGAAGAGTCGTTGTTTTTCGGTCCCCCCATGCAGGGGGATTTCTATCGCGTCATGCGGGCCTTGAGCAGTCCCGGCTGCGATACGCTGGTGGAATGGGGCCGGCAGTCGGTGTGGTTGAAAGAGGTGGCTTCCATCGCCGATTTCGAGGGGCGCCCGCTGGTCTGCGAGAATCAGGGGGTGCAGGGCAGCGACTCCTACCTTTCGCCGGAGCGGATGCGCCGCGTCTCCAACTGCCTGGGCGCCTGGAACGTGGGCGAGTTCGTCCCACACGCCTTTGACTATGACCTCGCGCGCATCAATTTCCCGCCCGATTGGTTCCGCAGCCAGCCGTTTCTTCCGCACTTCCGCGCTTACGCGGACCAGATGCGGCGCATCAGCTTCATGAACTCCCAGAGCCAGCACGTCGCGGACCTGCTGCTCTACTACCCGCAGGTGTCCGTCTGGGGACAGTCCGCTCCGGCGTTTCGCACGGAAGATTCCGGAGACCTCCTGGCGCCAGGCACGTGGAGCGCCGACGCGGCGGAGACCAACTCGCGCTACGCCCATCTGAAATTGCGGCTCACTGAGGAGCTCTTCGACTTCAAGGTCGCCGATGATTCTTACCTGGCGGAGAGCCGGATCGAGGGGAAGGCGCTCGCCATCTCCACCTCGCGCTTCCACACACTCATCCTGCCGCCCATGTCAACTATGCGTCGCAGCGCGGCGGAGCGCGTGAGCGAATTCTACCGGGCGGGAGGAACGGTGATCGCCCTGGGATGCCTGCCACTGATCTCGGTGGAGGAAGGGAGGGACGATCCGCGACTAAAAGCTCTGTGGGAAGGGATGTTCGATACGGGGCCGACGCTTGAGGCGTTTACCCTGCGCTCCAACGCGGGTGGGGGGCGTGCCTATTTTGTTCCCGGCGCGGTCGAGGAGGTCGTGGAGCTGCTGCGCCAAATCGTAGAGCGGGATGTGGAGGTGGTGAGCGGGCCCGCCGACCATCTCTGCGTCTTGCACAAGAAGAAAGAGGACATCGAGTTCTACTGGCTGGTGAACGACTCGGCGGCGTCCCGGACAAATATGTTGCGCTTGCGGGCGACCGGCAGGGCCGAGCGTTGGGATGCCCATAGTGGAAAACGGCTGCCCGTCTTTTATCAAACGGCAGGCTCTCACACCCTGCTGCGCTTGGCGCTGGGGCCGTGGGATGCCACCTACATCGTCTTCGATCCCGCGGGACCGGCGCAGCCCTTGGAACTGAAAGCGACGAATCTGGACGAGTTTAATGTGGAGCGAGCTGGCGCCCGGGAAGTGCTGGTGCACGGCCGAGCGCTGGTGGGAAGGGAACCGGCCTTCGTTGAACTGAGTAACGGCAGGCAGGTCTATCGCGGTGAGTATCGTCCGCCGGCAATCGCTCCGCTGGAGTTAAGCGGCGAGTGGAGCGTCACGGTGGAGGCGCCCGCCATCGCGCTTCCTTACGCCCAGGTGAAGGATGACCCGCTGGACCGCGGGATGCGCGAACGCTGGTTCGCGGAAGGGTCGCTTGAGCCGCCCTGGGCTCAGTTGTGGCTGTCGCCCATGAACTGCTCCCTCCGGCAGTGGAACCTCCTGGGCCCTTTTTCAAATCCTGACGACCGGGGCCTGGAACAGGTCTATCCTCCCGAGCACGAACTCGATTACCAGGCTGCCTACGAGGGTGATTCTGGCCGGCAAATTCACTGGCAGGTTGTGGATGCTGCGGAAGAGGTGATGGAGCCAGCGCCCGGTGATTGGAGTCTGGGCACGGTTCAGGTGGGCGGCGGGCCTTATGCTCCCACCAGCCATATCGTGGACTACGGGAAGGCGATGAGGTTGGGGTGGCCCACCCGCGGGACCATCTTTGCGCAGACAAACCTGTACATCCCCGAGGCGCAAGAGGCGGTCGTGGTGTTGGCCACGCCCAATCCCAGGGCGGTCTGGATGAATGGCCGACAGGTCTATTCGCGCTGGCTCCGCCCGCTTTACAACGAGCTTACCGACAGTTTTGCCTTCCGAATTCCTGTGCAGCTCAGGGCCGGCTGGAACAACCTCTTGCTGAAATTCCTTCACAACCCGAGCAGTTCCAGGAGTGGCACGTTCACTTGCCGCGTGGAGCGGAGCGATGGCCGCCACCTCGTGAGCTTAGTCGTGAGCCCGCGCCAGTTGCCCAGAGAGGGACTGCGCCCTCGAGCAGGTTTTCGTTGGCTGCGTTTCCCTGTGCCACCCGTCGCTCGAGCGCTGCGGGTTCCGGATCTCGAAGGTCCTGGGTTGGCTTTCGTGGATGGCAAGCCGGCGCCCTTGGCGCGGGAAATTCCACTTCCGCGCGGAACCCGCGTGGTGGTGTTGCGTGTGGCAGTGGATGAGATGCTCGATCGGCCTTTCGAATTCCTGACCGCATCCGCACTCCTTCCCCTGGGGACGTGGTGCGTTCCCGGTCTCGAACACTTCTCCGGCCAGATGACTTACGAAAAGATCGTGGAGGTCCCGGCGGCGCTGCTGGCGGAACGCGTGTTGCTCGATTGCGGGCAGGTGGGGGTGACCGCCGAAGCCTGGGTGAATGGAGCTTACGTGGGTGCGCGGCCCTGGCAGCCCTATGTCTTCGACGTCAGCAAGCACCTGCACCCGGGCCCGAATCAGTTGAAGATCCGCGTGGCGAATACCGAAGCCAATGCCCGCGCGGTGGGAGAATCGCTACACATCCTGAAGAATATCGACCTGAGCGGCTGGCACGGCCCGGCTCGCCTGGTGCCTTACCTGGAGCGTGCCCTCCGCTGCCCGCGAGTATAAGAACAGAATCCCCGGCTCCCGCGCCGCGGGCGGCGTTCCAGGAATCGGGCGCCGGAGCGAGAAAAGCGTGAAGCTATGGTCAAGGGCCTTCTCCTGACGCTGCTGGCGGGAATGATGAACGCCAGTTTTCCCCTGCCCATGCGTTACATGCGCAAATGGGCCTGGGAAAACATCTGGACGGTGTGGTCCGTGGTGGCGCTGTTCCTCCTTCCCTGGTGCCTGGCATTTCTTACGGTATCCCACCTGGGTTCTGTTTACCGCTCATCCGGCGTGAACGCCCTCGCCTTGTCTGCTCTCTTCGGGCTACTTTGGGGCATTGCAGGATTTCTCTTTGGGCTCAGCGTCGAGCTGGTGGGAATGTCACTGACCTTTGCGGTGGTGAATGGCCTGTCTTCCGCCATCGGAAGCTGGATCCCACTCGTGGTGCAGCATCCCGGCTCGATTGCCAGTCGGGGCGGATTGATTGTTTCGGCCGGAGTCCTGGGTGTGGTCGGCGGCGTGGGCATCTGTTCCTGGGCGGGACGTTTGCGCTCGAAGGGAGCAGCCGGTGCGAGCCAGGGGGAAGCTTCCGGAGCAGGAAAGGTAAGCTTCGGACGCGGCCTGGCGGTCGCCATTGCCTCGGGGGTGCTGGCGCCGTGCTTGAATCTTGGATTCGCTTTCGGCCACAAGATCACCACGGCAGCCTTGCAGGCGGGAAGTTCTCCCGCTGCCGCCACCAATGCCGTCCTGGCGGTGGTGCTGACTGCGGGCTTCGTCAGTAACATCGCCTACTGTCTTTATCGCCTGGTCAAGAACCGGACGGCCCGCCTGTTCAGCATCCCTGAGACGAAGAAGTTTGTTCTGTTGGGAACGATTATGGGAACGTTGTGGCTTGCCTCCTTCGCCATTTATGGCTCTTCGACCTCCTATCTCGGGGCTTATGGAACGGTGGTGGGGTGGCCGATGCTGATGGCGATCATCACCATTGCCTCCAGCGTGCTCGACGTGGCTTACGGTGATTGGAGCAAGGGCCCACTACGGGTCATGGCGGCCGGGGTGTTACTGCTGATCGGCGCCGTTGCCACCATCAGCTACGGCATGTTCTGCCTGCAACAGGCCTCCTGACTGCCCCGGCGGCGTTAGCAGGGGCGACTCGCCGAGTCGCCCCTACTCAGAGGCAAGAATCGTTGACTCGGGAGATCTCAAATGCCGCGGACACGTGAGCTTTTTTGTGAGAAGACGTCCTGGCAGAGACGCAAGGCTTACACGCTGGAGAATGGATTAGTCCGACTGGTCACCTTGCTGGGTGGTGGGCATATCGCGGAGTTACGATTCACCGGATCGTCCGGGCTTCCCGACGTCAATCCGCTCTGGATTCCCCCGTGGCCGACCATCGAGCCTTATACCTATAACCCCGAAGTTCACACCGCGCGGTACGGCGGCATCACCGAAGGCAAGTTGCTTTCGGGGTTGGTGGGACACAACCTTTGCCTCGATTATTTCGGCCCGCCTTCACCCGAGGAGGCCGCGGAAGGGCTCTCGCAACACGGTGAGGCCCCCAGCGCCAAGTGGCAGAAAAGCGGCCTGCGCGTTACCGCCCACGACATCGCGCTGACGGTTGGAACACGATTACCCGTAGCATGCTTGCGATTCAGTCGCGAGCTGAGGCTCCGATGCGGGGAGTCCGCTGTCTACATCACGGAAACTGTCATCAACGAAAGGAAGTGTGACCACTTTTTCCATTGGACGCAGCACGTCACGCTGGGGCCGCCGTTCCTTTCCCCTGGGGATAGCGCCGTCGCCATTCCCGCGACGAAGGGGATGACCTTTCCGCACGGCTACGAAGAAGGGAAAGCCTTGCTTGCGTCGAAACGTGAGTTTCGCTGGCCGCGAGCGCCCAAGGTGAAGGGAGGAAGCGTTGACTTGACCCGCCCCTTCCTGCATGAGGGTTTGGGGTTCGTGGTTGGTCTGCTGTTAGACCCGCGGCGAGATACCGGGTTCGTGGCAGCTCTCAACTGTCGCGAGCGCCTGCTCATCGGCTACTGCTTCCGGCGGCAGGATTTTCCCTGGGTGGCAGTTTGGGAAGAGAATCGGGGGATCGCGGCTGTTCCCTGGAGCCGAAAGACCCAGGCGCGCGGACTGGAATTCGGGACGACTCCGCTCCCGGTTCCACGGCGAGAGAATTTTTCCTCGGGAACTCTGTTTGGCCGGCCGACCTCGACCTATGTCCCCGCGCGTGGGCAGAAGACCATCCGTTACGTCGCCTTCCTCGCTCACCTTCCCGCGGACTTTGGGAACGCGCCTGACATCAGCCTCGCCAAGGACAAGATCCTGGTCCAGGGGAGCGGGGGGAAGCGGGTGAGCGTCCGCGCGTCGGGGCTTGCTGCGGCCGGCCTGGTTTGAGGTCACACGGGGGAGGTGCGCATGGCTCGTTCACTCTTGCGTCGAAATTTCCTGCGCTGCTCCGCCGCTGCGGCGGGCCTTGCCTGGGGAGGGCTCCGCATCTTCGCGGAAGCCGGACCCCGGACGGCCGAGGGGCAGGCGCAGAAGGAAACGGAGTTCATTTACGGAACTCATTTCTATCGTCCTCCCAATCCCCCGCGCAGCCAGCGCCGCGCGATGCTCAAGACGATCGCCGAAAACTATCGCTTCAACCTGATTCGCGTTTATCCCACCTGGGATTACTACAACCCCGCGCCCGAGCGATTCGAGTTCGACGAAATCGCAGAAGTGATGAAGTACTGCGACGAATTCGGGCTGCGGGTGCTGATGGGGATCGTCTTTGAGACAGCCCCCTACTGGCTGGAGCAGGCGCATCCGGAGGCGCGCTTCGTGGACGCCAAAGGAAATCCCCAGAGGCTTCAGGGCAGTCCCGCGCAAATCACCGGCGGCTGGCCGGGCTTGTGCCTGGACTGGGAACCGGTGCGGCAAGCGGGCGCGCGCTTCATCGCGGAGCTGGTGAAAGTTGTGGCGCCGCATCCTTCGGCCTACGCCTACGATGTCTGGAACGAGCCGCACATCGAACCGGCGTGGCAGCGAAACATCTGGGCGACCCCGCAGGAAACGCTTTTTTGTTACTGCGCCCAGACCATCGCGGAGTTTCAAAAGTGGCTCGAACGGCGCTATGGCAGCATCGAGCGGCTGAACGAGGCGTGGACGCGCCGGTATCCCAACTGGAAAGCCATCGACCCGCCCCGCGCGCTGGGCACCTACGCGGACTGGGTGGATTGGCGGCGGTACATCATCGAGCGCGGCACGAAGTACATGCACTTCCGCGCCGACACGGTTCGCGCCCACGATCCCCGTCACGTGATCGAGAGCCACGCCGCTCATCATCCGCCCATCAACGCCCTCAGCGCCGGAGGAACGAATGCCTGGCGACTGGCGGAAGTGGTGGACGTGTGGGGACTGTCGCTTTTCCCGCCGTGGCAAATCTCCTCCGTGATGGAGGGGGCCGCCAAATTCGACATCACGCGCTCGAACGCTGCGGGCAAAGACTTTTGGCTGACGGAACTCCAGGGTGGGCACGCGAACCAGGGAATCTGGCGCAGTCCCCAGATGCGCCCTTCCGACATTCGCCTGTGGAACTGGCTGGCGGTGGCGGCCGGGGCTCGGGGAATCATCTACTGGGCCTACCTGGCGGAGGCCACGGGACGTGAAGCAAGCGGCTACGGTCTGGTGGAACGGAGCGGGGCGGCGACCCCGCGGGCGGAGGAAGCCGCGCGGACTCACGGCCTGATTCAGCAGTGCGCGGACATCCTCAAGGATTACCGGCCCCGGACGGAAGTGGCGATCCTCACCGACCCCGACAACGCCCTGCTCACCTTTGCCATGAGCGGCGACGAAGACGCCTCAACTGATTCCTTTCAGGGTTACTACCAGGCCCTCTGGAATTTGGATCTCTGGGCGGACTTCATCGAGCCTGCGAGCCTAAGGCGAGCCCAGTACAAGGTCCTGATTGTCCCCTGGCATCTGCTGGGCAAGAAGGAAACCTGCGAACAGCTACAACGCTTCACCGAGGCGGGTGGAACGCTTATTCTGGAAACAGCCTTCGGTCTGTTTGACGAGCGCTTCTATTACAATCCCGTCGTTCCGCCGCACGGGCTGGACGAGGCTTTCGGTTACCGCGAGAAGGAAAGCCTGTTCGTGAACTCCGGCACGGCGTCGCAGCCGTTGGTCGTGCCGGGCGATCTGCCAGTGTCCGACCGCATCTACTATGAGCCGGAAATCGAGTTCCACGAGCCGATCGCGGTCCGCCTCAAGGCGTACACTTACCTGACCCCGCTGGAGATCACTTCCGCCACCGCCATCGCCACCTGCCAGGGGCAGCCGGTGGCCGCGCGGAAGAAGGTGGGACGAGGTGAGGTCTTCTACTTCGGGACGAATCTGGGCGGCAGCATCACGGCGGGCAACGCGGGGGGAATTGCGCTGCTGCGAGCCATCATCCGAGGCGCGGTGCAGCCAGTGGTTACCTCTGACAAATTGCGTCCCCGGCTGATCGAGGGCGCCGGGCGGGGGCTGCTGCTTGTCTTCAACGACACGACAGGGGAGCAAACGGCTCGGATCAAACTTCCCTTGCAGTACCGCCGGGCCACGAACATTTGCAGCCGCGCGGAACACCCCGTGCGGCAGAATGCTGTGGAAGTAACCGTGCCGAACCGTGACGTAACGGTTCTGCTCGTGGAATAAGGGGTGGTGAATGGGGCGCGAGCCCGCGGAGGCTCAGAAGTCGAGCGTCGTGACCTATTACCCCAAGTGGCAAGCTGGGGAGCGTCCTCCCCGCGAGGCTCACACGGGCGCAACCCTCAAGGAGGTTCCGTCATGAAAAGAATCCCACTCTTCATGGGTGTCTTTTTGCTTTTCTTATGCGGTGCGACCCTGGTTCGGGGAGCGGAGGTCACGCTCTGGCAGATCGGCGAGTTCAATCAATCCTCGGAAGAATTTAACGGCAGCTTCAGCGTTGCGCGCAGCGCCCAGGCCGCGGGCTTGGTCTATCGTGTGGGGCAGAGCGACTGGAAGAAAGACTGGCCGGCTTTTCATCCGGGCTCGGCAAACGGGCGCGCGGGCGCTCAAGAACACCCATTGACAGTCGTATTTACGCTGGACGCTCCACCGCGGGGTGTCTACACCCTGAGGATTTCTGTATTGACCTGCATGCCGCGGCGGCCCAACCTGCACCTCGAGGTGAACGGCAAGCGGGGCCTTTTCTATCTCCGCCCTCAGATCAGCTACAGTCTGGGCGAATCTTCGGCCGCCTTCATTCCCCAGTTCTCACAGCAGCAGCTCGACATCGAACTTGCGGCCAAATACTTCCTACCGGGCGAAAATCGGCTGGTGTTGACCGCCGTGGATGAGCCGGTCGAGCGCGACGATAGCTACGCCACGGTCGCCGTAGGGATCTCCGGATTTTTTTACGACGCCCTTCGCCTGACCCAGGACTCCGCCAGGAAATTCTCCTGGGATGAAATCCAGGCGTCGGTCGCGCCGACGGTTTTCTACGAGCAGAAAGACGGGCAGTTGCTGGAACGGGTCGAAGCCCTGGTACGGCTCAATCGGAAGGCGGCGGGACGCGCCCAGCTTGAACTTAACGGCAAGGGTTATACGGCAGACCTTCCTGCCGCCGGCGACTTCGGGGAGCAGCTCGCCGAGTTCCTGGTTCCGGAATGGTCCGGCCCGGCGCCGGCGCGCCTGCGCGTGCAGGCGGGAAGGGCGCGGGTGTTTGAGTTGACGCTCGAACCCCAGCGCAAATGGACCGTCTTCTTGGTCGCGCATACTCATCTGGATGTCGGCTACACGGACTACCAGGGTAAGGTCGCCGAGGATCAGGCGCGGGTGATCACCCAGGCGGCGGACCTTATCCAGCGTAACCCGGACTTCCGTTTCTCGATTGATGGATCGTGGAACTTCGAACAGCTCTCCTCGACGCGCTCCCCGGAGCGACTGGATCCTATCGTGGAGCTGATCCGCCAGGGGAAGATGTCGGTGCCGGCCCAGTACTTCTGTCTGCTGACGGGAACCGCCGGGCTCGAAACCTTGATCCGTTCTTTCTATCCTTCGAAAGCACTGGCGCGCCGTTACGGATTTCCTTTCGAGTACGCCAACATCACGGACGTGCCTTCCTATTCGGGCTCCTACCCGTCGATGCTGGCGAGCGCGGGGATCAAGTACTTCGTGGCGGCTGGCAACAACACGCGCGCGCCCTTCCTGCTCTATGGCCGCTGGAACGAGAAGTCTCCCTTCTGGTGGGAGGGTCCGGATGGCCAGAAGGTTTTGGTCTGGTATTCGCGCCACTACCATCAGACGCAGAGCATGTTTGGATTGCCGCCCAGCCTGCCCGCGGTGCGCGATTCGCTCCCGGTCTACCTCCAGGCCTACTCCCGGCCTGACTACAAGCCGGATATAGCGTTGATTTTCGGAACCCAACCAGAGAATACAGATTTGGTCCCCGGCACGGCGACGTTCGCGCCGGCCTGGAACCACGAATATGCCTATCCGAAGTTGCGCTACGCGACTTTCGGAGAGTTCCTCAAGTTCCTGGATCAGAACTACGGCAGCCAGCTTCCCACGGTCCGTGGCGATGGCGGGCCGTATTGGGAGGACGGCGTAGGCAGCGATGCCGCCTTTGCCGCGGAAGACCGCGGGAATCAGAACCGCGCGCTTTCGGCGGAAGTCCTCTCGACGCTCGCCCACCTCGTGGATCCCTCACTGCACGCGCCCGGCGCCCTGCTGGAGGACATCTGGCGCAACCTTCTGCTCTTCAGCGAGCACACCTGGACGGCCTGGCTCTCTGTCGATAAGCCCGACCACGAACAGACCCTCCGGCAATTGGAAGTCAAAGACCACCGGGCCACGCTCGCGCGCCTGGAGATTGACGAACTCGTGCAGCGCTCCCTGAGCCAACTCTCCGACCAAATCCATGTGCCCAGCGATACGCTGGTGGTCTTCAACTCGCTCAACTGGCGCCGCAACGCGCTGGTGGAGGCGGACCTGCTGGGCGAAAAGGCCGTCCTGCGCGACCTCAGCAACGGGCGCGAGGTTCCTTTCCAGATCCTTTCGAGCCAGGAACGATTCCTGCGGATACGCTTCCTGGCGGAAGACCTGCCCTCAGTGGGGTACAAGTGCTACGCCATCAGCTATCCCGACGAAGCGCCGGCGCCGCCACCCGCGGCGCCCAGCCGCGAGCCGGTGGTGGAGAATACCTTCTACCGGCTGACGCTTGATGCGGCGAGCGGGGCCCTCCAGAGCCTGTACGACAAGGAGCTGGGGCGGGAGGTCATCGATCTCCACAGCCCCTACAAGTTCGGCCAGTACCTCTACGTCACGGGAGGCGATGGCGCGACACAAATCCTGCACGCGGAGAAGACCCTGCCCGTGGCGAAACTGGCGATCCATCCGGGAGCGGAGGGTGAAATCACCAGCGTCAGCAAGACGCCGTTCGGCCATTCGATTCGCCTGCGCAGCCACGCCACCCATACACGCAACATCGAAACGGAAATTTTACTCTTCGACAAAGAGAAGAAGATTGAGTTCGTTTATCGCGTGGAGAAGGATCCCGTGGTGGCGAAGGAAGGTGTTTACTTTGCATTTCCGGTGGCGGCGGAACAGCCGGAATTTGTCTACGCCACGCAAAACGGCTTGGTCAATCCCGCGCACGACATGCTGATGGGAGCAAGTCTCGAGTGGTTCAGCGTGCAGCATTGGATGGCGGCGCGTGACCCGCAACTCACCGTCGGCATCGTGCCGGTGGACGCGCCCCTGGCCAGCTTCGGGGACATCAATCGCGGCACGTGGCCCACGGAGTTTCGACCCCCGAGCGCCACGCTCTTTTCCTACGTCCTGAACAACTACTGGGATACCAATTACCGCGCCGCGCAGGGAGGGAAGTTCGTTTTCCGCTATGCCCTCACGAGCAGCCGCAGTTTTGATCCCCAGGCGCTCTCGCGGCTCGGCTGGGAAGAGCTTCGGCCGGTGGAAACCAACTACGTCATGTCTCAGGATAAGGTCGGCAACCCGCAGCGGCCACTGCCCGCCGAGGGCGCCAGCTTCCTGGAAATTGACTCACCGAATATTGTGCTGGTCAACTGGAAGCTGGCCGAGGATGGCCAGGGAACCATTCTGCGGCTTGCGGAAGTTGGGGGACGCGAGACCACGGCTGCGATGCGGTTCTTGCGCTCGTCACCACGCGCCGCCCAGCTTTGTAACGCCGTCGAGGATAATCTCAATTCATTGTCGGTGGAGGGCAACTCCCTGCGCCTGAGCTTCCGGCCGCACGAGGTGCTCACGGTGCGCGTGCAGTAGGCGCACGCTGGGACTTGAGGCTGCCCGATGCGCAAGAGCGGGTAATTGAGCTGTGTGGAGATCGTTGGTCGGGGCGCCCGGATTCGAACCGGGGACCTCTTGCGCCCAAGGCAAGCGCGCTACCAGGCTGCGCCACGCCCCGAATTGATCGTGTAGTCCTTGCACGTCCCAGCGCCAGGTTATGCGGCGCCCAAGGGTCGCCGCGGCGACCGCTACCAGGCTGCGCCACGCCCCGAATTGATCGTGTAGTCCTTGCACGTCCCAGCGCCAGGTTATGCGGCGCCCAAGGGTCGCCGCGGCGACCGCTACCAGGCTGCGCCACGCCCCGAAAAAGCAGGTATCAGGTGCTGGGGATCAGGCGCCGGGCCGCCCTCTCGCCGCCAGCTTCGTTTTTCCGATTCTCTGGCCCCTCACACCTGGGACCTGACGATCTATTCTGCCAAGCTTCGCGATGCCTGTCCAGCCTGAATCGAGAGCCCGCAAACGTCTTGCGGACAATGCGGGACTTGAGGCAAACTTAAAAGCGGAAGTGCATGCGGGCTGGTGTTCGCCCAGGACTTCAAATCCTGTGGGTCTGCCTTTGGTGGACCGGTCGGTTCGATTCCGACACACTTCCGCCACACCCCTCCCCCGCAGGGCCGATGATTGACGCCATGGCTCGCAAACGAAGGCCCAAACCATTCGACGCGACGAAGGAAGCGAAGCGCCGCGCCCGCCGGACGATCGGCGCGCCGCCCCCCGTGCAACTCCACGAGAGCCGCAAAGGGAAGAAGCCCAAACACAGAAAGCAGGATTGGGAGCAGGAAACTGACTCGTTATAGCCCTCGGATGTGAGCTCTTAGCTCTACCCCCACACCTGGAACCTGTCTTGGAAGGCTTCGACGAAGCCTAGGACTTGGACCCTCAACCCGGCTTGAATTCCGGCACGCGATCGCTGGCCCGGAAGAGCGGGGGAGGCGTGGTGGAGAGGCTCTGGGCGAGCGACTGCTGGATGGCGAGGAGTTCTGCCTTGCAGAAGCCGTCGGACGTAATCTCCACGCGCCCGTCCGGCGCAATGAGAAGGAGCGAGGGCACGTATTTTATCCCGTACGCGCGCGAAAGCTCGTAGGGGTATTCGTCAATCAAAACTGGAAAAGTTACACCGTAATCTTTCGCGAAGCGCTGGCTGTCAGGGGCATTATCCTGCGAGATGGCCCAGATCTGGATACCCTTGTCGTGGAATTGCTGATAAAGACGCTCAACAAAAGGGAACGTGTATTGGCAGGTGGGACAGGTCACCTTGAAAAAGGCCGTCAGCACAGGCCCCTTGGCCAAGCCTGCTTGCAACGAGTATGACTTGCCTTCCATGCTGGCGAGTTCGAAAGCTGGCGCAACTTTCCCCGTGGTTACGGACATCGTTTTCCTCCGCAGGATCAGCTTGAGTATTCTACCAAACATTGCTTCACCTGTTAGGACGACTCACTTGATTTTGACATGGCGGGCCGTCCCTGGGAAAGTGGGCGCATCGGCCGAGCGCCTTGTAGCACCGCTGACGGTTCGCGCCACGTCTCAGTGGATGTGCTTGACCTTCTTCTGCATGTAATCCATCAGCAGGTACTGTCCGAGGGTGTAAGGTGTGGTGAAGTACGCTTTGCCGCGGCAAATCTCGGTGACCTTCTGGACGAAGTTCACCAGGCCGAAGTCCGAGGCGAGCATGAAGGTGTTAATCAGGATGCCGCTGCGCCGGCAGCGGGCCACCTCGTGCAGTGTTTCCGAGACCACCAGCGGGTCCAGGCCAAAGGCATTCTTATAAATCCTTCCATCCTCGAGGGTGAGGGCGGAGGGCTTGCCGTCGGTAATCATCACAATCTGGCGCATGTCTTTCTTCTGGCGGGAGAGGATGCGCTGCGCCAGACGCAGGCCTTCGCGGGTGTTGGTGTAGTAAGGTCCCACCTTCACGCGCGCCAATTCCTGCAAGGGCATCTCCTCGGCGGAGTCATGGAAGAGCACCAGGTGGAGAGTATCGCCGGGGTACTGCGTGCGGATGAGGTGGGTGAGCGCCAGCGCCACCTTCTTGGCGGGGGTGAACCGGTCCTCACCGTATAGGATCATACTGTGGCTGCAATCGAGCATGAGGACGGTGGCGCAAGAACTCTGGTACTCACACTGGCGGACTTGGAGGTCAGGATAGTCGAGTTCCAGGGGCAGGCGCAGCCCCTGGCGCCGGAGGGAGGAAAGGAGCGTGGCGCTGACGTCCAGGTTCAGCGTGTCGCCGAACTCGTAACGGCGCGTGGAGCCGTCGGACTCGATGCCGGTGGCCAGCTCGCGCGTGTCGTGCCGGCCGAAACTCGCTTTGCCCAGTGAGCCGAGGAGATCCTGGAGCGTCTTGAAGCCGAGGAAGTCGAGGGCTTTGTCGGTCACTTCAAATCTTGGGCTGCCATCCTTGCCTTGCCCCTGCCCGGCCTCGCTGAGCTCACCGCGCCGAGGGTTGGGTTGTTCGACCGTGATGTATCCCTCCTCGGCCAGGCGTTCCAGCAGCTTGTTGATCAATTCGGAAAGCTTGGAGTGCTGGTAGTTCTGCGGGTTTTCGAGCAGTTGTTGCCGGAGCTCGTCCGGGATCATCCCCTGGTTCTGCAAGGCCTCCAGGAGCGCCTGCTGGAGCTGCTCCATAGTCTTTTCCGGGTCCATTTCATAGATGCTGTAATCGTGATTGTAGAAACCGCTGTCGAGCAGGAAGTCCTGCAGGAGCTTGAGGAGGTCTTCGGTGCTGAGGTCCTCGAAGGGGTCGGCAAGGTATTTGGAATACTTGACGTACTTCATGGCGCCTGACTTGTCTCCGCCAGCGTTCGGCGCTCAGCGTCGAGTCGTATTGATATCGCGCCCTCAGTTCCAGCCGCGCCGGCGCGAGCTGGTGGGGCTGGGCTCTTCGCTGGAAGGTTCGGCCCGGCCCGCCCGGGCGGGTTCCGCGTGGTAGCCCAGCTCCTCGCTGCGGCTGATGCGCCTGAGGGCGTACAAACCTTCCAGGATGAACTCGCCGCCCGCCACGAGCAAGGCAGGGTCGTCCTTGGCCTTGATCCCCAGGGCCTGAGTTTTCTCGAGCAGCCCCTGGATTTTCTTGAACTGGGCATACAGTTCTTGTGTGGGGGCGTTGGGCGAATACTTCAGGCTGCCCCCCATCTCAAACCATTGCACGATGGAGTGGAGCGGGACGTTGTCAAAGTATTTCCTGAAGATCTTTGCCGTCGCCTGTCGGATGATATCCCGAGCCACGTTCTCCGCGCCCTTGAGTTCGCCTTCGTACTCCAGTTCAAACTTGCCGGTGAGGGAAGGGATGGCGGAATAGAGGTCGGAGGGGCGGGGCACGGCCTTGTCCTCGCGGTTGCGCAGGGCGCGCTGTTCCGCATTGGAGACCACATTTTCGAGGCAGGTAATAGGCAAGCGTTGGCTGACGCCGCTGCGCTTGTCCACGCGCTTTTCCTGGCGGGCTTCGAAGGCGGCGGACTCAATCAGCTCGCGCACAAAGCGCGGGATCGCGAGGCCGCTGCCGTCCCGGTCCGTCCACGCTTCCTGAGCCGTGATGGCGATGGCGTGCTCGAGTGTGGCGGGATAGTGCGTGCGGATTTCGGAACCGATGCGGTCCTTGAGGGGCGTGATGATTTTGCCGCGCGCCGCCTTGATGGGGTCGAGGTCGCCGATAATGTCCGCGATGGTCACGTCGGGGGTGGCCAGCTTCTCGACGTAGCGCAGCTCGCGGGGCAGGTAGTCGATGGGGGTCTGGTCAGCCAGTTCCCGCAGGCGCTCGTGGCAGGCGCGGCAAATGGGCTTGAGCGGGTCGTCGTTGATCTCGCAGCCGGCGAGGAAGGGGATCTCCGCGTCGAGCAAGATGGTCAAGGCGCGCAGGATGCGGCTCTTGGCCTGCCCGCGCAGACCGAGAAGGATGAAGTTGTGCCGGGAGAGGATGGCGTTGGCGATCTGGGGGACCACGGTATCGTCGTAGCCGATGATGCCCGGAAAAAGGGGCTCGCCCGAGGCCAGTTTAGGGAGGAGATTGGAGCGCATCTCATCCTTGACGCTTAGACTGCGATAGTTCGCCTTCTTCAGCTCTCCGAGCGTCTGTGGTTTATTCATGTGCCCTGAGCCCCGCAAGCATTATAAGACAGTTGATGCGCCAACTCAACGAAGGGTTCCCTGAAGTTCTCACGCGGACCCGGACTCTCGCGGGAAGTTCCGGGCAGCGCGGCGCCTTGCCGTTGAATTGTTCTCGTCGGCCCTGCGTGCCTGGGTGTGGCCTTTAATGGCGGAGGTTGCCGTTGCCCCCGGATTTGGCGCGCGCTTTCTCGAGCAAGTCCAACTGACTGGTCATCAACTCGATCACCCGGATCACCCGGCCGAGCCGCTCGGTCTCGTTGCGGATGGAAAGGAGTTGTCGTTTGAACTCGAGGTCCAGGGGAAGCGAAGCGGCGATGCGAAACGAGAGGTATTTGTAGGGCGGCGGCAGGTGAATGGGCATTTCGGCGGACTTGTGCAGGCGCTGCTTGATCCCCCGGAACAACTCGATGGCGCGCAGGGCCTCCGCTTCGCCGGCGGTCTCGCTTCCTTCATCGTCATCGAAGAAATCCACTGCGGCGCGTAAATACGCCATCTCCTCGTTGGTGAGCAGGATTTCGAAACGCCGCTTTCCGACCGTGAGGATGTCCATGCGGCCGCTGGTGTATTTGCGCGTGACGTTGACGATGCGAGCGGTGCATCCCACCGGGCTCAGGGCCTGGTCCTTGACATGGACGACCCCAAATTCCTGCTGGATGGACCCCACCGTTTTGGCTTCCAGACACTCTCCGATCATCTGCTTGTAACGTTCCTCAAAGATGTGAAGCGGCAGCAGCTCCTCGGGCAGAAGAACCACTTCCAGCGGAAACAGCGGTAGCAAGTACTCTTCCATGGACAGGCCTCGCGCTGGGGGAGATCAACCGCCGCCACGCCGCTGAGAAGGAAAGCGTCCGTCCAGAAGTGCGACGCCGCGATTATAACTCTGGATTGCCCACAGCGCGAACCTCAAGCGGAGTTAGAGGAGGACGGGCGTATTACAGACAATGACAGAATATAGTCGTCATGCCGCTTTCCCGACACCCAGAAAGCATGAAAAAGGCACGTCCCCCCTCACCCCTGCCCCTCTCCCCCCTCTGGGGGGAGAGGGTGTCCCGTCCCGTTCGGCGGGAGGACGCCGCTACAGAGGTCCCCTGCAACTATGTTTTGTCATTCTGAACAATTGATGGATAAGGCGCGGGCAGGCAGGAAGGAGACTGGATTCAAGGAATAATAATAGCGGTCAAGCGCCCGGCTGGATTAATTAGCGCTGGAGTCGAGCTCAACGAGATGATAAAGTAAGCGGCTGTTGCCAAGATCAGGGCGAGAAGGGGCAGAGATGGCGCCTAATGCGCAGACTGGATTGACGAATACCCCTGCGAAGGAGGGCGCCCGAGCCGAGGCGTGCCGCGTTCAGCCCTCCCGCAGCGTGCAGGTGCTGCTGACGAGCGTCTGCCGTCCCATCGGCCCCGCCCAAGGCGATGCTTCGAGCGTGGGTTACGAGCTGCTGCACCGGCAGGTGACGCGGGCCCAGGGCATCTTCAGCCCGCGCGCCACCCACCTTACCTTCGCGCTTGACTACATTGCCGCCAACCTGGACGCGCCGACCGTCGTCCTCCACTATCCCTCACGCGAGGAGCTGGTGCGCGAGCTGCGCAAGGGTCCGGCGTTTGTCGGCGTGGCGTTTCTTCTGGCGACGTTTCACCGCATGAAGGAAGTGATCGCGCTGATACGGAAGTATGCCCCCGCCGCCCAGGTGGTTCTGGGCGGCTACGGCACGGTCCTGGACGACCGCACGCTCACGCCCTACGCGGAGCACATCTGCCGGGGAGAAGGGGTCAGTTTCTTCCGCGAACTCCTCGGCGAGCCGCCGCGGCCCATGCCCTACGTTCACCCCCTGGTGGTGAGCACCCTGCGAGTCCTCTCGGCTCCGGTGGGCCGCACCGGCATGATCTTCGCCGGCCTCGGCTGTCCGCACGGGTGCGACTTCTGCTGCACCTCCCACTTCTTCAAGCGCCATCACATTCGCCTCCTCCCCACCGGCGACGATGTAATGCGGGTGATCGAGCGCTACCACGAGATCGATCCGAAGATGAGCTTTACCATTCTTGATGAGGATTTCCTGGTCTCCAGGGACCGGACGGCCCGCCTGCGCGAGCTGGTCCAGGCGCGCGGCAAGCCGCTTTCCATCTTCGCCTTCGCCACCGTGAAGGGACTGAGCCGGATGACGCCGCGCGAGCTGCTGGAGACCGGCATCGACGGCGTCTGGATGGGCTTTGAAGGGAAGCGCTCCGGTTTCGCCAAGCAGCGGGGCAAGCCGGTGGAGGAGTTGATCCCCGAATTGCGCTCGCATGGCATCACCGTGCTCACTTCGATGATCCTGGGCTTCGACTATCAGACCCCCGAGATCATCCGGGAAGAGCTTGCCGGGCTGCTGACCTTGCAGCCGGCCCTGGCGCAGTTTCTCATTTACGGCCCAACTCCCGGGACGCCCTTTTACGAGCGTGTGACCAAAGAGGGGCGCCTGCGCAGCGACCTGGCCCAGGATCCGGAGCTCTACTACCGTTCCTGCGACGGGTTCCAAGCCATGGTCCAGCATCCTCGCATGTCGGCAGGCGAAATCGAAGATTTGCAGCGCGAATGTTTTGAGACGGACTACCGCGTCCTGGGCCCCTCCGTCCTGCGATCGGTCGATACCTGGTTGCAGGGTTGGAAACGATACCACGATTCCGACTCTCCTTACCTCCGCGCCAAGGCGGCGGGTTGGGCGGAAGAGATTCGGAAGGCATACCCGCTATTTCGGGTGGCGAGAAAGCAGGGGCCAAACCCCGGGGCGGCGGCCGGTCTTCAGGCGGAGATCCAAGCGTTGCTCGGCCCACCGAGCCTGGGCCGACGTTGCCTTTCGCGGCTGGCGCCACTTGCTGCTGCCTGGACGAGCTTCAAACTGCGCTACGACCGCTTCCAGCACCCCAAGCTGCACCGCCGCGCCTACCACAGTTCACCGTGGGCGCTCCGTTCGGGCCAGATCGGTGAGCTGCGGGTCGACATCGAGCGCGCCCTGAGCGGGACGCTGGTCAAGATTGAGGGAGCGATGGACCGGTCCAGCGCCCGACGCCTGGCGGTGGGGATCCTCACCTACCTGCGCGGCAACGACGCGCAGGTGCAGGTGGTGGTTGCCGAGGGGACATCGGTGAAGCCGCGCTACCTGAAGATTCTGGGGAAGACCCTGGCCCGCCAGCGCCATCGCGTTTCGGTAGCGATTCCTTCGGCCCAGGACATCTGGGCTCAACTCGGCAAATGGCTCGATGTGACCCCGCTCCCCGCCTGACGGCGCGTGCCCACCACTGCACTCTCGACGCCCTGGCTACAGGCGCTCGCTCTCGACGCTCTGTTCAGCATCCACGAAAATCCAGAGGATCACAGCGGCAAATGTCACCAGGCCGGCAAAGTCCAGCGCCCGAATCCAGCCGAAGCGGGTGGCGATGTAGGCGGTGAGGATGGGCGAGAACCAGCCGCCGAGGTTCCCCCAGGTGTTCATCATAGCGGAGAGCGAGCCGGAGAAGTCTGGCGTGAGGTCGATGCAGGTGGCCCACCAGCTGGAAGTGGCAAAGATGTTGAATCCCAGGGCCCCGGCCAGGAGGACGATCGCCAGGCTGTTATTGGCGGCGTGAGCTCCCGACCAGAGCAGCGCTGCCGACAGGCTCATCCCCACCCAGACCGTGCATTGCCGCCCCCGCCGCTTGCCGAGTCTCGATACCGCGTGGTCGGAGAACCATCCACCGAGCGGCGCCAGCAACACCACGGCGATGAAAGGCGCCATCCCCCAGACGCTCCCTTGCGTCACCGTGAGCCCGCGCGCACGGACCAGATAGAGAAAAAACCAGGTGTAATAGATGTAGTTCGGGTAACCCTCGCAGAAGTAGCTGAGCATGAGCCCCCAGACGGAGCGGCTGGCGAGGAGTTTCCTCCACGGTACATTCCTTGTGGGAGGCGCATCAGTTCGCGCGCGCGTCGGGAGGCTCGCCTGGATGATGGCGAGTTCAGCGGCGTTGACGCGGGGATGTTCCTCAGGGTGGTTGGTGGCGTAAAGGTGCCAGCAGAAGGCGATGATGACCCCCAGAATACCGCAGACATAAAACGACATCCGCCAGCCCCAGCGCTGCATGATCCAGGCGATGAGCACCGGTGTACACGCCCCGCCAACGCCCACGCCCATCAGGAACATGCTGTTGCCGGCTCCGCGTCTGGCCTGGCCCATCCAATAGGCCACGATCTTGTTGGAATTCGGCAGCGCGGCGGCCTCCCCCACGCCGATGAAGAACCGGACGATGACGAAGGACCATGCCATGCCAAACCATCCTCGCAGCGGCAGGCGAGGGGCGAGCGCCGTGGCCGCCGTGAACACCGACCACCACAAGATCGCAAACGTCAGAACACTTCGCGGACCGTATCGGTCTCCCGCCCATCCCCCCGGGACCTGGAAAAGAGCATAGCCCAGGACGAAGGCGCTCAGGATCCAGCCCATGGTTTGGGTGTTGAAGGCATACTCGTCCTGAATGTACTTGCCGGCAATTCCCAGGTTGAGACGGTCGAGGTAGGTCAGCGCCGTGACCAGGGTGAGCATGGCGACGATGTGCCAGCGCACATGCGTGGGGCGAAGTTCCCGGGGAGAAGAACCGGGACGATCCGGTTCTCCCACGGTGCCCGCCAGGTGGCTCATGGTTTCTTCACCCTATGAAGCGGCGCCCTCGAAGAACGGGCGAGTAGGCCGCGCGAATCTACCATAGAAGCGTTGGGTGAGGAATGGCGGAATCGCGGGGGCCGGCGAGGGGCTATCGCAAGGGAGCAAATCTCGTTCCGTCCCAGGCGCAGACCTTTTCAATGCTCACGGCATCCACCGGCTTTTCCCGGTTGAAGGCGCGGAATTCCACTTTGCCGTTCCAGACCGGCTCGCGGGTGTTCCCACGCGGGCGGAAGTCAACGGTCCCGGTTGTGACGGTGCCGGGGGCGCCGATGTTCTTCTCCGGCGGTGTCAGAATGCGGGGCTGAGGGGGGTAGGAAGAGAGATTGCGGAGCTCGAGTGGGGCTGTCCAGAGAGTCTTGAGGGTGCTGCCCTCGCTCCTGCGGATCACCAGGTTTGTTCCCCCACTTTGCGGGTCCCGTCCGGCAGACTCATGCGTTATCAGACACTCATTGCCATCGCCGACAAGGTCGCGGACTTCCAGCGCCGTAATCCCTGCGTCCATTTCCGAAGCTGCGAATTCCAGGAATGAGCCTGGAACAAACTTCCCCTGGACAAGGCGAAATACCTGGAGCCGCGCGTAGGGAAGGAGGCGGGACCCCAGAAAGCACACCAGAGCTCGTTCCAGGCCGCCTTGCGGGACGAGAAAGCGCACAACCTCCGTGCGCGCGGACGTGGCGTCATCCAAAAAGGGGCCGCCGAGTTGCTGGAAGAGCTCGGCGTCCGAGGGGAATTGCGCGAGGGGCAGGAGATCGATCCGGGAGGATTCTACCCAGCCCAGGGCGGACTTGAGCGAGGCCAGATCGGTGGCGAGGACGTGGGTCCAGTTCATGGCTCCACGGGATCGAGCCTCGAACGCCAGCACCAGGGCGCCGCGTTGCAGCTTCGTGATGGCGGGCCGGCGCGGGGAGGCGTCCGACCGCACCTCCACGGCCTCGCCGCGCACGTAGCCCCAACCCGTGGGAACCGGCTTGCTTGCTTTCGCGCCCGCCACCCGCCCCACAACCAGGGCAACAAAGACGAAGATGGCGGAACGGCAGATCAAAGTCTTCATCTTGGCTTTCCACGCATCGGTCTTGCAATCCAGTTCAAAACCACAAAAGTCATACTGAGAAAGGGAATCGAGGATCTTAGGGGACATTACTGATTTGCAGCGAAAGAGTACTGCCCCGAGCCGATTGCCACGATCGCGCGACCGTCCTCGACCCGCAGAAGCTCGATGGCAGGCGCCTGGTTAATGGGCTTTCCGCCTTCGGTGATGGCCTCAGTCGCGTTCGCCGGTAGATAGACGGTGGCCGTGGCATTGGGCGGGACGATCACGTTGAGTGTGAAGCGGTCCGCCTCGCGCTTCCACTCGCTGACAATGCGACCGTGGATTGAATCATAATTCGCCTTGGCCCATGCGAGGTCACCCAGCACCGGAAGGATAGCGATCTTTTGAAATCCCGGGGCCGCGGGGCGAATTCCGGCAATCTCTCTAAACAGGAAGGAACCGATGCACGCTCCAAAGGGGTGGTGACGCGAGCCAGAGATGTTATCGAGAGACTCACCCAGCGTGCTGTTGCCGTCCGCGATCATCTGCAGGAAGCCGGGCACGTCTTCCTGCATAGCCACCTTGTAAGCGAGATCTGGGTAACCCCAGTCCACAAGCCCGTGCAGCAGAGGCATGACGCCAACGAAACCGGTGGTCATGTGGTCCTTGTGTTGGTGGATGTCTTCAATCAGGCGCAGGAGAATTAGATCGCGCTCGCGCGTGGGAGCCATGTCAAGGTAGAGCGACAGGACCTGGGAGGTCTGTGAGTCCTTGGCGTAGAGCCCTGTTGCGTCGTCCAGGAAGTGTTGGTTAAAGCTGGCTTTGATCTCTTCGGCAAGGCGCCTGTACTTTTGTGCGTCGTCTGGCTTGCCTAACAAATTGGCAGCGCGAACTACAGCCATCGCACAGTAATAGTACCCTGCGGTCGAAGTCTGGATGATCGGCGTACGTTTAGGCCGGCCGGGAGCGCCGATTTCCAGCCAATCGCCCAGCCACCAGTCAATAAGGTGGTCATTTGCGGTGGTTCCCAGATAATCCACCCAACGCTTCATGGGCTCGTAGGCCTCCTCGATTACGCGGCGGTCGCCGTAGTATTCATACAGCTTCTCGGCCACGTAGGGGAGCGTGCCGCCCCACCACGGGTCTGAGTAATCGGGTGGCGCGCCTCCGGGCTTGGTTCGCCCCCAGCCATTGGTTGGCACGATGGGGGGCACATGGCCATTCGCCTCCTGCGCATCAATCATGTCGAAAAGGTACTTGGTGTAGAGCGCAGCGGCATCAAAGTTGTAGATGGCCGCCTCCATGGTATTGAGACCGTCCTGGGTCCACCCCATCTTTTCGCGAGTGGGTTCCTCGCCGGGTATGCTGTGTGCGCAGTTGCTCAAGGTCCGGCGCACAGCTTTCTGGAGCTGATTGATTTTGGGGTTCGAGCAGGAGAATCCTCCCGCCAGCTCCCAATCCGTGTGAACGCCAAAGCCAACCAGGCTTGTGATCGACGGTTTTCTTTTCAATCCAGTGATTTGAACATAACGGAAGCCATGATAGGTGAAGCGCGGCTCGAACACGCCTTTACCATTCCGACTTAGGATCAACTCGCCGGTCTGATAGCGGCCGTAAGTGTGACTGTGCGAGTTTTTTGTGTCCAGCGTTCCATCCGGGTTGAGCACCTCGTTGAATTCGAGGGTAATCTTCTGCCCGGGTTCTCCAGCGGCTTCGAACCGCGCCCATCCAGTAAGGTTCACGCCGAGGTCGAACACGTAGATACCCGGCCGCGGTTCCGTCAGTTTCACCGGCTTGACCGATTCCGTGATGCGCAGTGGCGGCATCTGCTGGGCGCGCAGGCGTCCTTTCGGTGCCGGAACTACGACGGCAAAATTCCATTTGCTATCGGAGTAGTTCGCCTGATTCCATTCCGGCTTTTCAAGGCGCGCATCGTATGTCTCGCCGCCGCGAATGCAATTGAAGACAATAGGACCAGTGGACCATTTCCAAGAGGAGTCTGAAGAGATGGTTTGCCGCGTACCGTCGGGGAATTCCACGTCGATATTCAAGAGAAGCCTGGGCGGCCTTTTCCACGGCGCCTTATCAAACCCGAACAGATCTGGAGTCTGAGGGTGATACCATCCATTGCCCAAGATAACACCGATGGCATTCGCACCCTGCCGAAGCAAATCGGTTACATCGTAAGTGACGTAGAGCACCCGCTTGTCGTAGTCCGTAAAACCCGGATCGAGGACGTGATCGCCCACCCGCTTACCATTCAAATAAAGCTCGTAATAGCCCAGTCCGCAGACATAAGCCGTTGCCAGCGCCGGACGCTGGGCCAGAGTAGTGGGGAGTCGCAAGAGGATTGCATAGCCATCTTGCTCGTGGGTGCTCGCTCCAATCCATTGCCCTTGCCAATCACTGGGATTGAGCAGCCCCATGGACCATGTTGCGGGTGCACTCCAGGCCGAGAGTCTTCCTTGGTTGTCCCAAACGCGCACTTTCCACCAGCAGCGAGTGCGCGAAAGAAGCGGTTTGCCGGCGTAGACCACCTGGGCTGACTGCTCAGAAACCGTCTTGCCGCTGTCCCAGAGGTCTCCTTGGTCGGCGCGCAGGCTCGCTTCGCTGCTCGCCACAAGGACCTGGAAAGCGGTCTGCTTCTGCCCGCGCTCGTCCGGTTCTCGTGATTCAAGAACCCAACCAAGACGCGGGTGTGCCACATCAATGCCGAGCGGGTTTTGAAGATACTCACAGCGCAAAGCAAGAGGTTTCAAGGTGGAGCCAGGTAATTCATTTCGAGGCTGTCCCTTCACCGCCAGAACGAATATGATGGCGACGAGAATCTGGCCCGCCCTGCCAGGCCGAAGCAGTCCACGGGGAATTACGCTCGCTTTTCGCTCCGCTCGAACGTCAACGACAATCTTACCCGGAATTTCCATTTTGACTTCCCGATCGACTGGTAACATACCCCTAACCGCTTCTCAATGCAATGGCCGGTCGAGTTTTCAGCGTTCGGAGCCTCCAGCGCCCACGGAAGGGGCCAGTCTTACCACTCCTGAGAATGCCAAAGCCCGAAACGGCCTCTCTTTCGACCGATTGCTCCGACACTTTTCCTTCCCCTGCCTGTCTCGTCGCTGAAATCTGCTCCGGTCTGCGGCTCACCTACCCCGCCGGAGAGGAGAGGGCCGCAATCCTGCCCAGCATGGCTCCAAACAGCCGCCGCGTCAGATGGCTCTCCGCCAGCAAAAGCCAGTAGTACCGGGCGTGCTTGACCAGGCGGCCGCCCGTCTTCACCAGCCGCTGCTGCAAGCTGGTCAGCGACCAGTGGTCGATCCTCTTCGGCAGTACCAGCCGCCGCCACAGGTTCCCCAGGTTGTAAGCAATCACACTCAGCCAGAGTCGTACCTCGTTCGACCGAAACCGGTGGCAGCTCAGCCGCGTCATCTTCACCGCCTGCTTGCCTTCCTTGATCCATTGCTCAGCCGTGCCCCGTTTGTTGTAGAACCGCACTACCGCGCGACTGTCTGTCTCCAGGTTGGTGACGATGAACCCCACGCGGGGAAACAGCTCCCCGAAGTGGAACTCGACCTTGGCTACCACCCGCCGCGCCTTCTTCCAACTGGCCGCCTGGTAGAGATAGCTCTTGTACCGGACCACCGGCTTGTGGCTCGGTCGGCCCACCGGCCGCGTCAACAACTCCGCGATGTCCCGCTCCAGGCTGTCGTTGCCGGCAGGCGGATGGCATACTTCACGCCCCGGTCCTTGGGTGTGGCGATCGTTGCAATGTTCAAAGTCGGGGAGCAAAATGTCTTGATATGTTCGACAGAGTAAAGGAGTACCTGAAGTTCGGGGCTGGCCGACCGCTCGGAACCATTTGGGCAATGGAAAGATCGTATTTCCAGTTTCGTCGCAGGTATCCGGGCAAAGAAGAATACGCCTACTTCCGCCTTACGCTACAGAGTAGATACCCAGACAAGAACACCACCGAGCTTCAAGAGCTGCTGTCGGACTGCCAAAGCCTTGACGATGTCATGGTGAGTGCCGTTGCGGTGGACTTTGGCCATCCCATCGCGGTGCGGATTCGAATGGATGTACTTTGGAACTTGCCCCCTTGTTCTCGATGCGGCAAGTACCGAGCGTTAAGCACGACCGACAACCTGTGTTACGGGTGCAGGAAATTTCCCGGCTTCGCGGCCTGCACGAACTGTCGCCTTTACTGGGACGATTCTCCCAAGTTTTGCCAGCGTTGCGGAGGGAAGGTCTGGAAAATAACGGACGGCCCCGGCGTCCGAATGATTCCTCTCGGTGATGTTCCTCAAGTCCCAGAACACATGCCGGCTGTGTTGGAGGACGCGCAAGAGGTGAACGGACAGCATACATTTGAGAAGGAATCGGACGAGTTCGTGAAACTCGTGGCGCAGGTAGCGACGCTGGAAGAACGATGTGCAAGAGTGTGGGATGCCAGCTTAGGGAGTGGCGCCAATACAGACAGTTGCGCCGGGTTGACCCTCAAGCGGCCCGCGAATTCATTCGCCAAGAGCGATCGACGTCAGAAGAAGACAAGACGCTGATTCAAGACCTTGACCGCTTCTTTGATGCCGTGTGCAGTTTGTATTTGGGAGCCGATGCTGAACTTAGAGTCGAAATCCGTAGTCTGATGGAGAGTCATAAGAGGCTTCTTGGGAATCTGCACAATTACGCTGGCAGGGCTGCAAGCAAGTTGAAGCAAACTGGCAACCCAGAGTGCTTGCTCCGCGGGCTCGCTGCTGCTTCCATTGATGAGGGTCGCAGTTGTCAAGACCATGGCCACGTCTTAGGGATGCTTTACAAGAATGCCCTTGACCGCGGACTCGAACCCTCGCAGTTCTTCTCCCTTGTGTCAAAGCTGTCCGACAGCGAAATGCGTGGTGCTCTCCAAAACTTTGAGAGTTCCAAGGACTTTGCGATCTTCGTCAGACCCTATATCGGTGGGAGAAAAACCTAGCTTCTGCACTCCGTTTTCCGTTCGGATGGATTGGCGCGTCGAGTGAACCTGCCGCGCTCATAATCTGCTATGCCGAGCAAAAGAAAGATTTTGCCGATAACCATGAAGCTACAAGGACTGTCTGTCGCAGAGCTGAGATTTTCATTGAACCACGTTCGACTGAAATCTCCCGCACCAACTAGCTGTGCGTAAGCTCGTTCGAATTCTGATTCGGTGACTCCCTTTTCGTAGTGTTTGCCCGGAGCAATCTTGTTTGGAATGCAGTAGATGAGTGCCGCTTCTCCCCGTCTTTTGCCGAGACCTTTCACTGCATAGTTCGTCCTTGGGAGACGTGTGCCGGGTTTAACTTTGTTTCTGATCTGCTGGAAAATCATGAACACCCTCCGCTCGGAGACCTGCGAAGGTCCTCGTTCACTCACTTTCATTACGGCATTTCATAATCGATTCGCTGAGGCGTCGGAAATCAAGTCCAAGACTGCCGGGGGCCTCGCCCCGCAAAGACGACCCGTCCCTCATCCCCTGTGGTCCTTTCGCGCCTTCCACCCATTATAGCCGCTGTCTATCGATCACGGCTGACAAGGTATTAGACGCTCGTCTCACCGAAGAACAACCAGCAACGAACCACAAGGGGGAACAACATGAACTACAGTCTACTTTCCGTCGAAGAAGTCGGGGGACACTTGAAAGTCTGCGTCTCATGGGTTTACGGGCATACCCGGAAACGATCCACCGAACTCCTGCCCGGATATCGCGTCGGGAAATACTGGCCTTTCCGCGAAGACGAAATTTCGTCCTGGGTGCAGCGGCACAGCAGGAACACGAAGGTCCCTTGACATGCGGACTACACTGAAAAGCAACGCAGAACAAGCTGGACGAGCCATCAAAGGAGAAACGATGGCTCGAAGACGTTTCCAGCAAGGCTCGCTTTTCCAGCGCGGCACCCGGCAAAAACTCTGGGTGGCACGCTGGTGGGAGGATGTAATCCAAGCTGACGGCACGCTCGGGCGGATGCGGCGACCAGAAGTGATCGGCACGGTCGCTGAATTCCCGACGCGCTGAGTTGCTATGCAGGTCCTGTCTCAAAGGCTAGGTCCGATCAACAACGGCAAGAGACTCGATCGCGGTCCGTCCACAGCTTGGCCGCCAGACAGTCACCCTCCCGGTTGAACAGCAACCACGGGTGATAGCAGGTGGACTCGAAATGGCCGTTGGAGGCGCTGTGTTCCTGTTGGCCGTACACCGGAATCTCCGTGCTGTCCATGTCCAGAACCACCCGTTGAGGCGAATCGACGGCTTCTGCCTTGGCGATGAACTCCCGGTTGATCAAGGTCAGCCCATGGAGGTTCCCTTCTTGGGTCAGCAGTTCCGTCTCGAATGACTGCAACCTCGAAGTCAGAGCGGCACCCCGTTCCCAGATCTTCTCCGACCCGATCAGTCGAAAGGTCGGGTCTTGCGAAAGACGTTCCGCATCGTTCACGTCTTCGTATCCGGCCAAACGGCTGTAGACCGACTGCGGAAACAGATCGGCCAGTGGTATCCGGCTGTTGGTTCCGCGCCGATCCGTCAGGTGTTGCCCGATGAGCTCGTTCGGGCCGAGGCGTTCATCCATCTCCCGGACCAGAATCAGGCCGCCGTCGGACGTGACTCGCGATCCCTGGAAATCGACCTTCAAGGAGCTGTTGAAAGAGAACTGAAATGGCTGGTTTTGTTTCTCACCCATAGGGTGCTGACCTCCGGAGCATCTTCAGCACGTTGAGACCCACATGAATAAAGGCGCCAGAGGTCAGCAAAGATCTAATAGCCGAGACTCATATCGGAAATGCGGGTTCATTCCTTTCGCTATTGTTCACACTTGCCGTAAGTTTGACAAACAAATTCTTGCCGCATAGGATGATGAAGCTTTGGGGCGCGCAAACCTTGTCGAGCGGAGCCGTTTGAAAAAGAGCTTTACAGTTTTTCTACCCCTTGCAGCCATTCTCACCTGGGCTGGCGTTAGCGCCTTGGCGCGCCAGGTCACGGACCAGACCGGGCGACGCGTTAACGTCCCTGAGCATCCGCAACGGGTGGTCTCGCTGGCGCCGAGCCTCACCGAAATCGTCTACGCCCTGGGCGTGGGCGACCGGCTGGTGGGCGATACGGATTACTGCGATTATCCACCAGAGGCCAGGCAGAAACCGCATGTGGGCGCGATGGTGAACCCCAGCCTGGAACGGATCGTAGCCCTGAAGCCGGATCTGGTGTTGGGCAGCGCGGATGCCAACCGGCGCGAGACTGCTGACCAGCTCGAGCGGCTGGGGATTCCGCTTTATGGCTTGGCGGCGCACACCCTGGAGGACACGCTGCGCTCCATGGGAGAACTTGGACGAGTGCTGGGTCGCGAGGCGGAGGCGGAGGCGCTGCTGGCACGCCTCCGGGCAAGGATCGAGTCGGTGGAGAAGCGGATGCAGGGACGGCCCCGCTCCAAGGTCCTCTTTGTGGTCTGGTATCGGCCGCTCATTACCGCGGGTTCTCAAACCTTTATCGCCGATGTCATTCGGCGCGCGGGCGGCGTCTCCATCAGCGATGACTTGCGTGGTGAGTGGCCCCATCTGAGCTTGGAAGAAGTGCTGCGGCGCGACCCCGACATCATCCTGCTCCCCAAGACCGAAACGTTTTCTCCGGGATTGGATGAGTTCCAACATCTGCCCGGCTGGAAGGAACTGCGCGCCGTGAAGAGCCGGCGGATGTATTTCGTTCCTGAAACCATCATGCGCCCCTGCCCGCGCCTGGTGGACGCGCTGGAAGATGTCGCCAATATTTTGCATTCTCCCACGCCCTCGCAGGCGGAGGCGCCGCGATGACCTTGCCTGCCACGCGCCGGAACGTGCTGCTGATGATGGTTATCTTGGGTGCGGTGTTGGTTCTGGTGGGATTGGGCGCTCTGACGATGGGGAGCGTGCACTTGCCGCTGGGCGAAGTTTGGGCGGGACTGTGCGGCAAGGGATCGGCCGCGGATGCGGCCATCATCGTGCGGGAAATTCGCCTTCCGCGTGTTCTCCTTGCCATGCTGGTGGGGGCCGCGCTGGCGGTCTCGGGCACGGCGCTTCAGGCGCTGTTGCGCAATCCGCTCGCCGATCCTTATGTGCTGGGGATTTCGAGTGGCGCGGCCTTGGGAGCCATCGTGGCCCTCTGGGTCGGTGGGCGGCTGGCCGCCGCCTCACCCCTCGTCGCCTTTGGCGGAGCGCTGCTCACGACGGCCTGGGTCTATCTGCTCGGCCGGCGCGCTGGACGACTCTCGAGTTACACACTGCTTTTGGCCGGGGTGGTGACGGCTTCCTTCCTTTCGGCGGCCATCTTGTTTGTCCTCTCACTGCTTTCCACGCGGGACGTGCGCGGCACGGCTTTCTGGCTGATGGGAGACCTGAGCGTGGTGACGGATGCGCAGCTTCGCATCCTGATCCCCACCATCGCGTTGGCTATCGCCGCGCTCTATGTGTTCGCCAAGGACTTGAATGTGCTGCTGCTGGGGGAAGAAGAATCGGCCCACCTGGGAGTGAACGTCACGCGAGTTGAAACCGCCGTCTATATTCTGGCCTCTCTGCTGACCGGCCTGGCGGTTTCCGTCAGCGGGGCGATTGGATACCTCGGCCTGCTGGTGCCGCACCTGGGCAGGATGATCGTGGGAAGCGACCACCGGATGCTTCTCCCCACGGCAGCCTTGGGCGGCGCCATCGTGCTGGTGCTTTCGGACACGCTGGCGCGCACCATTGTGGCGCCGGGGGAACTCCCCGTCGGCGCGGTCACGGCGGTGGCGGGGGCGCCCGTATTCATCTACTTGCTGAGGCGCACCTCGGGCTGAAACGGAAGGCAGTAGGCAGAGAGCAAGAGAACGAAATCAAAAGGCAAAAGTCAAAAAGCAAAAATGAGGGCTGAAATCTGAAACTCGCAAAAACCAGCCTGGAGAAATTGGCGCTTCTCGACTGCCAGCGCCCTTCCCACTATTCGGAATGACTCTCCGTGAGCCAATGGGCGAGCCTTTGTCGGAGTTACATCGGTATAATGCCTAGGCTCATTGAGTTGGAACGGCGCCAGCTCAAGACCGAAAACTGAAGACTGAGAACTGATAACTGATAACCGCCGACGGTTAGCTGACACCCGGCGCCTGACACCTGGAACCTGGATGCCCCAAGAGCAACTGCAAGCCGCGAGCGCACACGAAGGCCCGAGTGGACGACCACACTTGATGGTGGAGGGTGTGACGTTTCGCTATCAGCATTTCGCGCTGGCGCCGACGAGCTTTGCGGCGCGCGCGGGCCAAGTCATCGCCATTATCGGGCCCAACGGTTCCGGGAAGTCAACGTTGCTCGAACTGGTGAGCGGTCACCTGAAGCCCCTGGCGGGCCGCGTGCTGCTTGACGGTGAAGACCTTCACCGCCTCCCGCCTCGCCAGCGCGCGCAGCGGGTGGGATTGGCGCGGCAGGAAACCATCCTGCTTTTTTCGTTTGAAGTTCGGGAGTTCGTCCGCCAGGGGCGACACCCTCACCTGGGCCGCAGCCTGTTTGAGTCCGCGCAAGACGAGCGTTGGGTGGACTGGGCGATGGAACAAACCCACTTGAGGGAGTTTGTGGGGCGGCGCGTGACGGAGATCAGCAGCGGGGAATTTCAGCGCGCCGTTTTGGCCAGGACGCTCGCGCAGCGCCCGCGCCTGATCCTGCTGGATGAGCCTACGGCCAACCTCGACATCGGCTACCAGGTGGAGATCTTCCGCCTCCTCCGCCAACTCGCAGCCGCGGAGAATTTTGTCGCGGTCATCGTCACACACGAACTGGATCTGGCCGCGGAGCTGGCGGATTACATGCTGCTGCTCGACAAGGGTCAGTGCCTTCGACAGGGAACCGCCGAGGAAGTCTTCCAGGCAGAATTGCTGAGCCGAGTCTTTCGAACTTCCGTCCTGGTGGATCGCAACCCCACCAGCGGCCGCCCGCGCGTCACCTGGGTGGCGCCCTGAAGCTCTTTCGATCGGCGGGGCTTTCAATCGGAGATGCCTGGTTTCCAGAGATCTTCAGCGGTGTACAAAGAACCAGAGCGCGATAAGCGGTGTTCCCGATCCTGTGCCAGTGCGTCGGAGCAAGTGAGGCAGGCGCCTCCTCCGCGACAAGGACCTTCGCTCCTGTTCGCGCCAGTATTCCGATGATTTGGGTTTTGCGCTCAGGATCAGCCGCCCAGAAGCTTGCCGCTTCCTCACGGGGTATTTCCGCGACAATCCTCACCTGGGCCAGATGCGCCCAGTAAGCACCATAGGTGTGGCCGATGGAAGCCACACTATCCCCGGAGCGGATTCCCATCTGTTGTAATCCCTGTGCAACTTCCCATTGCAGGTGATCGGATCGATGGATTGCTCGCAACAACCCGGCCCCGGTTGTACCCACGGCTGTAAGTCCGATGGTGAGAATGATCGCGAAGGTGGCGCCGGCGACCAACCTCCGTGATTCTGGAGAATCCGAAAGACGCACCGCGGACAACAGTCCACCCCAAAAGAGCAAAAGGAAAGCGCCGATATACCTCAACTCAACGTGGATCATCGCGTACCCGCCAAGGCCCAGGATGGCGGGAATCACTAACGGCCAGGCGGAAGCGATATCCTTCCAAGCCGACGTTCCTCGTCCGGAAACGAGGAAGAGGATTAATAAACTCGCTGTCAACCCGCCAGAGAATTCCCGAAAGACCCGGCAGATAGTATGAAGGCCGTGCCACAGCGCTCGCAGTTGGTTTTTCAAATCGAAATGTGGTCGCAGCCCTTCGTACCAGTAAGAGGGATCAAACCAGGGAGGATAGGTACCCTCTACCGGGGTTCCAAATTCATAAACCGCAGGGGTGTCGGAAAGCTTTCTGGTGGGGTGAAGCGGGGTGCCGACCCCAGATTGGCCGCCCTGCCAATGGATACTTCGTGTGACGCTGTTCGCATACCAGGCATAGTTCAACCTGCCCGTATCACCGTACGTCCATCGGCCTTTGGCTCTGGAAAGCGCCACAATGAATGGGCCTGCTACGACCATGAACACCATCAACCCGGTCAGCGAATGTTGGAGGCCTTTTCGCAGATTGCCACCACACAGCATGGCAATCCCCAAGAAGACGAATGCCATCGGGAACATTACGGCTTTTGCCAGATAGCCCAGTCCGAGGACCAACCCGAGCAAGACAGACGTGCGCCAGCTCGCGCGCCCCATACGAATCCGCAGTAACAGTCCAGAGGCCAAAAGCACGGCAGCGGCGACGCACATGTCGGGCGTGACAAACCACACCGTGATCAACTTCAGGGAGCACCAGAGGAAAAGGGTGTAGCCGATCGCCAGCCATGACCAGTCGGGCAGGCACATGAACTCGCTTTTAGAAGCAGGTGCGATTTCGCGCCGGCGATAATCTCCGAGGGTGGACCAGAAGAACTGAAAACAAGCCAAAGTCACGGCGTAAATAGCGAGGTTGACAAGGTGGGCGACTGAAAATTCCCAATACGCTGAGGGTTTCAAAAGCCAAAGTCCCACACACAGCAGGCCGGGATACAAGGGGCTCCAGTAACCATTAATGGCCGTGCGCCAGTTGCCGCGCAGCAGAGCATAAGCCATATCGAGATAAGACATGCTATCCGCGACGAGGGTATGACGGAGAGCCCAAGCCTGAAGCGCGCCTAACATGATGGCCACGCACCACCCTGACACCATCCAGAGCAACAGACGTTCCTTTTCCACAGGACCTTTAGACATACTTCCTCCCCCCGAGCTACCGAGCCTTTTCTATTATCGTTGGGGTTTTGCAGTGGTCACCCCAAGAGGTCATTGCCTGCCAGAACAAATCTGCACGCTATACGGGATGTTCCGGAGACCACTTGAGCGCCCTTCAGGTAGGGGAGCGCCGCGGCTGGACTGCACCCCACTTGGTCCTGACCACCCCGCGGCATTCCTGTGCCGCGTGCCTGGAGCACACCAACTACCTCGGCGAGTAGGGCCAGCCGCACGAAACCAGGCTTTCACCGTCCCCAGGTCAGCCAACCTATCCGCTAAAGCGATAACGCAGCAGAGTGTAAATCGCTTCAAACCCATCGTACCAGCGAATCTTCTTGCCCTCCCTGGCGGAACGCCCGCGGTAAGTTATCGGTACCTCGAAAATTGCTATTCCGGCTTTGCACACCTTCGCCGTTACTTCTGAGCAGAACTCGAATCGCTTACACTCCAGGTGAATGCGATCCAGGACTTCTCTCCGAAACACCTTGTAACCCGTGTATACGTCGGTTGTTCGAACGCCGTAAAGGATGTTGGCTAACCAGGTGAGAATCTTGTTGGCAACCAGGTTGGGCAACTGCATATGTTCGGGCGTTCCGCGGAACCGGGAGCCATAGACGACGTCAGCTTTCCCCTCCAGGGTCGGTTGCACAAGGCGCGAATACTCCTTCGGGTCGTATTCAAGATCAGCGTCCTGCACGAGGATGATCTGTCCGGTGGCCAGGCGGAGTCCAATGCGGAGAGCCGTTCCTTTGCCGGAATTCCGCAAAGACTCGTGCAAGCGAACGAGCTTCTCATCACGGAGCTTGCGGAGTACGGCGGTGGTGCCGTCGGTGGAGCCGTCGTCGATCACCACGATTTCCTTCTCGCAGCCGACAGGGAGCGGCGCCTCGATCACCCGCTTCAGCACTTCACTGATGTACCGAATCTCATTATAGACTGGAATGATAATCGAAATGCGAACGGGGGAGTGCGGACCCGTGCGCGAGCAAGCCGAAGCCTCTTGTTGCATAAGTTCGGGCATGGCCGGACCGCACTTCAATCAGGGCCTTCTGGGGTATGTCGGGCGCCAACCGCGGGCGTCAATGGTTGGCGTTTTGGCATTCAGTATTACTACCCCGAAACAGCATGGTCACAGATCCCTCAGCCAATAATCGCGGTTCATAACATCCTCATCATGGGCACGGACCCTGCAGCTTCGCCTTGAAGTACGGAATTAAAGATCCGATGCCTTGGCGCCGAGTCACCTGTGGCTGCCAACCTAAGACGGCGACGGCCTTGCTGATGTCTGGCCGTCGCCGACGGGACTCGTCGGCCGGCAGCGGCTCGAATACAACCGAGCTACGGCCACCCGTCGCAAATAGTAACAGAGAAGCAGGGAAGGCTCCCCCGTTTTTTGCACTTGCTTATGGACATGCACTCGAACGTCCGGCCAGGCGGCGGGTTCTCCCACGACTTCCTGCGGCCCAGGTTCAGCACATCTGGCGCGCGCCCCACGCCGCGCTAACTCGTAGCTTGCCGCCGGCCTGCTGATTTGATACTTTCCCATGGCAGAGCGCAGCTTTCTGAGAAAAGTGCTTAACAAGGAGCAACACAATGGTGGAAGGAGAGAGAAAATCATCCGCAAATAAAATCCGGGGACAAGTCAATCGTCGTCAGTTCATTGCAGGGAGCGGCGCGGCGGCTCTGGCATTTACGGTGATGAGGCCGGAACTCGTCCGCGGGACGCAAGCTAATGCGAAAATTACCCTGGGTATGGTTGGCTGCGGCGACCGGGGGACCTGGCTGGCCGACCTGTTCCAGAAGCACGGTGGATACCAGATCGTGGCCGCGGCGGACTACTTCCGGGAACGAGTGGATGCCTTCGGCGAGAGGCTCAAGGTGGACTCGACCCGGCGGCACACGGGGCTGTCGGGCTACCGGAAACTTTTGGATGGGAAGGTGGATGCGGTGGCGATCGAAAGTCCGCCTTACTTCCATCCCGAACATGCGGCGGCGGCCGTGGATGCCGGGACTCACGTCTTCCTGGCCAAGCCGATTGCAGTGGACGTGCCCGGTTGTCGCCGTGTGGAAGAAAGCGGGAAGAAGGCTTCCGCCCAGAAGCTTTGCTTCCTGGTCGATTTCCAGACTCGCACCGACCCTCTTTATCGTGAGGCGGTGCAGCGCGCCCAAAAAGGCGACATCGGCCGCATCGTTTGCGGGGAGGCCACATATATTGCGGGTATACCCTGGGTACGCCAAATCGAGGTGCTGCGAGCCGACCCCGGCGATCCCGAGCGTCGCTTGCGCGCCTGGGGACTGGACCGAGCGCTTTCCGGCGATGTCATTACCGAACAAAACATTCATGCCATCGATGTCGCAACCTGGATACTTGATCAGCAGCCCGTCCGCGCCTATGGGAAGGGTGGGCAAAAGGCGCGCACCGTGGGCGATTGCTGGGACCACTTCTCGGTGATCTTCACTTTTCCTCAAGACCTGCTCGTTTCTTTCTCCTCCAAGCAGTTTGGAGAGGGCTGGGACGACATTCTCTGCCGTATGTACGGGACGGAGGGGGTGATTGACACGCACTATTTCGGCGAGGTAACCATCCGCGGAAAGAAGCCTTACAAGGGCGGGAAGACAGACAATCTCTACACCAACGGCGCGGTACGCAATATTGCCACCTTCTACGAGAATGTCACTAGCGGTGAATTCTCAAATCCCACTGTGGCCCCGAGCGTGCGCAGCAATCTGACGACGATCCTGGGCCGCATGGCGGCGTATGATCGTCGTGAAGTGGCCTGGGACGAGATGGCCAAGTCCCAGGAGAGATTCGAACCGGACCTCAAAGGTCTGAAAGGTTAAGGTAATCGGACCATCAGCGGCTGGCGCAGACGCTTGGGGTCGGCGATTGTCCGATTGCATAATATTGCGACACGCCGATCAGCCTTCAGCCAGTGACCGATGGATTTTCGCTCTTGCTGAATGCTGAGGGCTGACGGCTAAACATTGGTCGCTATGTTAGGCAATTCTCCATGAGCAAGTCGGCGTTACACGCCGACAAGACGGAGGGAACAAAATGAAACTTACACGGCTGACGCGTCGCGAGATGCTGGTGAGCAGTACCCGTCTGGCTGTTGCGGGGCTCACGCTGGGCGCCGGACATCTGGGTTCGCCGTCGCTGTCCTCCCTTCAGGCCGAGACTCGCCCGCAGGGGTTCAAGATCGGCGCGTGCGATTGGACGCTGGGCAAGAGGGCTGATCCCGCGGCGCTCGAGATGGCGAAGCGCTTGGGGCTCGACGGCATCCAGGTGGACCTGGGACACCAAAAGGATGACTTGCCGGTGCGCAAGCCGGAAGTGCAAAGGAAATACCTGGAGATGGCGAAGAGACTTGGTGTGGAGGTTGCCTCACTGGCCCTTGGGGCTCTGAACGAGGTGCCTTTGAAGAGCGACCCCCGCGCCGAGCAGTGGCTTGCGGACAGCGTCGGAGCTTGCCAGGCGCTGGGGGTCAAGGTTGTGCTGGTGCCGTTTTTTGGGAAGGGTGACCTGCGGAATGACCAGCGGGGCACTGAGGTTGTTATCGAGCGGCTCAAGCGGGTCGCGCCAAAAGCCCAAAGCGCCGGCGTGATTCTGGGCTTTGAAAGCTGGCTCAGCGCCGAACAGCATATGGATATCTTGCACCGTGTCGGCTCGCCCGCCCTCCAGGTTTATTACGATGTGGGCAATTCGCATAAACAGGGCTACGACATTTACAAGGAAATCCGCTTCCTCGGCAAGAACATTTGCGAAGTGCACGCCAAGGACTACGACGACTTGTACGGCAAGGGGACGATCAATTTCCCGGAAGTCCGGCGGGCCATGGATGACATCGGTTATCGCGGCTGGATCCACATCGAGGGAGAGAAGTTCCCCCTGGGCCTGGAGGAAAGTGTTCGGTACGATGAACGATACTTGCGAAGCATCTTTCCACGCGAGCTGTGATTCGTGAACGATGCGCTCCCCGGCTTCCAGGGTTGGCCGCATTTCCAGGTAATCAGCAGCCCACCCTGAGTCTTTCGACTGTATAAGCCTTCCTGATTCCCGGAGCGACTGCCCGCCCATCCCGCCATGCGGGACCCGCATCGGAGGGAAGAAGTCGCAGACCTCCAAACCAGGTCCGCGCTTGCTCACACTTGCTTTTACACATCACTGTGTGTAGTATTTCAAGAGAGCAATGAGGTGCCGCCATGCCTACCAATCTCGCTCTGGATGACCGCTTGATCGAAAGGGCGCGCCGCGTGGGTCGTCACAAGACGAAGAAGGAGGCCGTAACGGCCGCGCTGGATGAATACATAAAACGCCGGCGGCAGTTGCGGCTGTTGTCACGCTTCGGCACCATTACCTACGAGCCCCGGTACGACTACAAGGCTGAGCGGCGGCGCTCATGACGGTCTTGGTGGACACCTCCGTGTGGTCGCTAGCTTTGCGCAGGCGCTCCCGCAGCCTCCGCGCGGAAGAAGAACTGGTCCGGGACGAATTGGCGGAGTTGATCCGCGAAAGCCGCGCCCAGATGATCGGTCCCGTGCGGCAGGAAGTGCTGTCGGGAATTCGCAGCCGCAGTCAGTACGAGCGCTTGCGGCAGGACCTTCGAGCCTTTGAGGACCCCCGCTTGGGCGTTGAGGACTACGAAGAAGCGGCCCTCGCCAGCAATCATTGCCGAGCCGCGGGCGTGAGCGGCTCCGCTGTTGATTGGCTTATTTGTGCAGTCGCCCTGCGCCGCAACTGGTCCGTCTTCACGATTGACAAGGATTTTGCCCGCTATGCGCGCCATCTCCCCTTTCGCCTCCACCAGCCCAGGCCCAAGGCGTGAGAAGCATCCACGTCACGCTGCGGCGTGGCCTGGTTCAGCGTGCGGAGGAATGGAAAGGGTCGAGCGTCCGTGACGATGCACAAGCCGCCCTCGCTTTGCTCGTCACTGGTCACTTGTCACTGAAGAGGGGTGGATGCAGACGAGCCAGAGAGTCGATGCGGGCTGGAGATTGATCGCCTGCCACTACCGGCCCGATGAGAACACCCGCATCTGAGGGAAGAAGCTTCCAACAGGGGAGAGGAGAGGATAGGATGGCCTTATGGACGAGTCGCATTGCATCTACTGTATACGCCAGAATTTCAGCGACGAGCATTATTTGCCCGTTTGTTTGGGCCGCTTCAGAGGATACGAAGAGCTTCGCGGAAAGGTATGCACCGAATGCAACGGAAAGTGCGGAAGGCTTGATGAGCAGCTGTGCAGAAGCTCTTCAGCCGGCTTCTTCAGACATTACCTTGGCATAAAAGGGAGGAAGAAACATAAGAACAAACCTAGCCCCTTCTACCGGGGCAGCGCGGGTGGTCACAGAATCTCGTTTAAGGGCGAATCTCTGGAGACTGGCAAAACGGTCGAACTGGAATATCGTGATGGCGAGCCTATGCCGTTACGACACATGCTGATTACCACGGAGGATAATTCCAGCTACGTTCTGCCAATAACTCAGGATATGAAAGAACCATCGCAATTGAAGGTGGCTTTTAAGAGGCTCGTCGGTGACAAGCGCGCCAATGCTGAGATCTATTGTGCTCCGCACGAACAAGAGTGGCTCAAGCATTTGCTCACGGGCTTAAAGTTTGAGCGACAAGGACCATGGACGGTTGAAGAGGGCCCGACCAGCTTTAACAAGACCGAAATCAACTTTGTTGTTACCGACAGGTTCTTTCGGTGCCTCGCTAAAATAGGATTTCACCACCTCCTTCAGAGAATGCCCCAATTTACTGGACATGAAGAAGAATTCAGAGATATTCGAAAATTCATAGTGGAAGAGGGGCCATTGGACAGGTGCAACCGCTTTGTTTCCCTACGGCCTGTGCAACTCATATTGGCGCTCCAACAGGGTGCTCGCCTCAATCGCTGGGGACATCTTGTTGCAGCACACGCAGACTATCTAAAGCTTACGGCATCTGTCCAGCTATTCGTTGGACCTGAATGCTTGGCACCGATTTATGAAATTAGTATTGGCCGCAATCCTTCACGCGTCGCTTACACTCAAGATGAAGGCAGTTTTTTCTTTTACTACCCCCAAGAGGAGCGAGCTGATTACGATGGCGAAGTCGAGCACCTCCAATGCGCTGTTTCGATCGTGCGTGGCGAACGGTGAAGGAATACGTGGAGACGGTAGAATACATCCCCATGAATCCCGTGTGCGGCGTGGCCTGGTTAAGCGTGCGGAGGAATCGAAAGGGTCGAGCGTCCGTGATTATGCATAAGCTGGTAGCCACGGTCAATCCTCCTGTGAGTGACCGTGGGCTTTTCCCATCGACAAAAACCCACGGTCAGGAAGGCGCTGACCGTGGCTACCCGCTAGTCCACCTAGAGTCACAAATGGAATGCCGGATAAAACAGCATAGCAATCACCGGAGCGGTAATGAAACCGGAACTGACTGATCTTTACGCAGGTCTATCCGGAATCTCGCTCGTCCCGAAGACCTTCGATCTAGGACACGGCATTCTGCTCTCGCAGACCTACGCACACTTCATGGCGCCATTCCTAATGGCCTTTATACCCCCCAGCCCGGGGAAGCACCATCCTGCACCCTGGAAACCAGCAAAAGGTGGGTTAGCGATTGACATCACTGCCGAGCTGTCTGTGCCTCTCTCATATCACCCTGAGCACTTGGATAGGTTGAACACTATCTGGTGGCTTGTAGCGCTGCTTCGGTTGAAAGCTGGGACTGCGGTTTTCCTTCCAGTCGTGTCGTCCGAGCACTTCGCGAGCATTCCTTCTATAGCAGAGGAGCCAGAGCTGTTACCGATAGAAATTCAATTCAAGAGGCTGATTCCATACGGCGGGCCTGACCCGCGAGTAGGTGTTGACGAGCTGGAATGGTTGAAGTCTCATTGGGAGCCTGGAAGTGAGTTACTTCAGAACGAAGACTTCAGCACCGCGTTCCTGGCAGTTGACTCGTGCATTTGGAATTCGAACCCGGCTCTTGCGCTGGTTGTCATATGGGGGGCGCTTGAGAGACTGTTCTCCACTTCCCATCAAGAACTCAACTTCAGAGTGTCGGCCAATCTCGCAACGTATCTTGAAGGGCCAGGAAGGGAGCGCTTCAGTTGTTTCAAGCGGGTCAAAGGCCTATACGATTCGCGCTCCCGGGCGGCTCACGGGGGCGACCTAGCCGCTGCCCAACCTTTCGTTGAAACGTACGCACTTGCGCGGAGGGCAATGCTGAAGATGATTGAAAGCCGACACGTCCCGACTAAGAACGAACTCGAGGGCGCCTTATTTGGAAATCAAATAGGCATCACTGGGGATCCTCTGGCACATCAGTGAAGCCGGTACTACAGAGTCGCGCAGTCAATCTGCAATTCACGGGTGGCGCAGACGGTCGCTCTTCAGATTGTCTGCGAGTCGGCGCCTCAGTGGTGGACCCGCGCCTTGGCTGGCTTCCTGCGCGTATTCACTGCCGTCCGCTGCGGGCGCTTGCCATATGTTGCAATCATCGGGTGGCCTGCACAGAGGAGGGGAGTGGCCTCGGTCAGGCCATTGTAACATCGAATATGATATGATATCGTCTGCGATGTGAAATTGGTGCTGGACACAGACGTAGTGGTGGCGGCGATGCGCAGCCCGACTGGGGCGTCGGCGGCAATTCTCCGGGCGGCGCGGCAGGGCCGGACGACGCTACTAGTGAGCGTGGCGCTGGCCCTGGAATACGAAGCGGTCTGCTGCCAGGCGGAGCATAGGCTGGCATCGGGGCTGTCGGGTCGGGAGGTCGAGTTCTTTCTCACGGCGGTCGTCGCTCTGGCAGAGCCTGTGAAGACGCATTTTCTGTGGCGGCCACAGCTTCGCGATCCGGGCGATGAAATGGTGCTGGAAGCGGCCGTCAACGGTCGCGCCGACGCCCTGGTGACGTTTAACGTGCGGGATTTCGGAACGGTACCTGCGCAGTTTGGGGTAGAAGTCCTGCTTCCGCGCGAAGCAATCAGGAGGATCAAACCATGAGCGAAGTTAAGACCTATCCGCTGCGGCTACCCCGGTCGCTCAAGGAGGCGGTCGAGCGGTTGAGCAGGCAGGACGGAACGAGCATCAACCAGTTCGTAGCCACGGCGGTGGCAGAGAAGGTCTCTGCTCTACAAACCGCCCGGTTTTTTCAGGATCGGAGAGCACGGGCGGACTTCAAGGCCTTCGACAGGATCATGCGGCGTCGCGGTGGAGAGCCACCCCGCGAAGGCGATGAAATGCCGGGATAGGAAGGAGGGCCGGGTGGGGCATCCCGATATAAAACATCGGGACAGGTCTCGATAAAGGACATGCTGACAGGTATATGCGCTCTTCAGCGTGCCTCGGATTCGGCGGCCGTTCGGAAATCTTGGGGAAAGGGCTCGCGCCTTACGCGGTCGCGCGCATCACGTAGATGCCTGCGCTGCGGCAAGCTGGTCAAGGACCAACCGTCGATCCTCCTGGGCAGCACCAACCGTCGCCCAGCCCAGGTTGTTCCAGCACATTTCTCCTCACAGGGATGGTCCCAACGACTCTTTTCTGCTCTCCGCCAGTCCTGAACACTGCAATGGTCGCCTTTTCAACCAGTTTTCTCAGCCACAACTGAGATCCCCGCCGGCTGGTGCAGACCTTTCATTTCAGGCCTGCGCTCCCAGGCACGGGGGTTGCGAGCCAGTGGGCCGGAGATTCCGCTATAATGATCAAGTGGCCCGTGGGGGGCGAGAAAGTCCACAGCGCATGATGGAGTTCTGATCCCGTGAGTGTCACCGCAGAAATCCGCACACAGTACGAAGCCGTCATCGGGCTGGAGGGGCACGTCCAGCTCCTGACGAAGTCCAAGATCTTCTGTTCCTGCTCGACGCGCTTTGGTGACCCGCCCAACTCAAACACCTGCCCGGTTTGCCTGGGTCTTCCGGGGGCGCTGCCGGTTCTGAACCGGGAAGCCGTGACCATGGCGATGAAAGCCGCTCTGGCGCTCAACTGCGCCATCAATCCCCGGTCGCGTTTTGCGCGGAAGAACTACTTCTACCCTGACTTGCCCAAGGGGTACCAGATTTCACAATACGACGAGCCGCTGGCGGAGGACGGCTGGATCGATATCGAGGTGAAGGGGACGAGGAAGCGGATCGGCGTTACCCGCGTACACATGGAAGAGGATGCCGGTAAATCGCTGCACGAGGGGTTCGCGGATTCCGGCCGCCGATCTTACATTGACCTGAACCGCAGCGGTGTGCCTTTGGTCGAAATCGTCAGCGAACCCGACCTACGCTTGCCGGAGGAAGCCTACGATTATCTGACGCGGCTCAAGACCCTGATGCTCTATCTGCAAGTATCGAACTGCAACATGGAGGAGGGCAGCTTGCGCGTGGACGCCAACGTGAGCGTGCGGCGCGTGGGCGCGACGAGCTTCGGCACCAAGACCGAAGTGAAAAACCTGAATTCCTTCCGGTTCCTGGAGAAGGCCCTCGGGTATGAGATCGAAAGGCAGATCGAGGTGCTGGAAGGCGGCGGCCAGATCCCGCAGGAAACGCGCCTGTGGGACAGCCACGAGCAACGCACTTATGGGATGCGCTCCAAGGAGTTCGCGCACGATTACCGGTATTTCCCTGAACCGGACCTGCTTCCCCTGATCATCACCGAAGAGTGGAAGGAAGAAGCGCGGCGGGCGCTGCCGGAGCTCCCCGAGGCGCGCAAGCAGCGGTTCACGCGCGACTACGCGCTGCCGGAATACGATGCCGGGCAATTGACGGCCAGCAAGCCGCTCGCCGAATACTTTGAAGAAGTGGCCAGAGCGTGCGGCGAAGCGAAGCTCGCGGCGAACTGGATCTTGAGTGAACTGGCTTATTTGCTGAAGGAGGCGAACAAGGAAATCACGGAATCTCCGGTCTCGGCGGCGAAACTGGCGGAACTCCTGGCGATGATCTGCAAAGGGACCATCTCGGGAAAGATGGGCAAAGACATCCTGGTGGAGATGTTCGCGACGGGCAAGCCCGCCGGCCGGATCACCGCCGAGAAAGGCATGGAGCAGATCAGCGACGCGGAGAAGATCGCGGCGGTGGTGCGCGAGATCATGGCGGCGAACCCCCAGCAGGTGGAACAGTACCGCAAGGGGAAGACCGCCACGCTGGGTTGGCTGGTGGGCCAGGTGATGAAGGCCACACGCGGCCAAGCCAACCCGCAGTTGGTGCAGGAGATTTTGAAGAAAGAGCTTGCATGAGTTCTCTTCGGACGGCCGCCGGATTGAGGGCGTCGAATTTCACAACCCGTTTGTCTCACCAATTCCAGAAGGGGGGTGATCCATGCTCAACGTCGGCGACAGAGCTCCGGATTTCTCTGTGCCGTCCGATTCCGGCAGAAAGGTGACCTTGCAGGACTTCAAAGGTCACCGGCTGGTGCTCTATTTCTTCCCCAAGGCCGATACGCCCGGTTGAACGAACGAGGCGAACCAGTTCCGTGACGCCAAAAAAGAACTGGACAAGTTAGGCGCCAAAGTTTTGGGGATGAGCGGCGACAGCGTTGAGGCGCTTCAGAAGTTCCGCGACAAATACAAGTTGAATTTCCCGCTGGTGGGCGACACCACGCGCAAAACCCTGGAAGCTTACGGTGTTTGGCAAGAAAAGAATCTCTACGGGAAAAAGTCGATGGGGATTGTCCGCACCACGTACATCATCGACGGAGAGGGCACGGTCAAGCACGTCTTTCCGAAAGTGAAAGTGGACGGACACATCCAGGAGGTCCTGACGGCGCTGAAATCCTGACGAGTCTTCAGAGGCCGAGGCCGGGCACGCAGGTCTCAGGGCAGCAGGCGCGCGATGGAAGGGCTGTGTTTATAGCTCATGGTGGGATGGTAGCAATAGAAGACCCGCAGCAGGCGATCGCCGAGAAAGGTGACGCGCGTCTCTTCCTGCGCCCAGCCCTGGTCCTTGAGAAGTTCGCTGAAGGGTCTGATCATCGCAGGTTCACGCGCCAGGATGAGTTTCTGGAATAGCAGGTAGGCATCGTTACCCAGGACGACCAAGGCTTGCAGATTAGGGAAGAGCGTCAACTCGTCGCGCAGGTGCTTGACGCAGTGGGCCATGGCCTTTTCCGGCACGTGGCTGTCGCTCGAGTGGCAACGGATGGCGTCCGTCAGCACGAAGCGGGATTTGAATTCCCCAAAGTCCCGCACCCCCAATAATTCAAAGAGCGCGGCGGCGAAGCGGCTGGCAATGTCGGGATTCCGGTAGAGGAAATTCTCCGGGTTCACCGGGGAGTCCCGTCCGATGACGGCGACGCGCACGGCATTCAGGTCCGGGTAGTCGCGCTTCAAGTACTTGGCCAGGAACTCGCGGGGGGGAAGGAGGATGGTGGAGAGGGCGGCGCAGTTCCGGCAGCCTTCGATGCGCAGCCGGAGAGTTTCCGTTTCAAGTCCGGGGATGCGGGCGGCGGTGTCCACCAGGGGCTGAGCGGTGAGCGCGAGTTGGAGGAGCGTCTCGGGGGAGGCGCCCGGCGGGCCGAAGATCAGGTTATCCAGGAGCCGGGTGCGTCCCAGCCGCGCCGCTACCAGCGCTACGCAGCCCGCCGTGACCCGCTCCACCGGCTGGAGCCGGCGGGGCTCGACGATAACCGCATAATCGAACCGCGCGGCAGGTTCCTGGGCGATGACTTTCCGCATGGTCTCCAGAATCTTGCCGGCCTCCGCTTCCCCGGCATGCACCAGGGCCTCGGCCTGTCGCAGGCTGCGGGGTAGGACCAGCGCCGCCTGCCGGTCTCGTTCGCTCAAGTAGGCGTTGCGGGAACTCCGGGCCAGGCCATCCGGCTCGCGGACGATCGGGCAGATCACCAGGCGCATGTCCAGGTTCAAGTCTTCAACCAGACTACGGATGACCAAATTCTGCTGGAAATCTTTCTGGCCGAAATACGCCACATCGGGATTGACAATGTTGAAGAGCTTGGCCACCACGGTTGCCACGCCGCGAAAGTGCCCCGGGCGCGCGGCTCCTTCAAAGGGCGCGGCGCTCTCCCCGGGTTCGATGAATGTAGAGAATCCTTCCGGGTACATCTCCGCGGTGCTCGGGGCAAAGACCGCCTCGACTTTGAAGGGGCCGAGAATCTCCAGGTCCCTCTCCAGGTTTTGAGGGTAACGGTCCAGGTCCTCGTGGGGGCCGAACTGCGTGGGATTCACATAGATGGAGACCACCACCACGTCGCATTGGCGCTTGGCCTGTCGCAGCAGGCTCAGGTGACCTTCGTGCAGCGCGCCCATGGTGGGGACGAGCGCCAGCGATTTGCCCGCCACGTGGACCTGGCGGGAGAAAGCCTTCATGCTGGCGGTGGTGGTGATGACCCGCATGGCCTTGCACTAAGGTGGAATATGCGACACTTGCGGAAGGTGCGCAAGCGCTATTCCACGATTGATTCCGGTGGCCCAGGCAGGGAAGTGAGCCTGCCGGTGGAAGATGGCTATCGCGGGCGCGCGGCCTCTTTCTCAAATTGTTCGCGCAAGCTCGCCGGCCAGTGATAAGACTCCTGGTCGTTTGGGTAGCGGCCCGCGCGGACGTCCTCGCGGAAGCGCGCAAAGGCCGCTGGCAAGATGGCGCGCAGGTCCGCGTAAGGCCTCACGAACTTTGCGCGCGCCTGGAAACTGAGACCCAACAGGTCATGGACGACCAGCACCTGGCCGTCGCAATCGGGACCCGCGCCGATGCCGATGGTGGGGATGCCCAGACGCTTGGTGATGAGGGCGGCCAGTTCCCGCGGGATCCCTTCCAGCACCAGTGAAAATGCCCCTGCCTCCTCGACGGCCAGCGCGTCGGCAATCAGCTCGTTCGCAGATTCCGGGGTCTTGCCCTGCAGGCGATAGCCGCCTTGGGCATGAACCGACTGAGGCGTCAGGCCGATGTGGCTCATCACCGGGATTTCCGCGTCCACCAGTCGCCGCACGAGCGCGGCGCGCTTGCGTCCACCTTCGATCTTCACGGCCTCCGCGCCGCCTTCCTTGAGGTAGCGGATGGCTGCCTGAAGCGCGCCCTCTTCACTGATATGGTAAGCGCCAAAAGGGAGATCCGCCACCAGCAGGGCGCGGCGCGTGGCGCGGCGGACGGCGCGCAGGTGGTGGAGGATTTCATCCACGGTGACCGGGACGGTCGAGTCGTAGCCCAGCACCACCTGGGCGAGTGAATCGCCCACCAGGATGATGTCGATTGCGGCTTCGTCCACCAGCCGCGCGGTGGGATAGTCGTAGGCGGTGAGGCAGGTGATCCGCTCGCCGCGAAGTTTTTGTTCGAGAATCAGGGGGACGGTGACTTTGCTCACGGCCTGGAACTCACGGTCCATGGCTTCACCTCGTTGGAGTAAGAGTCGCGAGCCGACAGTTGAGAGTCGACAGTTAAGAGACGGAGGTTCACAGTCAAGAGCTAAAACCCGAAATATCGAATCCCCAATCTATTGAGAATTGCACAATATAGCGACTCGTGTTTGGCTGTCAGCGGCCGGCCGTCAGGACTCAGCAAGTGCGCATACGCAGCGCGCTCTGGCTGAGGCCGGATCGCTGATGGCTGAGAGCTTTGTCGCAACGTTATGCAAACCTCAGTGCGATCTCAGATCTGAAATCTCAAATCTAAAATCCAAAATCTAAAATCTTCGATCCTCGCGGCCGTGACGCGCGCAAAATGCAAAACCCTCTCTGTCACAGGACCTTGTTTCTGGCGTTCGCCTTGAGGAACGCCCGGAGGCCCGAGCGGGTCTCCTCTTGCCTGGACGGAGAGGGTCTAATGTTTATGAATCCTGGTCTGAACCGAACGTCCGACGACCGTCTTGCCGCGCCGGACGTTCCGCGATCAACCTATCAGGACCGTCTCAGTCCGCAGGCGCAGATCCAAGCGGCAGAAAATATTGCGTTCCCTTGACCGGCTGGTTGAGCCGGTGAAGCAGCTCCTGCAAATCCTCGTTCCGGTCGACGAAGTCGATCTCGGACGTCTGAATCACCAGCAGGTCAGTCGATTTGTAATGAAAGAAGAAGTGCTCGTAGGCGTTCACCACCGCCTCAAGGTACTCATCGGAAATGCGGTGTTCAAACGGCACATTCTTCTTCGCAATCCGTTTCTTGAGCGTCTCCGGCTTGGCTTGTAAGTATATCACCAAATCCGGGATGGGGACCTGCTCGACGAACAGCTCGTAATACTGGTCGTAGATCTGGAGTTCGGCGTCGCTCAGGTTGAGATAGGCAAAGATCTTGTCTTTCTCGAAGATGTAATCGCTGATGATCAGGCGGTTGGCGCGGGAGGCAAGGTCCAGAGCGCGAAGTTGTTTGTAGCGTTGCAGGAGGAAATAGAATTGCGCCTGAAAACCCGCCCCGGACTTGTCCCCGTAGAAGTTCTCGAGGAAGGGATTGTCTTCGACGTCGCGAATACGTTCGGCGTGCAGGCGGTCCGCGAGGATGTCGGCGAGGGTGGTCTTGCCCACCCGGATGGGCCCCTCCAGCGCGATGAAACGGGGCGGCTCGTAAGCGGGAAGGGGCGTCACCGGAACCTCGATGGAAAATTATGAATTATGCATGCTGAATTATGAAATGAGAAGAATAGGGATTGTAATTCCTGGTAATGTAGCGTTCGTAATTCATAATTCACAACTCATAATTCCGACTTCATTCGAACCACCTGGCCCACATCCTGAGTTTCCCGAAGCATTTCGAGAACCGTCCGCTGAGTCAGCGGGTGACGGGCGCCGGGCGCCAGTTCCCGCAACGGGACCAGGACGAAGCGCCTTTCGCTCATCCGCGCGTGAGGAATGGTCAAAGCGGAAGACCGAACGATGACATTCTCGTAGAGCAGGATGTCGATGTCAATCGGGCGGGGGCCTTTGCAAGTACCCCCACGCCGGCCCAGCGCCCGTTCTACCGACTGCGTCGCGCGCAGGAGTTGCAGGGGCATGAGCTCGGTGGCGACTTCCGCCGCGCAATTCACGAACCAGGGCTGCGGCCGGAAATCCACCGGTTCGGTTTTATAGAAGGAGGAGATACGCAGAATCTCCACGCCGGCGCGCGCAAGCAGCTCGAGCGCCTTCCGAATGTTCTGGATGCGGTCGCCGAGGTTCGAACCCAGAGAAAGGTACGCACGCTTGGTCACAGTTGAGACTTGAGATCTGTGATTTGAGATTTCGAGTCCTCTCAATCTTCAATCGTCAATCAGCAATTGTCAATCACCGCGAGACACGTGGCGCCCCTACTCAAACAGGGAGGGGGCGCCGCTGGCGGGCGGTTTAAGCTTCAGGAGCGTGTAAGCGGGTTCATTGGCTTTGCGCCCGCGGCTGGTTCGGCTGATGAAGCCCTGTTGCAGGAGGTACGGTTCCACCATATCCACGAGGGTGTCCACTTCCTCGTTGAGGGTGGCGGAGAGCGCCTCGACGCCCACGGGCCCGCCGTTATAGTTGCGGATGATGACGGAGAGGAGATTGCGGTCGAGGTCGTCCAGGCCCTGTTCGTCCACGCCTTCCAGGGCCAGGGCTTCGCGCGCCACTTGGGTGGTGATGTCACCGGCGACCTTGACCTCGGCAAAGTCGCGCACGCGCCGCAGCAAGCGGTTGGCGATGCGCGGCGTGCCGCGGGCGCGGCGGGCGATTTCTGTTGCGCCCGCCTCGTCGATGCGCACGTCCAGGATCCCCGCCGAGCGCCGAATGATCTTGTGCAGTTCCTCGGGCGGGTAGAACTCCAGGTGGTAGAAGAGCCCGAAGCGGTTGCGCAGCGGCGCGGAGAGGCTTCCGGCGCGCGTGGTGGCGGCGATCAGGGTGAACTTCTTCAGGGGGACGTTGATGGTCTTGGCGAACATGCCCTTGTCCACCACGAAGTCAACTTTGAAGTCCTCCATCGCCGGGTAGAGGAACTCTTCGACATTCGCCGGGAGGCGATGGACCTCGTCGATGAAGAGGATGTCGCCGTGGCTGAGGTTGGTGAGGACTCCCATCAGGTCGCCGGTGCGCTCCAGGGCCGGCCCGGAGGTGGTGGTGATTTTGGACCCCATGGCGTTGGCGATGATGTAGGCGAGCGTGGTCTTGCCCAGTCCTGGGGGGCCGTGCAGGAGCGTGTGCTCCAGCGGTTCGCCGCGCTGCTTCGCCGCCTGCAAGGCGATGGTGAGTTTCTCCACAACCTTGACCTGCCCCACGTACTCGTCGAGCGTGGGCGGGCGGAGAGTGCGGTTGAAGCTCTCCTCTTCCGGCGAGATCAGATTGGGTGAAACGAGCCGTTCTCTTGGCATAAAGACAGGTGCCAGGTTTCAGGTGTCAGCCTTCGCGGTGGCAAGTTCATGTTTCGAACTTTGTACAATCCGTCGGTCCTTACCCTCATGCGGCTGCGGCGAGAGCGCACGGACATCAGGGTTCGCCGCTCTTCGGATGCTGTTGCTCAAAAACCTTGCGGAGGAAGTCTTCTACCGACTTCAGGTTCCTGTGCCGGCCGAAGATTTCCTGCACCATGCGCTCCGCCTCGCTGCGCGTGTACTCGAGCTGTTCGAGCACGGCGACCGCCTCCGATCTCAGTTCGGAAGCAGAAGATTCTTCAACGGACAACGGCTGGTCCGTCGGCGCCAGAGCGAATTTTGCCATCTTCCCCCGCAGCTCGATGACGATGCGTTCTGCGGTCTTGGGGCCGATGAAGGGAAGACCCTTGAGGAATGCCGTATCGCCGCGCTCGATGGCCAGGGCGATCTCGTTGAGTGGCCGGACCAGGCACTTCAGAGCTTTCATAAATCCCACGCCCGGCACCGTGGTGAACGCCTCAAAGAATTCGCGGTCGAGGGGATCAAGGAAGCCCACGAGCTTGGGCGTGAGGTGTCCGCCGCCCAGGCCGCCGTCGATATAGTAGATCGTGTAAAGCGTCAGGGGGTTATGCCGCTCGCCCTCGCGCAATCTGGACGCGACGCCCGAAGGAACAAGAACTTCGTAGCAGAGCGAGTTGACGCGCACCAGCAAGGAATTGCGCCGAATGCGGTCGTAGAGGACTTCGCCGGTGATTTCGGAGATCAGGGTATTGCTCCTTTGTCCTGGTCGGAACGAGCCTTCATGGCCCTCCCGTTCACGCTTGGCGCGGGAGCCCGCCGCTACAATCGCCGCGAGGGGCGCTTGCCGCTCCCCGTATGGCGCGACCAATTCACATAACACAAGGCGGTAGCCAGCGCGTCCGCGACGTCGGGTGGATGCGGAATGCGGTCGAGCGCAAAGAACTGCTGGACGGCGCGCTGCACCTGCATCTTACTGGCGTTCCCGTTGCCGGTGACGGCTTGCTTAATGCGTCTGGCGGAAAAGCTCACGACCGGGACTCTCGCCACCCGCGCCGCCAGGCAGATGACCCCGCGGGCGTGACCCATCAGGATGGAAGTCCGGGGATATCCCGCATGGGCGTAAACTTCCTCCAGGCACATCGTCTGGGGATGGAACTCGTCCATCAATTCCTGCAGTCCGGTAAAGAGCGACTCCAGTCGCGCCGGCAGATTATCTCCCTGGCTGCGCGGCGAGCGGATCACCCCGGCTTCCAGGAGTTTCACGTCGGCGGCGCGACATTCCACCACGCCGTAGCCGGTAACATTCAGGCCGGGATCGATTCCAATGACGCGGGTGGAGACCGACGGGGCATTCGCCATGCAGAAGGATTTTAACATCCAGCGGGCAAATTGCGGAGAGAGTTTGGGAGAGAAAGGGCGGTAGACGGTAGACAGTAGACAGGAGGAACACCATTGACGATTACAGGCTGAAGGCTGACTGCTGAGGGCTTCTTATTTCCTTTTGACTTCTGACTCCTGACTTCTGGCGTCTGACTCCTGGAAGCTATCTTGGCGTGGCGTCGGGGAGGCCACCGTCCACGGGAAGGGTGGCGCCAGTGGTGGGAGTTTGGCGCGTGGCAAAGAAGAGCACGGCTTTGGCGACGTGGCGGGCGGTCACCTTCGCCTTGAGCAGGTTGCGCTGGCGATAATGTTCCTCGAGGCCTGCCTCGTCCAGGCCACGGGCGCGCATGCGGTCGGGGCCCACCTCAGCCCAAAGGCCTGACCGGCGCTTCCCGTGGCTGAACACCGCGTCGGGCGCCACCATGTTGACGCGCACGTCCAGCGGCGCCAGCTCTAAACTCGCGATCCGCGCCAACTGGTGGGCAGCAGCCTTGGTGGCACTGTAAGCGCCGAATTGGGCCCCGGGGGAAAAAACGTTCTTGGTGGAAATCAGCACGATATCGCCCCCGGTCCCCTGGAGTCTGAAGTGGCGCGCCGATTCGGCCAGCAGGAGCAGCGTTCCCTCCGTATTGACTCGCGCGAGTTTGCGGAAGGCTTCCAGACTTAAACTTTCGAGCGGGGCCGCCAGGGCGATGCCGGCATTCACCACTACCAGATTCACTCCGCCCCAGGTGCGGATGACGGCCTCGAAACCTCGGGCGACGGAATCCGGGTCTGTCACGTCGAGGGTCGCTGCCAGGACGCGGTTCCCGAAGGTGGTCTTCAGATGCTCCTCGAGGCTTTGAAGTCCTTCGCCCGCCAGGTCTGTGGCTGCCACGTGGCATCCCTGTGCCAGCAATTCTTCCGCGATGGCCGACCCGATCGCTCCCGCCGCGCCGGTGACCAGAGCGACGTGGCCCGCCAAAGGTAGTTCGTGATCTTTCTTGAGCTTGGCGTGCTGGAGACTCCAATATTCCATGTCGAAGAGAATAGGCTCGGGCAATCCCTGGTAAGCCCCCATCGCGGCCACCTGAGCCTTGACCTCCAGGGTGTGAGCGGCAATGTCGCGCGCGATTTCCGCGGCGGCGACGTCGTTCCCGGCGCACAAGGCTCCCAGGCCCGGCAGGAGAATGACGCGAGGCAGGGGATCGAAGCGAGCTACTCGCCCGCTTATGCGCGCTGCATGTCTCTCCACGTACGCGTCATAAGCGGCCACGTAATCTTGCATGGCCTTCGAGAGCTGGGCTCGCAGTTTCTCCCCATCGTCATAGGCGGGATGATCCACCCAAAGGGGCAGCGCCTTGGTTCGGATCAGGTGATCGGAGGTGAGGGGAGGAGTGAGCGCCAGCTCCTTGCCTCCATCGGAATCCACAAAATCGAGAGCCTGGCGGGTGATCAGAGGCCGGAGAATCATGGGACGATGAGGCCGGTCCGGGTCACCGGTGGGTCGCGCCAGCAGTCCCCTCACCACGGGCGCGACGCGGGTCAGGCGCTCTTCGGCAGTTTCGAGTGGCGTCGATACCTGAACGACGAGAGGACGGCGGGCGTGCCGGGCCAGGTATTCTTCCGCCCTGGAGACGAGCTCGATCATCGCCTCATAGGACTCGCGAGCCGAGTCGCCCCAGGTGACTATGCCGTGGAGCATCCACACCATGCCCCTTCGGTTCGGGTCAGCGTCGTAAGCTGCCGCCGCTGCCTTGGCAAGCTTGAACCCGGGCTTGACGTAGTCCAGGACAATAACCTCGGAACCCAAAGCCTCCTGGACAAGTTTCTTGCCCTGGGGCTGATTCGTCAGGGCGAGGATGGCGTCGGCATGCGTGTGGTCGATGAATTTCTTGGGGATGAAAGCGTGCCCCAAAGTCTCGATGGAGGGTGTGGGAGAGCGGGCATTCAGGAGGTGGGTGCAAAACTCATTCACCATCTCCTCGTCGGAAAGCTCGGAGAGCACGCGCAGCTTCTTCAACGGCTCCAGTTGCACCCCCGTGTGCCCTCCCGGCTCGAGGCTGGCCAGGTCGTGCCCCGAAGCTTTGACAAACAGTGTCGGGATAATCTCACCGAGGATATTAACCGAGATGCATTTAAGGGAAGTGTTGCCGCCGCCGTGAAGCACCAGTTTCGGCTCAGCGCCCAGCAGCCGGGAGGTGTAAGTCCGCAGGGCGAGGTCTTCTCCCCATTGCGGCGCGTATTGAGCCGAGTGCTGGCGGGCTTCGGCAGCGGACCAGCGGTTTTTCATGGGCGTTTCGCAGTCAGAAGCCAGAAGTCAGAAGACAGAATTCTGAATTCATAATTCTGAATAGAATTCATAATTTCACCGCTTCCAGCATGAACTTAGCATTCTCTTTCGGCGCTTTGCCGTCGAAGACGGCGCTGCCGGTCACGATGATGTCCGCGCCGGTGGCGGCGACGTCGGCGACGTTCTTTCGGGTGACACCGCCGTCAACCGCCACCAGAATCTTCCGGCCAGCCTCCGCGATCGTCTGTCGCAGGCGCGCAATCCTGCGCCCGGTAGAGGGGATAAAGCTCCCGCGCCAGCCGGGGTTCACGGCGAGGATAGAGACCAGATCCACTTCCTCGAGCAAGGGTTCTAACACTTCCAAGGGAGTCCCCGGGTTGAGCGCGATCCCGCGCATAATCCCTCTGGCAGGGTCGTTCGCATTGGTCATGTCCCGCATCTGTTGAAGCGCCCGACGGATATGGGCGCCTGACTCGACATGAATGGTGAGGATGTCGGCGCCGGCGGCCACGTATTCCGCGATCTTCTCCAGGGGATCGCACACCATCAGGTGAATGTCTTTGCGCAGGCTGGTTTTCAGGGCCTTGATGAAGGGTGGGCCGACGGTCATCATCGGGCAAAAACAGCCGTCCATGACGTCCACGTGGAGTAACCTCACGCCGGTTCCTTCCAGCAGGGCAAGCTCCGAGCCCAGGGACAGCAAGTTGGCCGTCAGGATTCCCACGCTGAGGGTGGGGGAGAGGTCGTGTAGGAGGTTCACGGTTGGTTGGTCAGGCATGGTCTCGGCCTCTTACCTGGCGAGAATTTCCTGCCGTGACCCGGCCCGCTTCGCTTGGTCGCTTTTGAGGTCCTGGTACACCTTCAGGGCTTGTTCAGGCTTCATCCTTTCATGGACCACTTTCCCCACCGCCTGGATCATGGCGACGGACGCCTCCGCCTGGAAGATGTTCCGGCCCATGTCCACGCCCGCCGCGCCCTCGCTCACGGCGCGGTGAGCCATCGCCAGAGCTTCGAGTTCCGGAAGTTTCTTGCCTCCCGCCATGACGATGGGCACAGGGCAGGAAGCGGTGACGGTCTCAAAATCTTCCGGGCAAAAGTAGGTCTTCACAAAATGCGCGCCCAGCTCCGCGCAAATGCGGCAGGCCAGGCGCAGGTACTTGGCGTCGCGCACCAGGTTCTTGCCCACCGCCGTAACCCCCAGGATGGGGATTCCGTAGCGATTGCCCAGATCCACCAGCCGCGTCATGTTGTGAACCGACTGAGTTTCGAATTCGGCGCCAATGTAAACCTGCACGGCCAGCGCGGCGACGTTCAAGCGCACGGCGTCTTCGATGTCCACGGCGATCTGTTCGTTCGAGAGCTCCTTGAGGATGCTGGGACCGCCGCTGGCCCGTAACACAATGCCCCGGGGGAAAGTCGAGGGGATGGTAGTGCGCAGGATGCCGCGGGTAAGCATGAGCGCGTTGGTATAGGGAAGGAGAGGCAGGATGTTCACGTCCACTCGCTCCAAACCTGTGGTGGGGCCTTGAAAATATCCATGGTCGATGGCCAACATCACGGTGCGGCCCGAGGCGGGGTTGAAAATCCGCGCCAGACGGTTCTGCGTGCCCCAGTCCAGGGACACCGAACCCTTCAAGAAGAAGGGGGTGCTCTTGGCAGGGATATCCAGGTAAAAATTCTTGGCTTCCTTCTCGGAGTCGATCTCAGCCATCGGTGCTTAATCCTTTCCGCCTTTTGCGGCGCTTCTGTTGAGGTGGGAGTGATTGTCCGTGCGCTGGCGTCTTTTGTCAACCCTCGGACGCAGTTGAGTTCGCGGAGGAGTGCCCCGACGGGCTTGGGTGAAAACCCCGGTTTGCGACTTGTAGCCGCGCTCGGCGACCTCTCCCCGCAGAATCGGGGGGTCGTCGAGAATCGAAAACTTACAGCGGTCAGAGACCGCGGTTACAGAAGAGGCTCTTCACGTAGACTCTTTTGGCAAGGCGTGCTCCGCCCCAAAGCAAAAGAGCTTGTGAGCTTTCCCCGCGGGGCTGGCGCGTGGTGGGACAGGGGATGTTGCCCCGAGCGGCGCACCGGATGAAGTGAGCCCTCAATGCCCCGCGGGTGAATCCTGCCTCGCCTGGCCCGCGCTACAAGGTGCCGGGCTGAAGCCTGGCGCTACGCGTAAATCCCGCGCAGCTTGAGGCTGAAGGCCACGCGATCGATGGCCAGCATATAGGCGGCGATGCGGTTGTTGACGTTGTGCTTCTCGCCGTAACCCACCACGTCGTTGAACGCCGCCACCATGATGTGCTTCAGGCGCTCGTTCACCATGCCTTCCGGCCAGAAGTAGCCTTGCCGGTCCTGCACCCATTCGAAATAGGAGACGGTCACGCCGCCGGCGTTGGCCAGGATGTCGGGGATGACGAAGACGCCGCGTTCAAACAGGATGTCGTCGGCAGGCGGGGTGGTGGGGCTGTTGGCGCCCTCCACCAGCACGCGCGCCTTGATGCGGCTGGCGTTCTTGCTGTGGATCACGCTCTCGACGGCGGCGGGCAGGAGGACATCGCAATCCTGCTCCAGGATTTCCTGGTTGCCGATAGCTTCTCCCCGCAGGAAGCCCTTGACGGCCTTGGCTTCCTTCGCGTGGTCGAGCAACTTGGGGATATCTAACCCCTGAGGGTTGAACACTCCCCCGTACATGTCGGCGACCCCGATGACCTTGTAACCTGCTTCATACATCAGTCGCGCCGCCTGCGAGCCCACGTTGCCGAACCCTTGCACGATCACCCGGGTGGATGCGCGTTGCCAGCCAAAGCGCTTCAGCGCCTGGTCGCAGACGATCATGCAGCCGCGCCCGGTGGCTTCTCGGCGGCCGCGCGAGCCGCCCAGGTCGAGCGGCTTGCCGGTCACGCTGGCCGTCACCGTATGGCGCACGTGCATGGAGTAGGTGTCCATGATCCAGGCCATGGTCTGTTCGTTGGTGTTCATGTCGGGCGCGGGAACATCGCGGTCCGGCCCGATGTAATCCAGGATTTCCGCCGTGTAACGGCGGGTGATGCGCTCGAGTTCTCCCTGCGAGAGCTTGTCCGGGTCGCAAACGACGCCACCCTTGGCCCCGCCGAAGGGAATGTTCACCACGGCGCACTTCCAGGTCATCTCGGCGGCCAGCCCCCGAATCTCATCCAGGGTGACGGTGGGCCCGTAACGAAGTCCTCCCTTGCAGGGCCCGCGGGCGATACTGTGTTGCACGCGGTAGCCGTCAAAGACTTCCAACTGGCCGTTGTCCATGGCCACAGGAATGTGCACGATGATTTCGCGATTCGGCGTGCGCAGGTACTTCACCAGGCCTTCATCCAGGTTCAGCTTCTGGGCTGCCACATCAAAGCGCGCAGCCATGGATTCATAGACACTCAGCTCCTTCTCGGTTTCCACAACCTTCATAGCGCCCCCATTGGCCTTACTCGGATCCTCCTCCGGGAAGGAAGTATAACAGATGGAAACCGGAGGCACTAGGCGTGCCGGGAACACGCGGACACAAGGGACTAGCGACAAGTGTTTCGGGGATTTACCGGCGGAGAGGGGGGGTGAGGCCACTCGCGGCGCCGTCGCGAGGATCAGGAAGCCTGGCTGGCGGCCAGTGCTGCGGCAGGGGTGTGTAAAGGTCCGGTCTGCTCCAGTTCGGCGGAGTTCACCAGCTTCCAGGCGTTTCTCTCTTTCCAGAGGCGGGCCACGAGCGCGTAATGCATGGCGTGTCCGGCTCGCTCGGCCACCACATGGCCCACCAGGGGATGCCCCATCAGGGCGAGGTCGCCGAACACGTCCAGGATCTTGTGGCGACAGAACTCATCGCGGAAGCGCAGCCCCTCCGGGTTCAGCACGCCATCGCGCGTCAGCACCACGGCGTTTTCGAGCGACCCGCCGCGAATCAGCCCGCTCTTACGGAGCGTCTCGATTTCCTCGAAAAAGCCGAAAGTCCGCGCGGGAGCAATCTCCGCCTCGTAGTTAGCCCGGGCCGGAGTGAATTCCAGTTCCTGCTCGCCGATCAAGGGGTGGGGGAAAGCGATCCGATAGGTGATACGGAAGGCATCAGAGGGGTAGATGGCCATACGCTTCGAGCCGTCCACCACTTCCACCGGTTTGAGCACCTTGGCGTAAGTCCGCCAAGCCCGCTGCCGGCGCAGACCCGCCTGCGCGATCAGCCGCACGAAGGGAAGAGCGCTGCCATCGACGATCGGCACCTCCAGGTTGTCGAGCTCCACATGGACGTTGTCCAGGTTGGTCGCCGCCAGCGCGGAAAGCAGATGTTCCGTGGTGGAGATCAACACGCCTTTCTTCATCAGGCTGGTGGCATAGCTCACGCGTGCCACGTTGCGCATTTGCGCCTCGATGGTGAAGCCCTCCAAGTCAGTCCGCTTGAAGGTGATTCCAGTGTTGGCGGGAGCTGGCGTAAGGCGAAGGGTGACCTTGACGCCCGTATGTAGGCCTACCCCCGAAATACCGGCTGGTGATTTTATGGTGTGTTGGTAGTCCAAACGCCGCCCCTCATGCCAACTTACCCTATAAGCATTCGATATGCCATTGGTGGCTACACAAGCAAGGTTTCTATTTTCAAGGAATTGGGAGCAATTGCAAGTGCCAAAGATAACCAAAAGTGTGGTAATATTGCAACAGTTTGACCTGTTTTGGTGATTCCACCGAGCGCAATAGGCAGGAAGCTGCCCTGGAGCTTGCCAAAAGGCTTTTTTGCACGAAGAATCAATGGCTTGTATCTAATAGACGCTTCCAGAAGCGTAGTTTGGAGACAGCCATGCCGTAAAGAACTGATTCGGTCGCAGAGTTAAGTCGCCTTGTTTTCTTTGAGTTAGGCTCCTGGTGAGTCTTGCTCCAGGGGCGCTTGGGCGGGATTCTCTTCTGCTTGCCCATCCTGGGCCTTGTTCGGACTTTTTGTTGTTTTCTCTGGACACCCCTGCAATGGCCCTAGAAAGCCCGTAGACGCGTTTCCAGCCTCGGCTGGCACCCTGGGCCCGTCCTGGCCCCCGCGAGGGCCTCTGCGCGCCTCCCGAGGCCCGCCGGGGGCATTCTAATAGGCTAGAGGCTAAAGCCATAGGCTACGTTTTGCCGGGAGGCACAGAATGTCCATTCTGGCGATCCCCACCGGTACTTCCCAAGATAGGTTAGAATAAGCGCTGATTCCATCCCCCGGGAGGAAAGCTTGGCTGAACCCGCCGTCGGCAAGAAGCTGGTCCTGATTGACGCCATGTCGCTGGTCTTCCGCGCCTTCTTTGCGCCCATGCAAATGGCCTTGGTCTCGCCCAGCGGTATACCCACGAAAGCAATCTACATCTTTATTCGCACCTTACGGAAGCTTCTGAAAGATCACCACCCGGATTATGTCGCCGTGGCCTTCGACCTCGCGGCGCCAACCTTCCGGGACAAACTCTTCGAGGAATACAAGGCGAACCGCCCGGCCTTTCCCGAGGAGCTCGCCGTCCAGCTTCCTTACGTGCGCCGCTTCTGCCGCGCGCTGGGACTCCCGCTGGTCGAAAAGGAAGGCTTCGAGGCCGACGACGTGATCGGAACGCTGGCCAGGGGAGGCGCGGCGCAAGGGGCTCAGGTCTTGATTGTGTCGGGAGACGAAGACCTCTTTCAACTCGTAAGCGATTGGGTGCGGGTAGTGAAACCCGCGCGCAGTGGAAGTGACGGGGAAACGATCTGCGACGCCGAGAAGGTGAAGGAGATCCTGGGGGTCGAACCCTCGCAGGTGGTGGACTGGCTGGCCCTGACCGGCGACCCGAGCGACAACATCCCCGGCGCCCGCCCCCTGCCGGGGCAGGAACCACCTTTGGCCGAAGGCGAGAAGAAACGAAGCTACATCGGGCCCAAGGGAGCTACCGAACTCATACAACGGTTCGGGACGCTCGAGAATGCGCTGGAAAACTTCGAGAAGGTCCCGAAGGCAAGTTATCGCGACGCCTTGCGCGACTACCGAAAAGAAGCGCTGCTCAGCCGCGAATTGGCCACCATCCGCACTGACGTGCCGCTGGATACCGACATCAAGCAGCTCCAGCCTGCCGCGCCGAATCTGGAAGAATTAAGAACCCTTTGCCGAGAGCTAGACTTCTCGTCGCTCTTGCGCGAGTTCCTGGAGGAGGCTCCGGCGCCGGCGGAAGCCGCGGTGGAGGCGGCGGAACTCTCCACCCGCGCCGTGCTGGAAGACTGGTTTGGGTCCATCGCCGAAGCGCGCTCACCCCTCGCCATGGGGTTTGCGGTGGAGGGGGGGGAAAGTTTTGCGGGCCGCCTGGCGGGCCTGGGTTTGTCCGACGGCAAGCGACTCGCCACCGTCCCCGTTGTGTCCGCGCTCGATGTGCTGCTGGCTCTGAAGCCTGTCTTCAACGATCCCGCCCGGCCCAAGGCGGTTCACAATTCCAAGCTTCTGCGGCTGCTCTTGGCCAAGGAACAAGCGGAGCTGGCGGGCGTCGCCGACGACACCATGCTCTATTCCTACCTGCTCGAGCCGCTGGCCTCCAGCCACGCGCTCCAGGACGTGGTCCTGCGCCGGCAGGGTCGCAAGCTCTCGGGTTCGCTTGGCGAAGCGGCGGACGCGACGCGCCAGCTTGCTGCGCTGTTCCTCCCGGAGTTGGCTCGCGAGGGTTTGAAAAAACTATACGACCAGATTGAGTTGCCGCTGGCCGAGGTGCTCGCCGACATGGAAGCGGTCGGCGTGCGCATTGACCCTGCAATCCTGTCGCGCATGTCGGGAGAGTTCGAAAGGGAACTGACCACCCTCACGCAGGAAATCCACGGCCTGGCGGGAGAGGCGTTTGACGTCGACTCGCCCAGGCAACTCGGCGAAATCCTGTTTGAAAAGCTCAAGCTGCCGGGCGGCAAGCGGCTGAAGAAAAGCGGCCAGTACTCGACGGATGCTTCGGTTCTGGAATCGCTCGCCGAGCGGCACGAGCTGCCGCGCAAGATCCTCGAGTACCGCACGCGCGCTAAACTCAAGTCCACATACATCGACGCCTTGCCGAAATATATCGTCCCTGCCACCGGACGCGTGCACACGAGCTTTAACCAGACCGTGGCGCGCACGGGAAGGCTCTCTTCATCGAACCCGAACTTGCAGAACATTCCTATCGGCGACGAATTCGGCTTGCGCATCCGCTCGGCGTTTGTTGCCGAGCCGGGCTGGCGCCTGATCTCCGCCGACTACTCGCAGGTGGAACTGCGGGTGCTCGCTCACCTTGCGGACGATCCGTTGCTGATCGAGGCTTTCTCCCGTGACGAGGATATCCACGCGCGTACTGCGCAAGAGATTTTCGGCGTGCCAGCGGGGCTGCAAACCCACGAGCACCGCCGCATGGCGAAAGCCATCAACTACGGTGTGGTCTACGGTCTGAGTTCGTTTGGTCTCGCCGGGCGCACCGGAACGAGCAAGACCGAGGCGCAGCAGTATATCGACGCGTACTTCAAGCGTTACACCAAGGTGAAGGAATTCCTCGACCGGATGGTGGAGGAGGCGCGCAGCACGGGCCGCGTGCGCACGCTCTTCTGCCGCCTGCGTCCGATTCCCGAAGTCAATAGCCAGGATGCGCCGGCGCGCAATCGCGCCGAGCGCGAGGCCATGAACACTCCGGTACAGGGCACCGCCGCGGACCTGATGAAGCTGGCGATGGTCAAGGTCCATGCGCGCCTGCGCCGCGAAAAGCTTCGGACCCGCATGATCCTCACCGTCCACGACGAGCTGGTCTTTGAGGCGCCGGAATCAGAATTGGACCAGGCGCGCGAGATTGTTAAAGCCGAAATGGAAGGCGCCTACGCACTGAAAGTTCCCTTGCGCGTCGACCTCGGCGTAGGGACAAATTGGAAAGAAGCAAAGTGATTTGCGTCATGTTCACCCGGGCTATGGCTTATGGCGTCAGGGCACGGCTTGAGAGTCTGTGTGAAAACCTGGTTGGTGCGCTTGTAGCGGCGGCGTCCTCGCCGCCGAATCAACACATTACATGCGGCGATGAGGACATCGCCGCTACAGTTCTGCCGTTTTCACACAGACTCTTGAGCCGTGCCGGAAGGAGCCGCCTGCCCTCAGGATTCATCGACGGCTTTAGCCACTTAGGTCATTTGACTTCAACACCGCGTCCGCTCTTAGCGCTTGCCGGCCTCAGCGGCTGAAGCCGGTTCAAGTTCTGCTTTTCCGACGGTACGACTAAAGTCGTGCCCTGACGCCTGGAGGGAGGACCGCGAGGCCGTAGGCGGGCGTGTCTGTTAACGGCTCAAGGAGGTGGCTGATGAAGGATCACACCGGAAGGCAACCGTTCCGCATCATCAACGGCGTGGCTCCCATCCGCATCTGTGACAACGGCGGCTGGACGGACACCTGGTTCGCCGAGCGTGGCAAGGTTTTCAACATCGGGGTGTATCCTTATGCCGAAGTACAGATCGAAGTCTTTCCACGCGAGAGCCGGGAGGAGAGGATCGAGATCTACGCGGAGAATTTCGGGGAGCGTTTTGCCGCGCACCCCGAGAAACCCGGTTGGGATCGGCACCCGCTGCTGGAAGCCGCGGTGGCGCGCATGCACGTCCCGGAAAACCTGGCCCTCCAGGTCTGCATCTTCTCGGAAGCGCCCAGCGGCGCCTCCACCGGCACCTCGGCGGCCGTGGCAGTGGCCCTGGTGGGCGCTCTCGACCGCCTCACCCATGGACACCTGACCCCCCACGAGGTGGCCTACACGGCGCACTCCATCGAGACCGACATGCTCAAGCTGCAGTGCGGCATTCAGGACCAGTTGTGCGCGGCCTATGGCGGGATCAATTATATTGAAATGTTCAAGTATCCATGTGCGGCTGTGTCTCAAATTCAAATTCCCAACTCGATCTGGTGGGAACTGGAGCGGCGGCTGGCGCTCATCTATCTGGGGAAGTCGCACAGCTCCTCGCAGGTTCATGAACAGGTCATTAAAGAACTGGAGGGCGCAGGGCCGGACTGCAAGAAACTTGTGGACCTGCGCGCCACAGCGGAACAGTCGCGGGACGCCGTGTATGCCGGAGATTTTGAGGCTCTGGGGCAAGCCATGAGCAACAACACGGAGGCTCAGGGCCGCCTGCATCCCGAGCTGATCAGCCGGGATGCCTGGCGAGTTATGGAGATTGCGCGTGCGCATGGGGCGTTGGGCTGGAAGGCGAACGGAGCCGGGGGTGAGGGAGGCTCCCTCACCCTTCTCTGCGGCTCCCTCTCCCATGCAAAACGCGCGATGCTCCAGGAGATCGAAGAGGAGAACCCGCTTTTCAGGATTATCCCCATCTATCTCAGTCGCTACGGGCTCCGCACCTGGGACTGGGAACCGCGCAAGGAGGGATAAGCGGCGGGCCCGGGCGTGGGTATCGATTTTGCCCCCGGCAAAACGCCTGGCCTATGGCGCCTTCCAGTTTGACTATCTTCCGATAAGACAGGAAACCGGTTTTCGCGCATGGCGACACAATTTTCGCTTGCAGACGGGCATGGTTCTCACCCTCGGGAAGAAATGAAAGCTTGTGCGAGGAAGTCGCGGTCCCTGGTTAGTGTGTGCGGACGAGGGCGACGGGGGTAGTGTCGTTGCCGGCGTGGTCGAAGGAAATCATGCCGGAGACGCCGGGGAAACCGGAGAGCTCAGCGAGGGAGTCGCGCAGGCGCGCCCGGTTGGGGCCGGAATAGCGCAGCGCGGCGGCGACGATGCGAACAGCGTCATAGGCCTGGGCAGCAGCGAGGCTGGGTGTACTGCCCGTGCGTTGCCGGTAGCGCCGCTCGAAACTTTCTCGATCTGCCGTCCCTCTTGCCGGCGAGGCGACGACCCAGATGCCGCCATCGTCCGCATTGGACCGAGGTGAAGCGGAACTGCCTGCCGGCCGCAAGGTCGCCGCGACACCATCTGCCGGCCGGGAGGTCGGCGCAACACCCGCTGCCACCCTGTCTGATGAGCAAGGCCGGCAGTGCCCGCCTGTGAAATCTTCAAAGGACTCCTGGGCGGCCTTTCGGCACAGGTAGATCGGCACCGACGGCGTCTCGTCGCGAACTCGCGCGACGAGCGTCGCGGCGGCTTCATGTCCCGTCCACAGGACAAGCGCTTCAGGTTTCTGCCTGGTAATTCCCTTCACGATAGCATCTAAATCTGCAAGCACTGACCCAATAACCATACGGACCGGCGCGGGCGCATTCGATTCGCGCGGCGCAAAGCCGCTCGTGTCTTCTGCTCCCGAGTCCCTCGCCGTGAAGTCCCTCGCTGCTTTTAGAAACTCCTCGCCGCCGACGCGCCCGTCGTGGTCGTTCTCCGTGACCAGAACAACGCTCTTCAACCCGCGCTCGCGATAAATGTTTTGGGTGAAGGCGCGCGCCTGTGCGGCGTCGGTAGGTCCCAGGCGGAAGATCCAAGGAAGGTTGATTTGGGTGGTTGTCTTGTCGCTGGAAAGGGTGAGGACCGGGACGCCGATCTTGTTGCCGATTTGCTCCGCGAGGTGGGCGGCGCCTCCTTCCGTAGAGGTGATGAGCGCGACTGCGTGATCATCAAAGACCAGGCGCACGATTTCGCTCGAGGCGCGTCCCCAGGGCCCGCTTTCGTCGCGCGTGGCAAGCGCCAGCCGCCGGCCAGCGGGCAGGGGATTGGCGGCTGCGTCTTCGATGGCGAGTTGCGCGGCCTGAAGGAGTGCTTCGCCTTCCGCCTGGCGCGGTCCCTGCAGCGGTACCAGGAGGCCGATGCGGACCTCCGTCCCGGCAAGGTCATGCGCGGTCTCACGGCCCGGGCCGGCGTAATTCACGGCGTCGCGATTGATGGCGGCGTAAGGTTCAGGCGGCGCCTGGGCGGCCACACGGGCCGTGAACCAAAGGATGGCCAGGGCTGCAAGGAGCAGCCCTGGCAAGCGACGCTGGAAGGGAGAGAGCATCCTCAAAATCCTAAACTCGAAATTCGAAACTCGAAAAACGGAACCCGAAACCCGGAAATTTCGGATTGGTGATGTTCTTCTTGCGCCCCGCGACCGTAGGCCGAGGGCACGGCGCATCGCTCTCGCAGAGCTTCAGCGAGTCCCTCCGGCCGCTGCGCCTTCGTGGCCGCCCTGGCGTGGGGCGGCCCAGTACTCGAACTTGCCGTCCTTCACCCGCGCCATGGTTACGGGGGCGATGTTGTTCAGCGTGTGGTCAAAGTAAGCGGCGCCGGCCACGCCTTCATACGTCTTGAGCTGATAATCGCGCAAAGCTGCCATGATGCGCCCGCGATTGAGCCCGACCTTTTCGACGGCCGCGAGCAGGATATTCATACCGTCGTAAGCGAACGCGGCGTAATCGATAGGTTCCTCGTTAAAGCGTTGGCGGTACGCCTCCCGGAAGGCCAGCCATCTCGGGTCCGGGCGGGTGGGGTCGAGCGTGGTGGTCATGACCATGCCCTCGGCGGCGGGCCCCGCGAGATCGAGGAGTTGCGGGTAAGCCAGGCGGCTGCCGCCGAAGACCGGCTGGTTCATGCCCAGGGCGCGCATCTGTTTCACGATGAGCGCCGCCTCCGGCGCCTCGCCCCAGATGATCAATCCTTCGATCCTGGCGTCGCGCAGCATGCGGAGCTGGCGCGCAAAATCCTTGTCGCCGCGCTCGAATTTCACTTCCAGGACCGGTTGGCGTCCCAGGCGGCGCGCCTCGTCGTTGAACTTCTGGACTCCCAGGCGCGCGTAACGAGTCTGGGTGCGCAGCACGCCGATGCGCTTCAGCTGGAGGGTTTTGAAAACGTAATCAGCCAAGGTATAACCTTGCTGGCGGTCGTCAGGGAAGTTATGCATCAGCCACTGAATGCGCGTTTCGGTGACCGTGGGGTCGGTGGTGCCGGTATCCATGATGGGAACTTCCAGCTTCAGGGTGACGCGCAAGGCGATGTGGGTGCTCTGGCCGTCGATGGAGCCGAGCATCGCCCAGCAATTCTCATCAAAGAGCATCTTGCCAAGCTCCGTGGAGGAAGCGCCCCACAGCGCCGCGTCGTTGTGGATCTTGAGCGCGTAAGGTTTCCCCTTGTACCCGCCACGGGCGTTGGCCTGCTCGATGGCCAGTTGGGCGCCGTGCAGCATGGGGATGCCGAACACCGATTCGGGATTGTTCTCGAGCGGACCCAGGAAGCCGATGGCGATTTCGCTCAGTTGAGCGGGGTCGCCGTCCAGCCGGTCCTGCGCGGCGCCGTTGTATTGGAGGGTGTCCGGCTGAATGAACCAGTCGTAGTAGGGCTTGGTAAAGCGGCGGTAGGGCACCGCCTCGTCGGGCATATTCGCGTAACGCTTTTCCGGCGCAGGCTGGTCAGCCTTTTCCTTCGGCTCATCGTACTGAGGCCACGCAGGGGTGGCCAGCAGGAGACACAGGATCGCGAAAAACGTTTTGTGTTTCATGGAATCCTCCTGGCTTCTGTGCTGTCCAATCGCCTGTCGGGGCGGTTACCGTGGCGGCCCTTGCGCCCCTACGCAGCGTGTTGCTTTTGCTCGATGCGCTCAGTGTGAGCGCGAGCGAAACTCACGATTCTCCGCAAGGTTTCTTCCTCAATAGCCTGCGCCGCGTCACACTTGGGCTCTCCCATGGAAAAGTCTGCGACCTCGATGATGAGTCCGTCGCTGCCAAACTCCAGAGCGGCGCGGCTGGCCGGCTCCACCATCGCGGCCACGCCGGTGGCGTGGCTGGGGTCCACGATAACCGGCAAGAACGTTTGCGACTGCACCGCCGGGATGACGTTCAGGTCCAGGACATAGCGCGAGTATTCACCGGAAGGAAAAGCTTTAATGCCGCGTTCGCACAAGACGATATCCAGGTTGCCGTGCTTGGCGATGTACTCGGCGGCGCCCAGCCATTCGCAGAGGCTGGCGGCCATGCCGCGCTTCAGCAAGACAGGTTTGCGGGCGCGGCCCACTTCGGCGAGCAGCGGATAGTTCTGCATGTTGCGCGAGCCCACCTGAAGCATGTCCGCAACTCCTGCCACTTCCGACACCAGACGCGGATCCATCACTTCCGTGACCACCGGCAAGCCGGTCGCCTCGCGCGCGATGCTCAGGATGCAGAGACCCTCGAGGCCCGTTCCCTGGAAGTCGTGCGGGGAAGTGCGCGGTTTGTACGCGCCGCCACGCAGCATGTCAGCTCCGGCGCGGTGCACGGCGCGCGCCACTGCCAGCGTCTGTTCGTGGCTTTCCGCCGCGCAAGGTCCGGCAATCACCACGGGGCGGTCGCCGCCAAAGCGCACGCCGCGTACCTCCACCACGCGCGTTTGGCCATCTGCGTATCGTGGATTGAACTGGCGGTGCAGCAGCGGACAGATGTGCGGTAGATCATCAATGCTGACTTGTCCAGCGATTCTCATGGGAACCTTCCTTACGCGAACTCGACGCGGCAGTCGGAAATGTAAAGTCGAAATTCGAAACTCGAAAATCGAAAAGTGGAAATCGAAACCTCAAAGCCAACTCCGGTGCTCCAGATCGATGGGGAGCGCCCCGCTCTGCGGGGCGCTGCCGCCGTGCAAGAGCTTGGCTGTAGCACGACGCGAAAACGGGAAGCCTGCAAAGGCCCTCTCGTCGATCGCGCCACCTACGCCGCGATCTGCTACTCCTCGCCGTTTTTCTCACCCGCGCGGTCGGACTCGAAGATGGCGATGGCCTCGATCTCGACCAGGAGGTCCGGCCGGCACAAAATGGCTTGGATGCCGGTGGACGCGGGCAGAGGATCGAGGCCTTGTTCTCTGAAAAACTGCGTGCGAATCTCGTTGAAGGCCTCGTAGTCGCGTTCGATGTCCCGAAGGTAGCAGGTGGTGCGCACAACGTCCTTCCACGTGGCGCCCTCAGCCTCGAGCAGCCCCGTGATGTTCCGATAAGTCCTCCACGTTTGAGCGCGGAAATCGCCCACATGAACGGTCTTGCCGTTTTCGTCCACGCTGGCCGTGCCGGAAATCAGCAGGATCGTGACGCCCTTGATATCGAGGCGGAGCGCCCTCGAGAACGACGAAGGCTTGGGATACCTGTGGGCTTCGTTCAGAGCGTGCGGCGCGCTAATGGCCTTTTTGGGGACGGGCTTGTGCGATTTCTCCGCTGCTACGACGGTTTCTGTCAGACGCATAAAGTTGGGTCTCCTTTTGAGGTTCGCGAATCCCGTGGCTCAGCCCTTTGGCGGTCGCCACCCAGATATCTTCGCCTTGAAAATCCATATTAAGAATGTAGTTATGAGCGATGGAGGTGGGGGTTTCAAACTTGGTTTTCTTCCCCTCCGGCCAGGTGATTTCGATCTCTCCCCGACCCTGCTGTTTGCTGGGCCGATAAGTGACCCAGGTGTTGGTTTTATAGTCGAGGTAGCTCAGCCCTTTGTCCGTGCAGGCCCAGACTTCGTTGCGGCGCGACTTGGGAGCGTTGATGAAGTCTGACGCCAGCCCACTGTCTTTGGTCAGGTAGTTGTGCCAGTTGCGGCCGTCATAACCACTCAGGCCAAAATAGGTGGAGGCCCAGACCATGTTCGTGTCGGGGTTGTACGCCACGTTCGAGACAATGATGTGGACCAAACCCTGGTTGCGGAATAGCACGAGCTCCATCTCTTCGTCGGGGTCGGTGTAGGGCTTCCAGTAATTTCCGGCCACGTCGTACTCGAGCAGGCCGCCACCCCACACGGCAAAGTAGATCTTCTTTCCGGCGGGGGCCACGCCGTAAGACCAGGGTTCGTGCAACGGCGCGTTCTTCTCGCTCCAGTTACTCCACTCGCCGGTATAGGTGTTCAGGCGGCTGATGCCGGCGGTGGTGGTGGCCCAAACGTATTGGCCATCCACGGCGATGCCGTAAACGATGTCATTCAACAGTCCGCTGGTGAGGTTGGTGAAGTTCTCGAAATGACCGCCTGAGAAGTGGCTGATCCCCCCGAAGGTCGCAATCCACAGGTCGCCCGTGTTCTTATCCACGACAAGCCCCATCACGACGCGGTGTACCAGGCCATCCTGCGGTTTGAACACCTTCTGCACCTTGCCGTTTTCGATCAGGACGAGGCCGTCCTCCGTGCCCGCCCACACCCGCGCGCCATCCACGGCGACGGAGAAGACTTTCACATCCGGCATGCCGTTGGCGACCGTGAAGTTCTCCCAGCGGGTGTAGAGGCGGGGCTTTTGTGCCATCCCCAGCGATGCGACTGCGAGCAGTAGGATTGCGCTCAGGAGGATTCGGTTCATCGCTCTGTGATTCATCGTGGTCTCCTTCGCCATTGGCTGGCGCAGAGCTTTTCAAGTCTGCGCTCGAACCCCCTCCGGGTGTCTGTTCGCAGACCCGAAGGGTCTGCGCCAGCCGGCCCTCAACTTGAAACTCGAAAATCCCAATCCCCAATCCAGAATCTAAAATCTAAAATCCCAAATCACTACAGGGTCTTCAAATACTCGATCATGTCGTTCAACTGCTCCTTGCTCATGTCCGAGGTTACGCCGTGCGTGTCATAGTTATTGAACACCGTCCAGATCTCTTCCAGGGTGAGCGCCTGGGCGTTGTGCAGGTAAGGAGCATCCTCGTAAACGCGGTCAAGCTGCGGAGTATCGAAGAGTGAAGACGTGTCGTACTTGCTGGCCGAGCCCACATCGGTGCTGATGCGGTTGGTGTAATGGGTTTCTGCGGGGTGACAGGTCTCGCAACGATTCTGAATGGGGATCAGCCGTCCGTCATTAGTGGTAGTGCGATAGAAGACTGCCTTGCCGCGTTCCTGCGCCTCGCTCAACTGCCCGTCGGGAGCCAGGTGCCGGTTCGGCGCGAGGGGGATGGCGTTGAGGTAGGTGATCAAGGCTTCCAGTTCCTGGGTGTTGAAGCCCTCCGAGCGGAACAGGAACTTGGCGATGCGGGGCCCGCACTGGGTGGCGAGGTCCGGGTTGCGGCCGTTCCATTTGTAAGGCGCGGTCTCCTTGATCCCGCGCAGGGTGCGATTGGCCACGCGGTCCCGTCCAAGCTGCGGTGTCTCCAGGTTCCACGCCAGGCCATCGAGGTGGCTGTTGGGGTGGCAAGTGCCGCAAGCAAACTGGCCCTGGAAGCAGTACTTCGCGGAGAAGAACAGTTGTTCGCCGCGGCGTAACGGGGTGATCACTTTCGGCCCGCCCAGGTCGATGGTGGAAGTGACCTTGAGTTGGGGGATGTCCACTACGCTCAGGGTGTCATCGAGGCGGTTAGCGATACAGGCGGAGCGGCTGTCCGGAGAGACGGCGATGGCGCGGGGATCGTGCCCCGTCGCCAGCCGGCAGACCACAAATGCCTGCGCGGAATCCAGGCGGTTGGGAAGTTCCTCGGCAGGCACCTGGCGCAGACGGCGCGCCAGCTTGACGGTATCGATAATGGAAACGGTATCGGCTTGGGAGGAAGTCACCAGCGCGTAGCGGCCGTCGGGAGTGAAGGCGACGCCGTAGCCGCCGGCATAGTAGTAGTCGATGTCGTCCAGCAATACCTGCGTAACCTTGGAGGCTGCTTCACCCGGTCGAGCGGCGAAGGAGGGTTTGACCACCGCCACGCCATGCGTCAGCACCCAGCCCTGGGCCACGGCGATGAGCGGCCCCAGGTTCTTCGGCCGCATAAAGGGGACGAGCAGGTAGCCACCTAGGCTCGCCGGCGCTTCCGCAACCTGGCGCAGTTCGATGACCCCGGGGATGAGGATTCGTTCGGCCACCATCTGCTTGGCCGTATCGATGGACAACAACTCGGAAACCGGCGGCCGGTTGTAAGGGCCGAGGTGGGGGAGCACGTTGGAGACGTACACGCGACGCCCATCGCGGGAGAGGCAGACTTGCTGGGGATAGCGCTGCGTCCTAAAGCGCTTGATTTCCTGGCCGGTGGAGAGGTCGAGCAGGGAGACGCTGTTGCCGATGCCGTTGGCCACGTAGAGAGTTTTTCCGGCCCGGTCGGTGGTCAACCCCACCGGACCCCAACCGGTCCGGAGGGTGCGGCGGACCTGCCACGAGCCGGCGTCAATCGCGCTGACTGTGTCGCTCCACTCGCTTGAGACGTAAAGAGTCCTGCCGTCCGGTGAAAGCGCCATTCCCCAGGGGCGGTGGCCGACTTTCACCCGCGCTACCACTCGCTTCGTCCGCGCATCGAGCGCCAGAACTGAATCGTTACCTTCGCAGGTGACGTAAATCCTTCGTCCGTCGGGCGAGAATTTCACCTCCGACGGAGTCAGATATTCGGGCTCGGCGGCAGCGGTGAGTTGAGCCCTGGGCGTGGCGGCGTAAGGTGAGGGAAGGCGAGTGGCGCAGAGCAGGGCCAGAAACGAGAAGATCGCAAGGATGAGCCAGCGCGATAGTAGGGGACCACCTTTATGGTCCTCCCGCAAGCGCCATGATCGGGAGGGGCGTGAAGGCCCTCCTCTACCCACGCGGGGCCTCATCGTTGGCCTCCTTTGGCAACAGCGGAAGCCGCTCCAGGCTCCGTCACGGTGAGGATTTGGTCCGCCTTGACGTGCTCGAGGGTCTGGTCGATACCGCTGGGCCAGTGGATGATGAGCTTGTCCACCTCGCTGTGCTGGCCCAGGCCGAAATGCGGCCGCGGGTCGCCTTGCGAGAGGTAGCCATTTTCCGAGACCGCCTCGACATATTGGTGCAAGTCGCCGGCGATCGCTTCCAGGCGCGCGCCAAAGCCGTCACGGTTACTCTTGCTACCCACGAGTTTGATCGTCAGCCAGTGGTTACGCTTGCCCAGCGGCGGCGGGGTGTTGTGCAGCAGGATACCCTTGCCCCCCAGGACCATGATGAAGCCATCGATGAAGCCGTCGTTGTCGTAGTCGGCGAAGCAGGCGCCGCGTCCCACCTTTTTGAACTTGAAATAGCTGCCCGCCTGGTTTGACACGTCGGTGAAGGTGGAATCTCCGTTGTTGCGCAGCAGGGAGTCCTCCATGGGGATGAGCCAGTGCAAGCCGCCGTTCACCACAAAGAGATCCTTCCAGCCGTCGTTGTCGAAATCGAAGAAGCCGTCACCCCAGGCCACATACTGGCCGGAGACTGCGGCCACGCCGGTTTCGACGGTGGTGTCGAGGAAGAAACCCTTGGCGCCAGGATTATGGAACAGGCGGTGGTAACGCATATCGGAGACGAACAGGTCCGGCCAGCCGTCGTTGTCGTAATCGCCGAAGATGGGGTTCATGGCGGAAGTGGCCTCGCCGTTGGCGCCGAAGGCGGTGTTGACGTCGGGGGCGACGTTGGTGAAAGTGCCATCGTGGTTGTTGTGGTACATGTAACTTTCCATGGTGTCGTTGGCCACGTAGACGTCCGGCCAGCCGTCATTGTCATAGTCGCCGGTGGTCACGCCCATGGCCCGGCCGGCGGGGTTGTTGATGCCCGCCTTGTGCGACACGTCGGTAAAGGTTCCATCGCCGTTGTTATGGAAGAGCCGGTCGGCTGTACCCTCGTAATCGAGCGGTCCGGGGAAGGCGTCGGCGGTGAAGTAAAGCATCTTGGCGTTAGGATCGAATTGGAGGTAGTTACCCACGTAGAGATCGAGCTTGCCGTCGCGGTCGTAGTCGAACCAGGCCGCGCCCACCCCAAAGTGCGGGTTGTCCACTCCCGCTTTCCCCGTGACATCGCTGAACGTCCCGTCGCCGTTGTTGTGGTAAAGAATGGCAGAGTTCCAATTGGTGACGTACAGGTCCTCGAAACCGTCGTTGTCATAATCGCCGACAGTGACACCCATGCCAAAGCCCTTGCCGCCGACGCCCGCCTGCGCGGTAACATCGGTGAAGGTCCCATCGCCGTTGTTGCGATAGAGGTGGTTTGTGGCGTCGATGCCGTCGGGTTTCGAGAACTTGGTGACGCCTTCGAGGTAGCGCCCGCTCACCACATAGAGGTCCAGGAGGCCGTCGTTGTTGTAGTCAATCCAGGCGCAGCCGGAGCCGGTGGCCTCCATGATCGAGCTCAGCTTCTTCTCGCCGAAGGAATGTCTGAAATTAATCCCGGCTTTCTCGGTGACCTCCTCAAAGGTGGGGAGGACAGTGGGAACGGAGCTCTTGGGCGTGGAATTCTGGCCCAAAACTCTGAGCCCTGCCCCGAGCAATCCTCCCGAGGCCAGGATGATGACGAACCATTGGGAGCGTGCGAACATAGATTCCTCAGTGCGCCGGCTGGGCCGCAGGCGGAACTCCCAGGCACGTGGGCGTGTCGAAGCGCCGCAAGGTTTCCGGCCAGCGATTCTCCGGAGCCAGGGTCTTATCTTCGTGACATCCCGCGCAACCGCGCTCCTCACCGGAGCGCGCCCAGATCCAGCTTCGCTGCGCCTGGATCAGACTGTTGTTCGAGTCCAACAGTTCGAATCGCACGGGGCGGTCGGGCGGGACGGCAATGTAAAACGAGCCGTCTTTTTCAACCGGCGCCTCGCCCAGCGCGCTCTCCTGATGGCTGGCAGGATCGAGAGCCAGCACCCGCACCTTGGCGATGGGTTTTGTAATGCGGCCCTTCGGCGCATCCAAGGCCTGGTAACTATCCAGGCAGATGAAATAACCGACCTTCAGATCGGGATTCAGGGTGCTCCAATACCACCGCGGGACGGGATGCGCCGCCAGCGGCACGGCCTGGACACTCGATAGCTCGGGGTCCTGATAGAAGGGCTCGCCGAACTTGCCGCTGGCGGAGTCGAAGGCGTAGAGGTCGAATTTTCCTTTGGCTGGTCGGGAGGCGAGCGCCTTGCGCGCAACGATCAGCTTTTCCCCTTCCAGGCGCCGGGGCGACCAGGACACGACTTGCAAGGGGCTGATGATGGAATTATGCAAGGCGCCGCGCCGGATTTGCGCCAGCTCGCCGCCAACTTCGTGGTCGGCCCGCGCGTTCTTCACATAGACCACCGAGCCGTCCCCCAGTTCTTCCGCCTCGGCGCGAACCACCCGCTGCTGGTGGTCACACCGGAAGGAAGCGAGGCCGCTCCCGTCGGGTCTCAAGGTGTAAAGCTCGCGCGAACCGTCTGCCTCGGACCCGGGCAGCAAGGGCGACACCGCCGAGGCGAGGATTAATCCATTCTGCAATACCGTCTCGACCTGGAAGTTCCCTGGACCAAAGGTGATGGGGCGCGCCTCGGAACCATCGCGTGTGCTCACCACCAGTTGCGAGGTCGTCTGCCGTCCGGAGCCGCGGGTGACCGTGAAAACGACCTCTTCCCGGGGCAGGTAGGCAGGGCGCAGGCAGTCATCGGGGCCGCTCGATACCTGGCGTTCTTGAGAGCCGTCCGCGTTCATCTCCCAAATCTGCCAACGCGCGCCGGGCTCTTTCTGTCCGGCGAAGAGTACTCTGGCGCCGTCAAAGGAAACCTGGGGGTCGGCAGCCGCAAAGAATTCAGGAGTTAAGTTGACCAGGGACGCAGGCTTTGCTCCCGAAGCCAGGCGAACCAGGCGGCTCCCCTGCGGAAAGCGAGTAGCCAGCTCGCCCGCCGCAACCACCGGCGCCTGCACAAAGACAATCTCCGGGTGGTTAGCCTTTTGGGCTGGCCTGGGAAGTTCGGCTTTGGGTGTTGAGCTGACAAGGAGGAGGCCTAGAACCCAGAAGACTGTCGAGGATCTTGAGAGTAGGCTCATCGCGAGGTTCGATCTGGATCGGAGGGGACGGAAGCGGGCTGCTTTGGTTGCTTGCAATTCATCGCACTGGCCAGGTGTGAAAACGCAGCGAGAAGTTACAAACTTTACCATCGCATAGCTCGCACACAAGACCCGCCGACGCGATGGACACTAACGCCACGATGAGGGCATGTCGATGAGCTACATCACAAATGTAAGTGATGTGCGTCAATCTCGCCAAATTACTGCTTTAATTTCAACGTAGTAGTACGACTCGCTATTAGGAGGGGAAGGACACTTGTTCTCTACGACATATTGTCCGTTTAGGCACACTACTAATGTTGCTGGGTTTGCGGTCAGAGCACAGATCAAGCCTGCCTGTGGGCTGACCGAAACAGCAGGACTAAAGCTCTCGAATCCCCAGCTCAACGCCGGGCGGCTGCCTGGAGGCCCTCCATGTTGTGAATCACCAAATGGCGGCCTCGCGCGTCAATCAACTGCTCCCGTCGGAACGAACTCAAGGTTCGGCTGACGGTTTCCGGGGACAACTCCAGAATCTCGCTGATTTCCTGGCGGGAGACCGGCAGGGTGACGGTTTGCGTCTTGTTAGAGTTCGGGCTCGGCTCCGCCGTGGAAACCAGAGAAAGCAGGAGTGTGGCCACCTTCATGCGAGCGTCCTTGAAGCTCATGTCGGTGACCTGGATGCGCACGCGCGCCAGCTCTCCCACCAGGAACCGCACCATCCCCAGCGCGATATCGGCATTGGCTTGCAAGAAGCTCGTGAATTCGTCGCGGGACGCTGCGCAAATCTCGCAGTCGCCCAAGGTGACCGCCGTCAGCGGGTAGTTCTTTTCTGCGAGGGCCTCCAGGCCGAAAAGTTCTCCGGCAAACAGCACGCGCGTGATGCGGTCTTTGCCGTTTTCCAACGACTTGACCAGTTTGACCAGTCCCCGGTGCAGGGCAAAGAGGTGTTGGGTGGTGCCCCCTTCAAAGAAGAGGATCTGGTTCTTGCGGTAGCGCGTCGGCCGGAACACACAGCCCATTTTCAAGATCTGTTCTCTCGAGAGGCTCTGGAACAGTGTAGTGTTGAGGACAGGACAGTTACTGCATCCTGGTCCCATGTGATACCCCTCCTCGGGAAGTGGAGATCCAGCCAGATTAGGACGAATCGGAAGGTCGTTATGGGCGATCAATTGCACCTCACGCGGCTTTTTGAATCGAGCCGACGGTTGCTTTGACCCACTCGGTGCTGACGGACTTGGGCCGGGTGATGGGCGTGCCGATCCCGCGGTTGATGATGAGTTGCGAGCACATCCCCAACGCCCGCGAGACGCCGAACAGGACAGTGTAGTAATCAAACTCCGTCAGTCCAAAGTGGTAGAGCAGGGATCCCGAGATGGCATCGACGTTGGGCCAGGGATCCTTCGCCTTGCCTTGTTCCTTCAGGATGCCGGGGACCAGCGCAAAGATCCTGTCCACGATCCTGAAGACCTCGTCGCTGGCGCAGACCCGCTCGCCGAACTTGTGGAATGCCGAAAAGCGCGGGTCGGTGATCCGCAACACGGCGTGGCCATATCCCGGAATCACGTGGCCCTCTTTGAGGGTGTTCCAGGCGTGCTCGTGCAGTTGCTCGTCGCTCGGAACTCCATGGAATTTCTCGCGGAGGCCCAGGACGAAGTTCAAGCACTCCTGGTTGGCCAAGCCGTGGAGCGGTCCCGCCAGGCCGTTCATGCCCGCCGAGACAGCATAGTAGGCATCGGAAAGCGCCGAGCCCACGGTGTGGCAAGTGAAGGCGCTGACGTTGCCGCCCTCGTGGTCGCAGTGCAAGGTCATGTACAGCCGCATGAGTTTGGCGAACTCGCCGGTGGGATCCTTGAGGCCCAGCATGTGGGCATAGTCCGCCGCCCAGTCTAACTTGGGGTTGGTGGCGATGCGTTTGCCCTTGCCGAAGCGCAGGCGGTAAATCCCTGCCGCCACAGCGGGAAGCTTAGCGATGAGCTGCAAGGAGTCTTCGAGCGTCGCCTCCCAGTATTCCTCCTTCGGCATGCCTTCCGAGTAGCGGCGAGTGAAGACCGAATCCCGCTGCATCGCCAGGATTGCTGTGCTGTACATCGTCATGGGATGTGAATTCTTCGGCATGGCCTTCAGCACGTCCCAGACGTAACTGGGAACCTTGGCGCGCTTGCGCAGTTCTTCCTGGAGGGACTTGAGGGCCTCCTTGTCAGGCAGCTCGCCGGTGCAGAGCAGGTAAAAGATCTCCTCCGGGAGCCGGTCGGCAAGTTCAGCGATCGGGATGTTCCGGACTGCCAACCCCTTGTCGGGGTCCACCACCGAGGTATCACACACCATGCCCTTGACGCCTCGCATCCCGCCATAGGCTTGGCCGACCGTGACCTCGGAGATGACCTTATTCGCGTGTTCTTTCCCTAACGCATGCACCTCATTTCGGAGCGCCGGGATTTGTTGTGCCAATCTTTCTTTCAGTGCCATCATGAGATCCTCCTCGTGATTTATGAAAGAGCATTGTTTTTTCGAGTCTTACATTTAATCTGCCCTCGGCGCATTGCGAGCGCGAGGGTGTGAGTCGCGAGGGTGAACTGTCGCACCGTCTAACCAAGCCCCTCGGTCTTCCTTCCTCGCCGTTCGGAAGCTGTCTCGCCACAGGCGGGAGAACGGCATCTTTCAGACTTCTTGAGCGTCCTCCAGACCCTCACCCGCCACAGGCACAAGGACAGCATCAAAGCCGCTGGGCTGATCCTTCGCCACTGATTGGGAAGCCCAGCGCTATAGGCAACCCGCTTAGGCTGCCTTAGACGACCAAACATCCGAAAAGCGCCCGATTTGCGATTTGGTCAGGTCTGCGAAATCGGAATAAGCCATGCGCACGCAGTCCACATGACTCCCCGCACAGAATACGATCTCTTCTGATTCGCTTACCGCGCGGTCCACCCATACTTCGATCCCATAGAGGTTTCCGAGAGGGGGAATGGCGCCGCGTTCGCAGTCAGGGAAAAGTTTCTCCAGTTCGCTTTCCGGAAGCATTTCCAGGCGCTTCACCTCGAGCACGGCCTGCAAATCTTGCGGGTTCAGACGGTGAGAAGCCGGTATGACCGCCATCACCAGCTTGCCGTCGCCTTCCAGCACCACCGTCTTGGCTAAGTGCTTGCCGGAGATGTGTAAGGAATGTGCAACCTCCTGTGAAGTAAAGGCCTGGGGGTGATGAAGCCACTCGTGGGTTACTTTTTGGGAATCCAGGTACTCGCGGATACGTTGGGGGATAGCCATCTTCCCCTCCTATCGCAGCGAAATACATCTTCCCCTGACAAACATTTTGCCGCAATCTCCCTGCCACAATTTGGCCTACCGCCAGATGCACTTTTTCCATCTTGCCAATCTGGAAGTACCTGAGGAAATAGGGGTTATCTTGACCCACCTCAAAAAACCAACCTACCTTGGGCGTTGTGTCCATGCGGCAACGGCTTATCACCCCTGATTAATGCGAAATTCAACGCATGACCTGAGCGCTTTTTTTCTCTGTTGTTAGTCAGGTGGCTGACCCCAGCGCCATAAAGTCCTCGTCTTACCCTGGGAATCTCCAAAACGAAACCTCGAAAACGGTCTGGAACTCCTTTTAGATGCGACATTTCACCCCGCAACCGCCTCCAGGCTGAGCCAGGGGTGCCGACACAACGACGCGCTTCACCAACGTTTGTCCTATAATAGCGTTTTCCACTTTCTTGTACCTTGAGGAGAGCACCGTGGAACCGTCCTTTCCTGGGTTCGCCCCCGAATCGTTCGAGTTCTTCCGCGAGCTGGCCCGAAACAACCACAAGCTCTGGTTTGACCAGAACCGCGAACGCTACGAGGCGCATGTGACCGGAGCTTTTCGTGGCCTGCTGATGACGATTGAGCCATTCTTACTGAAGCTCGACCCCCACTTCGAGACGGCCGGCAAGACCAACCGCAATTTCTCCCGCATCAATCGCGACATCCGCTTCAGCAAGGACAAGAGCCCTTACAAGCCCAATTACTACCTCCACGTCTTCGATCGCCGCCGCGACCGCGATCGAGACGGCCGGCTATACGTCGGGCTGAGCGCGGACTGTCTGACTGTGGGGTTTGCCATTTATGCCACCTGGGGGGCTGGCCCCAGGAGTGCTCTGGAAGCCATCTTCCGCAAGCGATTTCTAATCCATCGCAAACTCTTCGACCGCCTGCTGGAGGAAGTCGTGCGCGCGAAGCGCTTTGAGACTTACTGGCATCGGCAAGAGAAAGGTGAATGGGCGCAACATCCCGGGCTGCCTCGTCGCGACGAGGATTGGCAGACCCTCCAGGCCTGGGTGGTGCGCAAGGTCTTCCAGCCCAATGCGCGCGGCCTCGCCACACCAGCCTTCGCCCGGCAGGTGGAGAAGATCTTCTCCGACCTCTATCCGCTCTATGTCTTCACCTCAGTCTTCGGTCCGAGGTGGCAAGCTGAATTGAAGAGGGCGCTCTCGTAGCGCCGCCGTCTCGGCGGCTGTAGCCGGGGCGTCCCGCCCCGGCCCTGGAGAACCTCGAGGGCGAGCTAGTGCTCCCGCCCCGGCGCGCTAACGCCGAGCTCCGCCACAGAAGAGCCCCGATAAGAATCACGAACTGAAGGGATTTCCTGGTGAATCTAGCGTAGTGAGGTCTTGTGGTTGTCGTTCTTTTCCCGGCGCAGCAGGCGGTCGCGCGCGGCGAGGGCGGTCTTGTACTGTTCCAGTAGGTCGTACTCTTCGGCGGACGTGAGCACATCCATCTGAAGTTTTTCCCAGTCGCGCGGCAGGCTGCTCAGCACGGGCATGGCATTCCTCTTCCGGTAGAAATAGTAATAAAGCAGGCAGACCAGCACCCAGGCAGGCCCGGCAATGCGGCCGATGGCGTGCGTGGCGATGACGGTGAAGAAAATGCTGCTCACGCCAAGCAGCCCCAAGAATCCCAGCAGCGGCACTTCAATGACTCGCTCGCCCTTTCTCCAATGGAGGTTGAGCGGCACCTTGTAGGGGCGCGGAGTATAAGGATCCAGGAAGCGCAGCCGGATGAGGGAAATGAACACCAGGATGTAGCCGAGCGTCGCCCCGAAGGCATACATGTTGCCCAGCGTGTCCAGCAGTCGCGGCGTAAGGCCGGAGAGGAAAACCGCCAGCGCGCCGGCGGCGGAAAAGAAAACGATGGTGCGGACCGGCGTGCGGTAGCGCGGCTGGACGACCTTGAACCAGGGGCTGATGAGCTGGAGCTGGGACATGGAGAACGTCAGGCGCGACGCGCTCATGATGCCGGAGTTGGCGGAGATCGCCAGAATGGTCATGCCGAGAAAGGCGGCAAAGGGCCCGGCGATGAACCCCAGGATGGGAATGTTATGCGCCAGCAGCGCCACGGGGTCGTCCATGTGAATCTCGAATTCTTTCCAGGGCAGAACGCCCAGCGCCAGATTCGAGAACGCTACCGCAAAGATGAAGACCGTGAAGATCAGCGTGATTGACGTACGGGGAATGATCGTGGCTGGGCGGCGCGTCTCCTGCGCAGCCTGCGAGATGGACTCCAGCCCCACGAAGGAAATAATGGCCAGCGAGAATCCGTAGGCGAACTGCTTCAGCGAGATGCTGTGCATGGCCTGCCGCCACTGGCTGGCCAGCAGCTCCGGCCGCCACGCCGCACAAAAGCCGAAGATGACGATGGAACTTTCCGTCACGATATCGATGGCGCCCAGGATTTCGTTAAAGAGGGAAGACTCGCGGATTCCCCGGATGTTCAGCCAGACCAGGAATCCGATGAGGAGCAAGGCTTCAATCACGTTGTAGGGCTTATAGAGGGAGAACAGCCCCAGGTTCCAGACGGGGCTCGGAAACTCGTGATGGACGATGTACGGATAGAAGAAGTTGAGGTAGCCCACCGAGGCGACCGCGAACAGCGCAATGTCAATCGTATAGTCAAGTAGCAACGCGCTCCCGGTCACAAAGCCCCAGGGGTCGCCGAGACCCCGTAAAGCGTAGTAGTGGCCTCCGCCCGCCACCGGGTAAGAGGAGGCCAGTTCCGTGTACGCCAGGCCGACCATGATGTAGACGAGACCGGCTGCGGCAAACGCCAGGTTGGCCATACCCTGCGCGGCCGCGATGACCAATCCCAGCGCCGTGTAGATGTCCGCGCCCACGTCCGCGTAGCCCCACATGAAGGAGCCCCAGACGGTGACGTCGCGGCGCAGCTCCACCTCGTGGGGTTGCGCGGAAGCGCCACCGGGAGTGAGTGCCAGTTCCGTGGACATGGTGCGCTGGCCGACTAAACGAACTGCTTTTCCATCTGCTCTGACTACCTTCAAGACATGAATGCGACATGATGCGCCCCCCTCTGCTGGGCTGTCAAGACGCAGGAAGCCTTGGTCTGTGTCCAGCTTTTACATCGAAGGCAGCCAGTGCCGCCCTGAAGGGCGCCGCTGCTGACGGCAAAATCCCCGTTGAAATCCTTGCTCGCGCAGACTAACATGGGCGGGTCTTTGCGCCTTCCCAGGACCGCCCTCGCTTCGGTCGGTTTATGAACTACCCCGTTTGGGACCCGCCCATGTTCGGCGGCGGGATGATTATCGGCATCATTGCTATTCTCCACGTTTTTGTCTCTCACTTTGCGGTAGGCGGCGGCCTTTTTCTCCCCTGGACGGAGCGCAAAGCCTATCGGGAGTCGAACCCGGCGCTCCTCGAGTATGTGAAATCCCATTCCAAGTTCTTCGTGCTGGTTGTGCTGGTGTCTGGGGCGGTCAGTGGCGTGGGCATCTGGTGGTCGATTGGGCTGGTGAACCCCGAAGCCACCGCCACGCTCATCCACGTTTTCGTCTGGGGCTGGGCAATCGAATGGGTTTTCTTCATCGTGGAGATTGCCGCGGCTTTCGTCTATTACTACGGCTGGGACCGGCTTGACGCCAAGACGCACCTCACCGTGGGCTGGATTTACTTCGGCGCGGCTTGGGCGAGCCTGTTCGTCATCAATGGCATCCTCACCTTCATGCTGACTCCCGGCAGGTGGCTTGAGACGCGCAGCTTTGCCTCGGCGTTTTTCAACCCCGGCATGTTGCCTTCCTGTGTGCTGCGCACGGCGGTGGCGGTGGCGCTGGCGGGCGTCTATGCCCTGCTGACTGCTGCTGCCATTCGCGATGTCGCCTTGCGGGCGGAGGTCGTCCGTTACGCCGCCCGCTGGCTTCTGGCGGGAACGATGGTGATCCCCCCGGCGGGGGTCTGGTATATCTCCACACTTCCGGCCGCGGCGCGGGAACTCTCCATGGGCGCCGCGCCGGTGGTTACCCTCTTTGCCGGCCTCTCCATCTTCTTTTCGGCGCTTCTGGTGGTGTTTACCTACTTTGGCCCTTACCAGCACCCGCGCTATTTCAACCTCACTTTTGCCTTCCTCCTCGCGGTTCTGGCGCTCTCCACGACCGCCGTCACCGAATGGGTCCGCGAGGCGGTGCGGAAGCCCTACGTGATTTACAATTACATGTACGCGAACACGCTGCGGCTGGAGGATATCAACCGGATTCGCCAGCAGGGGATTCTGGCCTCCGCGCGGTTCGTCCGGCATCATGACGTCGACCCGCAGGCGCCGGAAGAAAGTGGCCATGAGGTGTTTCGCGTCGTGTGCGCCAGTTGCCATACCCTGGACGGCTACAACAGCATTCGCTTCGCGGTGAAAGGCTGGAGCCGGGAGATGATTGACTACCAGCTCCTGCACCTGAATGAGTTGAAAGGCTTCATGCCACCCTTCGTGGGAACCCCAGTGGAGCGCCAGGCGTTGGCCGTCTGGCTCCTGAGGCTCAACCCTCGACCCGTGATGCAAGAGCCCCCGGCCCCCGGCGTGAAAGCCCAGGCCCAAACCCAGAACTCCCCCGGCCCCGGAGAACCCAAACCATGACCCCGGTCATCCCCGCGCCTGTTCCTGTCCCCCTGCCCGCGCCCGTGTGGCTGCTGCAACTTCTCCTGGTCTTCACATTTATCCTGCACCTCCTGCCCATGAACTTCCTGGTGGGTGGCGGGGTAATACTCACAGTCTCGTGTTTCCTGGGACGGCGCGATCCGCATCATCGCGATTTCTCGCAGCGCGTCTGTCGTACCCTGCCGGCGGTGGTGGCGTTTACCATCACTTTCGGCGTGGCTCCGCTCCTGTTTCTGCAATTGCTCTACGGCCAGCTCTTTTATACCTCCTCCGTGCTGATGGCCTGGTACTGGCTGGCGGTCGTCTTCCTCATCATGCTGGGGTACTACGGGGTCTACTGGTTCACCTTGCAGCAGGAAGAGCTTGGGCAGCGCGCCTCCTGGGTCCTGCTGGTGACGGCGAGCATCTTCATCTTTGTAGCCTTCTTCTTCAGCCGGAACATGAGCTTCATGCTGCGCCCGCAGGATTTTTACAGCCAGTTCTTCCAGGGCGAAGTCGGGACTATCCTGGGGCCTGTGACGAGCACTGGCGTGGCCCGGCTGATGCACTTCGTGGTGGCCTCGCTGGCCGTGAGTGGGCTGGGAGCAGCTCTGCTCTCCCGCGCCTGGCGCCGGGAAGCGCCGGAACTCGCGGCGTGGACGCGCCGCTACGGCATCCGGTGGTTCACGGTGGGAACCGGCATCCAGATGCTGGTGGGTCTGTGGTTCCTCTTCAGCTTGCCCCAGGAAATTCGCGGGATGTTTCTCGGCGGTGATAGGCTTTCGAGCGCTATCCTGGCCGTGGCCATCGCGCTGGCGGTGCTGGCGCTGGCCGCCGCGCCCAAGAGCCTGGCCGCCAGTAGCGTTGCCATCCTCGGCGCCCTCAGCCTGATGGCGGTGATTCGCCACCTGCTCCGCGTCGCATACCTTCGCCCCTATTTCGACCCGCGCAGCGTGCCCGTGCAGAGCCAGTGGCTGGTGTTTGCCCTCTTCGTCATTCTGTTGCTCGGCGGTCTGAGCACTGTGGGCTGGATGCTCTACCAGTTCTTTCGTCCCGCAGCCTCTCGCGCTCCGTCCGTCTAGCGATCCAGACCGTCACGGCGCGTTGGCGTTCGTTCCGATGTCGTTCATCCGAATCCGTGCCGACGGGCGGGTTTCCCGCTGGCAGCGTCTCAGGCTATCCGGCCAAGGAGGGCCAATGAAAACACGCAATGGCATTTCCCGAAGAACGTTCCTGGGTTCGGCCGCGGCGGCGGTGGCCGTGGCAAGAGGGGTGAGCTTGAAGGCTGCACCCGAGGCAGCGATGCGCGCAACCGCGGCGCCTGCCGACCGCCAGCCGCCCGCCAGAATCCTCACCCTCTACTTGGCAAAGCCCATCCCCACCTGGCCGCGTCCCGATTTCCAACCCCAGGATGACATCCGCCGCATTCGCCCCGTCCTGGAGGGCTTCCAGGCTAGACCTGAGCTGGCAGTGAATTTCTTCGGCCACGAACTCCTCCGCGTGCCTGACGACCTTGGGCGTGTTCAACCAGCGCTCCAGGAGGCGGACGGGTTAGTGGTCTTCAACCTGACTTCCACCGTGATGAACATGATCGACCCGCTCAGCGACACGGGACTGCCGCTGGTGCTGTTTTCGCAGCCTTACAGCGGACACGATTGGGCGGAGGGGCCGGCGCTGCGGGCCAAGGGCCGCTTGGTCGAGGTGGTGGCCTCAAGTGATTTCGCCGATCTTGAGACGCCGCTGCGGGTGCTGGCCGCCCGCCACCGCTTGCGGCAAAGCCGGGTCCTGTGCATCCGCCCCGAGACCGAGCATACAGAATCGAGCCGCGCGCTGGAAGCGAAGTTCGGCGCCCCCATCCGCTTCCTCCCGTACTCGCGCCTGCAAAGCCTCTTCGTAGCGGGCGACCGCCAGGCCGCCCATAGCGACGCGGCCAAATTCCTGAGCGCTGCCCTGAAGGTCGTCGAGCCTAAGCCTGCCGAGGTCGAGGACGCCTTCCGGCTTTACCGCGCCGTCGAAAAGCTGCTGGCGGAAGAGAACGCCAACGCCGTCACCATCGACTGCCTGGGTGGTTTCCGTCGCGGGGAATTGGCGGCCTATCCTTGTGTGGCCTGGTCCAAGCTGAATGACCGCGGACTGCACGGCGTATGCGAGGCCGATCTGGAAACCACCTTCACGCAGATGCTGTTCGGTTACTACTGTGGGAAACCGGGCTTTGTGAGCGACCCTGTCATCGATACCAGGACCAATACCGTCATCCACGCCCACTGCGTCTCCGCGACGCGCCTCGACGGCCCTCGCGGACCGGCCGCGCCCTATATCGTGCGCTCACACATGGAAGACAATAAGGGCGTGTCTATGCAGGTCAACATGCGGGTGGGCCAAACGATAACCTTGGCTAAGCTGGCAGACGCCAACACCCTGCTGGTCTCGGCTGGCCGCATCATCGCTACGCCGGACTTGCCCCGTGGCTGCCGCACCAAAGTCACCACGCAGGTTCGAGACGCGGCCAAGATGCTCGAAAACTACAGCAGCGGTCTGCACCGAGTCCTTTTCTACGGCGACCACCTTCGTGCCGCCCACCAGATGGGCCACCTGCTGGGCCTCAAGGTCGTGGAGGAGACGTAGGGGTGACCCGCCGCGTCGCCCACGGCCGTCGACGGGAGTCCCTGCACGCTCCGGTCTTCTGTAGGGGCGATGCCTGACCGCCGTTGGGAATCCAGTAGCATGAGGTAGGGGAGCACCCCGCAATGGGCGTCAAACTTCAATGAGTATAGTTCGGCCCTTCTACCTCTTGGACACAAATGTTTACAGGCATTTGGCCACCAAAGGAACCCGACTTCCTCGCGAGTTGGAGATGCGAATCGCGTTGACGCCTGTTGCCGCTGAAGGACCCCCGGAGGATATACAACGATGTAGCGCATCTATGAAGGGGGCGGCGGTGTCAAGGGTTTTTGCTCGTTCTTTGTTTTGTGTGGCGGAGCGAGCAGCCCCCCCAGCCGGAAACGGGGGATGCGAGCGAAGCCACACTACGCCTCTCCG
>Ga0315279_10000139_pt1 | contig 156388 bp, 147 predicted proteins | sample YL17G06_20_MG_FD_203694 | JGI IMG/M metagenome (GOLD analysis project Ga0315279, IMG submission 203694) | Sediment microbial communities from Yellowstone Lake, YNP, Wyoming, USA - YL17G06_20 | ecosystem: Environmental > Aquatic > Freshwater > Lake > Sediment | place: USA: Wyoming | collected... | reverse complement strand
AGTGAGTCTGACCCCCACCAGTACCCGTAACAGTCAACGTATAAGTCCCCGCAGACGTGCCAGAACTCGTCTGCACCGTCAACGTTGAAGAGAACGTCGGATTACCAGACAACGGATTGAACGAATACGTGACACCAGATATCGACGGCGAACAAGACAGAGAAACGCTCTGCGTCGGAGAACTGGTCAACGTTACTGTGACCTGATAGCTCGTAGAACCCCCAGCAGTAACAGTCTGAGAAGGAGGAGAAGCAGATATGCTGAAATCAAACTTCTGAATGATGAGCTGCACCGTCGTCGAGTGAGTCTGACCCCCACCAGTACCCGTAACAGTCAACGTATAAGTCCCCGCAGACGTGCCAGAACTCGTCTGCACCGTCAACGTTGAAGAGAACGTCGGATTACCAGACAACGGATTGAACGAATAAGTGACACCAGATATCGACGGAGAACAACTCAAAGAAACACTCTGCGTCTGACCGCTCACAAGCTGAACATTCACCTGATAGGTAGTGGAGCTTCCGGCGACAACGGTCTGAGAAGAAGGCGAAGCAGACATACTGAAATCCCATGGAACCACTGTTGGACCATTGTAGGTGCCAAGGGTGACGGGTGAGTTGATGCCGTCGCTGAACTGGAAATAATAGTTGTGACTGCCAACGGGAAGGTTTAATTGGTACCAATACACACCGTTGGCGGCTGAACCACTGTATAGGCTCATCGTGTGCCATTGACTTCCATCAACACAAACCTGCTTTTGGGAAGGGGCATCACCATCAGGGTCATAGTAGGTAACGTAGTAGCCGAAGACTGTGAAAGTGTCCCCTGAACTGGGAGTCACATAACCGTTTGAAAGAGTGGGCGGACTGTTCACGGCAATTGTGTACTGGTATGTGAACTCTGATTGTTGATCTTTCACAGCGCCAGAGGTGCTGATCGTGGGATTCCAGTTTATGGCGCTGTTCTTGTAGGCAGCAACACTCTTTACCAAGAACCTGAAGGTTCCAGCCACTGTCGGAGTGACTCTGACTATCAAATGCTTCACTGCGCCTCCAGACCAGGCGCTCGCACCCTCTACGAGAGGATAGCTAAGGGTAACAGTCGTGTGGCCACTACCTATCCTGAACCCATAGCCAGAACTGACGGTTTCGCCCACGTTCCATACACGCGGGCTGCCGACAGTTGTTCCACCATCTATTGCAATTGCGCTGGAGGGCGGATTCGTTGGGAACGAAATCTGAACAGTCATCCAACTTGCAGGTCCCCCCGTGTTGGTTACTGGTACATCTATCGTCGCAGTCTGACCGAGACCGATCGTTTGAGGATACGTGATCGACTGTATAGCAGGCCCTGGGATCAGACTCAGACCGCTGAGGGCAGCCCAACGCCAATATCCAGACGCAAAGGTCTTGATGAGATAGTAGTTGACTCCTGAAGGAGCCCCTTGGCTGTTGTCACTGTAGGAGTTCATATAGTTTATGATGTCGATTTCAAAGTAGGGCATGCCTGTTATGCTGGAAACAGACGTGTTCACCAAGCCTTCCACGGTCGTTGCTGGAGAAAATGCGCTATACATGTAGAGAACGTTCGTGCTCGGAACCGTAGGAGTTACCGCCCAAAAGCCTTGCGTATTTTCATCCGTTAATGCAAACTCGACATGAGTGCCGTCGGTGACGAAAAGCTGGACAAGAAATGTATGTCCCACAGCGTAAGGAACTGATATCGTTTGGGGCCACGGAAAAGAAGTCGACCACTCTCTACCGTTCAGGTAGGTTCCATAGTCCATTTGTCCATTGGCATAGTTGTTCTGCTCCAGAAGGAAGTCGACGCTTCCGCCATAGTTGAACATCACTGCAAATTGAATCCATGAGTAAGTGGCTGTGCTGGGTCCGTAGGCAAGGTTTATGGGAAGCACAGCAACCCAATCGCCAGACTGAATTCCGCCAATCGTGTTCGCAACCCCATCGAATGTTGCAGTCATCGACCCCCCATAGCCTGATAGGGGGCTGTACCAGACGTTTCCTGACCAGAACGATTTCTGAGTAAGGATCACCGGATTATTGTCTCCATAATCATGACCGAGCGGACTCGGCAAAGGACTGTGCGTGCCATCTGCAGACGAAGACACCCCTGCTGAGTAGCATACGCTGTCTGACAGATCAATATCTCCTTCAGGCACACTTAGAACCTGCTGAGGCGTGCTAGTTGACAACCTCATAGAAGTCGTAGATATGGACGAGACATCGCATTGACTAACCAAGCTTGTTGAACGTGGCAAGCCCTTGTCTGCAGAATATCCTCTAATGCTGGCGAATACACAGACTGGTTGTAGAGCCAAAAACAAGATTATCAAGAATATTAGGCATCGTCTCATCTAACGATTTCTCCTTTGGCTAGATGTATCGATACTCGAATGATTGTGTATAAATGGTTTGTGGAACCCTCTTCTATGTGAACTTTACAAAAACCAATCACAACAAACGCATCAACTGCAACAGTTCTACGAAGTCAGGAACTTCTGCACACACGGCCAAGCGTCCCCAAGTACGTGCAACTGTCGCAACGACTTTTCAAATAATAGAACCAAATAGATTCATGAATCATAATCGACCGCTACATTGCACATACGCACGGGTTATGTTTTATTAGCTGCTTTGAGGTGATTTCCATTGATGGTGAGAGTCCCGTGATCGAGGCTAAGTGCGCGTCAGAAGAAGGTTACATGGTTTTTTTGATACCCCTTGTAACAGTGAATTATTACTGGATTAGCGATCGCGATCGATCACGCGCGCGCCAAAAATGAACTGGGAGCATTCGACTCTGATGGAGCTAGTAAACAGGTGTTATCGTTCCCTTCAGAGATAGGTTGTCGAGTCTGGGATGGCCTGTGATTGGGAGTATGACGTGGTTTGAGTACAGTGACACCTGCAGTGTTTGGCCGGACAGTGTTCCAGTCTTGCCGGACATGTGCCAGAGTGCAGTTTTTCCTCCATACTTGGGAGTTAGCCAGATGGACAATTCGATGTAGTGGCAGCGCCAAACCAGTTCTCCAGAGCCCCGTGAAACAGAGAAGGCTCCATAATCATTTATGCTCGCGTCTCCGCCTTTCGCGTGGAGATCTATGACCATCTTCAGTTTCCCATCAGCTGTGCCTGTCACTGACAGAACAACATTGACGTACATGTGCTTGTGCGGATCGTAAGCCGTACCGCTAGCTGTCAATGTAAAGCCGTGAGTCGACTTTGCAAGGACCGTTGTGTAGCCCATGTAAGAGGCAGCAAGAACACTTGCGATTAAAATAGGAATTACGATAGAAACCCCTACGCGGCATTTCATGTTTTGCCCTTCTCCACGCTTATATGCAGGGTTTAACTACTTAAGCGTTGCTGAATCGGCAATGTCGAGACCAATCCACCATGCTGGCCTACTGTTAAACTTCTTTCTAGCCACTCTGGCCACGACGGTTACCGTTCTGTTCGGACTCTTCAAGCTAATAAACCTCTTAGACATCAGGTTCTACCTACTCTATTCTCCTAAGACCGTTAACACCGTCATCTTCTCGCCCACAGCGGACTTGTCAATATGGGTTGTCTCACTGCTGCTGGCAGTGCTGGAAATGCTACTCATGAAAGCACTGCGCGACGTCAATTTTCCCCGCTGGACAATTCTGCCCTTCCTCCTTCTGCTCGCCTCACTTGCAGTTTTCTCAGTCAATGACAGGATAGCCTACTTCCTCGCCGTTCCCGCAGGCCTCGCTATAGCGGGTCTATCAACCTATTATGGGGACGGCTACCTTGTGGCTGGGAGGAAAGAAGCAGCTTCATTCACGTTGTCGTGCGCTACAGGCCTGTTGATACTCCTTGAACTCACCTCGGCCTCGTCGTGGATATTCAACATTTTCGATTATGAAGTCCCCTTCGGATCCAGTTCGCGCTGGATATTCCCCACAATCGACCTTCAACTGTTCAACACGCTGTACCCGTTAACGTCCTGGCTGTTCCTTCTTTTCCTGTACAGTTGGATGTGGATTCCAGCCTTGAAGCACATGCTGCCGAGAGTTACAACGTCAAAGCGCGTAAGACTGAGAATCGAGAAAATCTCGTTGTCTCGCATTCAAGACGCAGGTTCAATATTCAAGTTGAACAGCAAACACGTGACATTCGGCCTGCTTCTCTCGTTGGCAACCGCCGCTTTCATAGCGTACTACCCGTACGCTCACCTTCCAAACGCAACCTTGGTCGGATCGGACTCCGTGGAATACTACAATTGGCTGAATAGCGTAGCGCAGAAAGGGCCGCTGACCGCTTTCGACACGGACAGGCCGCTCCCTATTCTGCTGATGTACGCTGTCCAATACGCAACTGGATCGTCGCCTGAAACTGTCGTTAGGATGATGCCCACAATCCTTGCCGTATGCCTCAGTCTGGCTGTTTACTGGTTTGTTAAGGTGGGAACCAAAAATGAGCTCGCGGCCTTAGTGTCCTCGCTTTTTTCATCCTTTTCCTTTCAAGTTACGGTGGGCCTGTTTTCGTATTTCATTGCAAACTGGCTGGCCATCATCGAGTCTCTTCTCATGCTGGTTTTCTTGTTGATGAGCTTCGAAAAACAATCCTGGAAATACATAGCAGTATCAGCCCTAATAGGCATGGCTGTGCTTCTGACGCATCCATACACGTGGGACGTATTGATGGCAATTCTAGTGTTCTATTTTGGATGGGCATTCTTTGGAAAGAAGTTGAGAAGAAAAAGAGATATCATCCTCTTGACTTTGCTTTTGGCGTCCAACTTTGTCTTCTACACAGCTTATGCTCTGGCGCCTTTTGGAAAAGGCCTCAGCAGCGCGGAGGGAACGAATTTGTCTAATGTAGCGTCAGGTATCGGCGTTTCAAACCTTTTAAACCTGCAGAACAACCTTGCCTCGATGGTTCAGTCGTGGGTGGGTGGTCTGTTTGGGAACCCGCTGCTGATACTTTTGGCAGTTGCAGGGGTGTTTTCAATGTTTGACTTTGCAAAGAGATTCAATAGGATAATGCTGCTCTGGGTCATGGTTCCTTCACTCGCTCTTCTGGCTGTTACTCCCGACCCATACTACTACCGTTTCCTCTACCTCATCCCCATTCAAGTTCAAGCCGCTGCGGGGCTCCTCTGGACAATCAACAAGCTTGAAGTCTTAAGAGGCTGGTTCAAAACCGACAGAAATCTTCGCATATTCAAGATATTAATAGTCGTGCTAGCCGTTCTCTTCCTACTCAACTACGCTTTGCGGTCAGTAGATGAAGCGATAATTCACATACTCTAGCGCGCAACAAGCGACACAACGAGGTGTTCACAATATCTGACCGCACGCTAACCGTCATATCCTCCTTGCCCGGAAAAAAAGGAAAGGCAAAGAAAGCTGTATTGAAAACGTGACAAAGTTTTCCCGTGTTCTCGTTGCGGGCGGGGCGGGCTCATAGGCAGCCACACCGTGGACAAGCTCTTGAATCAAGACATAGAAGCCATCGTGCTAGACAACCTCTACACAGGGAGACTGGAAAACATTGAACAATGCAAAGGTAACAGAAAATTCCGCTTCGTCCAAGGTGACGCGCGAAGCTTAGACCTTGTCAAACGCTTGGTCAAAGAGGTCGACGCCGTGTTCAATGAAGCCGCGGTAGTGAGCGTGTCTCGTTCTCTCGAAGATCCCATCTTGGCAAACGAGGTAAACGTGGGAGGAACATTAAACCTCCTTAAAGCGTGCCTAGACTCAGAAGTGAAACGCTTCGTTCAAACTTCTTCAGCGTCAGTCTATGCGCACGCGCGAGCGCGCGAGAATGCAGATTCCTTTCATGACTCTCTATCAATGTTGTTCTGCTTGTACCATTTCAGAATTTCTTTAACGGCACTGTCCGAGTAGCCTGTCTCTCTAAGCTTTTTTTCAAGGTCGTTGAGAGTCTCAACCTTCATGCCGAGGCACCATCCAACAAAGAGCTTTACTAGACATATCCTATTTATCCTTTAATCCGGTGTCGATACATGCTTGCACTTTCGGAAGAAGCTTTGCCCAATGCTACTTCAGATAGGACTCCGGGCTTTCGAAGTCGAATTTTTTGGCGCTGAGCACTCTGGTGGCGAACCGAAGAATCTGTTTGCGCACTTTTGTTGACAGGTGTGGATACCACAGGGGTGAGGCTAGGACGAGGCTGCGCCACGCGTAGAAGGGCTGGATCACGGTTAGGATTTCTTCGTCGTCAGTCTTGTCCAGATAGTTCCGCCAGAAGAGCCGAAACAGCCTCTCGAACGGCGTTCCGATAATCTCTCCGTATGCTTGCAGGGAATAGAACAGGTAGTTTACGGTCATGGTGCTCACGTCGTCGGCGGGTTCACCCCACTCGCCTCCTTTGCGGTCCAGCACCGTGAAGTCTAAGCCCTGCCTGAACATGACGTTCCAAGGGTGAAAGTCTCCGTGCACCTGTGACAGCCTGTGAACCTTGCGTCTGAGCCGCCAGCGCCACTCCACACACGCTTTCTCGAGATTAACAAAGAATTTCTCATCAGCGTACTCTAGACCGCTTGGATAGCTGTCCGTCAACCCGAAGATTCCCTCACCGTGCCCCAGCAAATCTCGCACACGCCTAACATACAGTCCCGGCGAATCCTTCTTCTTAACCGAGTGAATCCCAACAAGATAGTCTGAGAGCGCCAAGCAACGCTCCTCATCCAAACCGCTCACGTCACAAACAACCTTAACCCTGTCCAAGTCAGAATGGTACAACACACCATCTACAAACTCGGTCAGAATGAAGAACTCGCAACAATCACCCAACGACTTAAGCGTCTCACCGTCACCCGTGAACGAACCGACGTCAACGGAACGCACGTGCCGGGGCAGCTTGCTAAACGTCGAATGCTGCAACAGCAGAACCGCCGCACGGTCAGCAAAGTGATCATGCCCGAAACCCTCATGCCGCAACGTCTCCAAAACCACATTCCGAGTCTCCCCTCCCACGCTGAACTCGATCAAGCACGGCACACCGTAACCGAAACCCTTCAACTCCTCAGCGCCCTCCGCCCCCTGTAGCGGAACGACACGAGAAACCTCCACAGGTTTCCTGTAAACCTCCGAAAGATACTGCTGCACCCGCTCAACCTTCAACTCCAACAACAAACCTCACCGGAACAACAGGTGCCAAACAACGGTTAAAAACATAACGATGCATGCAGCCAACGATCAGATAAAATCACCCTTGAACAAATATGTCGCAGCGCTCGCGAGATTGAGCCTCAAAAAATCACGGATAGAGTACTCAAACACAAGAATGCCAACTCTAACATGAGAAACTCAACATCCCGAAACTTTTGACACTCAAAAACGTCGCAGAATTGAGTAAAAAAAGCTTCAAACCAACATGCTTCAACAATGTTTTGAGGCTCAAAAAAATCACGGATTGAGTACTCAAACACAAGGAGTCCAGTCTCAACATACCCAAGCGTGCCTTCTCCTGAAGAAAACTCTGCTTAACACTCGTTAAAGCCAAAACCAGATCCAAGCAGACTGTTAGCTGGATGTCAGTTAGTTTCCAGAATAAGACATGAGCGGAAACAGCTTCCCAGAAAATAGAAGGTTAAGAAGCAGTTACTAGGTCTTCCGCTTCTTTTCGGGCTTCTTCTCTTCTCCCACCTTAGGCTGCTCAGGATGCTCCTCTTCAACGGTCGGCTTCTCTTCCATCGTCGGCTTCTCTTCCGCCACAGGCTTCTCCTCAACCGTCGTTTTCTGCTCTGTTTCCATCTCACTCGTAATCTCTTCGATGGGCTTCGGAGGCGGTGTCGTGGCCATCGTCCAACCTATCCAAGCGCCTATGGCCAATATGGCGATGAACGCTATGAACACTGGAAGCGCTACGAGCGTGAACGAGATATGCCACACGCCGGAGTCCAACCAGTACCCCCAGTAGAACAGTCCGAGACTGTAGAGCACGCCTATTACCACGCAGACCGTGCAGATTAATCCGCCAATCGCTTGATCTTTGCTAACCATTCACATATCACCACATATTAGCCCTTTTTATGGCTCTAAGACCTTTTAAAGTTTACCGTACCTCTTGATATTTGCTAAGTTGTTCCCGACTCCCACGTCGTCAGATACGTCTTCTGCTCCTCGGTCAACTCGTCTATCCTAATTTCCATCGCGTCAAGCTTCAGCCTCGCCACTTTCTCGTCAATCTCCTTGGGCACCGGGTAGACCTTCGGCTCCATCCTTTCCGCCTTGGCCAAGTGTTCCACGCAGAGGGCCTGGTTCGCGAACGACATGTCCATGACTTCCGACGGATGGCCCTCCGCCGCCGCCAAGTTGACGAGCCTGCCCTCGGCCAGAAGGTATAGTCTCCTGCCATCCTTGAGCGTGTACTCGTCCAGGTTGGGCCTTATGTTCCTCTTCGACGTTGCAAGCTCTTCAAGGTACTTCGGGTTAACCTCAACGTTGAAGTGTCCGCTGTTGGCCAACAACGCCCCGTCCTTCATCCTCAGCATGTGCTCCTTCCTGATGACGCTCGTGTCGCCCGTCGCCGTGACGAACACGTCGCCCACGACAGCGGCCTCCGCCATGGGCATCACACGCAGACCGTTCATAGCCGCTTCAAGAGCCCTCGTGGGGTTCACCTCGGTGACTATGACGTTTGCGCCCATCCCCTGCGCTCTCAGGGCTATGCCCCTTCCGCACCAGCCGTAGCCGCAGACAACGAAGTTCTTGCCCGCGAAGAGAACGTTTGTGGCCCGTAGAATGCCGTCCAGAGTGCTCTGGCCGGTTCCGTAACGGTTGTCGAACAGGTACTTCGTGTAAGCATCGTTCACGGCGATTATCGGGTACTTGAGGGCTCCGTCCTTCTCCATGGCTCTGAGCCTTAAGACGCCGGTTGTGGTTTCCTCCGTGCCGCCTTTGACGCCCTGTAGGAGTTCTGCTCGTTTGCTGTGGAGTGTGCCCACGAGGTCGGCTCCGTCGTCTAGGGTGATGGTGGGCTTGGTGTCCAGCACTTTTTCTACGCACCAGTAGTACTCGTCGGTGGTTTGGACGCGCCAGGCGTAGACTCTGGTTCCTTCTCGTGCCAGGGCGGCTGCGACGTTGTCCTGTGTTGAGAGGGGGTTCGACCCGCACAGTGCGACGTTTGCTCCGCCCGCGAGGAATGTTTCGACGAGAAATCCGGTTTCTTTGGTCACGTGCAAACAGGCGGCCAGCATCAAACCCATGAGGGGCTTCTCCTTGGCAAACCTGTTTTTGATCTGGGCGAGAACGGGCATGTGTTTCGACGCCCATTCGATTTGTAAGCGTCCTTCAGGAGCTAAACTCGCATCCTTAACCTTGAAGTCCTCCATAAACGTTTCACTCTCCCTATGTCCATTTGCCGTTTGCTATATAAAACTAAGCGTCTAAAAGACTGCAGCCTGTGATTGTCATGTTGGGTTTCGAGGCCTTGTGTTTGAGTACTCAATCCGTGATTTTTTTGAGGCTCAATTCGTCGAGCAACGGGCGCTTTGAGGGAAAAGGGGCGATTACTTTTTTTTGTCTTTAGTGTTTTTTCTGCATCTTTTTTCGTCTAAAGCGGTTCGTAGCTTGAGTGATGGATGTTATGGTGTCTGGAGGCCGCGGGGAGAAGTCTGGCTGCGCTGCATGAGTCATGGTGGACGGCGAGTTTGTTGGAGTTCATGTGGATGCTGTGACAACGCTTGATAACTCTGAAGCTTGGCATGTTAAGGCAAACTTTTATGGGTGAAACAGTCAACGGAGATCAGCTTCCAAGTTTGCAAAGAGGAGCAAGGAACCTATCAGGTTAAGATAATGGACAAACAGGCACCATAACCGTCGTTCCGGAGTTGCCATCCCTGTTAGGCCTGCTAATGTTGTTAGCATTGTTGACTGCATTAGTGGTCTATGCAAAGAGAAGATCCAGAGTGAAACAAGGATTACCCAAAGAAGGTTCTAAGACTGACGGAACCATCTTCCCATCAGCTTCTTCAGCAGACGATGCTGTTTACGTTTGAAAATTGCTTAGCGTCCGCTTGGGTATGCTTCTCCCCTAGATAGAAAAAGCGAGCGCGCGCACTTTTTGCCGACCCTACTTTGGCATGTTACTTATGTTTTTGCAGAACTTGCACGCGATCAATCACTCTTCTCTATTCTATCTGTTTTGTCCTTGATTCCACTGTAAGCTTCGTGCGCTGTGAAGAGAAGGCGGCTGATTGTTAGTCAGTGATCTGGTTGTAATCTGTTCTTTTCACATTCGAGTTGAGGTGTCTTCCGGGCAACCTTCTTTTTAGTTGCACTTGAGCGGGTTCTTTGGAGGGCTTGCTACGGTGTATCATTTTGTTGCGAATTCTTTGAGTTCTTTGAGTTTGTGTATCTCAATCAGGTTGCTTGCGTGTTTTCGAGAGGTTCTGAAGGCAGCCGTGAACAGTATCGTTTCCTCGTCGTTGATAAGGCCTGTTGATTGAAGCTTCTTTGCAACCGCCAGAATTCGGTCGTTCTCTTCGCGGTAGTCCATTTGCATTGTGGATACGCCGAAGGCCAGTTCAAGTTGCCTCTTGACTTGTGCGTCGGGGGTCACGGCGATTATCGGCTGGGTTATCTTGAATCTTGAGATCATTTTGGCTGTGTAGCCTGATCTGGTCAGGGTGACGACTTTGTTCACGGGCATTTCTTGGCATATTCTTTGAATTGCCCTGCTTATGGTGTCTGAGATGTTGATGAAACCCTCGTCTTCGACGTGGTTTGCGACTGCCTTTTCAGTTTCGACTGCAATTCTGGACATCATCGAGACGGTTTCTACTGGGTACTGTCCTACTGCTGTCTCGCCTGAGAGCATCGTTACTTCTGTTCCGTCCAGTATTGCGTTGGCTACGTCGCTGACTTCGGCTCTGGTCGGGATTGGGTTGTGCATCATTGATTCTAGCATTTCTGTTGCCGTCACAACGGTCTTTCCTCTCTGGTTGCACTGTCTGATTATTGATTTCTGGACGAGCGGAACCTTTTCAGGTTCTATTTCAACGCCCAAGTCGCCTCTTGCCACCATGATTCCGTCTGCAGTGTTCAGGATTTCGTTGAAGTTGTTGACGCCTTCATAGTTCTCTATCTTGGCGATGATTGCGCCCTTGCACCGGTGAGCCTCTTTCCTGAGGTTTTCTACGTCTCGAGCGTTTCTTGTAAAAGAGAGAGCTATGAATTCAACGTCCCTTTCCTTTGCCAAGCTCAATATCTCGCGGTCCCTGCCTGAGAGGGTTGGAACTGTAAGTCTCTTGTACGGGATGTTGACTCCCTTTCCGTCATCCATTTCTCCAGGGGTCAAAGCCAAAAGTTTCAGGGTGCTCTTCTTTTTTTCGGCGATTTTCAGTCTCAGCTTTCCGTTGTCAACCATGACATTGTCGCCGACATCCACGTCGTCGTAGAAATTCCTGCTGAAGCTTATTTTCTCGCGTTTGAAGCCAGCTTCGAAAACGTCTCCTTTGTCGATGGCCCTCTTGTTTTTTACTCTGAGCCTTATTTCAGGCCCTTTAATGTCAACAATTACCGGGATATCTGCGACTTCACGAACGGTGTCAATCATGTTCTTGTATTGGTCGAGTGTTCCATAGGCAGTGTTTATTCTGGCGCCATTCATTCCCGCACGATGCATTTTCTGAAGCGTTTCCTTAGAAAGGCTGGTCGGACCAATCGTGCAGATGATTTTGGTTTTCTTCAAAAACTCATCTCCGATACCCAGCTTCAAAGATACTGTTGATCTTTGCTTTAACGCTAGCGTTTAGTCTTCAGTGGCACGTGTTAGAAGCATTTCTTGTTCTATCGCAACTTTCCAAAAGTCATTTATAGTATAGCTGCAAGAGTGAAAAACGATCTTGGATGAAGTTCTTGATAATTGCGAAAGTGAGACAGACTCCTGTGGATGTCTGGGCTAAGCTGCTCCCAGCCCACTTTAAGTATCTTGACGAGCTGGAGAGGAAGAAGACTATCGAGGTTTCGTACCATCTGATTGGTCATCAGGGCGATGTTTTGATTGTCAATGCGAATTCAGATGAAGAGTTGGCGAGCATAATAGGTGAAGACCCATTGTTCTTCTACACCGAAAGAGAAGTCTATCCGCTTACGACGCGTGAGGTTCATAAACGAAGACTGGAACAGATCTTCGGAAAGACACGCCCGCGCTAAGACGGCTTTGAATATCATCCACACAGGACGAAGCGTGCTGTTCCACGATGGGATGTAGATTCGGAAATCATTGGATTCTAATTCGCACCTATGGTTGAGCGGGTGGTTGCGTGGTTATTCGGGTTGATCTTGAGTTGTGGGCGAGAGATGCGGGGAAAGCTGTAGGTCGAGGAGACTTGATCATTGTCATCGATGCTTTGAGGTCTGGGACGAGCGTCTTGAACGCGTTGACCAAGGGTGCAGAGGCTGTGATTCCGGTAGTAAGTCTGAAAGAGGCTTACAGGCTTCGCAGTCAACATCCAGAATATCTCCTAGCGGGTGAGAGAGGGGGACACAGGCCCGAGGGTTTTGACCTTGGAAATTCACCTTTAGAATTTACGCGTGAAAAGGTTGCTGGCAAGAGCTTGGTCATGACGACCACGAGCGGCACGGCGGCTTTGGCTAGGTCTCAGCGAGCTGAATGGGTTTTGGTTGGGGCATTCTTGAATGCTGGGGCAGTGGCGGAAAAAGCTGAGGAGATAACTGCGAAGGAAAGGGTAGGGGTGTCGTTTGTCTTAGCTGGAGAAAAAGGCGGTTTTTCTTTGGAAGACTTCCTGTGTGCAGGCGCAATCGCTGAGGGTTTTACCGCAGGGGGTGCTGGCTTTTCAGACAAGGTTCAGGCGGCGCTGTTGGCGTTCAGACAGGCAGCAAGCGATTTGACCGGAAGCGTCATGGGGGCGGAGCACGCGAAGCATTTAGTCAGACTCGGGTTCAAGGGGGACGTGGATTTTGCCTGTCAACTGAACGTGTTGCGAACAGTGCCGATATACCGCCTTGGCAGAATAACGTTGCAAAAGTAGATAATCTGCGGTGTTCATGACCTGTGTGCACAGTCTAGGTTAGAACTATCCTTTGTTTTTCATGGATGCAGTGGTGATTCTGACAGTGATTGTGGTTTTTTTGCCATTGGCAGAAGAGGGTGTGGGTAACAAAGAGTGTTGCAATATTTCTAGTCAGTGCTGGGACACTGGCGTGATTTATCTTTTGATTCTCCAGACTAGGTATACTACTGAGAAAATCAGGAACGTCGCGTCTAAAACGTTGGGGAACGATGGAAAGTAGACCCATTTGTTGAAGTACGTTGTGAATTTGAGTGCTATCCCAATCGTGCCGAAGACCATTGCCAAGAGTACGCAATCATTGAGCAGTTCTTTCCAATTTCTGTACATGGACTTCATTTTTCCACTGAGGAGCCTCTTGGTGTGCCCCGATTTTGGTTTACATACTGCGTATTTTAGGTTTTCATCAATCGCAGGTGTGGTTGCTGTTGTTAGAGTCAGCTTTTGTTAGACACTTATATAAAAAACTTTGTTGAGGTAGAGTGTTCAGGTTATCCTTGTTGCTGTTTCTATTGTGAAGCCTCTTTCTCCTATTGAGTAGGGAAGCATTCGTGTTGGAACGATGGCTCCTCTTATCTTCTTGATCATCATGTGTCTGGAGGTGGCTTCGGTTCCTTGTGTGGTCGTGAAGACTATGACGCCGTCCGCGAAATGCTGCATTGCGGTTTCAGTTTTCCGCTGCTGCATCCCCTTCGTCAGGAGGATTAGGTGCAATTCCGCGCATTCTCTGTTCTGAGTCGACATAGAGTTGAGCAGAGTGGCTACTTCTTGGGGTTTATGCGTGAGGACGAGTTCAGAGAGGCAGTCCACGACGACGCTTCTATGCTGCTCCATCTCTCTCGTGACGGCATCTGTCAACGAGGTGGCTTGGGCGAGGTTGACAAACCTCCATTTTCCCGCTTTCTCCAATGATGATGTCTGCCACCCGTAAGCGGACATGTCGTCCCTGACGGAGTCTGCAGATCTGGTCACAGTAAAGTAGGTAATCCCAACCTCCTTGGCCCTCCAGTGGGCGACCTGTCCGGCGAAGACTTCGCTCCCTGAGCCGGGTGAGCCTAGGAGCAAGAAGACTCTTGGGGGTAGGCCTCCTTGGAGGAACTCGTCGAGGCCGGCGATGCCTGTTTTCAGCAGTTTCATTCGTTGTCTTCCTTGTTGAAATTGTGACGCATTGTGTTATAATGCTTTTCTATAGGGATCTTTGCACTCGAGCGGGCTTGTTCAGAAACGCGTTGCTGTGTTACTAGAGGTTAGCTCTATAGGATTAATCCTTGGCTGTTTAAATAACTGCATGGGAAAGTTGAATATGTAAAAAAACACGAGGAGGAAAAAGATGAAAATAAAGAGTTTCAGAAGGAACAAGAAAGGAGTTTCGGACGTTATAGCAGTGCTACTGATGATAGCAATCGCCGTCGCAGCTTCGCTCATAGCCTACGCATGGGTCATGGGATACTTGGGAGGCACAACCAACAAGGTGGGCAAAGCAATACAAATACAAAGTATGTACTACAGCGGCACAACCTTATACGTCTACGTGCAGAACGTCGGAACTTCACCGGTGACGTTAAGCAGTGTTTACAGAAACGGAGTTCTTGACCCTGACGCTAATTTCACCAACAACAGTCCAACATTAGCAATAAACCAGACATCCATGGTAACCACTCTGGTTCCGGCCGGCTTCAATCCCACCAACGCAGTTGACGTCAAGGTGGTCTGCAGCGACGGGACTTTCATGGAAGCCTCGCAGACAATTCCAGGGTCTTAGCGCCAAGCAGTTGGAGTCGAAGACTGATCGGTCATGCGACCGGTCGGCTAGTTCCCCTTATTCTTTAGTCTGTACGTTAATGAACGATCGTGTGAATGGAGGGTTCATTGCCGTTGGCTCTTAAGGATACGCTGAAAAAGCTGTTCGCTCGTAAAAGACCAGTGCATATTCCTAAATGGGTATCTTCTACGCCTCAAGCATCGATTGTAGAACCTGTTTCAAGAGTTGCACGCACGCGTATTGAAGAACCTAACATAGTCGAAACGTACCCACTGAACGAGCCGTACGCCTACGCGAATATTGTGCGAAATCCGACCCGTGGGAACCTAACGTATATGGTTGACGAGCCGAAGCTCAGCCGAGACGATGTTCTTCAGCTGGAACGTTTGAAAGGCTTGTTAATGGAAGTTCTGGACGTACACATGTCGAAGTTGGAGTCAAAGGAAACGGCTAGAGAGTACCTTGGACGGAAATCCGGAGAGGTGCTGGACCACTACGACTTTAAGTTGGACAAGGCAGCCAAAGGCAGGCTTCTGTATTACATGCTCAGGGACAACCTTGGGTTCGGGAAGATAGATCCTTTGATGCACGATCCGTCAATAGAAGACATATCGTGTGACGGGACAGGAATAAGAATCTACGTGTGGCACAGGAAATACGAGTACGTGCCTACAAACGTTCGGTTCGAAACAACAGAAGAACTCAACTCCTACGCGTTGAGGCTGGCCTACTTGTGCGGGAGCCACGTCTCGATTGCGCAGCCTATGCTGGATTCTTCGTTGCCTGATGGAAGTCGTATCCATCTGACCTACGGAACGGAGATCACGAGGAGGGGGTCAACGTTTACGATTCGGAAGTTCAAGACGGACCCGCTGACCATAATCGACTTGATAGGCTTTAACACTGTCTCGGCGGAGGTGGCTGCCTATTTCTGGTATGCAGTAGAGAATCGTGTCTCAATCATGGTTTCCGGGGGAATCGCGGCGGGAAAGACAACTATGCTCAACTGTCTCAGCATGTTCATCAAACCAGACTTGAAGATAGTTTCAATAGAGGATACCCCGGAACTGAATCTTCCTCATGAAAACTGGATACCCGCAACCACGAGGGCGCACATCGGCCTCGGTACCGAGGCGACTGATATAGGCCTGTTCGAGCTGCTTAAGGCCTCGCTCAGGCAGAGACCGGACTACATAATCGTTGGCGAAGTTAGGGGTGCTGAAGCTTACACGCTTTTCCAAGCGATGAGTACTGGACACCTTGGCATGTCAACTCTTCACGCCGAGTCCGTGGAATCCGCAGTTTACAGGCTTGAATCAGAGCCGATGAACGTTCCGAGAACTCTGATTTCAGGGATAGACGTAATCACTATTCAGAAACGGGTTGAACACGTTGACAAACCGACTAGAAGGACTGTGACGACATCTGAGATAGTCGGTCTGGACCCAAGGTCGAGGGAGATTTTGACGAATGAAGTCTATAAGTGGAACCCAGCGAAGGATGCCTTCGAATACACTGGAAGAAGCTACCTTGTGGAGAGGATAGCAGAGAAAAAGGGCATCACTACGGATGAGGCAAACGATGAGATCCAGCGCAGATCTCGCGTGCTTGAATGGATGCGTGAAAGGAACGTGAGAAAATACATGGATGTCTCGGATGTCATAAGGCGATACTATGAGGACTCAGAACGCGTCTACAAGGAGGCGACGAATAGTGGATAACAGGCTGGTCACTTTCCTCTGGAAGTTCTCAAAGATAATCCATCCAAGCATCGTCTCAAAATTCGGGGGGCTGGAGAAGAGTTTGGGCAAAGCCAGCGTGAGGACAGCTTTCAGGGTGTATGTCGGGTTGATGATGTTTACCTCCTTGGTCGCTGGCGTAGGTGTCTTTGCGGTGTCCTATTCTTTGCTCTTGTACGCTAATTTTCAGATTTTGCATCCTCTTGTCGTGCCAGCTCTCGTCGGCGTCCTGGTAGGAGTTTTGTCGATGGGTATTTACTGCATCTACCCCGGTTTTGTGGCCCGTTCGAGAGCGAGCAAGATCAACGCGAACTTATCTACGATAGCAAACTTCATGTCTGTTCTGGCGAGTTCTGGAATGCCCGCTGAGAGCGTGTTTCGGTCCTTGGGCAGGGTGGGAGAAGAGTTTGGCGTCAGCAAAGAGGTCGGGGCGATCATGAGGGACATCCAGCTTATGGGCATGGACCTTCACACCGCTGTTAAAAGAGGCGCTGAGAAGTCACCTTCAAGAGGGTTTGCAGCGCTGCTGGACGGGATAGTCACGACTTCTCACATGGGAGGCGACTTGGCTCTCTATCTACGGGAAGAATCCGACAAATATAAACGCGAAAGAATGCTCAACGTGAAGCATTTTATTGACAACCTTGGTATAATCGCCGAGACCTACATCACCTTCATGGTGGCTGGTCCGCTCATGCTCATAATAATGCTCTCGGTAATGTCCTTCATAGGCGGCGGGATCACCATCGCGGACGTGGATCCAACGATCCTTCTGAACCTTCTGACGTTTGTTTTTCTACCGGCTGGAGTCGGCATGATGATCCTGGTAGTCGACGGCATGAATCCACAGAGGTGAACGAACGGTGAAAATCTCCAAAAAAACAAGACAAATTGCAGCCGCAATTTCCGTGGTCGTTGCCATGGGCTTCTGCGTCGGGCTTTTCATCTTTCAGCCTGACACGGTCGCCGTTTTCTTCAGCGAGATATTACTTGTTGCGATTCTCATCGTGTTGGCTCCGTCGGCGATCCTCGAACACGTGAATCAGAAATGGATGAACGGCATAGAAGATCAGATGCCCGTTCTGGTGAGAGGCATCAGCGAAAGCCAAGAGACGGGTATTACCTTCATAAAGGCCATCGAGAAGGTCGTGGAGGATAAGATGATTCGTCCACCGCTTTCCGACGAAGTGAAGAAGCTCACGGTTCAGATGTCTTGGGGTCTGTCTTTTGAGGATGCTCTCAAAGGGTTCAGGAACAGGATCAATTCGTCCATTGTGAACCGATTCTGCACCCTTGTTTTGGAGGCCAGCCGTTCGGGCGGTCAGATAAGGAAGGTTTTCACGGCGACATCCGGGTTCATGGAGGATATGAGGCAGATGGATAGAGAGACGACCTCTCAGATGAAACCCTATACCATAGTGGTCTATGCGGCATTCTTTGTTTTCGCGTTCACGTCCGTCGTCCTTGTAAGGTCTTTCTTCGCTCCGCTTGAAGGTCTTCCCCAGATACTCAGTCCTCTCAGCGTGGGAGGCGTCAGCGATTTGAAAGACTTCTTTTACAGGACCATGTTGATGTCCGCCTTGGTAGGCGGTCTGATGGCGGGGAAGATAGGTGAGCGTCGCGTTGCAGGAGGCCTGAAGCACTCCATCGTGTTGATGGTCGTGGGATACTTCATATTCTATTTCCTGATTCCACCAAACTGGGCGGGGAAGTGAATGAGAAGGCTGTCGAGAAACAGGAAGGCAGTTTCATCCGTCATCGGTACAATCTTGATGATTCTTGTCGTAGTCGTGGGCATGAGTTTGGCTTTCGGCTATTTCGTCAACTTTGTAAAGGATTACCAAGCAGGCAGAGGCGCATCGGTGATGGAGTTGATAAGCGTCGAGGATGTCTGGTTCAAGGTCGGTGGGAACAGTGTCGAGATGTGGCTCTTCAACTATGGAAAGGTGGGTGTCAAGATGAGCACTTTCTACGTCGACGGTAGACAGGTCAGCCTAAACAGCGTCGACGTTCCCGTCGGCGGACATGTGCCTGTGGCTGTGCAAACGCAATGGCTCCCGGGTGTGACATACCACTTCAAACTGGTGACAGATAGGGGCTCGGTTTTCGAGGGTGATTACGCATCTCCCAACATGTGAAAACGAGGATGAGGAAGAATGAAGAGACTGTTGAAGAACCGCTCTGGCACCGCTGAGATAGTGGGAACGGTGCTGTTTCTCGTTATACTGTTCTTCTTTTTCTCTAATGTATTCCTTTGGCACAATCAGGTGACCCGAGAAATGGACCAAGTGGTCGCTGACAAGACAAACTCAGCCGTCAGAATAGAAACAACAGTCCTTGCTGGCGACCCTGTGCATAGCAGCCAAGAGGACATAGCGAAAAGTGCACCCGTAGCTGTGTATGACCCGGTCTCTACTGAGAATCGCGATGGCTATAGTCGAACTATTCAAGAAAGTACGTACCGTGCATACCCGTATAGAAGCTGTTCGTTGGACGTGAATTACACATTTGACTCAAAAGCAAATACACCTGAAAAAATGAGGTTGATTGCGGATATTCGTTTAAGCGTGTATGCAAGCTACGTCGACCCTAACGAACCATGTTTCTTATACATCTTGAACCCTTTTGACGATGCGTGGATGGACACGGGACTGAGGGTGATGAACGGGTACAGGTGGTCTAACATAACCCTATCGTTCCCGGACAGCTACATAGACATGGTAGGAACAATCAGGATCAGGTTTGCAGATGCTAGTTCGCAGTTTGGCCTCAATGACACTGTTCAAGGGACACTGAATATAGACTGCATGGAAGTCGTTGCAGATCAAATCGCACTGGAAGTGACTAACCTGGGAGGGTCAGACGCGACTTTGTCTCGGCTATGGATAGTCAACACCACTCAAACCGGGGACACACAAACTGACCATGTCTACGCTGATTTCAAGACAACGCCTGACGATACACTGGTCGCTGGTGGATCGACGCGAACGATTGTGCTTAGCACCGAAACCACATTTACGGGAGAAGGCTCAATTCAGGTGAACGAAAATGGTGACAACTTGATTGTCAGCTACGCTCCAGCGGCCGGACAGACACTGATATTCAGGGTTCTGACGACGTTGGGAAACACAGCGGCTTGCAGCATCGCCTTTCCTGATTGAACAACGTTCTTCAGACTCGTGCAACTAGAGCTTTGCTCTATAGGTATATTCCACGGCTGTTTAAATATCGCCCAGACGAAGCTGAATAATGAAGGAAGGGCAGATTTCAAAATGAAAGGCTTTGTTAAGCGCAAGAGAATCGCGCATGTTGTGAAATTTGTAAAGGGTGTTTCAACCGTTATTGCAGTTTTGTTGATGATAGCTATCGCCGTGATTGCCTCGCTCGTGGCCTACTTCTGGGTGACGGGATACTTTAAAACAACTAGCACAAAAATCAGCAAAGCCATACAGATACAGAATGCATACTACACTGGCCAATACCTTGGCGTCTACGTGCAGAACATCGGTCAAGGCAAAGCCACGTTAATCGCGAATCAATGCCTCTACGTTGACGGAGCACTACGAACGTCAGCAAACGTAAACCCAGACAAACTGCAGCAGATTTCATATATGTTGCAGGAAAGCGACATCGCATTGGTGGTTGACGCTATTTCCCTGAACTTGGGTCAGACTATCAAGATTAAAATCGTCACATCTGAAGGAACTTTTGTTGAATATTCATTCACGGTTAACACGTTCCAGGGACAGAATCCGTATTCGCTTGCCCTGATTGCTAACCCACCTGTTGGAGGCTCTGTGGCGGCGAACAACAATGGACCCTACCACTACGGCGACGTGGTCCAGTTAACCGCTACAGCCAATTCTGGCTGGAGCTTCTCAGGTTGGAGCGGAGACGCGTCCGGGTCTACAAGCCCCACGAGCATCTCGATCAACGGCACCAACACGGTGACTGCAACTTTCACTCAGAACGAATATGCGTTAACGCTGAACATAGTGGGCGGCGGTTCAGTATCCAAGCTGCCTGACCAAGCAACTTACCATTATGGTGATCATGTTCAACTACTGGCGGCCGATGCCTCTGGTTGGACTTTCTCCGAATGGAGCGGAGACTTAACCGGCACAACCAACCCAAGCTCGGTTGTCATAGATGAGACTCCAGAAGTGACTGCAGCCTTCACTCAGAACACGTACACGTTGACTATCGGTACTGTGGGTCAAGGGTCTGTTCCGTTGAACAACACTGGACCCTACTATTACGGCGATGTGGTCGAATTGACGGCTAACCCCACTGTGGGTTGGAGCTTCTCAGACTGGAGTCAAGATCTGACTGGATCCGTGAACCCCGAGACCATTCTGATCGACGGTGACAAGGCTGTTACCGCTACTTTCACTCAGAACACGTACACGTTGACGGTTAATGTGGATCCATCAGGAAGTGGCGCTGTTTCATTGAACAACACTGGACCCTACCACTACGGCGACGTGGTACAGCTGACTGCTGTTCCTGTCAACTCTAGCTGGAGCTTTTCTGGATGGAGTGGAGACCTGGGTGGTAGCAGCAATCCCGAAAACATATTGATCGATGGCAACAAGAATGTCAACGCAGCATTCAGTCAGCTGACCTATTTAATCCATGCTTCTGCTGGCCCTGGAGGGTCCATCTTGCCTTCTGGGGACGTAACAGTCACCTACGGGGGCGACCAAGATTTCACGTTCACGCCAGAAGCGGGATACAACATCGAAGATGTCATGGTTGACTCCGTGTCACAGGGTCCGTTGAACTATTACAACTTTACTAATGTCGTTGCAGAACACTGGATATCAGTCTCATTTGTGCCGAACGCGTACACCATTACTGCTTCTTATGGACCTGGCGGCATAATTGATCCATCTGGGCCGGTGTCAGTCTTCTACGGCAATGACCAGGCCTTCGTCATCACGCCCTACGTGGGCTTCCACATTGGAGATGTCCTGGTTGACGGTGGCTCGATAGGTGTCCCAAGCGGATACACATTCTACTCTGTCACAGCAGATCACACGATAACAGTACTCTTTTCGCTAGACGTGTACACGTTGACGGTCAATGTGAATCCACTAGGAGCTGGCAATGTTTCTATGAACAACACTGGACCCTACCACTACGGCGACGTGGTTCAGTTGACTGCTAATGGCAACCCTGGCTGGAGCTTTTCCGCATGGAACGGAGACTTGGGTGGTAGCAACAATCCCGAAAGCATATTCCTCGATGGCAACAAGGCAGTGACTGCTACCTTTACTCAGAACCAGTACACTTTAACAATGTACACTGTTGGTCAGGGCAGTGTGACTCCTGGTAACGGTACTGGGTATCATTATGGTGATGTGGTTCAGTTGACGGCTACACCGGTTGCGGGTTGGAGCTTCCAAGGTTGGAGTTCGCCTCCGGGTGGTTCAGCCAGTCCTGCTTCGATCACTATCAGCGGTAATACTGTTGTCACTGCTACTTTCACTGCTGCGATTCTTGACCACTTTACCATAACTGGCTACCCATCTTCTGTGACGGCTGGCCAGAGTTTTGGCGGCGTCACAGTGACAGCATACGATGCTAGCAACAACGTCATGACGGGTTACACAGGCTCGGTCTACTTCACTTCTACGGATGGTTCAGCCGAACTGCCCTACACGTCTGGCAGTAGGTACACGTTCACGTCGGGAACTGGTATGGACAATGGGGTTCACACGTTTCTTGGCTTCACACTGAATACGGCTGGATCCAGGACGATAACGGTGACGGATGGAACAAAGCCTGCTACCACTACTGCGATAACCGTGACTAATCCAAGCTCTCGCATCAATTATAATACTGTAATCTCGCCAACCTCTGCTACAACAGGTTCCAGTGTCAGCTTCACATACACTATCACAAGAGAATCTAGCTACGGCAATTTAGGCTGGGCGTCAATTCAAGTACCCGCAGGTTTCACAATAACTGGGACACCGACAGTGACTGATTCTAACCCGCCGGGTGGAACATGGGTTGCCACCGTAGCTGGTAACACTATAACGGTTCATGCGTCAGGCACTTCGAGCGAACTTACCAGCAACGGACAGTATGTCAGAGTTACGTTCACTGCGACTGTGCCTGTCACAGTAGGAATCTATGGTCCATTCACTTCGACAGTCTACGAACACTACAACAAGTCTGGTTCCGGTCCGGGCACGCTTGACGGAGACGATCCAACCGTCAACGTCTACAAAGCTGGAGTTCTAGACCACTTTGCCATAACGGGTTATCCCTCCTCCAGGACAGCTGGGCAGAACTTCGGCAGCAACAACGTCGTGATCACCGCCTACGACGGCGGCAACAACATTTTAACGGGCTACACAGGCCAGGTCTATTTCACATCCACCGACAGTCAAGCAGTTCTGCCATACACGTCTGGAAGCAAATACACATTCGTCAGCGGAGACAACGGCGTTCACACGTTCCCTGGAACCGGCTTCACGCTGAAGACGGCTGGGTCCCAGACGATCACTGTGACTGATGGATCAGTATCTGCGAAAAGCAACTCGATCACCGTGAATCCGACTTCTGCCTCTAAGCTGGTCTACGTGGTGGGCGCAGGGCAGACGCTGGCGACGAATCAGGTCTCGACCGTAATCTGGGTTCAGAGGCAGGACCAGTACGGTAATCCAGTCACTTCAGGGAGCATCACAGTTTACTTAGGCTCAAGCTCTGGCACTGGGACGTTCTACCGCTACTCAGATGGTACGGGTCAAGTCACCAGTCGCTATATCGGCGACGGCTCCAACTCCGCAAACTTCTACTACAGGGACACGTCCGTCGGGACGCCGACCCTCACAGCCTCCTCAGGGAGCTTGACGCCGGCGACCACACAGTTCACCATTGAGCTACCTAAGGCTAACCCGGACATAGCATCATCGTTCACCCCTCATAGTGGCATACAGCCAGGCAACCAAGTGACCGATACTGCGAAGTTGGTTAATGCCACGGCTGATGCGGGTGGGTCGTTCACCTATAGAATGTACAGTGGCATTTATCCATCCGGAACTCAGATCGATAGCGACACGAAGACTGTTGTCAACGGAGTAGTTCCCGACTCGAAAGCATTCACAGTTCCGACACAGGGGCCGTACTACTTCATCAATGAATACAGTGGCGACATCAACAACAAAGGCATAACAAGCTACAGTCCAGAGTCGTTTATAGCTTGGCCTTCAGCCCAAACGGTTTTACTTCGCCCAAGTGGAGACACCGCCGATAACCATTTGGGAACATACCCGTCGAGCATGCCCCACTACCAATGCGTCAACCAAGTTTCCCCAGACGGCGATGCCACATACGTCTATGCTATCACATCGAATTACTGGACCGATGATACCTACCAGCTTCCGAACTTAGCCTTCACCAGTGGTACAATCAACTACGTCACGATACACGCTGTAGCCAGAACAACTGGGTATGGATCAACTCAACTAAGCCTGACAACGCATGGTAATGAGTACGACGGCACCGATAACTCGGGATACCCGTTCCCACTGACATCTAGTTGGGTAGAATACACGGCGGTGTGGTCAACAAACCCCTATACCCATACCGCATGGACAATACAAGAGATTAACGATCTACTTGTTGGATGCTCTCTATACAAGACAACTGGAGACGCCCAATGCACCCAAGTATACGTCGAAATCTACTACACTCCCTAATGTCCTCTTGACCACTTTGCCATAACGGGTTATCCGTCTTCTCAGACTGCTGGCAGCAGCTTTGGACAGTAACAATGCTGTGGTGACGGCTCATGATGTCTATGATAATGTGAAGACGGCCTATATAGGTCAGTCTTCTTTACTTCATCGGTGGCACAAGCGCGCGCTAAACTATGTCACCATCAGCAGCCCATCCAGCTCCGCCAGCTTCTACTACAGGGACACGTCCGCCGGGAAGCCGACCACCACAGCCTCCTCCACTGATTATATGCCTGCGCAGACTACATTCACTATTGCCGGTGTGATTATAAGCCCTGGCTTCGAATCTGGCACCAACAATCCATGGACAGGAAATCTTCTGAGATGACCTAGTGCTCCAGACCACATAACTAACCTTTTTAGTTTACATTTCCCTATTTCTTTTCTTGCACTGCGATTCAAATATCGAATTGTAACGCTTTGACTGGAGCGTCTGTGTGGAATTTCATAACGGGCGGTCCGATCTTTTCTTCACCCGCCGTTGCAAACGGTAAGCTCTTCATAGGATCCGAAGACCACATGCTCTACTGTCTGAACGCTTCCATCGGCACATCAGTATGGAACTACACGACAAGCGGCTTGATTGACAGCTCCCCCTCCGTGGCCTACGGTAACATCTACATAGGCTCCGCTGACGAGAAGGTCTACTGTGTCGGTTTGGCCGGTTTGGTCGACACGACTCCGCCAGACATTACGAACGTGTCTCAAACTCCAGGCCAGAGCAACGTTTCACCGGAAGACATCGTCAATGTCAACGTCACCGTCACCGACGACACGAGCGGAGTGAAAGAAGTGACCCTGAACTACACGAGCAACGACAAAACATGGACAAACGTTGCAATGTCAAACCTCAGAGAAGACACTTGGAGCGCCAGCCTACCAGCTTTTCCATACGGCACAAACGTTACATACATAATCACGGCGCAAGACAACGCAGGCAACACAATAACAACTCAGACAACGGGAATCCAATACCAGGTTATCCCAGAGTTCCAAACTCTACTAATCGCTTTGTCACTATTCATGATATCCGTACTATTAACAGTTGCATTCCGCCGAAGAAAACAAACTAGGAGCGTCTCGTCAGGACAGGAGCAGGCCGCTGAACCGAGAAGATAACCGCTCTCCTTGTGCTACGCGTGCTTCATGCAGAAGGGAATAGCGGTTCCTCAAGAACACTCAGGTCGGCCTTAACGCGCGCCAGCACGACATAAATCTTAAATCATTGTTAAACGTACGGTTCATTGGAACCATACATGTCAGATGAAGATCTAGTTATGAAAATCGATAAACCTCACTTCACAGTAAAGCTTCACACGGATTTACTGGAAGTAGATTTGAAAGAGGGCCTGAAAAAGGAACTGGAGTCTTTTGTAGAAGCCAATTCAACATTGCGTGAGAGCCTAGGCTTGCTTTTCCAGACGATTATCCCTGTTGATGTCCGCTTGAGAGACATATCTTCTGTCGGTTTGGACAAGAAAGGAAGGGTGAAAGTGGCAATTCCCTCAAGAAAAGACCTCATTATCCCTCTAGACGCTGATGAGGCTCAGCGCCTCATTGCAAAGCTGAATGAACATATCGCGCTGGAAAAGGAAAGAGCGTTAAGGAATATGGCAGCAGCGGAGAAGGCTGGCATAGAAGAAGGAATCAGAAGAGCGGAAGGGGAAAAGGGCCTGGATAGAGGCCCCTTCATCCAGAAATAGGTCTCCCGTCCCTTTTGCTTGCGCATGCCCAAGCAACACACTCTGCAACGATTTGCGGGCCGGGCGAACTCAAATATCCTCATCAGCAGTGAGAGCTTCAAGAATGGACAGAGTTGTGTCTTTCTCAGCTTTTTTCTCTATCGCTTCAACATCCACCGTCGAGAACTTCAGAATCGCTCTCACGTCCTCTTTATCCTTTAAAGCCCTTTCCTCGGACACGGTTGCCTTAATCATCCGCAACTTTGCTGAAATCAAGTCCTCAGGCGTCTGGAAAAAGGTTTGAACGCCAGCAACGGTTCCAATTCTCTTTTGGAATTTCTTGTTCGAGAGTATGACATCAACAGTGTACGCGGTCTTTTTGTCAGCAAACGTTGCAATCCTGTATCCTGATGTGAGTGCCTTGTCGACTTCTTTCTCATCAACCCTCATTCCGGCGCGCGCCAGAGCACAGACAAGCTTGCTTTTCGCAACCTTGTCGGAGACTCGTACTACCAAATCGACGTCCGTTGTCGTTCTCGGCAAACCATAAAAACTTGCTGCCAACGCTCCAGTGAACACGTAATCAAGTCCAACAGTCCCCAAAGCCTTGACCAGTCGCCTTATCAGACCATGATAGGCTTCCATCTATCTCACGCGTCCATCTTCCGTGTGCGACCGTTTCGCCCATCCAAGCCTCTCACGCAGCCTCTCCATTAACCCCTCTTCCGTCATGTTCGGATTCTGCGCTCTCATCCCCTCCATACACACGCTGACCATAGCCTCAGTCATCTCAACCGACATGCTAACCTTCACCCCGGGTTCCAGTCGCCCCAGCCGCTCCATATTCACCCTCCGCACAGGTCCACCTCTCTCCCATACATCCCGACTGCGAGATCTGTGCAACACGTTCACCCCACAAAGCTAAACTATGACACATTCCCTTAAGAAACATTCCCTGAAATGTCCAGTCTCAAACAAACACCTAAACCATTGAAAACCATGAAATCGTGGCCAACGTCAAACTTGCTTAGATTCAGAAAACACAAACAACTATCACAGGAACCATCATACTACCTTCCTGAGTCTTCTTTGTAGCGGGCAGAGTGGGATTTGCACCTCATCCTCACCGGAGATACAGCGTGCTAGAAGAAAACGTTCACTATGCCGGGCGCTCCGTTTAACCATCCGCTCCTGTAGGCGTCGAAACCGAAGCTCGCGCACAGCGCATTCCCAAGTCACCATGTAGCTGGAGTGCAAAATTCCCTGTGTCCGCTGCTGCAACGCCGCCTCAAACACTGGGAGAGTAGCGAGCTCTTACGAGCACCTTGGTCGGCCTTGGTAAAGCGATCCCGTTAGCTATCCACTCGCCCGTCGTCAACTGAGGCAGCAGAGCACACTTCTCGCCAACCGTGTTCTTGAGGTGCTCCAGGTCTTCAGTACCCGTCGTCCTTCCCATCAACTGGGTGCTCATCTGAGACAAAATCGTATCGCTGATCTCAGCCGGGTGCTGCGAGAGCAGCAGCAGCGAGACCCCTGCCTTTCTTCCTTCGGAGGCAACCTTTCTAAGCATCTTCGCCTCAACCATCTCAGCGTCTTCAACCACCAACACAAAAGGTTCCACGCTCCTGTCAACCCTGGCTCTCCAAAGAGTCCTGATTAGACACGTGAAAAGGCTGCCCCGCTCTTCAGCAGCCAAGCCTTTAGCATCAACAACCGTCACCTGTTCAGGCTTGACTTCCTCCATCAACGCGTCCTTGATCTCGACCTCAGTCTTCTCGTCGCACACCTTCGCCCACCGACTGGAAATTCCTCTGACAGAATACCTGTCCTCTCTCGCGAGCTCAACCCCGCATTTCTTCAGAGTCTTCGTCGTCCCTTCAACATCGCTGGCGTACACTGAAACCTTGAAGTCAAAGGGATAATCCTTAGCCGATGCAAAACCTTCCGCATCCAGCTCTTTAAGGCGCTTTCCAGCCACACCAACAGTCACGTACTCGCCGTAGGCGTCCAACACGACCACGGGGCATCGACATTTGTTCGCCAACTCCTCAACGATGACAGCCGCCGCGTGAGTCTTCCCCGCTCCGGACATCCCGGTGATAAGAAAATGCTGCTTCACAAAGTCCTCATCGTTAAGGTAGAAATTCAGCGGTCTAGAATCCCCGTTTCCATAAGCCGCACGCGATTCCAACGTTCCCACGTGAAGAGGGTGCCCAAACCGTTTCCCATCGTGGTTCCTCAGGAGCACATCCTCCAGAAACTCGTAAAACGGCAAGTAGACCTTGCTGCCCGGAGATGGCGGCAGCGACAACCTGCGCAACGGCCGCACGTCAGCATCCCTGAGGTCCACGAACCCCAGTATCTCACCCGTAGCCAAGGTCTCAACACTCTTCTCGTTAACCGTCGTCCCGACAACCTGCTCGTAATTCCTGATTTCCTTCACCACAGCCAGCAACGGGCACAACTCGCCGTAAACGGGGTGATCCACCATGACGTAGTCTTCCGTCCCAATCCACATCTTATTCCTCAGGGGTGTCACGAAAAAACCGAACTGACGCGTACTCGTATCGCTCGTTACAATCCCCACGTGCTCCCTCAGCCGGATCTCGTTCTGATTCATCAAGACCACCTGCAACGATTTCCACTTATCGGCCCCAACATTTTAACTTATTGCACACGAGTTTTGCTAACTCTTTGGGGCTTGAGCGCATTTTGGAGAGGTCTGTCAACCGGAGGGTCTTAATCAAGAATCCACATGCACAGCTGACAAAAAAGGGAGACAGACTCTAGTACCAGTATGTTATCGTCACTGTCTCCGAGGCACCGTTCGATAAGTTCTTGTTAATCACCCGGATACCTATGTTGTTTGCGGGAAGAACAGGGAACTATGCTGAACCGCCTGAACCAACGTTTACTGTATTGTCATAGTTAACTCCATTCCACGAATACAACAATTCAACATACGTGTTGGAAATCGAAGAAGACAGAACATCCACAACGACATAACCCGCATAGCTTACAGAGTAAGACCAAGAAGTGAAGTTTCCTGCTGGTTGATTTATCGATTCATCATTCACCCAAATCGTTGAATTAGACAGATTAACTATGGCAGTAAGCCTGTCAATCGTGGTATTAGCAAACGTAATCTGGTTTCTAAGGTCGGCCATTTGAGAATCCTTATCGTTTAGCACTGACGTGTAATCAACCACCACTCCAACCACAGCAACCAACAGAACAATGCACAACCCTCCGATTCCTATTGCAATGTTTCTGTTTACAACTTTCTTTACACTCATTTTTGAACCACCGGCTTCTCTTTTTTGCCCTTGCAAATATAAGATTTTTTATTTATGCCATACAGTTAACTGAGTGGGTGGCCCGCATGAAAGATGAGCCGCTCACAATTCGCTCGCAGAAATCAGTGATTAGGGCGCACGCGAAAATCATAAGAGTCTAAAGAGGAATATAGTATTTGGAATGAGGATGAGCGGAAAGGCTTTTTTATTCATTCTCTTACTGGTGGGTATAATTATTCTGAACAGTAGAGTTGCCGTTGTCAATTCAACTGGAGTAGTCCCTACGATCTACATTCTTGCTGATGGGACCGTGGATCCTTATGATGCGCCGATCTGGCGCAACGGTGCCCAATACTTGATAGTCAGTGACATGGCAATCGATGGTGATGGAATTGTGGTTCAAAAAAGTAACATCGATATTGATGGAGCTCAGCATGAGCTTCTTGGAAAAGGAGTTGGAACGGGAATTACGCTGGACAATGTAGACAATGTGGTGGTAAACGATTTTCGAATTCGAAACTTCTTCTCAGGATTCCTTCTCAACTCTTCATCGTTCAACACAATTTCTCGCATCATTATAGCAAGCGATAACGGAACCAGCGGCGAGGGCTTCAAGATCGATTCGTACTCCAACAACAACACGGTAAGTGGGAGCAGCATAGCAAGCAGCGGCAATGGCATTGCGATCGTATTAAATTCCGATGGCAACGTGATCGCTGATAACGAAGTTATCAACAACTCTGCCACTGGCATCTTTCTAGATTACGCTTCGAACAATAGAATAGAGAGAAACAGAATCGAAAACAATGGCAACGGTGTTAGCCTAGATGAGTACTGCAATGGCGTAAGCATTTCTGAGAATAGCATCATAAACAACAATCACGGCATCGGCCTAAATCAATCCTGCAATGACTGTAGAATATCTTGGAATAGTGTCATGAACAACAGCCATGGGGTTAGCATTTTCAGCTCCTGTAATGGGACATACATATCTGAAAACGAGGTCGCAAACAGCAAAGTGTATGGAATCAATGTGGAGAGCGGTACACAAACAGTTTATCATAACAACTTTCTGGAGAACGCCCAAAACGCAAGAACGAGTTCTACAACGAGCCTTTGGGATGACGGACCAGAGGGGAACTACTGGAGCGACTATGCAGGTCATGATTTCAATCTAGATGGAATAGGCGACGCTCCTTACTTTATGGACGAAAACAACCAAGACAACTTTCCACTTTTGGGTGCACTCAATCACGAAAGCGACATTTGGGGTCTTGGGGACTTCTACTTTATTACCAACTCAACCCTAGACAATTTTGACGAAGGCTGGGTTGAGGGGCATCAATCAATCATTCTAACTGTATCAAACAAGACAGCAGATCAAACATTCGGTTTTATCAGAATGTGCCATTCTAACTCGATGCAGATCACTTTCGCGCTCATAGACGGGAAGGAACCCTATTACGCAAATTACTCGCTGTATGGCAACGGAACTCACACGTGGATGTACCTAGCTTATCAATGTCCAGCTGAAAACATAGATATAGTGATACCAGAGTTTCAATCCACCACAGCCATTTCATTATTCATGATCGCAGCACTAACGTTAGTCATAGCGGGTAGAAAGAAACGATTCATCTAGCCAAATCAAGTCCTTGGCGCGTGTGCGCGCGCTGTTTTGGGAAGTCCTGAGTTCTTCATTTGTAGGAGAGTATTTATTATTCGGTCTTCGTGCAGTATTCCCTGTGTCTGGGCCCGTAGTCTAGTCAGGCTGTCTGGTTCTGCCTGTATCTTGGGCAAATTACCTTGTGTCCTAGTTCCAGAAGCCCTAGATTGGATTAGGACGCTGGCCTTAGGGCTTAGTAATTTATTATCATTGTTTTGTTGTTGTGTTTCTTGTTGTTGTGTCACTTCTTGACTAACTGTTTCTTTTGGGTTTTGCATTTTTTCGTCTCCTATATCACATGAGCAACTTCCTTATTTAGTCATTTTGTGGACGAGGAGACAATATGCCTTTTCGCGTTTCCTGAGGGAAGGCTCCGAAGGAGAAAGGCTTATGTCTCCGAGGATTTTCTGCTGAGTGTTGAGCTTATTGGTTGGATACATCGTGCTTGACCAAGGATGCCATAGCGGGTTCATCCGTTTTGTTTATTGTTATTAGGAGTCCATTTATAGCGCGCGCTTGCTCGTTCATAGCTCGCGCGATAGAGGCTAGAATCTATAGTCTATCTATGTAAGAATTCGTTGTCTTGGACTATGCATTTTGGGCTTTCTTATGATTTCGACAAATCTCTTAAGAAGTGTCTGATCTCTCTGTATTTTGTCGAGATAATTCCATACTACCAAAACTATCCTGTCTAATCTGTCGCCCCTTTTTTCAAAGCTTGGCACGAATCTATTTTCATCGAATTTGTCAACATCACAAACGAAAACTGAAGAGTTGGCGTTGATTTGCTCTGCATAGTCTTGGTACATGTGGAGTTCTCCTCCCACGTCCTTGTTCAGTACGACTACTTTGCCCCATTCTTTAGCACTCTTACATTCTACCAGAACCTTGAGGTTGTTTCTTATAACAACGTCAGGGTTACTTGTTGCCATCGGATCATCGGTATCACCTTCAAATTCGCCCTGATAGGGATTTGCTGGCAGTTGGAGAAGACGCAACTTAATGCACGTATCCCATTCTAGGTCTGTTTGGAAACATTCTCTTCGAGGGATACTAATGCCTAGGGCTTTGCTTAGCTCTCCTTGAGTCTTCTCTATTCCTGTTGTAGAAAGCTTGTTTTCAATTTGGGCAATGCTCCAAATGGAGATTTCGTTGGTGTCTATGGCGTCCGATTTCAATCTGCTTATGTAACCCAGAACCGTTTTCCGCCAATCAAAAGGAACGTCATAGTTTAGATCGAAATCAATGGGTTCTCTCAGCTTGCTAAGAGATTGATTCCACAGGTTAAATTTTGAATTCATTTCGTTAAGACATTCTCTGGCTCCCGTGGAAAGCTTCTGTGGACTCAGTTCACGATCCTTAATATATGCCCACATATAAACCAAGAGCAGAGACGAAGGCAGAGGAGCGTCGAAGCCTAGCTCATCAAACCAGATGGGTCTCAGCGTAGAGTAGAACTTCTGAACTTCCAATCCTTTCTCAGTAATAAAGCACCATTTGTTTTCTTCCTGACCCAAGAGCCCAACTTGTTGAGCCCAGTCTAGTAGAGGCTTCGTAGATCTTCCGATCTCTCTCATTTTGTATTTTGAGGTTAGTTTAAAGTCCCTCAAAAAATCGGCGATTGTACTTTCTTCATACATTGGGTATTTTGAAAATGTCGTTATTATTTTCTTTATTAGATCAGGATTGCTGGCAATATCTTTTGTGATACTCAGAAGATAGTGAATCTGGCTTATGTGAAGGCGTTGATGCCTCAGGATTGTTAAGATGTTTAGAAAAGGACGACAGTGAAACTTTGAATATGTATTTCGCGAATCATAAGCATTCGTGAGTTTTAATCTCATTATTCTGTCAGTAAAGATTGCCGACTCATGCAAATCTTTCGGGCATTCGTCGCTGAATGAGTATTTTGACAGCATCTCACCGAAGAGTGATCTGCAATAAGCGAATTCATGGTCTTGACGGATCGGCACAAGAAGCCCAAGGAAGCTTGCGTTGTTTGCATGGTCGCGAGCCCTCTTTAATTTGTTTTGTGTTTCAAGAATACTTGTCTTGCTCAATTTTCGATCAACAAGGATTTGACCTATGTCTTTCGATGTAGCTCCAATTGCTTTCTTTGTAATGTATTTCGGAATCTCGTTGACTATCGTCCTTAGACGAAAAAGTTTGTGGACTCTGGTTATAGGCGGAGCAATTGTTCTTCTTCTTCTTGGAATTTCGGTTTCCCCCTATTCTTTTTCCAGAACTAATATATTCTCTTCGTTTATTAGATCCACTTTGTAATCGCTACGAGGAAGAACTTTTTTTGGGATTCTCCTGTGGTAGGTTGCTTTATGACTAAATCCTGACAAATCTGCAAGTTCTTTCGTGATTTGTCCATTCGAAACGCTCATCCCAGAAGCTGTTCTATCACCTATCACAATACAAGCTCTGCCGCCGTTACGAAGTACACGGTACATTTCATTAATGCATTTCTTGTAGTCCCAGAAGAATGAGAATACCTCTTTTGCTCTTTGTCTCTCTTTGCGTGTGAGTTCATGGTAAAGCTTGTCGAGGCTTGGCGAAATATCGCGGAATACAGTCAGTGTTCCACCAAGACTCTTTAGATTGTTTCTGTTGATATCCCTTGGCGAATAACCCAGCCAAAGCAGAGAAAGTTTTGTGAATCTTGAGTAGGACATTGTGTGGCTCTCTTCGCCATATGGAGGTGACGTCACTATGAGATCAATGGAATCGCCTTCAAGAGGCATGTTGCGAGAGTCGTGTTCCAGAACTTTGGCAGACACCCGTTTTGGAATTAAATTAAAGAAGACTCTCATCCGCTCTAGATAGTCAAGTGTATTTGCCCTGAACATCTCTGGAACATCGGGTGTGTGTTTTCTCAAGGCTTCTCCAGTTTTCGCTCTGGCAAAATAGGGATTGTCAGCGAAGGCTATATTGGAGGTTTTCAACAGCGTTGCAGAAAAACAGACTTTGAGTAGGTTAAGAATTGACTTGTCGTGAATCTTGGCTTTCTCTATCGACTCCCTGATTATTGATAAGTCATTTATCACGCGTCTGTTAAACCAATGGTAGATATTCTTGAAGTAAAACGCTTCGGGTTTGTATTTGTTCTCTCTGTTTAATCTTACATTCCGCTCAACTTCTCTCAAAACTTCGTCTAGAACCGAAGCAAGGCGTTTGGGAGCAATTGGACTTGTCTTAGCTTTTGAAATCATTATAGCGAGTGGGTTTATGTCAATTCCTATTGCATTTCGACCGAGAATCAAAGCTTCCGCTAGTACAGATCCACTGCCGCAGAAAGGATCAAGAACTGTGTCTCCTGCTGAAGAATTCTCCTTTATCAATCGATTAGCAATTTGAGGGATCATTCTGGCAGGATATAAATGCAACCCGTGGACATGAAGCTGAGTGTCTGCTTTTGAATATTCCCAGTTCTCGTCCATGTTATATGACCTACGCTTCGTTGAACCTGCACCTTGATTTCGGTATCTGCAATAAACACTATTCGAGTCGTTAATAATACGATCGCTTTATAGCATGGTCTTGCGGCAAACGGGCTTGCTCACATCGTTGGCGCGCGCTAATCTTGAGAAAACTATTTCGTGCCATGCTTCTTTCCTCTTTCCTCTCTTTCCCTGACAAGCTCTTTGTCGGGTCGGAGTTCATTTATTAGAACGTCAATTTTTTCAAAGCGCGCGCGCATTGCAGCGAAGTTCCAAACCAGTAGCGTGACCGCAAGCCAAAGTCGGTGGAATCCAGCTCTGTGGTCTCGTGAACTGTGCTTCGCTACGCCGACTGTTCTGTCTGCCTTGCTCTACGGTTCGCATCAAGATTTAAACCTTGCTTGGCGCGCGCCATTTAATGGGTTTGCTGGTTGGCTTTGCGATGGCACGCACTCATTCTGAAAAGTATTCCTCTGCTAGGAGTTTGTGTCTCTCAATGTCTAGTTTGTCATACGAGAGTAAAACAGTATGCTTTAAACAATATTCGTAATGTGCTTGTAGTGAATTCGATAGTTCGGAAGCAAGCGTGTTATCCCCTGTTCGACAATGTGATTTCCACCATTGCCAATAGGTTCCAGACATGGGCAAATCTCCAGTTGGTGCAAAAGCTCGTGCTGATTCGTGTAGAGCAACGCCGAAGGGTGCAGATTGTCTTTCGATTTGGTAGGCTTGCGTCAATGGACCCCCTAGGAGTATTTTGCTTGTATGTTCAGGGTTGTCGTGAAGTTCATCAGCGCATTCTAGTGCTCCTTTACCTTTGACAATTGGTCCATATGCCAACCCGCTTCGTATTTCGAATCTGTGGATTGGATTTGTCTCAAGTATGAACGTAACTGCAAGGCTTGAATTGACCCTGTTCACAAAATTCAAAAGAGGACTCTGTGATGGTGAGCACACGTATACTCCATCTATGACTGGATAGAGTTCTACAGCGGGAAAATTCTGAGACGCACGCAGGGCAGCAACATGCAGTTTCATCAGACAGATAGATGCAATGTTAAGAGACCGTAACATGAGACTCTGAGAACCCATGACATCAATCCAACATACGTATTCGTAAGTCGGGGCTGACATCTGAGGGTGATCAAAGTAGGGGCGTTCGTCCCTTCTAGCTTCGGCGGTCGGAGTGTGTTGCTCTGCATTAGTCGGAGCGACTTCAGTGGTCATTGTTCTTGTTCCCTCTGAAAGTTATTGGGGTGCGACCTTTTTAAATTCTTGAGGAAACCTTTGATGTCAATCTTGGAACTTTCATGATTGGCTTGCATAATCAAGTTCTGTACCTTCTCTAACTCAAGGTTATCAACGTTTTTGCCTCTTATTTTTATGGTTCTTGTTTCCTTGAGCTTTTCAAGAATAATTCTCATGTCTTCTGCAGTGTGTACAAGTCCTATTCTTTCAAACTTTTTGGCTTGTGCCTCCAAATACGCTGTTTGTCGCCATTGGTTTTTTGGAAGGGGAAGCTCTATTACAATCTCCTTTTCTGAGGGTTTAGTCGTTTGTTCTCTAGTTTTTGCGCTCCATACTCCCTGTACACTTTCTACTAATCCCCTGTGTCTAAGAGAATTAAGGTGGGGGTAAACCGTAGTTTTATCGATGTCGAGTTTATCTGCAATTTCAACCGCTCTAATCCCCTTTGCACCACTTTGTAGGACTGCCTTGTAGACTCTGCCCAAATTCCCCCTCAACTCATGGTTTTTTTGGTCCGACACAGTAGCCACACAACACGAAATACGAAGTTGGTCAATATACTTTGTGATAAAAATGAAAAACGAATCGGTTGTCAGGGCGGGGTCAACATTAAATCAACACAGTTGTTTGGTGGGTGCCTATTGTAGTCACGCAATTTTGACTGCAAAAATCGGCGTTTACCATTGTCCGTTTGGTCAATGTTTTAAGAAGTTGGGGAATCAAAAATGAGTGAACGGTTGTCTTTATCTAACATAGATGTTGCTCAAGATGAGGATTTTGACGAGGTTGAGATTGATAATTCTCATGCCATTTCTGGCTGGGGTACTTTTGGAAATTATGAGCTCGTTGGCGGTGGAACTAAGACTAATGAGAATTGTGGTAGGTTTCGGGGTCATTGGGGTTGTGTTCGTACTGAGTTGCACGAATTTCCGTTACTGTTGGATGGTAAGAAGTCGGTAGGTCAAGTTTATCATCGTCCTGTTTTCTATAGTTGCGACAAACCGTCTTGTCCGATATGTTTCAAGCATGGTTGGGCGGGTCGTGAGGCTCACAAGATTGAGGTTCGTATAAACGAGCTTGAAGGCCAAAAGCGGTATGGTAAGGCTGAACATTTTGTTGCTACTGTTCCGCCTCAGTTCTATAATTTGACTGACGAGGATTTACGAGCAAAGGTCATTGAAGTCTTGCGTGTCTGTGGTGTCGTTGGCGGTTGTCTGATTTTTCACGGAGCTCGTTGGAATAAAGCTCGTCATGTTTGGTATTGGTCGCCTCACTTTCACGTTTTAGGCGTTATTGTCGGTGGCTACAAGTGTCGGGGTTGTAAGAAGAAATGTTTCAAGGGTTGCGGTGAATTCAACGATTTACAGTTTCGGGCTTTTGAGAAGTATGGATGTATTGTGAAGATAGCTGAGGATGAGCGTGGAGTTAGGGGTGAGCGAAAGACTATTGGTGGTACTGCTTGGTATCAGTTGAATCATGCTACTATTAGGACTGATGTTAAACGTCCTCATTGTTGCACGTGGTTCGGCATTGCCAGTTATCGTAAGTTGAAGGTTAAGGTTGAGAAGAGGAAGGTCCTCTGTCCTCTTTGTCAACATGAGTTGGTGAAGTTGCGGTACTTTGGCTCTAAGAATTTCGTTTTGGATAGAAATTCGCCTTATTTTGAGCGTGAAGCCGTTGACGACTTGGAGGAGGATGGTCGTGTTGTATGGGTAGAGGATGTTAGACCTATATACTGTGGTAGCGGTAGCTATGAAGATTAAGCTCGGTTTTTGTTGTTGTCGTTTGTGTAAGCTTGTTTTTGACAGTGAGGCTGACTATTTATTGCATTTGAGTTGTGTGGGTTTTTGTCGTCGTGGGGCTGATAGGGTTGTTCGTGAGATTGGTAGGATAGTGTTGGGTTCTCGTCTAGGTTAATTTCTTGCGCGCGCTGTGAGTTTGAAGTGGGTTAAGGTTTAGGTTTGTTTGGTTTTGTTGTGTTTTGTTGTTTGTCTTTGTTGTTGGAGCGCGAGCGTTATGCGCGCGCGCGCTTTCTGACGTTTCAAAGACTGTTGCGCGCGCTTTAGATTTGTTTTGGTAGAAGTATGCTGCATTGGGAAGGCTTTCTTTGTGCGAATAGTCAATGCTTCTTCATAGGCCTTGATCGCCTTCTCCAAGTTCACTTCCTTGTCCCTAACCTCTGAGAGACTATCATACGCGGTTCCAAGGTTGTTCTGAGTCGTCGCATAGTCGATTGGGAAGGCTTTCTTTGTGCGAATAGTCAATGCTTCTTCATAGGCCTTGATCGCCTTCTCCAAGTTCACTTCCTTGTCCCTAACCTCTGAGAGGAGATTGTATGCGTTTCCAAGGTTGTTCTGAGTCATCGCATAGTTGATTGGGGAGGCTTTCTTCGTATAAATGTCGAGGGCTTCTTCATAGGCCTTGATCGCCTTCTCCAAGTTCACTTCCTTGTCCCTAACCTCTGAGAGGAGATTGTATGCGTTTCCAAGGTTGTTCTGAGTCATCGCATAGTTGATTGGGGAGGCTTTCTTCGTGCGAATAGTCAATGCTTCTTCATAGGTCTTGATCGCCTTCTCCAACTTCCCTTTCTTGTCTCCAACATCTGAGAGTCGAAAGTATGCGTTTCCAAGGTTGTTCCGAATCATCGCATAGTTGATTGGGGAGGCTTTCTTCGTATAAATGTCGAGGGCTTCTTCATAGGCCTTGATCGCCTTCTCCAAGTTCACTTTCTTGTCCCTAACCTCTGAGAGGAGATTGTATGCGTTTCCAAGGTTGTTCTGAGTCGTCGCATAGTTGATTGGGAAGGCTTTCTTCGTGCGAATAGTCAATGCTTTTGCATAGGCCTTGATCGCCTTCTCCAAGTTCACTTTCTTGTCCCTAACCTCTGAGAGGCTACCGTATGCGGTTCCAAGGTTGTTCTGAGTCATCGCATAGTCGGTTGGGGAGGCTTTCTTCGTATAAATGTCGAGGGCTTCTTCATAGGTCTTGATCGCCTTCTCCGAGTTCACTTCCTTGTCCCTAACCTCTGAGAGGAGATTGTATGCGTTTCCAAGGTTGTTCTGAGTCATCGCATAGTTGATTGGGGAGGCTTTCTTCGTATAAATGTCGAGGGCTTCTTCATAGGCCTTGATCGCCTTCTAAGTTCACTTCCTTGTCCCTAACCTCTGAGAGGCGATAGTACGTGCTTCCAATTCTGAAATGTAGATCAGCACATTCTGAGGCATTTGTCTCGATTTTCAATGCTTTTTCATTCAGCTCAACGGCTCTTGATAATAGCCTAATCGTCTTAGTGGTATTCAGAGGAGGAGCTTGCTGAGCGAGGCTCTCATATGATGAGGCAAGAGTACTGTATGTTGACGAGGGCATAGTGAAGCCTGAATCCTTCTCAAGTCTCTCTATTTCTGTGAGAGCTTTTTCCAAATGCCTTTGTCTGAAGGGAATTGCACGTGTGTAATATTGCAGTATTCTCAATGTCACTTCCTGAAATTCTCTGAAGTATTTGGGGGATTCTTGTTTGATTGGTCGGAGGCTTTGCTTCGCATATTTATCAAGTATTTCGGGCGTCAATTTTGTGATCTCTGCTCGGATTTTCTGTTTGGGATGCTCAGGAGAGTCCAGCTCGGCATCGCGATCCACGCATATTACATTTATGCCATGACGATCGGATAGTTGGGTAAAATATCCAATTTCAGGTTCTTTCAGCCTATTGAACTGAAACTTCGTCAAACCTGTACTCTTCTTTACATCAGCGTCGTCTTGAAGATCACGAATTGAATACAAGCTTTTTACTGCTATGCATGCCTTTTTGTCCTGAAGCGGAAGTATCACTTTTTCCTTCCCTCTGAGAAAACCATATTCAAAAAGTACATTTGGTCTGAAGCCGTCAAGAATTATGATCCCAAATATGCAATCTTCTGCGAGCTTTTCAAAATTCTCGCCAAAATGCTTGTCTGGTGGTGTTTTATCACAAAGCTTGCTGATTTTAAAGCCAAGGGTGGGCAGTATCTCTTCTAGGCAGTTGACTATTTGGTTGACGTATTCAACATGCTTCCTGTCTGGATAGACCAAAACACATGGAATCTGTCCTTGATATCTTGACTCCGAAAACGAATCACTTGCTGTTTTCTCCAAGGTTGTTTCGCCAGATTTTGCCATTTATTTCACCATGGCAACAGATATGAATAAGTGGATTTGAAAATAAAAGCTTAAGACCATTAGACTAGCGCAGACTGGAGGAATATAGCGCGCGCACAGCCGTTTGCCAGACTTCCATCACTTCATGTTCTGCGTTTTCTCAATCCCTTTAGCAAGTTGTTGAACTCTTTTTGATACTTAGCGCGCGCGTGCGCGTTAGGGTTGAGCCAGAGTTGTGCTTTGTTGGTGCAGGATTATCGCATCCGTATTTTGCTAGCAACATTCTCTTTCAATGACACTTACAAGTTCTACAGCTTTTTCATAATAGTTGGATACCTGTTGATAAGTAATATCCAGTTGAGCTCCATGTGCTATCTGATTCCTGTTTTTAGCTATAGCGTCAATGTGCTGTCCCAAGTCAGCTTTTCTTATTGTTTCCTTGACTGCTTCTCTCCAATTTTCGCTGAATGAACCTAATAGGTCTAGTATATTGCCCATAAATGGGCTTCTCATGTACTCCAAGCTGTTCGAGACGAAAGTTGCAACATTTAAGCTTGAGGTTTCTTGTGCATAATCCACTAGAATCTCACGTACCGAAGTTTCAATGAACCCTGCTACTAAGACACATAGATACCTTGCCAAAGAGGAAGAAATTTCGAAATCTCCCTTAAAATCCTTGACAGTTTCAAATAGCGCATCAAGATACTGCTTACGGTGCACACGATGGGCGGTCATTTGACATCAGCAAAGGCTCTTACTGCTTCGGTCAGTCTTGTTTCCACGTTTTTCTCATCAGATGTAGATGACAATACGGAATCCATGTAGTGGGTGTCGGCTAGCAAATTGATGTATTTTTCCCGTGCTTTCTTGACATCTGTTATCGGTCCTTTTTCCAATCTCTTGGAGATTCCAACCATGAGTGAGTCGAATAGAGAAGCCAGTATGCCCCTACTGTACTTGAACGAGCCTTTTCCATAAATCTCGTATGCTGTAGAAACTGTATTTTCAAACAATTTGGTAAGTTCTTTTGCAGATTGCCTCTGAAGATGTCTGTTAGATCTCATGTAATCATTGAGAAATTTCTTCATGGGTTTCGAATATTTGTTCCCGTCATAATGAAAAGCAAAAAATCGTAGAATGAGTTCTTCGTCCCTGATCCTCCTGCTCTTGTTTCCGTAAATAGCTCTCCACTTCTGATTGCAGTTCAGTTTGTTGAGCAAGTCCCTGAATTCTCCGTGAAGTATAGCTGAACGAATCTCCTGTGGAACGAGCTGGGTACCTCCAGTGTTCAGTCTCTCAAAGATATAGTAAACGCTGCTGCTACTTTTCTCGGAAGGTCTGTCTTGTTTTACTATCGTAGCGTGTATAGCGGCATTATTTAGTCTTCGTTTGGTTTCTGGAGGCAACTTCGCATATGTAGCTCCCACAAATTCGTCTTGGACGCTCTCCAATGCAAATGTGACATCTTGTTCTTCAGGCAGAAATTTCCCGTCGTAGAAATATAGAAGTGTCTTCAATCTCTGTTGACCATCTATTACTAGAAGTTTCTCAGTCTCAGGCTCTTTAGACAAGAATATACCTGGAACTGGTAACCCTAACAGAAGAGACTCGATGAATCGGGAGGCTTGGCCAAGTTTCCAAACATACGCCCGTTGGTAATATGGTACGAGGATATCTTTTCTTCTCAATCTTTCGACGAGCCCATTAACATCAAAGTCTATCCCATAGCTCGTTATCTCGTATCCATAGGGTAAGACCTCAGAGATTTCCTCTAGTGTTTCCTTCTTTTCATTTGTTATTGTTTCCATTGCGTATTCACCTTTTTGGAGTCACGGAGAGGATGTACTCTATGGTGTCTAATATAAATAGCGCGCGGGCGCGGTTTTGTCGTAGATTAATGCTTTAGTTAGCGAAAAGGCGTTTAGCCTTTGAGCCTTTGGGCGTGATATTGGCTAATAGAAAAGAAGGGTTTATTTCCTTTTTTTGAATAGTTTTGTTCCGTCTATTTCTGTGACGTATTGGAATCCGTGTTCTATCAGGTCGGTTGCTTCTTTCACGTTGCTGGCTGTTTTGACTGTGTATTCTTCTTCTTCGCCTGTTGTTATTCCTCTGAGGTAGTGCATTGTTGTTTCCAGTTTTTTGTGTCTGAGGTGGCGCATAACTGCGATGGGGTCGGGTAGTTTGTAGTAGAATTGTGCGCCTGAGTAGTTTCTGAGGCTTTTTAGTGGTATTTTGTCTAGTTCGGGTTTGCATAGTTTTGTTGTTGCCCTTCTTCTTGTTTCTCGCCATACGTCACCCATTATTTTTGATGTTGGGAATGGGTGTTCTTGCGGGTTTTTGTGTAGGTAAACTCTGAGCATTTCGGCTGTGCGGGTTTTGAGTTTGTATGTTCCTGATGCATGTCCTTTGCATCCTCTTAATCTGATTATTCCCTGTTCTGAGTCTATGTCTGATTGTGTGACTTTTTCTAGTTCGTGGCCTTCTGCTCCTGTTTCTATGAGAAGTGTAAAGATTACTGTGTAGCGTTTGGTGGCGTTGTTCAGGATTATGTTAACGTTTTCGCTGCTTGGGATTAGCGGGGTTTTTTCTTCGACTTTGAAAAAGGGTTTCTTCCAGATTATATTCTGTGTTTGACAATATTTGTCGTAGGCGTAGGCGAATTTGTTTTTGCTTTCTTCGCTGAGTGGTTCTTTTGTTTTTTGGTTTTTTGCGGTTGCTATGTAGCCTTTGACTTCGTTGGGGTCGTTGATGTTGCAGTTTCTTGCTAGTTCTCTGAGTTTGTAGTTTATTTGTTTGCGTGTGGTTTCTGTAACTCCGTCATTTCTCAGGGTTATTATTGTGTTGATTATGGCTTGTTCGGCGTTGATTGAGATAGGGTTTATTTGTTTCTCCAGACCTGTATCCGAGTGGGCCCGTGGTCTAGGCTGGATTAGGACGCTGGCCTGCGGAGCCGGAGATCCAGGGTTCAAATCCCTGCGGGCCCGCCAAAATCCTCCCTTGCAACCTGCCCTATGAAGATTGAGATGTAGGATGTCGTGCCTGCGTTTCATCCAGTGTTTAGGTGCTGAGGTTCAGACAAAAAAGGAATTTTCTTAAGAGACCGTACAATACTGTGGGTTTGGAAGGAGACTGATGCCCGAAGTCCTCATCAAAGCAGAGAGCCTGACCAAGAAGTATGACGATTTCTTGGCAGTGGACAGGATAGACTTTGAGGTTTTCAAGGGTGAGTGCTGCGGTTTCCTCGGGCCTAACGGTGCGGGGAAAACGACAACCATAAAGATGATTCACTGCGTTCTGCCTTTGACTTCGGGCAGCTTAACTGTGGCCGGTATGAATGTTTCTGAAAAGCCTAGAGAAATAAAGAAAATGATAGGCGTTGCTCCTCAGGAAGAAAACCTTGACCCAGACTTCGCAGTCATCACAAACCTTCTCGTGTACGCTCGATACTTTGACGTCCCAAAACCTGAAGCCGTCAAACGCGCAGAAAACCTTCTCAAATTTTCCCAGCTGGAAGAAAAGCGAAACGTCATCATTGACCAGCTGTCAACTGGCATGAAAAGACGGCTGATACTGGCCAGAGCGTTGATTAATGAGCCGCATATCCTCCTGCTTGATGAGCCCACAACGGGCCTCGATCCGCAGGCGCGGCATCTGATTTGGGACAAAGTCAGAGGCCTAAGAAAGCAGGGTGTCACCATAATCTTGACCACGCATTACATGGATGAAGCAGCTGAACTCTGCGACCGCACACTGATAATGGATCACGGCAAAATCATCGAAGAAGGCAAACCTGCCGACCTAGTCAAGAAGCACGTTGGCGAAGACGTTCTCGAAGTAGACTATGACGCTGAGATGATGAAGACCTTGCAGGAAAAGTTTCCCGAAGCCATGCTGGAAACGGTGGGCGACAGGATTCGAGCGTTCACCGCTCAACCCCACGGCGTCTTTGAAGACTTCCTCAAGAACTTTCCAACCAAGGGTGCGACAATCCGAAACGCCAACTTGGAAGACGTTTTCCTGAAATTGACTGGGAGGCAGCTTAGAGAATGAAGAGGCGTGACCGAATCGCGGAAAGCTTCAAGCTTCCCGAGCTGACGTACCGTGTTTGGAAAGTGTGGCAGCGAAACTTTGACGTGTTCATGAAAACGTGGAAGGTGAACTTTTTCCCGCCTCTGCTCGAGCCCATCTTTTATCTAGTCGCCATGGGCTTCGGGCTTGGCCAGCTCGTTAAAACCGTAGAAGGCGTACCGTACATACAGTTCATTGCCCCCGCGTTGGTGGCCATTTCAGTAATGAACAGCTCATTCTTTGAGTGCACCTACGGCTCGTTCGTGCGGATGTACTACCAAAGGACCTTCGACGGCATTATCGCCACACCCATAAGCGTTGAAGAGGTCATAGCCGGAGAACTGCTTTGGGGAGCCACGCGAAGCCTGATAGGCTCATCCATAGTCCTGGGCGTCGTCGCAGCCTTCGGCCTGATAAGCAGCCCCCTGTTCATCCTGATCCTGCCAATCGCGTTCTTGGGCGGCCTGATGTTTTCATCAATAGGCATGTGTTTCACAGCAATCGCGCCCAACATAGACTTCTTCAACTACCCCGGATTCTTGTTCATAATCCCAATGTTCCTGCTCAGCAACACGTTTTTTTCGCTCAGCAATTTTCCCCAAGCCCTGCAGACTTTCGCAGTGGCCGTCCTTCCTCTTGTGCATCAAGTAACACTGACAAGAGGACTAATGCTGGGGAACCTTCAGTCCCTAATGCTTCTCAGCATCATCTGGATTTCAGCCGTCACGCTTTTCTTCTTCATTCTAAGCATAAACTTGATGAAAAAAAGACTCGTCAAATAGAAGAGTACAAGCTCAGAGAAGTCGCGTGGCCAGAGTGTGCTCCGGCTCAACATTCTGCCATTCTAGCCTGAGGCTTCGAAGCTTTTGAGCAGAGCGTCTATGTCTTTTCCCACGTTTTCGCCTGAGTATCCGCCCTCTAACACGAAGAACGTGGGCTTCTTCAATCCGGCAACCCTCTTTCCTATACCCTGATAGGCTTTCTCTGTCAGGCCGAGCGACGCTAGGTCTCCGTCGTGCGTGTCAAACCCTGCTGAAACAGCCACCGCTTCAAACTTGCCGGTGTCAACAGTGCCTAACGCTTTCTCAAGAGCCTTCAAGTAGAAGGTGTCTCCGCAGTCTCGCGGTAACGGATAGTTCAGGCAGTTTCCTTCAGAAACGGTTCCTGTGCCCGGATAGTTTGGATGCCTGTGCAGGGAAACGTACGTCACTTTCTTGTCGCCGTGGAAGATTTCTTGGGTTCCGTTTCCATGGTGCCCGTCAATGTCCAAGATCAAAGTGGGCTTGTCCAAGCTTTTCACGGCGATTGCGACATTGTTGAAATAGCAGAATCCCCTTGTAGCCGCGCCCAAAGCCGTACCGTTCCTTCCTGCGTGATGGCCAGGTGGACGCATAAGTGAGAACCCCTTGACCTTTGCCGCCAATATCGCTCCTCCAGCTGAAAGTCTTGCATACTCAAAGATGTTGTCATAAGCCGGGGTGTCGCCGTCCTCAACCAGTCCCTTCTTGACCGCCCACAAGTATTCGCTGTCATGAACCCTTAGCAAGTCCTCCTCTGACGCTGGTTCGGGCTTCAGAAACTCGTAGCCCTTGCCGCTCAGGATTTCATGGGCTTTCCCAACTCTTTCAGGTCCTTCAACATGCCAGGACCCGTAGCCTAGACATTTACCCGAAAACACGATTTTCGTCCTCATAACCACGCGCACCCGTTTCCAGATAGATTGATATTTTTCAAATTAAAATATAACTTCACCTCTTAAACTGTTGGAGAAACATCAACAAAATGAAAAAAGCATCCCACATTGCCGAGAACCCTTTCGCCATGTTCCGAACAGAATGCGAGAACAGCCTAGCCTCGGCTTTCAAGAAACTGTTTCCCGAAATCCAGATTGAAAACTTGGCAATAGAAAAGCCACCAAACCCCGCGTTTGGACAACTGGCTTCCTCGCTGTGTTTTGAGCTTGCCAAAAAACTAGGAGAGAACCCTTTGGCGCTAGCTGAACGCTTGGCCAAAGCCGTAGACCCAGCCGAGTTTTCTCTGATAAGCAATGTTGCCGCTGCCGGAGGAGGTTACGTCAATTTCCACGTGGACTTTGCCAAGTTCTCAGCTTTGACCCTTGAGTCTGCTGGAAGATTGGAGACTGGATATGGTTTTGTCAAGACGGAGAAGCCTTTGAAAATCATCGTGGAACACACGAGCGCAAACCCTCTTCACCCTCTCACCATCGGAACAGCCAGGAACCCCGTGCTCGGCGACACCCTTGCTCGCCTACTCAGAAGCAGGGGACACGCGGTCAGTCGCCACTTCTACATTGACGACGTGGGCCGCCAGTCATCTGTCATCGCTTACGGCTACGAAAAACTGGGAAAGCCCAAGCCGGAAGGCAAGCCTGACCAGTTTATCGGCAAGATCTACACAATCACGAGCTGTCTCGTTGAGATAAACCGACTGAAAAAAGAGCTTGAAAACGCCAAAAGCGTTTCAGCAGCAGAAGAAACCGCAAAAGTCACCAGGGAGCTGGACGATTGGGTTTCCATCGCGGCGGAGATGAAGGACAAGTATCCAACTCTCTTCGATGAACTGCTCGGAAGAATAGTCAAAGACAAGAACCCTGAGGATTCGATAAAGATACTGAACAAGGCCTACGAGGTGAAAGAAGAGAAGGCCAAGCAGCTAGTCAGACAGGTCAGTGAACTGTGCTTGGAAGGGTTCCGGGAGACGCTTGGCAGAATCGACGTTTCACTCGACTCATGGGACTGGGAGAGCGACCTCGTCTGGAGCGGCCGCGTCAACGAGGTTTTCCAGAAACTCAAGAAGTCACCGTACACTTTCGCTGAAGGCGGCGTTTTGGAGTTCGACGCCGAAAAAGTCGTCAATCAACAGGGGCTTTGGGCCAAGCTTGGCGTAAAAGAAGGCCATGAAGTTCCACCCTTAACACTGGGACGTGCCGACGGCACGACACTCTACACCACGAGGGACACCGCGTACACCCTGTGGAAGTTCGAAAGAGCCGAGAAAGTCATCAACGTCATTGGCATGGAGCAGAGTCTTGCTCAACTGCAATTGAAAATAGCTTTGCACGCTCTAGGGTACGGCAAATTCGCCGACAACCTGATTCACTTCGCCTACAACCTAGTGACACTTCCAGGCTACAAGATGTCCAGTCGAAGGGGACGGTACATAACCCTTGACGAAGTCATGGACGAAGCTGTAAAACGAGCCCACGAAGAAGTTTCGAAGCGTTCCCCACAACTGTCAGACAAGGAGAAACAGGAAATAGCAAACTTCGTCGGCCTAGGCGCCGTTCGCTACGCGCTCGTCGAAGTTGACATTTCGAAACCCGTAGTTTTCACTTGGGACCGAGTGCTAAACTTCGAGAAGAACAGCGCACCCTACATCCAATACACACACGCCAGAGCCTGCAGCATCCTGAAGAAAGCAGCTAAAAGAACAGGAGAACCAGCCTTCGAACTGCTAAACGAAACGCTGGAGCACGAAATAATCTTGACACTAGCCAGCTTCCCAGACACATTCATCGAAGCAGCGGAATACCTGAAGCCAAACCTCATCGCCGACTTTGCAAATTCTTTGGCAGACAAGTTTAACACGTTCTACAACGCGTTCCCAGTGATAAGAGCCGAACCGCAAGGACTAAGCAGCGCAAGACTCGCTCTGACAGACGCAGTTAGAATAGCGCTTCGGAACGCCCTCAACCTGATAGGCATCTTGGCCCCCGAGAAAATGTAAACACTGCCGTGCTGATTGCTGCGCCTGACGTCGACCATGCAAAAACCCGATTGGACGTTTGATGCGGGTCGCCTTTTCAATTTGTATGTCAGAGTACAGAAATGTTTTATGCGGTTTTGACAGCTAAGTGAATCGGTGAAATGTTATGGGCGACCTTGAAGAGTTTAGACGTTATCGTGAAAAAATGAATCAGCGTATTCTTTCTACTGGAAACCTCGGGATTAAGCGGTTTTTTGCTTTGGACAGTCGCGCGTATGAAAAGGGCGTCTTAGACGCTAAGACCAAGGAGATGATGGGTTTGGTCGCTTCCACAGTGCTACGATGCAACGATTGCATCACTTATCACGTAGTCCGCTGTGTTCAAGAAGGGGTTTCAGACGAAGAGCTTTTCGAAGCATTGAACGTAGCGCTAGTGGTTGGTGGTTCAATCACAATTCCACACGTAAGACGCGCGGTAGATACATTCGACCAATGCAGAGAAAAACAGCAGCACGGACAAACAATCAAACTCTAGCATGTGCACTGATTCCAGATGCCACAGCTGAACACGCATCTTCGTTCCAGTGACTAGCTTCAGCATCAAAAATCTCTTATACTGCACTCTTAATCTAGAACGAGAGGTCTCAGCGTGTCCAGCTCATATTTCAAGAGGAAGGTAAAGGCCATCGAGGTTGAAGAGAAGAGCATTTCCAAGCTCTTGGCCGAAATGAGTGAAACGGCTTACCAAGGGAGAAAGCTTGGTGAAGCTGTTGACGTTTGGGAAGCGATGCTGAAGGAGAAGGAACTGGTCATTGTCATGGGTTTTTCAGGCTCGATGAGCACCGCTGGGCAATGGAAAATCGTTAATTGGCTTATAGAAAACCGTTTCATCGACGTTCTCGTTTCAACAGGAGCGAACATTTCGGAGGACATCGTTGACGCCATGGGGCTCGGCTACTGGCAGGGAACCCATTACGCTGACGATGAGGAGCTTCTGAAAGCAGACATAAACAGGTACTACGACGTTTACGGTAAAGAAACCGACTACCGAGAAATGGAGCTGCTCATGACCAACGGGCTCAAGACTCTCAAAAAAGGGTATCCCTACACCTCCGCCGAGCTCTTGTACGTGTTCGGCAAATACCTAAACAAGAAAGGCGTGAAAAGCATAGTCGCCACAGCAGCCGCCCACGGTGTTCCAGTCTTCTGTCCGGCAATAACCGACAGCGCCTACGGCGAAGCATTTCTGATGGCCAAGAACGAAGGGCACCCTGTCATGCTGGACGAGGTTAAGGAGTTTGATCAGTTCGTCGGCATAGGCGAAAAGACCAAGGACGTTGGCGTCATCTACATCGGCGGCGGCGTGCCCAAAGACTTCACTCAGCTGCTAGCCATTTCGGTCTCGCCCAAAACGATGGACAAGGGTGTTCCTGGAAGGAAAGGCTTCCTGCGGAAGGGCATAAAGGAGTACTACTACCCGCATCGCTACGCGATTCAAATAACAACCGATTCGCCACAGTGGGGAGGCTTGTCAGGCTGCACGCTTGAAGAGGCCATAAGCTGGGGAAAAATCAATGAACAGGGAAAAAGAGCCGTCTGCTACTGTGACGCGACAATCGCGTTGCCGCTGATAACCCATGCACTTAATGAAAGGGTGAAAACGAAAAGGAAGGCACCGGATCTTTCGTGGCTTTTCACCCACGTTTCCTAGGCTTTGCAACCCTGGCTATCAGCGAGCTCACCATTATAGGAAGAATAAGTGAAGCGTCGCCTTCGATCATGATTTTATAGGCTTTCTTGTTTATCTTGCCCCATGAAACCGCCTCTTGAGGTCTGGCCCCTGACAAGCTGCCGTCCCATTCAACAGCCGTGCTGATGTAAACGGCGTAGTTGAGGCCGTCTTTGAACTGGTTCCACCAGAGCGTGTGATGCTTCGATATTCCACCGCCTATGAGCAGCGCGCCACTCTTTTTTGCTGAGAAAACGATGTCGCTCAGCTGTCCAGAATCCTTCAGCAAGTTGAGTTTGAAATCGTGATCTTGCGAGAAAAGCCAGATTTGATATCCCACTGCTCCGTCTGTGATGCCCGGCACAAAGACTGGAACTTTGTTCTTGGCTGCCCAATAAAGTATGGAACTTTCGTTGCAGATGCGTTTTCCAATCTCACGGCACAGCTGGGCTGATGAAACCTCTTTGACGCCTTCTTCGCATAGGCTTTGCAGCAGCTCCTGCATTTTCTTTTCGATGATGAGGCCGTAGCTTTCGTTTGGGACGAGAACGTTTCCAAGACGGTTGATGTTTTTTTCGTGTAGTTTGGCGTCGTTCATGACGAAGGAGCCTTTGTAGTAGTTTTTCCAGCTTCGGGCAATGTCATGATCCAGTGTGCCGCAGGTTGTGACGACAACGTCGATGAGCTTTCGTTTCACGAGTTCCTTCAAAGCGCCCCGGGCGCCGGTGGCCACGAGGTTTCCGGTGAAAGAGAGGAACTTGACGCACTTCTTGTCCCTGGCCATATTCTCAAGTATTCTCACGCCCACGGCCAGTTTTCCAGCAGTGAATCCCCAGGCTTTTTCCATCTGCAGAACGAGCTCGTCCACGGACATTTTCTCAGAAAAACTGTAATCTTCAACGGCGTCATTCAACATCACTTCAGTCCCCCAAGGGCTTCTAGATAGGTCTTGTAAATTGTTCCAGCCGCATCTTTGATTGCTTTTTTCTCTGGATCACTCAGCAGGTCCCACAGGTCTGGGCTGAGCGACTTTGCAATCCTCGCGGGCACCGTGACGTAGACTGGTTCAGGCGTGGTTTTGAACTGGCTTTGCCTCGAATAGCTCATCACTTTGCCGGTGTTAAGCATGATTCCGCGGATTATTTCGATGAAGGAGCCGGCTGGACCGTGTCTTGTTCCGCCTAGGACGCGTATTATTTCGCGGCTGACTTCCTTGACATAGTTTTCGCACTTCACCTCGTCCAGCACTTGCTCGGTTTTCCTGAGATGCTCTTCGAGTGGCAAGCCGTTGATTTTGACGAGGCTCCAAAGGGGAACGGCAGCTTCTCCGTGTTCTCCGCCCACGTACGCTTCGATTGTTCCTATGGGAACGTTCAGTTCTCTGCTTAGGATTGTTCTGAATCTGGATGTTTCGAGGTTAGTTCCGGTTCCAATCACGTGTCTTTTGTATTCTGCTGCTCTGCTGGCTATCGTGGCCATGGCGTCAACGGGATTGGTTATAACAAAATACCATGCGTTAGGGTTGTTTTCAACAGTGTTCTCCACTATTTCCTTCACTATTCCGGCGTTTTTCGCTGCCAAGTCTCTTCTGCTCATTTCAGGTGTCCTTGGAAACCCGGCAGCTATCACTATTAGATCCGCGTCTTTCACCAGTTCACTGTTGTCGTAGGCGTTTATTTTGACGTCAAAGCCATGGCTGGCTATAGCATGACACAATTCTTCTTTTGTCATTTCAGCCACACTCGGAGCCCTGTCGACGAGTGAAAGCTCTGTCACGTATCTTTCGAAGATTAGGCTGAAGGCGACTTCTCCGCCCACGCGGCCAGTGCCTGCAACTGCTATATGTACCATGATAACACTTCCTAAGCCAATTAGATTTTGGCTTTAATAAAACAATTGTGGGAATGAATAGACATTTTGTAAAAGCCGAGTCTAGTTGACTAAGTACTCGATGATTTTTCCGTAGAGGTCTTTGTTTCTGGAGTCTTCGTAGCCTGCGTAGATGCTGGGGTTGTCGTTCACTTCCACCACTACGTAGTTGCCATTGACCTCTTTGATGTCCACTCCATAGAGCCCGTGTCCAATGACTTCGCAGGCTTTGAGCGCCACTTCCTTCAATTTGGCAGGAGCGTTCTCCGTTTTAAGTGCAATGGTTCTTCCCCAGACGAAGGTCGGTTTGCCCCTGCGTTTAGCCCCGTGTTTCCATCTGCCCTTGGGAATCATGTACTTGCAGACGTACAGTGTTTCGCGGTTCAAGACTCCGACTCTCCAGTCGAAAGCGGTGGGCATGAATGTTTGAACGGCAAGCATATCGGATTTTCTGAAGTATCTTTTTGCCACATCGCGGAAGCTCGACTCACAAGCGACCTTCTCCACGTATTTTGAGAAGCTCGTGTAGGGGGCTTTCACAACGATGGGTTTTCCGAGGGTTTCGAATACTTCCAAGAGTCGCTTGTGGTGCAAATCCTCTTTGTTCACGAAAACTGTTGGGATGTGTGGCACATCGTGTTTTTTGAAAAGATCGTACAAGTGGATTTTGTTCCCGCAAATCTGAATCGACTCCGGATCATCAATTACTCTTCTGCCTAGCTCCCAAGCCGTCTTGGAAACAACGTATGACGTGAAAAGCGGGTCAGTTGTGGCCCTTATGAAAACTGCATCATACTTTGGAATTTCAGGTATGCCTTCTCTGAACAGGAAGTCGAATTCGTGGCCCATTCTCTGCGCTGTCCGCTGGAAGTTCTGGAGCGCAACTGCTTCTCTTTGATCTGAAAAGTTGTACTTCTCAACAAAACAGGCTATCCTAGCCAACTAGGTGTTCACCCTTGCTCGACATCCGAGAAACCTCTTCACTAACCATCTCCAAATCCGCGGGCAAAATCTCCTCCATCCTCAAAGGTTGGAGCCCGCACAAGTACGCTTCCTTTCCAACCCGTTGAACGTGTAGTTTGCAAATGGGAAGTTGAAAGACTTCATAAACCCTCATCGATATTCTTGCGACCTCCCCCTCCATTTTGCACCTTCCAAAAACAGACTTGAACGTAACCATTTCACCCTTGAGAGGCTGGGCGCAGACAGCGAACTTGTAGTTCATGCTCAGACTCTTGACGGCCCTGTACAGTGCGCTCCTGTTCTGTGCGATGCTGAAACCGTCGTAGCAGAACGGGTTGACTGCGAAAACGACTAGTGGAAAACCGAGTTCCGAGATTATCTGTTTCACCGATCCGGTGACCAGGTAAGGCAAAGTTGGAATTCCAGCCTTTGAAGCTCTAAGCAGTAAAATAGGCGTTCTGCTGGCGTCAATTATGCTTTCGCTTGAGGGAACCACACGGTTTCCCAAAACCTCTGCGTGCATGGACACGTAGTACCCTGTCTTCAAGTAGCGGTAGTCATTGTTAAGATTGAGAGTAAAATCTTTGATTGACGAGTTCAGGAACGCGGTCGGTTTCATTGCATGCAAGTTTGTCGGTAAGTCGATGTTTGAGACAACCAGCACCCATGTGACACCAGATGACTGTAAGGTTCGGTATTGCAGCTTACGTATTTAAGATTAACTGTAGCCCACGCCGAATATCGCTCGTATTTTTCAAATGCGGCTTCTTTTTTAGAGGCGGACTCACGCTCAATATAGGTTGTGAGCTCGAATTCTGAAACAGCAAGATAGTTGGCCAAGAAAGGTGGTGGGTTTATCGGACTTTTGCCACGTCCTCCCAGCAATAGCAGCAGTATCGGATGGTCTGTCTTTCGGAGTATCGCGCGCGCTGGATAGAAAAAGAAGGGTTGATTATGTTTCTTAACGTTTCTTCTTCTTCTTGAGTCCTGCATGTGGTCTTTTCTTTGGCACGTTCTTACCGGATCTATCTATGTCCATTGTTTCTTATAGGTCTGATAGGTTAGTGCCTACAATCCACGCGAGCAGTCCTGCATGGTGGCATGGGCATGAGTGGCATACTTTTAGTATTTAGGCTAGAATGCTAGTGTGCCTGTGTTTTGTTGATGCCCTGCTTTATGGCCGTCCAGTTATCACGGATCAGAACCTTGCCAATTGGAGTTTCCAGAACCAGAATGAAAGGTCTATGCGGCTTGTCCTTATGGCTTAACTAATAGCAGATTAGTCTTCCGTGAACTCTGAAGTCTTCAACCTCTACGAAAACAGTTTTGCCTAAGAAATAGTTTGAGGATTGGAAAAAAGCAGAATTGTGCGGGAGACGTCTCCACTTTTCATGTTACTGATTACTAATATAGCGCGCATGCGTGTTCCGAAAATGGTCAAAAATGGTTTTAATTCCGCTTCTAGATTTTGGAAGGGCTAGTTGCTACGATGAAAATAGGGATATGCGCAGGGTTCAAGATTATTCTCAAGCCTCAAAAGAAGAATAAAAGCCATTTTTGGCCAATTTAGGAACAACCATGCGCGCTAAGAATGTCGCTATCAACCGAAAGTTTCCATGAACCCCAATCAATCGAAGACTACCCAGAACCGTCTTTAGAAAGCTTTAATTCTTGCAGGATTTTCTGTCATAAAAACAAAAAGGTGAAACGGATTGGCTGGTCTAGGTCAGTTGAAGTTTGCGATGGGCACAAGCATATTCCTCACAGCCTTCATATTCGCTGCTTTCCTGGCATTAGTGCTGTTCATCATCCAAGTGTTCGTTGCCCCGTTGACGCTGAGTTTTGACCTGATTCTCGTAGTAGCCCTTCCACTCCTCTTCGTACTGTTTCAGTACGCCATCGGGCCCTCAATCGTGAAGATGTCAACGCACCTGCAATACCTCAAGCCTGGTGAAAACCCGTGGCTCGAATCCACCGTAAAGGACCTTGCGGACAAGAGCAAGGTGCCCATGCCGCGGCTGGCCATCGTTCCAGACAACACGCCCAACGCCTTCGTTTTCGGCCGAACCTCCCACTCGGCCACGCTGGCAGTCCACCAAGGACTGCTGCAAAACCTGAACGAGGACGAAGTTAAAGGCGTACTCGGCCACGAACTAGGACACATAAAACACAAGGACTACGCCATTATGACGCTGCTTTCCGCGTTGCCGCTAGTAGCCTACCTTGTTGCACGTGGAACAATGTCTGCAGCGTGGTTGTCAGGCAGATCCTCGAGAGAAAGAGACCAAGGCGGCATGGAAGCGGCCCTCATCATCATCGCCGTACTCTCGTTCGTAGTCTACTTCATCTCACAACTGAGCGTAATGCGCCTCAGCAGACTGCGGGAACACTACTCAGATGCTTACTCAGCCTACGTGACGAGTTCGCCTAGAAGCCTAGAAAGCGCTCTCACAAAAATCACCTACGGCCTGTCACTCTCACCGAAACCGCCCTCCGGAGTCCGAGCGTTCTACATAAGCGACCCGGTGCAGGCCAAGCAGGAAATACATGAGATCATCGACAAGAGGGATGAGTACGACTTGGACCACGACGGCGTACTGAACGAGAAAGAGTTAGAGTTAGCCATGGAAAAAGAGGCCAAGTCTACGTGGAAGACAGTCAACACGTTGTTCTCAACCCACCCGCCAACCTTTAAACGCATAATGCTGCTGCGCGAGATAGAGCAAGAAATGCATAGTGGAAAATACACGAACGACCGTGTCTACGCGCACGTTTAGTCACACAAACGCCAAGATGTTTGCTGCGGAGAAAAAGCTGATTGAAGGGTGAGGTAGGGAGACCCAAAAAAAGGATTAAAAAAAGGATTCTATTGTCGTGAGGGGTCTTTGCTTCCTCGGCACTTTCTAAGACTATCTTAACTATGGTTGCAAAGCCGCCTATCGACGCGATCAGCGCGCCCATGATGACCCCTGCGAATACGCAATCTTCCTTCGCTCCCTTCCATGTGGTAGAGTCTGAAGGGCTCGGACAACCGCGGACAGTGAGCCTTTTCCCTCTGAAAGCGTAGCGCGCTAACAGTCTTTTCCATGCAGGGCCTCAAGAGTTAACAGAACCCATCCAGCACATCTTCATAAGAGCCTAGGTTCACTTCACTCTCACTTCTCGTGACTATTGCAGGATTTTTGAGTCTCAAAGAAATCACGGATTGAGTACTCAAACACAAGGACTCAAAACACAACATAAAGCCACACCATGTTTCTTCCCCGATGATGAGCCTACAAACCAACGTGTCTCATCAAAAGGTTTATTCACAGGCACATAAAGTACAGTTATAAACGCTCACTCAACGCCCGCGTCCAACAAGCATCAGACGCGAACGTGAAAGATGAGGAGAGGAAAAACACGATGAGTTCAAAACAGGGCGAACAGAAAACAGGGCAACTGGCCGTGCCCGGAGACCGCCTAGGCGTGATTGAAGAGTTCATCCCCGACGCCGGAACATACGTCAAAGACGGCGTCATCTACTCCAAGGTCATCGGCCGCGTCCTCATCGACCTGGTTCACAGACGCGTCCAGGTCCACCAGCTCATCGGCCCCTCAAGGGTTCCAGCCGTGGGCACCACGGTTCTCGCACAGGTTTCGAACGCACAGTCAGACACCGCTGGCGCGCGCATCTTCGAAATCGGTGAAGAAGAAATCAACGGCGTCTTCACGGGCATCCTCCACGTTTCCGACGTGGCACTGAGTTACGTGGACTCGATGTACGACGTCTGCAAAGCCGGCGACATCATAAGGGCGCAAGTGGTCAGCGAAAAGAACAGAAGCTACCACCTGTCCACGAAAGACAAGAACCTCGGCGTCGTCTACGCCTTCTGCTCAAACTGTGGCGCGCTGCTCGAACCCAAACGCCAAGGCATGCACTGTCCAAAGTGCGGAAGAATCGAAAAACGCAAGACAGCTTCTGATTATGGAAAAGGGTTGATACCCCACGGGAAGGAGGGTCCGGATGAAGGTTAACGTGCTCAAAAAAACTTCAAACGAACTCAAGATTGAAATCGAAGGAGCCGGCCACACGGTGTGCAACCTCCTGCAGAAGAAAATATTGGAAGAAAAAAATGTGGACATGGCCGGCTACGACATACCACACCCCATGACTCCCACCGCCGTAATCTACGTCCGCACGAAAGGCACCGTCAAGCCCGAACAGGTTTTGCGAAGCGCCTTGGAAAACGCCCGCGAAATGAACAAGGAATTCAACAAAGAATTCACCAGAGCACTCAAGGAAAAGTAACCTTCTTTTTCACCATTGCCAACAACGCGCTCAAACCCTCAACCGCGTCTTCAGTCTTCCCCATCACAGCCACACACTCGTCCAGAGTGACGTAACCGTTGAGCCAAGCATACGCAATCAACGCTTCCGCCGCGTCCGCAAGCGCGTGCCTAGTTATCCCTCCACCCAAACACTCCCTCAGCCCAGCCCTCCTCAAGCCTTCGGCGAGCACGCTTCCCTTAACTTTCACACCCAACGGCTTCCGCCTCCTGTTCGACAGCGCGAGCGAATACGCAAAGTTCACGAACGCGTCTCCCAACGAAGCTAGGTCACGGTCCGCCAAGACTTCGGCAAGGCTTCCGCGAACCGTCTGAAAGGAAAATGCCCTCCTGCCCAAACCTCAAACCCCCGTCCACCGCTTCCGTTCACTAAGCTTATAATCGCTGCCCTTACTGTAACGTTGACAGTCACCGAGGAAAATGTCTTGTCCGTAAAAAGGTTTCGCACCATCAAGCCTGAAATCCGTGTCCTAGGGGTTGACGATGGGCCATTCAGTCCTCATCATGGCTTCGCCCCGGTTGTCGGCGTCGTCTTCCGCGGCGGCTACTGGCTCGACGGTGTGCTGAGCACCAAGGTCAAGGTTGACGGTTTCGACGCAACAGACAGGATAGCCTCCATGATTGTTGATTCCCCACACCACCGTCAGGTGAGAGTTATCCTGCTCGACGGGGTGACGTTCGGCGGTTTCAACGTGGTCGATATCAAGAAACTCTACGCCCTCACAAACCTGCCCGTCATCGTGGTCACACGAGACAAACCCAACTTCAAAGAGATACATGCGGCGGTGAAGAATCTGCCGAACAGCGCGGAACGCTGGAAAGCCGTTCAGAACGCCGGGCAGGTTTTCGAAGTGCAGACAAGAAACAGGGACGAGAAGGTTTACATGGAAGTCTGCGGCGCCAGCGAAAGCGACGCGCAGAGGATTCTACAGGTGACATCCACGCGGAGCAGCATCCCCGAAGCCCTCCGAGTCGCGCATCTAATCGCCTCAGGCACGTTTCAAGCTTAGCTTGGATACTTATCGGAACATGAAAAAGTTTAAAAGAGACTTTGCTAAGGCTAAAGAAACGAGCGACGGAGAAACGGTTCATGGAATTTTGTCCGAAATGCGGTTCCCGACTTGAGCCCAAGAAAGGAAAAAACGGCTCAGGGAAAACGTTGGTGTTGGCCTGCACAAAATGCGGCTACAAGAAACCGGCCGCAAGCAAGAATGTTGAACCCAAAGTCGCCAAGGTTTTCCAGCACAAGCCAACACAGCTCGTGGAAGTGATAGGCAAAGAAGAACAGAAACTGAGAACCCTGCCCACTGTGAGAATGGAATGCCCAAAATGCGGGAACAACCTGGCGTTCGTGTGGCAAGTGCAAACAAGAGGCGCGGACGAATCCTCAACCCAATTTCTACGCTGCACAAAATGCAACTACACCTTCAGAGAATACTCGTAGACACCCATATCTACTAAGAATTCTGAGCTAGCTTCTAAATCTAGGAACAGCGCGCGCGCCTGTAACGTTTCAGCGCGTTCGCAGAAACTAGAGAGTCGGCAAGGCATCTGACACGGGATGTCAGCGTTTTGGGGTTTTTTATTTGGGCTCTAAGGGACTGTGGTCCAAGTTCAGTTCGGAATAATCTGTGATAACGCATGCTAGGCTGTTGTTGAATTGGGACAAAGATGGATTTTTGATGGTTGTTGGCTTTTTCTGGGTGAAGGCTGCTGCGCGCGCGAGGAGCAGTGGTTCATTTCATGAAAGTGTCGGCAACTTGGAGGACGTAGTCGTGGGGGAATTTTTCTAGGCAATTGAGGTATTCGCGCATGCAGTTTTTGATGATGTCTCCGTAGTAGTAGTCGAAGTTGAGGAGTGCCAGCTGGGGGCCTGCGCGTTTTGCGAGCAGGGTTTCTATTCTTACCATTATGAGAACGTCTGATGTTGCCTGTTTGAGAATTGCCTGTACGTTCTGTTTCAGGAAGAGTTCTCTTTCTTTCTCCTTTAGCCCTTCCGCCTTCTTTATGATGCCCTCGGCTATCTGCGTCATCGTCAACTCTGCGTTGGGGGGCAGCCATCCAGGGTTCTTGTCTGCAATTGTCTTTGCTAGCTGTTGGGCTAGGCCTTTTGAGAACCCTTTAACCAGCACGTCGAAAATCTGGAACTCTCTTAGTGAAGATTTGAGTTTGTACCATATTTCGGGGCCTTGTTCTCCCGCTCTGGCTTCTTTGCCGATTGTTCCTTCTTTCAGCATTTCGTCGAGCGTCTCCTTCAACGTGGTTGGGCTCCATTTCTGTCCTTCTTTTCCGAATTCGTGCTGCAGTTCTTTCCATCGGAATTCTCCGTCGTGCTTTAGCATGTAATTGTAAACGTCCCGCTTTCTGTAAAGAGGATAAACTTTTTTTGGCGGCATTCTGTTTCACACTCTAACTGTATCGAGTTACAGTAACGGTAATCCTTAAGTGCACTAGATAATATAAAGTTTCGCGTGTGCTGAATAGCAACGTTTTGGGGTCTTTGTTTGGGTTCTAAGGAACTGGCGAAGATAGTGGAGCGGCGGAAGAGGTTGATTCATCTGACGGCAGCGGGGCTGAGTGTCCGGGAGTCTACTAGGATGCTGAGTGAGGAGTTTGGCTGCAGTGAGCGTACGATCTGGCGGGATTGGAAGACTCGTGTCGAGTGGTTGGCGATACTGTTTAAGACTGGGGAGGGAGGGAAGGACGCTGCTGTTTTTGACAGGATGGCTGAGCTTGAGGAGGCGAAGATGGAGGCTTATCGGACTTACCTGCGTGAGGAGGGCATGATTAAGGTTGCGGCTCTGCGTTTGTATCTTGACGCTGTGAAAGAGGACGTGCGTTTTCGCCAAAGCTTGGGCCTGTTGCATGCGGAGCCGATGAAGGTTGAGGAGAGGGTTATGATGGTTGGAGGAAGGTTTTGTAGGGTTGGTCGGGATGGTAAGGCAACGCCGGTTGACGACTCGCAGGTATCCTAGGTACTGTGGGCATGCGAAGCAGTGTGAGTTCCATGATGATGCGTACACGGCGTTTTTCAGGCTTGTGAGCTGCGGCACCGGGGCGGGCAAGACGCTGTGCGGGCTTGCTGAGGATGTTCGCTGGTGCATTGAACTGCCTGGGGTTGTGGGATACGTTTTCGAGCCTACCTTTAGGATGGTTGAGCGTATTCTGATTCCGACGCTTGAGAGTGACCTGTTGCTGGGCAGGCCGCTTGAGGCTAACGGGCTGATTAGAAGCTTCAACAGGGGGACTATGAAGCTTGAGTTTGCGAACGGTTCAGTCTTGTGGTTTGCAAGTCTTGAGGATCCTGAACGTGCTGAGGGCCCTAACATCGACTTTGCCCACGTCGACGAGGCCCGCCTGGTTAGAAACTTTGGCCTCAGCTGGCAGGTCATCACTCGGCGTCTTAGGGGTTCGAACTCTGCGGTTCCTTATCCCCGAGGTGCTTGGGTGACGACGACGCCTGATCAGCCTAGCAGTCCGCTTTACAACTTCTTCGAGAATCCCAGGACAAGGGATCCTGAGAGCAAGGTGTACAGGTGGAGCATCTACGATAACCCTCGATTGCCGAAACAGTTTCTGGAGGAAGTGGAGAGAAGCCACAAGGGTGCCCTTGCTGAGCGCTTCATCTTTGGGCGCTTCGCGACCGTTGGCACGGGAAGCTTCCAGTTTGACGCTACAGTCAACGTTACCGAAGCAAACCTTGCAGACCTGCGCGAATTTCGGTATGGCGTCGACTTCGGCTGGACAAACCCGACCGCTGTCCCGGTGACAGGGTATGATGGTGACGGCAGGGTCTACGTCCTAGACGAGTTGTACGAGAGGCAGCTCAAGACTGAGGATCTGATTAGCGCCTTGAAGGAATTCGCCAAGACGTACGGCCGAGGCGAAGTATTATGCGACCCCAGCGCTCCTGAAACGATTGACATGCTTCGCAGGGCAGACTTGAACGCGAGCGGCTACCATGGTAAGCGTGAAGACGGCCTTAGAGAGCTGGGCGGCCGCTTTCCAAAGGCGGGCGACGGCAAACCGCGCATATTCATAAGCGCCAAATGTGTTAATCTCATCAGTGAAGTGCTAGAATACAAAGAGGACGTGAAGGAGAATGACCATGCGGTTGACGCGTTGCGGTACAGCCTCAAGCTTTATGCTGTTGAAGAGTCGGTTGCTGCACGGTTCCTTCCGTTCCGCCGCTAAGCCCGCGCACGCGACGCGATTATACCACATGATACACCGCAAACAAGCGCGAGCTTCATGAAGATTCACGTCTAGGCGGCATTTCTGCGAATACACGAGGCAGCACGTTCTTGTCACCTGTTTCACGATTTCTTTCCACTGGCTACATGCCTCATCAAAGTTTTTACATTTTGTTATCTTCACACCACGGACCAAGCTGTCGGTGATTGTCGGCATCTGAATTGTCGGACGAGCAAATTCCCTGGAATCTTCGGCGTAAGCTTGGCATAGGAAGGAACTGAACATTCCATAGATGGGGTCGTTGAAGGCGGCCCCGCGGTACAGCTTATGAATTGTTGAATCTATTTCGCGATTGCATGATTTGCCACTTGCAAGGCTTGGTTGAAAAGAACCCGCCCCAGACCGTTAGGGAATTCATCAGATTCAACTTGCCAGAAGTAATGAAAGAAGCCCTAAAACAGATGAAATGGGTTAGGTTGACAGTGCCATCAGGTTTTCGGACACAAACATTGGCTAACCATTTCCCAATAGTATATTAAACGGTCTACCTGGCGCGTGCCAATGTGTGTCTCTATCTGTATCTTTTGCTAAGAACCTTTGAGCAGATGATGGAAACTGTTGTCACCAATTCTTCCTGACAGGACGTGTTTGCTTGGGCTGTTTGAATCGTTTGATTCGTAGAATCGGCACAGCCTACAGTGTTGATGTCAAAGAACTAAGTTCCATTAGTTTTTAATACAGTATTCCTCAATACATTGTTCTACCCTGCTTATTCAGCGCGCGCGCTGTTCAGGGATTCAAGTGAGAAAGGAGGAAGGCGAAAAGGGGCTGGTTGTCAGGCCGTCTGCTGCTTGAACTGTTCTTATCCGTGGGGCGCTTTGCTCTTGTTGATTGTGCCAACCAAGTACGTGAAACTTGAGCTGCTGACAGCATCGTCTTCGCTGCTTGCAAACTGTGAGGAAATGATGAGCGTCACAGGGGTCCACGGCAAAGGAGTATACTTGCCTCCGAAACTCTTGCGAGACTACCAGTCCAGTCTTGTATTCATCCCAGCGAAGGAAGGCGAGGTCCTTCCGACACGAGAAGAAATAGAGAGAACAAAAACACCCAAAGCTTCAAGGGGACTACTTCTAACGCCTCCGGGTCTAGCATTATCAAGACTTTTCGAGAGCAAAATGGGGAAATCATTCACGGAACTCAGCCTTGACCAACTGCAAAAGGAGCTTCCTAAACTGTTTGAGGAACTGGAAATAACTAAAACCGCGAACATCAGCGTTGAGGGTGACGTTGTGACCGTTGACGCGAAAAACCACGTTTTCAAGGAACTGTGCGAGGAAAACAGGAAACTTCAGAGAACCCACGAAGCAGTAGGCTGCCTATTCTCAAGCGCCATAGCCTGTGCCCTGGCCAAAACATCGGGAAAACCAATAATCATACAAAAAGAAGAAAACACGCCAGAACAGACGACAACGATCGAGTACAGAATGATGGAGGACTAGACAGTGCAGGTTCCCTTAGACTTCTGGAACGTGAGCCTCTGGCTCGCAGTAACCTCCATAATACTCCTCATAACCGCCCAGCTCATCTCAGCATACGACGGGCCCGCAACGCTACTGATAGACTCAAGGAAACTGAAAACTGCAGCACTCACGATGGGAATACTCTTCTTGGCAACAGTGGCCATACATATACACACGATAGTAACGTCAACGTGAAACGTCAACTGCGCTGCCTTTTTCCCGCTCATAGTCCAGTCTGAACTTGTCGACAGCTTTTCTGCCGTCTTCTGGAGCGGCGGCTGCTCGATACCTAGGTCTAGCGCTGACTATCGTGCGCATACCTGTTCCTAGACTCGTTTGTAACGTAGTTTGTGCTTCTGGTTTTGCTTCATCTCCGGGTGACTGTGTGCTTGAGATGCGGGAAGCATCGTTCAGAAAGAGCGGCCCAAGTCCATCACACTCGAAAGGGAACTTGGAACACGCTTGCGCGCTAATTGGACTAGTTCAGCTTCAAGATCCTAGCCTTCTTACCTGCAGCACGGAGCATGTTTCTGTTTTGGATATACTGGCATTGTCGCAATTTCGCTTATATCGCGTCTTAGGCTAACTTTTCTTGGGGCTTAGGGATGGAGAGAAGGAGAAGGCTGTCACGAGAGGATTTCCTAAAGACATTGGACGTCATCATGCAGGACGGCCCAAAAGTAGAGTACAGAAACCCAGAGAAATGGAGAAACCCTTAACATACAACAAAGAACCCTGGCTTTTCACACACGTCTAGCCTACATTGAGCGTTTGAATGCTGGCTGTCCAGAAGTTCGTTTATTCAACAGGTAACAGAAAAGCTGAGGTGAAGATTGCGTTCTCACATATTTTGCGTGACCCGCGCGCTAAAAATGAATATTGCCTCTCTGCTCTTCCTCATATTACATTACAGAAAATCAGTCTGCAACATCGCCTTCCTGTGTGTCGGCCTCGAAGCGCGCGCTTTTCGGCTCCTTCCACGTTTATGCACAGTCATCATTACTCGCCTCAACATCTGCCTCGCGCATTTTTCTATGAGCCAACATCAATTTGAACATCAGCTAACTCGAGACATAATTCTATTTCACGGGTGTGGGGGAAGAGAACCCCGGGGCTTGCCCCGGGCGGTGAATTCCCCCACTCAAGCTTTTAGTCCGAGCGTGCGTCAACGGAAATGCGGGATGGCCTTGGAGATGGATGCTGGGGCACACACGGTCCACAACCTTTACTACCACATCGTCTGGGTTCCAAAGTACCGGCGGAGTATACTGCAGGGCAAGGTGGGTGAAAGGGTTAAACAGGTTATCGTTCAAGTCGCTGATGGATACGGCTACACCCTAGATGAACTCAAAGTCTCCCCCGACCACATACACATCCTACTCAAACTACAACCCAAACAGGCCATACCTGACGTTGTGAGAACCCTAAAAAGCATAACCGCCAGAACCCTCTTCCAAGAGTTTCCACACCTTAAGAATCACCTCTGGAAAGGCAGTCTCTGGGCAGAAGGATACTGTGCCAACACGGTAGGCGGACTAAACCTCGACGCCGTCAGAAAATACATACGAGAAGAACAAGAAGAAGCAACACCATAGAGCCCCGGAGCTTGCTCCGGGGGAAACTACTTGAGTTCACGTAATGCACCAGTATGGTTTCCAGCGCTCTTTAGGCAGAGAAATGGAAATGAGTGTGCTTGCAGTTCTGTCATCATCTGTTGTGCTTAAGGTAGTAATCTTGTTCTTTCTTGGTGCCGAAGCTTCTGACGCCCTTCTCTTCGAGCTGTTTTCTGAGCTGCTGGGCGTATTTATTGTCGATTTCGCCCCGTTTCTCCATGTAACCGATTATCTCTTCAGCCTGTTCTTTCGAATCGCATCGCCTGATGAAGTCTATCACGTCGGGCAGATAGTTGTCGAAACTCTGTGAGGTTGCAGCCTTTTCCCCGTCTTCTTGGCTCGTCCGCACAGAGTTCACCTGAACTTCGTTCTCATTTGTTTGCAGATCTTTGGCCAAGTTTGGAAACATCCTTTTTAAGGATTCTTTGTCCGGCTCCACGCTTGCACCTTCCTGTTCAGCGCCTGTTTACCAGTATTGTTTTGTGCAAAAACCAATATTTAACTTTCGTCTAAACATCTCGCCAGCAGAAACTTGGACGAGGAGATTTAAGTCAGGAAGGAACGAAGCGTTTCAGAGGGTCTTCCTCCAGCAGTTTTTCGAGCTGCTGAATGTCAAGCCCGGTGATGTCATCGCCGTAGATTTCACATTTGATTCTTCGGCACGCTTCTGTTGGGCTGGTGACCTTGATTTCAACTTCCTCGCCGATTGGTGATTCAACGTGTACATGGAAGGACGCTTTCTTCTTTCCTTTTTTCGTCACCGCAACCCATTCGCTCTGCGCCACTCTCAGTTTGCTCTCCCGCAGCATCTCCAGAATGATGGCCGGTTCGTCATGTTGAACTACTATGTCTATGTCGCTTCCACGGTGAATCGTGCCTCGCCAAACGCTTCCTAACAGAAGCGGGTTGTACGCTCTTACAATTCTCATAATCCTAAGAGACTCCCTTCGCATCCGAACCAAACGCTCCAGTCTGGCCGGACCCTCGTTCTCCTCCGCTATTCTGTCAAGTTCCAACGCAACTTCAAGGTTTGACGGAAGGAAATGGGCACCGAACGTTTCGGCAGCCCTCAACTTCGCCTGTTTATACTCCTTTTCCTCCCCAGAATAGAGGAGAACAGCGGCTTCCCTGATGATCTTCCTCCTTGACTCCAGAGAACCCGCTCTCAAAGAAACCTCACCATCAAACCTGAGCCTGGCACAGAATCTAGTGTTTCACTATTTGCTCGTACAGTCCCAGTGTTTTTTCAGCTATCTTGTCCCAGGTAAATTCTTCCAAGACTCTTCGTCTGCCGTTCTTTCCAAGCCATTTCATCTTCTCTGGACTTTCCAAGGCGCTGGTTATTCCCCAAGCGATGTCGGTGGGGTTGCTTGGGTCTATGTGGAACCCGCACTGGTCTTCCCCGCAACAGATGACTATCTCCCGCATCCCGCTGACTCCTGCCGCGCCGACGACAACCGGCTTCTCCATGCTCATGGCCTCCAGAACAACTATTCCGAATGGTTCATAGTGACTTGGAAAGACGGCCACGTCGCAGGCTGCGTAATGAAGAATGCGTTCTTCTTCAGGGAGGAATTCGAAGCGGAATTTCACACAGTTGCTGAGTCTCATGTAATTAACCAAGTTCAACAGGTATTCCTGCAGATCGCCAAGGCCTAGAATGACAAGCTTGGCTTTAGGTATCTTCTGCAGAATGTGAGGCATGGCCATTATGAGCTTGTCAACTCCCTTGACACCGACGAGCCTGCCGATAAAGAGAATCATAACCTCGTCGTCTTTGACACCGTACAGGCTTCTAATCTTTTTCACCTGTTCAGCCGTCACGTCTTTTGGATTGTATTTCTGTGCGTCAACGCCATTGTAGCACACCTGTATTCTGTCTTTTGGAAACCCGAGCTTCGTGAGCTCTTCCTTCATTGCATAGGAAACTGTGACGATCATGTCGGCTGCTCTTGCAGCATGGAGCTCAATGTTGCTGACCACCTCAGAACCGTTTCCAAGTGTTCTTCCCTTCTCGGTTGAGTGCACGTGAAAAGCGAAGGGCAATCCGACTTCTTTCTTGACGGTGATGCCGCCGATGGCTGACAGCCAGTCGTGTGCAACGACAAGGTCGTATTTAATGCCATCTTTCCTGATGAGTTCGTTAACGAGTTTTGAAGCGCTCAGATAATTGTAGATGAGGTATTTGGAGAACAGATGGAGACCCCCACCCCTGCCCCATTTTTTGATGTCTTCGGCAATCACGTCCGGCAAAGAATCAGATATGTCAATGTGCAACGGACGGTGTATCTCAATTCCGCGCCAGATCTCACGTGTTGGAAGAGTCCCAGCATCATCATTCATCGTGAACACTGTGACATCATTGTCCGTTAGAACAAACTTTCTAGTAATCTCAGCAGCGTACGTTCCCAAACCGCCAACAATCATCGGGGGATACTCGTAAACAAGCACAGCCAGCTTCATCTTTAGACATTCCTCCTTCTTGCAAATGGTGCCTATTGGTTATTGGACCATTGCTTATTTACCTTCCTAATGGACTTTGCGTACTTGCAATCATTATCCAAGAGCTTCGAAACTTCCCCTCAACTATGTTTTCAACCAGTTTCAAGTCAACGATTGCGAAGTCACAGTACGCACGCGTTCAAGTCGATGGTCACAAGACGGTCGGCACTTTTTAGTCTTCTTTTACATCGTCTTCGTCTCTCGCTTCCTGGCTCGATGAAAAGGGAATTATGAAAAACCTATTAGGCACATGTGACAAACTAAGAACAGTGCAACAGTATGAGCATATCACCTGTTAAACGTTTGATTCTCGAAACCATGTGGCTGTTAGACAGACCTGCAAAGGCCACGGAGATAGCAAGAGAGGCTGGACTGGGGTTTCCACCGGTTATGATGCACATCCTAGGCCTCACCAAGATGGGGCACGTTGGAATGCCTGAAAAAGGGATTTACGTCATAACTGAAAGCGGCAAGAAAGTGCTCGGCCTTCCCGAAGTCAGCAAGGAAAAAGCAGCTGAGATCCTGGGGTACTTGCCTATGGAAAGATCGTTCCACTTCTACGCGGACATCGGCAAGCCTCTTAACGTTCATGCCGCGAGCTTGAGTGATTTCTGTGACAAGATCCTGAAGGTTGACTTGTCTTCGATAGAGTTTCACGTTAACCGCGGCGATTTTGAAGCTTGGTTTGCCGGGTTAGGCGACGCTGAGCTCGCAAGAAAAACGCTGCTTGTTAGAGAAGAAAAGATGGTCGGAGAGAACCTGCGTAAAAAGCTCTACGAAATAGTGAAAAACCGATGTGACTTGCTCGTCAGAACAAGAAACACGCCGCTACAGCCAGAGCCCTCAACCAACGTTAAGCTGGCTTGAACCGCCCCTTGAGTTTGTGAATAACCTGCTGCAACGTCGTATACTCCATCTCTTCAGGACCCAAACGGGCTGGCTCAAACTCGCCCATACGTCTAAGCATGGAAGCGTACTCCACGGCTTCATGCCTGGCCAAAGCAAACGCTGGATCGTCAAACAGGTCAGCGATCATCGGCTGTCCATCATCATCGCACGCAATCTTGCCGTTTGCAACTTGAAAGCCCAACGCCACCAGCCTCGGAGGGCCGTCAAACACTGTGCACTTAGAGTCTCGCAGCCTGACAGGCATTATCGGCCCCCAGTGGCTTCCTCGCATCCATCCTTCAACGAAATAGCTGTGCATGAAAGGCACCAAGATTTCTCCAACAGCCGGCAAACCATGCTGCGCACGCGTAATCATGACCGGATCGTCCTTTCCAACATATTTTCCGGCTATGAGCGAAAGCCTCGTGACGCTTCCCGTGGCGCATATCGAGTCGTTGCTCGCTCGTCACACTCTTGAAACCATGTAACGCTGAACCGTTCCGATTAAAGCAATCAAATCATACATTTCCTCCGGACACTTGAGCACGACTTTCGTGTTGTCCACGGTGTCCATGACTTCGAACTTGAATCCGCCTGACATGTGAGGGTCTATGACAAGCCCTGCCGTGTTCATCGGGTCACCGAAGATGCGGAACAAGGGAAAATTGAACGCGCCAGCAGAAGTCTTGTCCGCTGCAAAAACCACAACAGGGTCCGAACCTCTCTCTTCTATCTCCATTTCAGCCACGCCTGAACCCATGCCGCAAATGTTACCGGCGAAAGCCGTCTTCAAAAGGTCTTGGCCGGCACCGTAAAGCTTCAGCCCTGAGGCCTTGTCCGCAGCTTCCTTGAAAGTGTCGAATGCAAGTTTATGAATACCATGGTTCGACTCACCCTTCTCATGTACCATCAACAGTTGGAGGTCGTCTCCAGCGTTAAAAACGTAATGACTGTTTATCAAACCCTCTTTCTCAGCGTGCCCAAGATTCTTTTCGGCAATGTTGAAAAGCGGCTCGGGAACCACATGATGGCCCGCGAGAGAGCCTACGTCACATTTGATTAGGGAAATCGTGGTTCTTCTAGGCATACACACACTCCCAGATCAAAGCTATGTGCAAGATTAAACCACAGCTTTTAAAAAAGTTCCTGTAGAACCAGATAAAAGAAACCATGAAATAACAAGAGCTCCAATACTGGACTGTGAGGACGCGTTTATGGATGAGCTGAGAGTTATATCTGCGAAGATTCCTGATGAAGTCTACAAGGAAATGGTGTTGCGCGTTCCAGAAGGAGATCGCAGCAATTTCATTCGTGACGCCATCATGGAGAAGCTGCAGAAAACGCCTAAGCCTGACAGGATTCTGGAGCTGGAAGGCAGGTTTGGCAAAATGGAGAAGGAGTTTTCGGAAATCAAGAAGTACCTCGCGGATCTGGAACTGCTCACGTACGGACAGGGGAAGAGCAACCCGCACACTTTCGGAATGGATGAAACAGACCACAAAATGATCGATTACCTGGTCCACTACAAGGGGGCAACCACACCTGAACTGGCGGACTACTTGAAAACAAACAGGTGGCTAATCCTTAACAGGCTGAGAAGAATGCAGAGGAATTCAAAGAAGCAGCTTGGAAAATCTATTATAGAATATTATCCCGGGGAAAGGTCAGGCAAGAAAAAGGCTTGGTGGATGAACGAAGAATTGGCTGAGACGTAGTTTGGCACAGCAACAATTAATTTCAGTAACTACTATGTTTGGGTTGGGCCCGTAGCCCAGTCAGGATTAAGGCGTCGAACTGCAAACCGGTGCGCAAGCCTCCGGGCACCAGAATGGAAGAAAGCCGGAGAACAGGGGTTCAAATCCCCTCGGGCCCGCCAGTTTCTTGAATCAACTAGACAAACCGCACACACAGGATTGACAGAGAATAGAATAATTTGATTGCTCCCATGCTAACGTGATGATGTGGAGGCAGATTGTAGCCTTGGCTTAATACACGTACTGCAGACAAAAATAGAAGAAAAGTGGAGGTCATTGACGCGCACGAGTTCTTTGGACCTGACCTTAATAATGGGAACTCAACTTAGGGCGCTGGTGGATGGCGGTGGAGGCGGTGGAGGCGTTGAGACAGATGAGAATGCTTGTTTCACTGAGACCACGGTGGTTCCTGCAATACGATCAGTGTATTTCTGGCGTTGGTCGTGTCCAGGGGTAGCGACTCCTAATATCCAGTCTATTAGGAGGAAAAGCCAAAATATCTTGCTTATGTTGCGGATGAATGCTTTGTCAAACGTTACTTTGCTGCCGTTTACCATTTGCACCTGTAATCCCAAGACTTTCTTTCCCAGCGTTGCACCATAAGAAGCGTCCATAAACATGAAGTAAAGGAGTTCAAGTACGCCTAAGAGAAAGGGAAGACCTAGGTAAAACGCCCACCCTCCAAACCACAAACCGCCGCCGCCGAAGATCAGTGATAGAATTACAAAGAAGTAAATGATGCCTGCTACGATGCCGATTATTATGCTGTCGATTATGAATGCGACAAGGCGTAAGAGCCAATGGTTCATATCTAACTGTGAACTGCTTCCTGTTGACATTTTTTCATCTCTCCCGTTATTTCAGCGCAACTCGTTATTATCGCTTGCGCTCTTTTCCATTGCCTTGTTGTCTCAACTAAGGCTTTTACTCCATGTCCTGTTGACGCTAGAAAGGCGCGCGCTAACATGGAAACGGTACTGGCTTTGACCATACGCGTGCGCACAACAATCAGACTTTTGCAGGATAATCAACTGAGGGGACTAATTCCGGACTCCCAAGAAACTTGTGGTGCGCGCCAAAACTTATAAGACATCAACCACCTAAAGATTCAAAACAACGGAGTGGTATGAATGGCGAGACAGGAAAAAGAGAAGAAAGCCGTGACGAAAGATAGGCTCATAGGCATGCAGGTAATTGACAGCGAGGGAAACGTATCTGGAACTGTGCAAGACATTGCCTTCACTGTGGGAAAGGCCGGAATGACATTAATTGTTGAGACAAAGAAGGGGGAGACGAAAGAAATCCAATGGGAAGACATTCAGGCGGCAGGAGACTTCGTTATATTGAAGCCTGCAACAATTCAGACACCAATTCTTGGCACTCAACCAATCGGAGAGCAAGCACAAACACCAATCTGCCCAACATGTGGAGGACCCCTAACCTACATTCAACAATATCAACGATGGTACTGCTACAAGGACAAGAAATATGCCTAAGAGCTGCCAAGAAGAAACAGTGGTACTATATTTTTACAACCGATAGTGTTAGCGCGGGCATCTTATGTGTCGCCGTGGGCACGACGTTCGCCATTTAGACTTTGGCAAAGACGCCACTGACCTTGAGATAAACTCAAAATGTTAAATACTGATAGTCGAAATATCGTACGCTGGCAAATTGAGGATGTGAGTATGACTGAAAAAACTGAGGCCTATTTCGTCGACTACATTGCTGTTGGAGTTTTAGGATTTGCTCTCGGACAAGCAATCACAAGCATCGGTGGATTCCAGACCCTATTCTCAGGTCTGTTTGGTAGGTACGTAGGTATCGATTGGGGCAGAACAATAGGAAGCGACGTTATCACAGGTATTTTCGCGTTCCTTCCCGCAGGCTTCGTGGCCGGATACCTATGCTACAAACTGCTTAAGACCGAAGGAAAAATGGAAGGCTTTGCAGGCGGTTTCATGTCCTTCTTGGCCTACCTGATAATCACTCTGATAGTGACGCTTGCTCAGACTGGCATATGGGGAGGAGACTTTGGAATCGGGATGCAGCTTTGGGCCGTGCTTATGGTGTTCGCCTTGATTTTCTTCCCGATAGGGGGATTCCTTGCAGGTATGATGCATGAAACGAAGATGGCGATGCCATCGTTCCTGAGATTCCAATTCCAGAGAGGCCCTGCGGCACCTCCGCCACCTCCAGGCGCAGCAATGACGTGCCCCACGTGCGGCGGTCCGCTCCGATACATTCAGCAATACCAAAGATGGTACTGCGACAAAGAACAGAAATACGTTTAGACGTATCTTTCTCCCAACTTTTTTTAGTGCGCCTTCAATACACTATTTCCACTGGTTGGTTGGACAGATTGCAATCACAAAATGGTGGGAACAAGCGCGTTCTCGGCTAACGCGTCACTTTGCGCAGCAGCCCTTTCTCAAAATCGTCCTCTTCTATCTTGAGGGTCTCAGGTTCATCCTTCTTCAGTATAGCCTTCAGTTCTTCAGCGGAAAGTTGAGTCACGAGCCGGAGCACCTCTCTCCTAGCGGTTTCAAGATGCTTCTCCAGCAGCTGCTTGTCCTGGTACACCGCCCCTGCGAGTTGGCATATCCTGTCCGTTTTGACGAACCATTCAATCTTCCCTGTTTTCACGTTCACGTCGAAAGTTATCGGCCCTGCCACGCACGTTTCGGGTTTAACAGTGTGGATCACGCACTTTTTGGTCTTCTTGTCATGAAACACGCAGTAGCCATCAGCCGTTAACCTTGGAAAAACATATTCTGTCCGCTCGAACGGGTTGGCAACGGATTTTCCATTCTCTTTCAGGTAAGCATCTATGATTTTTCTGCGCTCAGACGTCACTGGCGGTGTTGTATCGTTGCAGCAGGAATAACTGGTCTTGCACTCACCGCATACGTCAAAGAAGTTGCTCTGCCTCATACTCGCATGTTTGCCCAACGTCTAGCTCTCCATTTTCGAACTAGAAGTAGGGCTGATTGTCCATAAGGTTTTCTACAAGTCTTGAATAGACGCCGACTACTGCCTCTTTGAGATTTGTTTTCTGGGCTTTCCTCTCAACTCTTTCGCGTATTGCGTCTGACAGGCTTCCGCGGTCTATCCTTCTCTTCACGATTGGAAGATATTTCCTCTCTTCTTCTGATGCGTTCTTCCAAGCAAGTCCGAAGAGAAATTGGCAGACCTCGCGTGCAGTCCGTCCGGCCGGGTGCTCAGTCTGCGCGTTGAGTCCCTTCGCCACGACGGAGTTGAAGTCCTTCACCAAGACTTCATGAGGCACGAGCTGCACCTCTTCGTTGAGCAGTCCTCTGAGCAGTGCCCTGATGAAACAACTTGCCGCCACGTCCGACTTGATGCATTCCTGTTCATCCATCACCCGTATTTCAACTGCCTTTCTGTCAAACCTGAAGATTACGCCGCGAGAGTTGACCCAGTCCTTGTGAAGGATGAGTTCGTCTGCGCCAGCCTGGGCCATCTCAGACGAGTATTTCTCGATGATTTTCTGGCGATACTCGTTGAAGGAAGACACGTATTCTGGGACCACATCCCCGGTGACCGAGGACACTTCACGTTGGTTCAGTTTGTAGAAGCTCAGCCTGTTGTCAACGTCATCTCCGAGTCTGCCTTCGTAGATGGGAGAAGAGGCGAGAAACCCGGGTAAATAGGGGCACACGTTGGCAAGCAGGTTGTACAGTTTGACGCCGCTCTGGTCGTTCGAGTATGGAAGGTTAAGCTGGAAGCTCTGAATATTCAGCCATCCGTGCTGGTTGAGGTTGAACAGTTTGCTGTAGGCCTGGTAAATCTTACGGTGACGGTGCGGCCAGACGCCAGTTTCTTCGAGCCTTAGGAACGGATGCATTCCCGTTCCAAGTAGACGTGCTCCATGTTTTCGCTGCAGATAATCCGAGATGAACAAAACCGCCTTTTGCATCGTTTCCTCGAAGGTTTCGGGCGATCTGAACGGCGCGTTGGGTTTGATTTCTATCACGTGCGTCTGCAGCTCTTTTCCAAAAGTGAAGTCAGGCTGCCTCACAGAGTTGACGATGCGTCCGCGAAGATCTTTCAGTATCCTGTCAACGATTGGTAGAGCTCTCAATTCATTGTCAACCACGGAGAACTCGTGTTCTGGGCCTAGAACCTCAATGGTCTTGTACGTACCAGTGCCTCTTGCATCCTAGTGTTTTCCAAGAATCGAATATAAACGTGCAGCTGATTTTGACTTGGCCTGTTGACAGATGGTACATTTCAGAGCCTCCCATCTTATAGCGCTAGTGCGCACTTGTTAAGCTCGTAGAGGACGTGTGAAAACTTCATGTTTAATCGGCAATAACCTTTTTTTATGACCTGGCTTTATCTATAGCAGAACCTTAATACAGATGAGCTTATCAATAAATACAAGCTTCAGTGGATCGTTGACTACCTGGAGGAAACAGCGTGAAGAAGACAGCCACTACATTCATTATATTGACTGTTACTTTAACAATTTTAGCTTTGGCCTCTTTCAACGTCGCATCTGCCAGAGCTAGCTCCAGTTACAGTATAGAAAGCGTGAACCACACGGTGGGGGTTCTGTACAACGGTTATGTTCTCATAAATGATACGATAGCTATATCAGGGAAAACCGACAGCTTTTTACTAGGCTTTCCGTACGTGTTTGGTCCGAGCGTAATCACCGCATTTGCCTACAACACTAATGATACGTCCAGTGTGTTTCCCGTCGCGCTTAATGTGCCCTTAGAAGATCGTGTTGGTTTCTACGGAGTGAAAGTCGATTTTTCAAAAGGAACACCGCAGACCTTCAGCGTTGTATTCGTGCTCTCAAGCAATATTCTCTTTCAAGACTCTACGAATGCAAGCACATTCACTCTTGTTTTTCCGGCATTTCCAAGTTTGACAGAAACAGCACCCGTTTGTAATTGTTCGGTTGTTGTGCCGCCAGGTACGCAGTACCTTAAAGGAACGGTTGGTGACTTCACATACAACGCAGAGAATTTGAGTGCCTTCACCTACAATGCGTCTCAAGTGACCTTCTTGCTGTCAGGGGAAAACGTGCAGATTTTTGAAATAAAGCAGCTCACTCGCGAGGTAGATGTAAACGAGTTTGGTCAAACAAGCGTTTCTGACTTCTATTACATAGCGAACAATTCGACGCAGACGATGGATTCCATCGAAATAGTTGTACCTCCTAACGCTTCGAATCTAGCTGTGCACGACGAACTTGGAAGAAAATCTTTGATGCAGCCAGTGCTTATTGATGTTAATCCGACTCGCTACCAGATCAACTTTACGTTGACGGTGGCACCTAACACATTGGCAAAGTTTACCGTGAGCTACGATATGCCTAGCGACGTCTATGTCATGAAGGAGGAAGGAACTAACAACTTCGCCCTTAACATGACCTTTTTCCAGGACACGAATAGCTACATTGATCTGGCTTCAGTCAGCTTTGTCTTGCCCGAAGGCGCACGATTGTCAAGTTTCGGAACCACCTCAACTGCCAATTCCTACGATGTGGACCGCGGTGTTTTCCAGGAAACTATGACTGTGAACCGGCAGAACATAATTTCCTTGACCAGCTTCGCCGTTAGTCTTAGCTACGAGTACAATTCGCTGTGGCTGGCTTATGGTCCTACAATGTGGGTTTGGGCCTTGGCGATTGTTGGATCTGTGGTTGTCTTGGCTTGGAGAAGGCCAAGAGTTCCAAGCGGAGTCGCTGTTCCTTCAACAACTTTGAGGCTTCGGCCAGAGGATGTCAGGTCTTTTGTGGATGCATATGATGAGAAAATGAAGATAGAGTCGGAGATTGACATCCTTGAGACTAGGGTGCAGAAAGGAAAAATCCCAAGGCGAAGGTATAAGGTGCAGAAGAAGACTTTGGAAATTCGCCTCAGCACATTAGACAGAGCTTTAGCAGAGTCGGGAGGTAAAATGCATTCAGCTGGCGGTCACTACTCAGACCTGATGCGGCAACTTGAAGTTGCAGAAACCGAAATCGACGAAGTCGAGGCTAACATGAAGAGCATTCAAGCACGCCAGAGCAGGGGAGAGATATCGTTGGAGACTTATCGTAAACTTCTGGGAGATTACGACCGCAGGAAAGAGAGAGCCAAAACAACGATTAACGGAATCCTCTTGAGACTACGTGAAGAAATCCATTAAATGAACCTAAACGCTTTTATTCTGCTGTTCATTTCTCAATGAAATTCCAGTTTCAGGAGAAATGAAACATGGTGAAAATAGTCATAGATAATGCTAAATGCACTGGATGCGGCACATGTGTTGATACATGCCCAGTTGGTGTCTTCGAGGTTAAGGACAAGAAATCCGTCCCGGTTAAGTCTGAAGAGTGTCTAGTGTGCAGAGCATGTGAAGTTCAATGCTCAGAAAGTGCGATCCAAGTGGTCGAGTAAAATCGCAGTTTTCATTCTGAGTGTCGCATACACAAAGCCTGACTAATGTATCTCCCGTAACTTCTCTGACCTTCTTTCGCTTCTTCTACTGCTCTTTCGCCTTGCCTCCTCACGTGCATTTTGGAAGCTCGAGCTTCATCGTTTACAGTCGCGCAAGTGTTTCAACGTGTTTGGGTCATCGACGCGTGGGCTAATTTAGCATCTTCTATGCCAGCTTTTTCAGAATCTACAAATTGCCACTTCTTAGTTGCCGAAAGTTGTCTGAAACACTTTTAGTAGGTATTCGGTCATCGATACTCCTTCTTGCTTGGCCATTTTCTTGATAGCCTTGTTTATGCCTGTTGTGTACTGAATGGCTCTTTTCGGTCTACCCACAATGGGTTGTGGCAGTCCAACATCTCTAGCCACCCGCCTCAAGACAAGTTTCCTGAGTGTGTTGTCTGTTCGTTCTATCTTTAACTCCAATGGTAGATCTATCGCAAATTTTGCCATGCTGCACGTTGCAAAAGGCAATCGCAGTTCAATGTTGAAATGGTTACAGATTTTGAAGTCTCTTTCTAGATTGGCCTCATACATTCCAATAATATCGTTGAAAATTGCTTTTTGCGCCTTCTCATTGCTGCCTTCCAAGTAGTCATCCACGTACCGCCTGTAGCCACCGAAAAGCTCGTCCGCGCCTTGTCCAGCCAGCATCACCTTACAATCCATTTCGGCGGTTTTCTCAGCAGCCCAGTAGATCGGGATGCCTATGCTCACTTTGACGGGATCTGGCTCCTCAACAAGGCGGATAACCTTCTGGATTGCCTTCGGCACGTCGTGCTCAACATAAAGGAAAGAGTGTAGTGGCAGGTTCAACTCTTCTGCTGCCTGCTTTGCAAATTCCACTTCTGCGTTATTCTCCAAGCTCACATGAATCAGAACCACGTTACCCCCGGTTTTCTTTGCCAAGGAGGCGATGATGCTACTGTCTAGGCCGCCAGAAAAAGCAATTGCCACTTCCTTCAAACCTGAGACTCTTTCTTCTACTGAATGTTCCAAGAGCATTTGGAGCTTATGGGCCGCGGTCTGCATTGTCATTTGCTTTGGTTTGGAATAAATGATTTTTTTCGCAACAGTGAATCTGAAACCGCGTCTTCCAACCAGTGACACGCATCCTGGTGGAAACGAATGTGCCTCCATTATTCCTATGCTCCACAATGCCTTTCGTTCAGAAGCTAAAGCTGCAAAATCTGCATTTTCGCCATAGTAAAGCGGGCGAACGCCCACAGTGTCTCTGCCCGCAACAATCGTTTCAGGTTTGACTATCGCAAAGGCAAAATCGCCCTCAGTTTTCTTGACGAACATTGTGGCTGCCTGTTCGAGATTTTGCTTCAGTTTCTTCGCTACAATCTCTGCATCGGGTTTTTCTGCATCATCAGGATAGATCCTTCCGTCAAAAACCATTGCCGCATCCTTCAGTTTCCACGGTTGAGGCTTGTCCTTGGGAAGAATCCTTGAAAACGCGAAACCAACGGCGGCCGATGACCCAATGTTAAGTTTTTGGAGAGTTTCGAGGGATTCTCCTGTCTTTATCGTTGTGGGGGAAGCTATTCCATAAGCTTCCGAGCCCTTGGGTTCCAAGGCTTCGATCATAGCAACTGCTGCTCTTGTCACGTTTTCGCCTTTCTTGCTCAAGACTGCCACTAGCGTGCCCATGTAAAATAACCCTTCAGCCTAGTCTCTTACGTATTGTTTGGCAAAGCATTAATCTTTAGCCAGCTTACTTTCCATGAGGGGAATGAAAGTTGCCGATTCTACCCATTGACACAGGCCGCTATGGAACACCTGAAATGAAGAAGATTTTTGAAGAGGAGACACGAGTCCAAAAAATGCTTGATGTAGAGGCCGCACTGGTTTGGGCATATGCTGAAGTTGGGGACATACCCCGAAAGGACGCGGAAAAGATCGCTTCCGCGTGTTTACTGGAGCATGTAAAGTTGCGTCGAATCAAGGAAATTGAGCGAGAAATAAAACATGATGTTGCCTCTTTGGTCAGGGCCTTGGCAGAAGCTTGCGGGCCAAGCGGAGCTTACGTTCATTTGGGAGCGACAAGCTACGACATCGTGGACACGGCAACTGCTCTCCAGCTGAAAGATGCGCTGGAACTAATCGACACGAGATTGGGCGACCTTGAAAAGGTTTTAATGGAGAAAGTCTTGAAGTACAAGAACACGTTAATGGTAGGCAGGACTCACGGGCAGCACGCGCTGCCAATAACGTTAGGTTTCAAATTTGCCGTTTGGATGCGTGAAGTTTCCAGACACGTTGAGCGGCTGAGGCAATGCAAGCAGCGAGTTGTGGTTGGAAAAATGAGCGGTGCCGTGGGCACACAGGCTGGTTTCGGCACAAACGCTAGGAAAATTCAAAACCTCGTTATGCAACGGTTGGGCATTGATCCTGCCGACATCTCTACGCAGATTGTGCAAAGAGACCGTCATGCTGAAATGGTGTGTTTGCTGGCGGGAATTGCTTCCACGTTGGAGAATTTTGCTACTGAAATTCGCGAACTGCAGAGGCCCGAAATCGGGGAGCTTTTCGAATACTTCGAAGCAGGAAAGCAGGTTGGCAGTTCAACGATGCCTCATAAAAGGAACCCCGAGACTTGCGAAAGGGTTTGCGGCTTGGCCAGAATTGCCAGAAGCCTAGTTGCTCCGGCATTAGAAGATGTTACAACTTGGCACGAGAGGGATTTGACGCAATCGTCCGCTGAACGTTTTATATTTCCAGAAATATGCATACTGACGGATTACATGCTTTTTCTTATGAACAACATAATCGATAACCTGCGCGTTGACGAGCAAAAGATGCTGAAGAATATTGAATCAACCCAAGGGCGCCTTATGTCTGAAGCTGTGATGATAGCGCTGGCAAAGAAGGGAATGAACCGACAGGAAGCTCACGAACTGATGAGAAGACTGACATTGAAAAGCGAACAGGAAATGCGGCCATTTAAAGAGATACTCCAGGAAGATAAGGTTGTGAGTGAAAAGCTAGACAAAAAAGAGATAGACAAGGCATTGAACCCTAGGAACTACTTGGGCACTGTTACAAGTCAGATTGATTCTGTGGTCAAGAAAACAATGGAGGAACGTAGAATCAGAAGATGAGCATTGTTGGCGCAAATAACGATTGTTTGAAGCCTATGAGTGGTTGTTTGGTGCTGACGGTTAAAAAGCAGGTGTGAACTGCAGGCTCATGTCTGTTAGTATTCTGTTAATGCTTTTTGTTTCCATTCAGCTTCTTTTTCAAGTTTTTCCAAAGTTTCTTTCTTGACAAAGCCGCCGACTTGTTCCTTTATCTTCTTGCCAAGCCTGGGTCCTATTAATGGCAGGCTCGCAAGTTCATTCAGGGAAGCCCGTTTTATCTCTTCTACTGTCTTGTATCCGGCGTTGTACATTACGCGACCGCGGACCCTGCCAACTCCTTCCAGCTTCACCAACGATAACAGCTCCTTCTTCACTCCTTTCTCCACCCTCTGCTTCACTTCAAGAATCTGGGGAAGCATCTGCTTGTTCCCGAAGAGCTGTGCAAGTTCATGCGTGGCGTGAAGTAGCCACTTGGCGTTTTCAATTGTCCTGTAAAGGTCTCCTGGTTGTACTCTGAACTTTTCGATCAATTGGTCTTCGCTTACCTCTTCAATCCACGCCTCCAAGGTCACGGCTGTTTTGACTTCTCCAAGAAACTCTTCGTAGGCAATACTATCTTGCCACTCGTCCGGTGGAGCTATCAGAAGCTCCTCTTTGTGCTCCTCCAAAAAGACTGCAATCTCGCCCTGCTCCCGTGTGTAAGGTCGCAGCACGGGGCCCATGTCAGGGGTGTGGGCGATCATCTGTAGTAAACTGAAATCTGTGAGAAGCGCAGGTTTTCGCCTTAGAGCATCGCGTATTATGACGGCTGAAAATGGGTCGACGTAGAGTTCGCTGACTCGCTTTCCGAATCTTGTGGCGTTAATGTCTTCGCCGAAAACTTCGATCATGTCCTCATCATAGAGATACTTGAGAATCTTTGCTACTATGCCCTTGATAGCGTTGATATCGTACTGAAAGGCATAGAAAGTCTTGCCGAAGAACTCGTAGATTCCGCGCTCTGTGTGAGCGTAGTCCGCTGCGACGGTGGCCAGCACGTGAGTCCTCATTATCCTTTCAACTGCAAGTCGTGACCAGATGCGTTCTGGCCTCGCGAGAATGTAACTTTCTAGCAGATAATCTGCTTCATCGTTGGTTTTGGCCACAAGTATGGCTTCGCCAGTCTTGTCGTATTTTGGTCTCCCAGCCCTCCCGGCCATCTGCTTGTACTCCAAGACGCTGATTGGATAGTAGCCGTAGCCTGCTTCGTATCGCCTGTAGTCTTGGATGACGACTGTTCTGGCCGGCAGATTTACGCCGAAAGCCAACGTTGGCGTTGCAGTTAGAACCTTGATTCTTCCCTGTCTGAAGGAATCCTCTATCAGCTTGCGGTGTCCTCCGCCTAGGCCAGCATGATGGAAAGCGGTCCCGCACTTGACCAGTTCGGCAAGCGACTCACCGAGCCGCGTTTTTTCCCCGGCCGCTAAGATGCGGTTTGCATCGTGCTCCAATGATCGCTTTGCAGGCTTGGATAAGACTGACTCAATTTCGCCAGCAATTTTCTTAGCTAGAACGGCCGCGTTTTTCCTTGTCGAAGCGAAAACTAGGGCTTGACCCCCCGTCTTGACGGTGTTCAAAACTAGGTTCAGGGTTGGATCGTGTGTTTTCTTTTCTATCTTGCGGGCGCCTCCGTCCCTGTATTGGATTTCTTCATGAAGCAGAACCCCTTCCTTGAGAATAACGGGCCGCCATTCGGTTGTAACGTAACCTGCCTTAAGCCACTGGGCTATCTCGTCCACGTTGTTTATTGTTGCGCTCAAGGCCAAGATCTGCACGTCGGGGTTGGTCAGCATAAGTCTCGCCAGCACCACTTCGAGCGTCGGTCCGCGTTCAGCCTCGTTTAACAAGTGAACCTCATCCGCAACTACCAGGGAAATCTCATCCATCCACTTGGCCCTGTGCCTCAAAAGTGAATCAGCTTTCTCGTTTGTGGTTATGATTACGTCAAATCTTTCCAGCCAGGGGTCAGTGCTGTCAAAGTCGCCTGTACTTATTCCGACCCTTATCTTTCTTCCACTCTTCTTTGTCATTGCCGTGTACTTTTTGAACTCCTCAAATTTCTCGCTTGCCAAAGCCCTCAAAGGCGTCAGATAGACAACTTTTCCATTCCTTTCCAGTATGTGTTTTAAGGCGCAGAACTCGGCCACCAAGGTTTTTCCAGAAGCTGTTGGACTGGCCAAGACAAGGTTTTTTCCTTCAAGGGCGCCTGCCTTTATAGCCTCCTCTTGGGGCGGATAGAGTTCAACGATTCCAGATTTGATTATCAATTCTTTGACGGCTTCTGGCATCGACAGTTCCGCTATTTTCACTTGACCGCGCCCATCTCTTCCGTTACAAAAGCTTTAACACCGTGGCCATTTAAAGCGTTGCGCAAGCTCGAAGTTTCTTTTTTCCTAGGTTAGACTTTTCTATCAGAGAGCATGCATAGTATGAGTGACGAAAACGCTTTGTGCATAGAAGGCCTGAGTCCATGATGATTGAGAACGTAAAAGAGCTGTTGAAAGCGCATGAAGGCTTAGAGCATGAAGTTTACTTGGACAATGAGAACTCCAGCAGGGTCCCCGATGAAGTTGTCAGGGCAATGCTTCCGTATTATAATCAACGTGCATACGGAAATCCGACGCTAACTCATAAACCTGGCTGGGAAGCCTTCGAAACGATAATGGAATCAGCACAAAAAATCGCATCCTTCTTAGGCTGCAAAACGCCCGAAGAAATCACCTTTACACCCGGAGAAACTGAAGCAAACAACTTGGCGCTCATGGGAACAGCACTTTCAATGAAGGATAAGGGCAAGAAGATCGTGATTTCAGAAATCGAGCCGATAAACGTGTTGAACGTTGCGGAAATGCTTCAGAAAAGCGGATTCACACTGACAAAAATCCCCGTCGACAGCGAAGGTTTCATAGACCTTGAGAGACTGAAGGAAACGGTAGACAAGGAAACAATTCTTGTAAGCTTGTCGACAGCAAATCACGAAATTGGAACGATACAGCCGATAAGAGAAGCGTCGAAAATAGTTAAGGATAAAAACCCTGCGACAGTTTTCCACACGGATGCTTCAGACGCATATGGAAAGATCCCCTTCAACGTGCAAGACCTGAACGTAGACTTGGCAACACTGAGTAGCTACAAGATCTCAGGACCGCGGGGAATAGGCGCCTTGTACGTGAAAGAACGCGTCAACGTTGAGAAAATCTTGGAAGGCCAAATAGGAACACAAAGGCTCTGGCCCGGCGTTGAAAACACTCCGCTAATCGTCGGTTTCACAAAGGCTTCTGAATTGGTGTTCGAAAACTTCGAAGAAAACGTGAATCGCCTGCGAAAGCTTCGGGATAAATTGACCGAAGGAATTACCAGCAGAGTGCTTGATGTGTTGCTCAACGGGCCGAAAGGACCAAAAAGAGTGCCTGACAACGCTAACATAAGTTTCTTAAGATGCGAGGGAGAAGCGTTAACAATCGAGCTAAGCCTAAGCGGCGTCTACGTCTCAAGTGGAAGCGCGTGTTCGAGAAGACTGTTGCAGCCGAGCCACGTTCTTGTGGCCATAGGCAGGAAATTTGATCAAGCTCACGGTAGCATACTAATGAAAGTCACTAGATATCACACCGAAGAAGACATAAACTACGTCTTGGATGTAATTCCCCGAGCTGTTGACAGGATAAGAGGGATAACTGGTTCTACAGGAGCGGAATAATATGTCACGCGCACCGTTGCCGTACAACCCTAAAATACTTGAACTGTTCAAGAACCCTAAAAACCTTGGAAAAATGGAAGACGCCACTGTTGTTTCAGTTGCAGGAAACCCCATGTGCGGAGACATGATAACCTTCTATCTGAAAATCAACGATCAGGGCATCATCGAAAAAGCGTCCTTCGAAAGTTACGGCTGCGCAGCAAACATAGCCACGTCGAGCATTGTGACGGAAATGATCAAAGGAATGAAGCTTGAAGACGCTTGGAAAATATCCTACAAAAGTGTGACGGAAGCAGTCGGCGGGCTTCCCAGCGTCAAGTTTCACTGTGGTATATTGGCTGTTGGAGCACTTAAGAGAGCTATCAGAAAATACTACGAAAAAAAGATCCCTCCAAGCTGGTTGCAGGTAGAACCAAGCTTTGAAGAAAAGCAAGCGTTGGAAGAGGAAGAACTGGCAAGGATGCTTTCCAAGAGAATGAAGGCGGCTGAGGGAAAGTAGTGCTAGATCCCTACAAGGTTCGGGAAGACTTTCCTATCCTTAAACGAAAAGTGAACGGCAACCCGCTCATATACTTTGACAACGCCTCAACCTCACAAAAGCCAAAACAGGTAATCAACGCCATCAAAGAATTCTACGAGAATCATAACGCAAACGTTCACAGAGCTGTCCACACTCTTTCTCAGGAAGCCACAGAACTCTACGAAAGTGCACATGAAGAGGTCGCCAAATTCATAAATGCAGAGGGCATGGAAGAAACGGTTTTTGTGAGAGGAACAACGGAAGCGATAAACCTCGTGGCTTACGCTTGGGGGCTTCACAATCTGAAGAAAGGCGACGAAATCATCGTGTCCTTGATGGAGCACCACAGCAACATCGTTCCATGGGAAATGATTTCCAGGATTACCATGGCAAAAGTGAAGTACGGTGAAGTCAACGACGACGGAACCCTTGATTATGAGTTCTTTGAAAACCTGATATCAAGAAAGACCAAGATAGTCTGTCTGTCTCACGTGTCAAACGTCACTGGAATCGTGAATGACGTAAAGAGGGTGATAAAAGTCGCCCATGAGAATGGCGCTTTGGCACTTGTAGATGGAGCCCAGTCCGCTCCACACATGCCTGTAAACGTTAAGGAGTTAGATGCAGATTTCCTTGCCTTTTCCGGCCATAAAATGCTGGGTCCAACTGGAATAGGCGTGCTCTATGGCAAAAAAGATATTCTTGAAAGCATGGAGCCGTTTCAGGGGGGAGGGGAGATGATACGGGAAGTCTCCTTCAACCCGAAAACAAAGCGTTGTTCAATCTCTTGGAACGCTCTGCCCTGGAAGTTCGAGGCTGGAACACCCAACGTCTGTGGCGGCGTGGGTTTGATGGAGGCTGTACGGTACCTCAAGCGAATAGGCATGGAAAACGTGAAGAGACATGAAGAAATGCTGACGAAATATGCTCTTCCCCGCATGAAAAATTGTGAGAAAGCCAAAATCTTTGGAACACAAGACACGTCTGTCAAGTGCGGGATAATACCGTTTGGAATCGATGGACTTAGTTCGCATGATGTTGCGCTGTTTCTTGACAATTACGGCATAATGGTCAGGAGCGGCTTCCACTGCGCTCAACCGTTACATGAGATATTCAAGCTGAGCTCGACCGCAAGAGTTAGCTTCTACATATATAACACTCGTGAAGAGATTGATCGGTTCACCGAAGTCTTGAAGGAGATTGGCCAGTTTTAATGGTCGCCACAGAGGATTACGTGGCTAGAACTGAGGGTACATGTGGAAAAGAACAGGATGTTATCGTGACGTTCAAGTTCGACAAGAAAGATGAGGCAGTCAAGAAGATTTTGGCAAAGGCTGCTCTTAAGAAATCTATTGCTGGGATAGTTTTCGAATTGACTTTCAGAAAATTTTCTTTTCGACTGTATGGAAGTGGCAAAGCCATTTTCCGAGACTTGAAGGACAAGGACGAGTTGAATGCTCTTTTGTCTGAACTCTTATCATAGCACCTCTCACAATGACTTGAAAAAAAGTAATGCGTTTGTGTCGGTCGCTACAGTTCGATGATGTCGCGAAACCGGCGCAATCTACTAAGCCAATAAGTGTGTAATGTCAGGCTTTCTTCATCTGCCCCTCAATGTTTCTATTATGTGACCAGGCAAAGCTCTTGCTTCTTTGTCAATGGCCATTATCAATGCTAAGTAGATGATTCCACCTATCGCTGTTTCGGCCAGAGTGGGAAGGATTTTTGTCGGGTGAGGGATCACGTAGATAATGATTCCCATAACGGCTGCAGCTAATACATATTTTGCTATGGTTTTCCATGGAATGTGTATTTTAATCATCTTTCGCACAATGACGTACAGCACCAAAAACATCGCGAAACGGGCTGCCGAGTTTATTATGGCCACATAAAGGGCTGCCTGAAGTGGTTGGTTCAGAGCGTATTTTGTAAGAAAATAGAATGCTGCCGGAATTGTTATGAGAGATTGGAAATATGGTAGGGAAAATGCGAGGAAGAGTCGACTTTTTGCCAGCTGCTTCAAAGACAACTTTTTCCCTTCATCAACTGTTTCAACCCCGTAAAGCACGTTCAAAAAAAGCCCGGACACTACAGCCACTAAAGAGTCTATTGCTAGCACGGCCAGCACTGGTGCTGCGTCCATATATTTGTCCGTTAGAATTGTTATGTATGAATCTGAAAGTGCAATTGCGCCGATTGTTAAGGGTATGGCAAACATTAGAACCATTTTCAGAGAAGTGGTTATGTCTTCGCTTTTCTTCTCTGCCAAGAGCTTCGGGTAAAGGGCAAAAGCCAAGTAGGAAGAATACCCGATCATGTTGACGATTGTCCCCGCTGCGCCAAGCCTGCCTCGGGCTCCTTCGGCGCCGTAAGCGAGTAACATGATGAAAATTACGGTTGCTATCTGATATCCGGCAATATTGTAAATGTTCAGCAATGATCCTTTCAGCCATTCTCCTAGGTATTCCCATCTGATTCTCTGTTTCAGTTCCGGGGCAAGCAGGGCAAAATAGTATACTATTTGGGGAACAAATGAAAGGGCATTTGCAAGGACTGCCCCCAAAAGCGATTGATGAAACAAGACAATAAGAACGTAGCCTAAAGCAACTACAGAGATTTGCTGCAAGATAAGTCCGTAACCTACCACCTGCGGAGTCCTTGTTTGCAGGCTTGTCTCCAAGATACCAATAGAATAAACTTCCATAATCCAGAATCCGGCGACCAAGTATGCTGGAACAAAAGTTTGGTTGATCCCGAGTGACGCGGTTATCAAGGGAACCAGCAGAAGATATATCAGAAAGGCTAATGCCGAGATTATCAAGTTTGCGAAAATGCCAGTTTTTATCGCCCCTTCCCTTTGCCTAATAGCGAATCGCATTGCCCAGAATGGCAACACGCCGGCCATCAAAGTAAACCATGCCGTCACGTCGCCGATATTATACCACAAATCGTAGGGTCTCTGACTTACAGCGGTGATTAATTCACGGCTCAACATCAATGCAAAAACTAGGCTAGTGACCACACTAACTATTCTGGCTGCAAAAATCACATAGCCCGAATATGCCAGTCTGATGCCTTTTTCTGTCAACCCTTCGTCCCACTGTTGCTCAATGCATATTGCTGAGATTATTTAATCTTGCTTTGCTGAAAGTTTTCTGTCTAATCTTTGACAACATTGACTTGATACAAGTGGAGACAAATTCGGTTTAAGGAGACTGATCACTCCTGACAACGATGAGAGAAAATGATGAATCAAGAACACTGCTCAGCGTTGCAAATAAAGCTTCATTCTCATTTTCGTTCTGCTAATCCAGTTATAGATTGGGATGAGCGGGTATTTCACTGACTGCGGGAGGGCATCCTTAATCTCCCTATGAAGACCCAGTTTCATCGCCAACTTACCTTTACTCGTTAAGGGAACGTAATAGCGCGTTAACGTGAACTTTTTGAATGCATTGTTGTTTTTGAAGTTGTCTAGCGACGGATGGTTTCCAATTCTGCCATACATGATCCATTTCGCACCCCTGCTTGCACAGACTTCAATCGCTTTGGCTACGAGCGCGTTGTTCACCGCCTTGTTCCAATATTTCTGCAGTGAAAGTATTAGAGATATTATCGTTATATTGTCGCCGTTAACGAGCCGTATAAATCCTGCAAGTTCATCTTGGAAGTATGCTCCAATGTAGGTCCAATTTTGCGCTGAATGCAGGTCTCCTTTTATCACTTGGCGCAACGAGATTCCGTAGTATGGGAAACCCCTTTCTTGTCGTATAGGCGTTTCATTGTATATCTTCCATATACCTTCAGCCAGTCTTTCATCCGGCTTGGCAACGCCTGTCATTATCCCACTTTTTTCCGCTTTGCGAATCATATTGCGTGTTTTCTTGCCTATGCTTGCCCACCATTCATAGTAACTGTTCAAGTTAAGGAGTGCAACGTTGTCACTGACCTTCAACCAAGACTTCTGTGGGTTTTGAATTTTGCAGCACCAAGTCCTCTCGAGGAACGTGAATATGTCTACTCCTCTTTCTCCGAGTTTCTGAAGAAGCTCCCCAGTTGGAACAATATTTGTTTCGTACTCTCTTTGATCTCTGGCTATTCTAATCGAGAATTTCTCACTAATCGATATGGACTCAAGTTCGCTATCGACTGCCAGAATCCTCTTGAGAGCTTCATAGAATGGCCCTCTGCGGTTCAATTTTCCTCGCTGAAAAAGCCATATTGGATGGAAGTATACCACGTCGCCTTTTCTGATGTGGCCTTCAGCTGCCTTTAGGGCGTGGTCAAGTGAGGTAGAATAACATAAGCTATCTAAACCCACTGTGGGAAATTCGTGAAAAGACTGTAGCGGAAATTCTTCTGGGATTCTTGGCGCCCAGCTTTTCCATCTCTTCCACATGATTCTTGCAAACAATCTTGCCGTTCCATGTATCGTATAATATCCGATTTTTTTGCCCGTCAAATCCTCCAAGTTCTTCAATTCGCCATATGGATCATTGACTATGTGAAGTGCAACTCCATGCCTTTCATTTTCCAGCAATGCTAGCAGTTCTTTGTCAGGGATAGTCTTCGGTGTGAAGAACCAGTATGCTTTGACATTGTGAGGAGATTCATTGATCATTCTTGCAACTATTTTGGGGTTTTTCAGATATTCTTTGCTTGCTCTAATGCCTAGAGATGCGTAGAGAAAGCTCCTGAATCTTGAAGGGTAAGGATAGTCAACGTCTATCCTAATTCTTATCAATGTATTATCGTCTCTCAACCACGACACTCACTAATAGACAGTACGTATTACGATGATAGCGCGCGAATACTGCAGCCTCAATTCTTCTTTAGCCAAATGTTCACGTTGATTGGTGGTTCATGGATAATCTCGTATGAGCATATATTTGTGTTGTTATGGAGTTGTCTCAGCAAAGACAATGCGATAACTGGCAGAGAAGGAAGTTGTAGCCTAAGGATCCCATAAAGCAAGAGAAATGCGCAACCTAGCGCGCGCTCTGAACTCATTTGGCAGCTTCTCTATTCTCGAGCAAAGATGTTATACCTCTTGGAAGAATACAGCCGGGGGACTTTCTAAGAATGCGGAGATCAATCTGAGAAAAGTCGAAAGGTGCAGTTCTGTTCCATATCTATGTGAGAATCCGCTCACCAACCGAATTTGAGCGGAACTTGTCAGTCCTCCAGGTTTAATGACAGAAGTATCAAGTCATTTGTCCTTCCATTCCGCATATTTCCCCTCTACGATGTCCACCTTGAAACGTATTCCGTGCCGACGCAAAACATTCCTTGCTCTCTCGCTTCTCTCAGAGGATTTGCCTGTAAACTGCATATCCTCAAAATCGATGCAGGCATTATTTATCTTAAACTTCCCGCCTTTCAAATATTCCATGCCGAGGTTCCATTCATTGTTGATTCTTTTAATCATCTCGAGTTTTTCTTCCAAAGATAGTTTGCGTGGATAGCAATTCTCCTTGAGGATCTTGCAGGGAACGCCCGCCGCCAAACAGTTGGATGGAAGGTCTTTTAACACCAATGAGCCCACCCCAATCACTACATTGTCTCCGATAGTTACATGCGGAAGGACGGTAGCTCCAGGCATCCAGACATTGTTTCCAATGGTTATTGGCCCAAAATCAACTGGGAACCCCTTCAGCACAGATTGGTATGCTCCATGAGTGTATATGTTTGTGAGGCGTCCCATGCCGACTTCGTTGCCAATTTTGACCTCCATTGCAGTGTTCACGATGGCATATGATCCTAGATGGAACCAATAGCCTACTGTTAGTTTTGATTTTCTTTCGAAGCAGCTGCCTCCCCCTATTTCAACATCATGGTTGCTATAGAACTCCCGGCCAAGCTGAATGGACCTCCCCATTATTCGGGTGTTTTCACCAACAATGGATCTGTTGCCGATCTCAAGAGACTCTGAAACCTCGATCTTAGCGCCGCTCCTTAAGACAGTTTCTTCTCCAATTACGATCCTTCTTCCCTTCAGAGATACATTTTCTTCTATCTTGACGTTTTTGCCTAGAACGAGTTCTTCAACATCTTGGAACCTCTTCACTAATGAATCCTCCTTATATCGCGGATGGCTTCATACACCTCAGCATATTCTGCCTTAATCCTGACACCTCTCTCAATTGCAATGCTCCTAAGATACTGCGCTGTTAAATAGCTCGCTTTTTTCGCGATTTGAGATTTCAGACAACTGACTGCCTTCAACTTCATTTCCATATGTCTTTCATTCAACTCGTAGAAGACGTTCATTTTCGTTCCGTACAGATCATTCCATGGAATGTCGTAACCGTAGATTGAACACCAGTTTCTGAAAGCTCTGATAGACTCTCGAGTTACTACCTCGTGATCTTGATGTATGTCCACAGTCGTAGGAACAAAAACCATATCAGGCTTTATTTCGTTTCTGAGCCTCACAAGAAGATCTAATATCTCTTGGCGGTGCTCATTGAACCTGCGAACTGGGAAGTGTTGGACATAGACTTTTTTGGGGTCTATCCCTAGCTCTTGGGTAGCAAGCCGGGTTTCGCTCTCCACTGCATTTTTCGGAAAACCTGCTGGAACTGATTCTTCGGCTATGCTTAAGCCCAAGTAGAAAACTTGAGCCCCCTCTTCCAGAATCCTTGAGATAGAGCCACCCGAGGCCACAACTGCATCATCAGTGTGTGGTGATATGCTTAGAACCTTCAAATCGTTCACCCCCCTGCTGCAGATATCGTGCCAAGAATATCTGCAAAACCTCTCGCCATCTCTCGATAGCTATATTTATTGATTTTGTCAATACTACCATGATACGTTACTGCACCTGTTGATTTATATTCCAAATATGATTCGCTGAGTGCTTTTTTGATGTCTTCGGTATTAGGACAATAGATGCCAGAGCAAGTTTCCTCAATTAGCTTCTTCACTGTGTCATTATCACCGGTAGCAAGTATGGGTCTCTGGGCGGCCAAATATTCGAATATCTTTCCAGAATACAGCCCCTTTTTCTCGGGGTCTTCCCAGTTTATCTGAAACAACAATTGCGATTCCCTCTGTCTTTCAAAAGAGTCATGTCTAGTGATTACTCCATGCTGCTTAACTATTGCCCCCAATCCGTATTTCTTGGTTTCTTCAATCAGCGATTCATTTTCAGGACCATAGAATCTAACTTCCACTTCGTTGGGATCTATGGTTCCATCAGAGATCAGATCTTTTAGGGCAGAAAGGAGTTTTGAAGGGTCTTGTCTCTTGTAGATCTGACCGGTGTAGGTAATTGTGAACTTTGATGTCAAATCGGACATTCCATTGTTCACCTCATCTGGGTCAAAACCGTTTGTGATTGCATAGACTTTTTTCTTATGTAATATATTCAATTCTTCTGCTAATGGCTGAGAGGTAGTTACTAAGGCGTCTGATGTCGACAGCGTCTCTACCTCAAGTCTTTTTTCGAATATCTTTCTAAGTATACTGTAGGGATAATTATGGTTTTGTGTCCAGAGGTCTCTGAAATCAGCCACCCATGGTATCTTGTACTTGTTTTTGATTTCTTCGGCGATCAAGTGGCAAGTTGCTGGCGAAGAACTACTGATTATCGCATCTACCTCCTCCTTTTGCAATAATTCGTTAGCGGCTTCAACGGCAAGCGGTTTCCAACCTTTTTCTTCATCGGGGTAATGAACTATTTCTGAATATCGTCTATAGAGGAACTTAAGTAACGGTCTGACAACGCGATATTTTTTGGAGCGCATTCGCTTCTTAACCCGCGTCCCAACGTCTTTAGTTGGACCGGGTGTTTCTATTACTCTATAGTTTTTTCTGAAGTCGTTGGGAGGCCCAAACCGTTCATCTGGTCGTTCACCGAGGGAAGTTGCCAGAATGATAGGTTGCCATCCGAATTCCGGGAGATATTTGACCAAGCCTGGTATCCGCGGGGAAGCATAGAATAGATTTGCTATGATCAGAACTTTCTTCACGAATTATCGTCATCCTCGAAGAGTTAATGTTCGATACTCATACTTCAATTACAGCTCCCCATGTCCGCCAACTCTTGGGTTTCTGTGGAAGTTTTACAATATGAACTTTTTCTTTCTAAGCAAACCTTGCAAACAAACCTCATAATCAATCACCTAGTGCCTCACGAAAAGTCCCAGGAATGGTAGGTACAAGTGAACAATTGAGAGTTGCTGGTGGTGGTATAACAGCATCTTTTCACGTTTCAGTTTGAAGCAATGATATGCATTTAATAGTAATCCTAAGCCCAAGCTTCGTTTCAGCCCCCTTAATTGAAGGGCGCAAAATGCGCCAAATGAACCAATAAATAGCGCTAGGTAAAAGAACAGTTATTTTCAATATATTAACTCACTTCAAAGCAGAAAATTGGAAGATTGAGGTAGAGCAGTAGACAAGGATGAGACTGGAGATTACTGGGAAATGTTTATGTTCTATACAGTACTCTTTAATGTAAAACAGTTCGCGCGCGCTGGACGGTGAAAGAATGAAGGAGTGGTTTATAAAAAAATGTCCTAATTGGCTGTTCCCGTCAATTTCAAACTTCTACTATGCACTTTCGTCCAAAGAAAAGGCGAAAATCAAGAAATCTGAAAATGGATGGCTGATTCAAAAGGGTGGAATGGAACTGCTGAGTCCAACGCCAAAATTCATAGGGTTTGGACTTAAGGATTTTGAAAATAAATGTGAGAGGTTCTTCAAAATTGAAGAGGGGGACACCGTGTTGGATGTGGGAGCTTGTATTGGTGACACAACCGTTCCAATGGCAATAAAGACTGGTTCAACGGGAAAGGTTATTGCGGTTGAAGCATATCCGCTTAACATCCCATATCTTGAACATAATCTTTCTGGTTTTAATAATGTAGAAATAATTCGCAAAGCGTTATGGGATAAAAAAGGAACTGTGACCTTCCATCTTCACGACACTCCCACTGGACATTCAATTATGGAAGACGTAGAAAGAAAAAGGCAAATAGAAGTCCCATCAGATACTCTTGATAACTTGTTTGGTGATAGAAAAATAGACTTTGCAAAGATAGATGTTCAAGGCGCTGAAGCTCAGGTATTAGAAGGTGGCAATAGATTCTTGCAAACTACCAGAAAGCTTGCAGTGGAAACTCATTGCAGATACGACATTGAAAAAAGAACCTATCCAAGAGTCTTGGAAATCTTGGGCAAATACGATTATGAAATTCATTTTGCCGAGGATAATGGTGTCGTGTACGCTTGGCGAAAAGATTGAGCCGATTTATCCAGACCAATAGCAAGCAATAGACACTGTATCAAGGGTGCGTGACTGCCCTCGAATAAGTAATGTTTTGTCCCTTTACTTCAATTACTGCTCCCCATGTTTGCCAGCCTTCATCGCCCTACAGTTTCTAGGGAAGCTTGGTGATATGGACTTTTTGCTTTTGAACGAACTTCTGAAACAAAATCTCATAATCAATCGCCCAGTGGCCCACGAAGAATCCGCGTCATGATTCAGGTATGAGTGAACAGTTGATGTTTATGAATAGTTGTTTCGCTTGTATTTCAGTTTTCATTTTGAGGCAACAATACGCGTTCCAGAATAACGCCAACCGCTTGTTGAAAATGTGCCACTCATGGAAGTACTTGTACTCGACCTCTGTGAAGTATTTCTCTTGTGACTTGTCTGTCGTCTGCGCGCGCTTTCAATCTATGTTAACAAGAGCGCGCGCGGAACAAGGCTGAGGAAAAGAAGGAATAGCATGGCTTAGCGCGCGCTGCTTAGTAGACGTGCTGACTCTGTTGTTCGGGCTTTGTATCTAGGGTTGGAGGGCAATTACTGAAAGGGTTCTATAACCTACGCTATTAGTGCCCACCGACACACCATTGATACCGCTGACCACCCATTGTATCTTGACCGTGTATGTTCCAGAGCTTACAGAAGGAACGTAAAAATTGCAGGCGTAGGAAGCCCAGCCTAATTCATGAGTGTGAGGCGTACCTGCTGTTGCATCTCCAACCATAGTAGTGAAGCCGACTACTGCAGTGTTTGCAGGGTTGGAGCCGAGCATCGCCCGAATTTCCACCCTGCCACTTGGATCAGAATTTCCTGCCTCAGAAGTGAACATTATCAACAAATTGCTGGTATTTCCTAAGGTCAGGGTGACAGCAGTGCCAGGAATGTCGCTCCAGTCCGTTGCAGTCGTAGTAGCTGAGGATAATACAGAAGTTGAAGCAGAAGCTACAATTCCAGTTCCAGGATCTCCCTTTGGTCCTTGTTGTCCTGCATCCCCCTTTGCTCCTTGCGGTCCTACCTTACCGGTGCCCACAAATAGCATGGCAACCACGACTGATATCATACTTGAAACAAGAATAGCAATAATGAGCCCCATGACAAAAACTTTGTTTGATACCCCAATACTCTCATCTTTTGACATCGTTTGATTCTCCTGTTGCGGTCCAATTACATTTGGTGCACTCTTAAGCCTTGTGCTCGTCTGTCAAAGCACGCACTTGAAAAAAGGGTTAACCCTAATCCTTTTTTTTGTTTGAGTTTGCGTGTCTGTCTGTCTCTGTTTCCATAATGGGTTTGGGTTTAGGATAGATTCACTTAAGAAGTGACGAGCCTTAGTGGCTCGTCTCATCTAGCGTGCGCGCTGTGGAGATCTAAAACGAGAATCATCAAAACGAGGATAATGATAAATATTTGTCTTTTATCATACAATTCTATCTATTGGTGATGTTTACTGTCAAAGCTTTCCAGCAAAAGCATACATCCAAGTTTGGGGTTTCTTATTTCCAATGTTCCACCTAATACATCCAGAATACTTGAAGTTGGCTGTGGCAACGGAAACAACCTACAGATTATTTCTTCCTTCTTTCCTGACATCTACTTAGAAGGCTTCGATCCAAATATTCAGAAAACAAACAAATCCAAAGTTGTCTTGTCTAATGGTAGTGCACCAGAATACCTCAAAAACTATGGCGATAAAGCTTTTGATTTAGTTTTTACTCGTTCAGTACTAATGTACATACAACCACACAAGATAGAAAAGACTTTGAATGAAATCTTTCGTGTTGGCATCCGATGTTTATTTATAGAACAAGATGGTTCAAAACTAGCTTTAAGCGACAGAATACATTTAATCTATGCCACATACAGAAATTTACGGAGCTACAAAAGACACATTCATCTTTACAATTATGAAAGACTTCTCAGAAGAAAGTTAGGAATAGAAGCAAAAGTTTCTCCGTTGCCTTTCACATGGGGAGATTTGTTTTGGGATAAATATGGAGTGGTAATTTCTATATGAAGCGTTCTTGTTCTGTTTATGTCGAATTTTGTCTATGTGGATTATGCTCAAACGGTTTAAAAGTGTCTGAGAAATCGAACAAGACTAAAACACATTCATCGCAAGCGCGCGCTTTCACCTACGCCCCTGTAGAAATGCGGAAAGTGTCCAGTGGTAAACTTGACTATTTGATGCGCCCTCTTCCGATCTAAAGCCCTGTGCCAGTCCAAACAGCCGAAAGGCCATGCGGATGGAAACACATGAGCCTCTGGGTCTTTTGGCATTTGTTCCAGCCACTTCGCGCGCTAATTCGGAGAATATTCCTCCTGCACGTATTGTATGCTGGACAACTTTCCTTTCGACCATCACCGATTTCTGATGATCCATTCCTTATCTGTTAGTCGTTGCGCATCCTTGTTTGTTATCTTCATCTATTTGCGCTCGTAGAAATTGTGCATGACATCTATGACGTAGTGCACTTGGTCATCTGCCAACTCTGGATACATTGGCAGTGAGACGACTTCGTTGGACAATTCCTCTGTATTTGGCAGCTTGAAATGCTTCAGATTTAGTGCTGGATGGAAATGGTTCGGTATTCGCCAAGAAACTATTGTCTCCACACCATTCTGTTCAAGGAATTCAACAAGTTCGTCGCGGTCCTTGGTGCGAATAACATAGTTTTGGTACACATCAAAGTATGGGCCTTTTGAAGTAGGCGGTGGTGGCAATTTCACTTTAGTTAAATCGGATAATCCCTCGTGATAGATTCTGGCAATTTCTCGGCGTCTTTCAATCCATTTATGCAGGTATTTGAGCTTCACGTTAAGAATCGCTGCCTGAATGTTATCTAATCTACTGTTAAACCCGTAAAAGAAAATTTCTCCAGTTTTTCTGTCTTGGCCATGATCTCTCAGAAGACGTGTATTCTTGTTCGTTTCATCATCGCTTGTGGTCAGAAATCCTCCGTCTCCAGCAGCTCCAAGCACTTTTGCAGGATAAAGACTGAAGCAACCAGTTAATCCAAAAGAACCTGCTTTTTTGCCATCGAAGGTGGCTCCTAAAGCTTGGGCAGCATCCTCAATCACTACTAGATCATGTTCATTCGCAATTTTCATCAGTTTCTTCATGTTGCATAGCCGACCATTTAGATGAACTGGTATGATTGCTTTCGTTTTTGGTGAGATTTTTTGTTCCGCTTGTTCTACATCCATGTTCATGTCTTCTCCCACATCCACCAGTATCGGCTTGGCTCCGCAAAAGACGATTACCGCTATTGAAGCCACGAATGTGTGGGCCACTGTGATAACCTCGTCTCCTGGGCCTATTCCAGAGGCTTTCAGTGAAAGAAGCATGGCGTCGGTCCCGCTGTTAAGTCCAACTGCATATTTTGCTCCAACGAATGAAGCGATTTCTTCTTCAAACTGCCTTAGCTGTCCACGAAGTAGCAAATCGCCTTTGGACAACGCTTCCGAGATTGCACCTATAACTTCATCCCACATACGACGGTAATGCTCTGGATAATTCACGAAGGGAACTTTGTACACCATGGCTATTTCCCCAAGACCTCTCTTACAGCCGTCATGATTTTTTCTGCTCTGGGATAATAAATCTCTTCCAGCGCCGAGCTGGCAGGTGCAGGAGTATCTGGTAATGTAACCCGAATAATGGGGGCTTTCAACGACTTGAAGGCGTCATCTTCTGCAACTCTAGCAGAGATTTCGGCAGCAACGCCAGAAGTTCTCCATCCGCCATCCACAACGACCAGTCTTCCAGTTTTTCTCACTGAATCAAACAGGAGATCCTCGTCTAACGGTTTGAGCGAGCGTAAGTCTATCACTTCCGCACCGATGCCTTCGCTTTCAAGGCTCTCGGAAGCCTTGATTGCCTCGTAAACCACGTAAGAAGTTGCCACCACAGTCACATCTTTGCCTTTGCGTCTAACAAGGCCTTTCCCAATCGGCACAGAGTATAGCTCTTCTGGGACTTCCCCAACAACCTGATACAACCAGCGGTCATCAATATAGACTACTGGATTCTCCTCTTTTACGCTAGCCACGAGTAGCCCTTTAGCATCATACGGTGTGCTCGGCATGACAACCTTGAGACCTGGAATGTGCATGAAAATGGCTTGCGTTGCCTGTGAGTGCTGTGCCGCCTGTTCGCCTCCTCTGTTGATGATTGCCCAGAGTGTTATTGGCGCGCTTAGTTGTCCTCCGAACATGTAGTGCCAGTTTGCAATGTGATTTGCTATCTGGTCCATGGCGTAATACATGAAGTCCATTCTTGGAAAGCATAAAATGGGGTGCATTCCCGCCAAAGCTGCGCCCAATGCGACGCCTGTTATGCCATTTTCAGACGTTGGCGTATCTATTATTCTCTTGGGGCCGAATCGAGTGAGGAGGTCGATGGTGGTGCTTCCGACGTACCATGGACTGGTGACTCCTTGTCCAATCAAGAATGCCTGTGGTTCTTTTGCGATTATTTGGTGCAAAGCCTCATTGATCGCTTCGGCATAGCTGATTTTTCGCAGGGTAATTCACCCCTTTGGTTCCATAGCTCGCCTTTCACATGTTATGTTTTGAACACACCGTGGAGAAGCTCATTCTCGTCTGGATACGGGCTTTCTCTTGCGAATTTGAGGGCTTCCTCCACCTCTTCTGAAGCAGCTTTGTGTATTTGGCTTATTTCCGTCTTGGACATGACGCCGTGTTCCAGCATAAATTGCTCCATTGTTCTAATTGGGTCCCTGTTCATCCAATAGTCTAACTCTTCTTTGCTTCTGAGGCCCTTGTCTAAATCGTCGCTGGGTCCAACGTGGCCTTTCCATCTGTAGGTCATGCACTCTATTAAGGTGGGGCCTTTCCCACTTCGAGCATCTTCTATTGCCTTCTTTGCCGTGTTGTAAACTTCCATTGTGTTGTTTCCATCGATTCTGGCGCTTGGCATTGCGAAAACGTTGGCTTTTTTGTGAATGTCGGTGTCTGCAAGGCAAGCTGCTACGGGGAGATGCGTGCAGTAGAGATTGTTCTCGCAGACGAAGATAACTGGTAGTTTGTTGAGGGAAGCGAAGTTGAGGGTTTCGTAGAACACTCCCTCGTGGACTGCTCCATCGCCAAAGAAGACAACAGATACGGCGTCCTTGTTCTGTATGGAGAAGGCCAATGCTGCTCCAGCGGCTATGGGTATTGTTCCGCCAACAATGGCAGAGCTTCCCGGTAATCCCATGTCGGGTGATGCAACATGCATCGAGCCGCCTTTACCTCGTGAGCAGCCTGTTTTTTTGCAGTAAATCTCTGCCATCAACGCCTTTAGGTCGCCGCCTTTGGCTAAAAAGTGTCCGTGGGAGCGGTGGGTGCTAAGGACATAGTCGTCCTTTTTTAGGGCGGTACACACTCCTGTTGCTACGGCTTCTTGTCCAATGTATAAATGGCAGGGTGTGGTGATTTCTTTTGAGGAAAGAAGGATTTCTGCGATTCTCTCCTCGAATTTCCGAATCCTTACCATGGTCACGTACATTTTCTGCAAAATGTTTGTGGGGATATCTAGGGCGAGCAAGTCTTGCTCCTTTTTGCTCACAGTTTAATTCGCTCCTCTAGTCCATAGTTCTTGTACCATTGAATGAAATTGTTCAGTCCATCTTTCAGGTTATACTTAGGTTCCCATCCCAAGACTTCTTTGGCTCTAGTTCTGTCGGCGATCAGTTTTTTCACCTCTCCGATTCTTGGTTCTACATGGACGGGTTTTATCTTCCCTTTTTTGCCACATAGACCAATGATCAGGTTGGCTAAATCGATTATGCTTACTTCCTTTCCAGTACCGATGTTAATAGGATCAATTCTCGAATTGTGGTTAAGAATTAAATCGAAAGCTCTGACAGAGTCCTCTACGTAAGTGTAATCTCTTGTTTGCTTGCCATCTCCATAAATGATCGGCGGCATGTCATTCAGAACTCTACGCGCAAATATAGATATCACTCCGCCGTATCCGATGTCTCTCTGCCTAGGACCGAAGATGTTGAAAAACCTCGGTATAGAGATGTTCATACCATACGTCGTGACGTACGCATGGCACATTCTGTCCGCAGCTATTTTGCTGGCTCCGTAGGGGTGTGGAGCGTCTAGAGGATGCTTCTCGTCTATGGGCACATACTGGGCTGAACCGTATACCTCACTCGTAGAAGTGTGAATGACCTTCTTAACGTCGTATATCCTTGCAACTTCCAAGATGTTCTGTGTTCCCATCACGTTTATCTCGTAAGTGAGGCGAGGCTCAACATAGGACCTGTCCACGTGGATCTGAGCTGCTAGATGAAAAATTGCGTCCACATCGCGACTTATTCTTTCTAGAAGGTTAAAATCTAGAATGTCCCCTTCTATAAGCTTAAAATTTCGGTGAATCAATAGGTGTCTCACGTTTAATAGGTTCCCGCTCAAAAAATTGTCCAAGCACAGGACCGTGTGTCCTTCTTTGGTGTATTTCTCGCAGAGGTAACTTCCTATGAAACCTGCCCCGCCAGTTATTAAGATTCTCATTCTTCATACTCCTCGACTAGCTTCTTGTAAATCTCTTCCATCTTCGCCATCTCTTTATAATAATTGTTTCTCTCCTCGATCACTTTTCTGCTAATATTTCCAAATCTCCTTCTTATGTCTTCGTTTTTCAACAAATGGATAACCCTTTCAGCCAACAATTTCGGATCTTTTACCGGAATAACAAATCCATTCACTCCATCCTCTACCCACACGCGGTTGTCAGCGACATCAGTCACAATCACTGGCAGTCCGCACGCCATCGCTTCTGCCGTGCTAGCTGCAATTCCGGCGTCTGAGAGTGACGTGGAAACGTACACGTCCATGGAATTCAAATACTCGGGGAGTTTATCGTTTTGGATGAAACCTATGAACTTCACGCTTCCTGAAACACCTAAAGATTTAGCCAACTCCCTCAGTCTTTTTTCTTCAGAACCTTTTCCAGCGATTATGAACTTTGTTTTGGGAATTTCCTTCAGCACTAAAGATGCGCACTTTATCAATGATTCGATGTCATATATTGATTCAAGATTTCTTAGGCTTATGACAGCAGGCGAGTCATACACGCCCAATTGCTCCCTAAGTCTTTCACTTTTCTGTCCAAGACTAAATTTACGTATGTCAACCCCGAAGAAGATTATGTTCACCTTCTCTGGAGAAACACCAAGCCTTACCATGGCGTCCTTCATGTGGCGAGCATCGCACGTTATTGAATCCGCTTTCTTCAGCGTGTATTTCGCAATGAACCCCTTTATGGTTGATATAATGCGCGCTTCTGGAACGATTAAAACATCTGAACCCCAGGCTGTGATTGCGAAAGGTCTGAAGTTGCACAGAGCGCCGAAAAGCCCATAATTAGTTACGTAATGCGCGTGCAGGATGTCTGGTTCCATTCTTTTGATTAGAGCTCTTATTCTGTAGATAGATGCTATTTTGAGGGGGAAAGTGGCGCTTCTAACGAGCAGTGGAAGTTTCAAAATGTGGACGATGGCCCCTGCGATTTGGGCGTTTTCGAAGGAGATCACATGGACTTCGTGTCCCCTTTCAACGAAGTACCGTGTCCATCTGTGTGTGTGAACACTTGCTGCATTTGCCAAATAGCATATCCGCATTTAGGGCCTACCTTGCGTTTTCCAGTAGTACTTATGTTTACCCGTGGGAGAGCATAATTGAGACGCTCTCCTTCTTAAATACCTCACTGCTATTACTTCCAACCAATCGCTCGTTTAACTTAGAAACTAAGATGAATCTACTAAAACAGGTTCTAGAATGGCAATAGCTTGGGTGAGTGAATGAAGAACCAATTAATATACAATTAAGACATTTTACGCTACCATAATGTAAGAGAGAACACAGTGATGCATGTGTTGAGTGTAAAAGAGAGACCGAAGATTCTCTTCGTTTATTCAGGTTTGTCTTCGTTTGTTCTCAGAGATATGGAGATAATCGAAAGACATTTCAATGTTAAGAAGCTGAAGATTACAACGTTTCTCGTTCCTGAAAGAGGTAGGAGCCCTCTTGCGTTTCTTAAATTGCTTAAAGGTATCTTGTGGTGCGATGTAGCTTTTTCTTGGTGGGCTACCTTGGATGGCTTTTTTATCGCACTTTTCTGTAAACTTCTACGAAAGAAGAGCATAATAGTCATTGGTGGATATGAAGTGGCTTGTGTTCCAGAGATAAACTACGGACTTTTGTTGTCCCCGTATGGTCGTTTTGAAGTCAAGTTCATACTAGAGAATGCAAGTAAAATCTTGGCTGTTTCTAAGTCTAGCATTAGAGAAATCTTGTTTTTCGCTAAGCCTAAAAATCTCAGCTTGGTTTACAATTGTGTCGACACAGAAAAGTTCAGTCCTTCGGGAAAGAAAGAGAACCTGGTCATAACAGTCGGTACAATATCTGAATCTACGATAAACAAAAAAAGGTTGGATACTTTCGTTGAAGCTTCTAAGTATGTGCCTGAAGCCACTTTTGCACTCCTTGGAAAATACGATGACTCTGTTGAACATCTTAAACAAATAGCTGGTCGTAATGTCGTTTTTAGAGGACATGTCTCTGATGAACAGCTACTAGATTATTACGGAAGAGCTAAAGTGTATTGCCAGCTTTCAACCCAAGAAAGTTTCGGGGTAGCATTGGCTGAGGCTATGTCTTGTCAATGCGTTCCCGTGGTTACGAGATTATACTCTCTTCCTGAGATTGTGGCTGACACTGGTTTTTATGTACCTTATAACAATCCCAAGGCGACAGCAAGTGCGGTGAAAGAAGCTTTAAATTCTGATTTAGGGGAAAAGGCAAGAAAAAGAATTCAAGAATATTTTTCTCTAGAAATCAGAGAAAAGAGGCTTACTGAAGAAATATCAAAAATAATGTAACAACTGAAGACTTGCACAAGAACTAAAAATGTATCAAACACATGTGTTCTCCGCAACAAATTCTGATTAGCAGGAGAATCAACTCGCCAACTTTTTTAGTACTTCAGGCTCCGAATCAATTTCTAGCTTTCTGAGTCTATCGAATTGAAATGCAAAAAATACAGTTATGTACGGGATTAACCGCCCGAAAAGCTTAGAAGGTAACGTTTTGAAGAGTTCAAATATAAAAGGGGTGACAGTTCTGTGTTCAGCCAAAAAATGGTAACAATTATCTGAAACTCTATTCAGCTCTCTTGAGGCGTCCTTCCTTTTTTTCGGTGGGATATGCAGCAAAACATCCACTGTAAAGGCGGTCGAAAATGCCTTGTCTCCAAAAGGCAGGTGCAAAAGCGAAGCGCGAACAAAACTTCCATCTTGATGGCGTCTTTTGGCTCTTTGAAGCATACCTTTGCTAAAATCCACACCTACGTCTGCATAAGCAACGAATCTTCCTTCTCCACACCCTGCATCCAAAATTCTATCTTTCTTTTTTCTTTCTTTAGTAAGGAATATTCTAAGCTTTTTATCATTTAGGTCTTGGTAGAAATGAAAAAATCTCGGCATACCCATATGCAATGGCGTTCGGGAATCCCAATACCCCGCGTCAGGATACTGTAGGTTCCAACCATATTTAACTCTCAATTCCTCACCATAAATGAAGATAAATCATGCCACGGTTTTGGCGTTTTGTGCGTAGTAGATGCGACACACGACGTAGAAGCTACGGTAGAGGGAATCAAGAGGCACCAAGCTCAGATGCAGAAGAAGACAAGCCGCAAGAGCAAGAATCAGAAAACTCTTCTCTCTGCACAAGAGAGAGGAGCAACTAATGTGTGGGCTTGAAAATCAACTGGTGATGTCAGGTTTCCTTCTCTAATCTTCTTTTTACCTCTATCACTTCTTCACAAACAGTTTTGTCCTTCATTTCCTTTTTTCGCTCTTCATTGGATTTTAAGATGTAACGCAGCAGTTCAGAGTCGTAACTTCCGAGCAGCAGTTCGGTGTTGGGGATGATGCAGTGTCCGCCGATTACTCCTGGAAACATCACGGGCCTGTCGAATCTCACACGATGCGTGTCCTCGATGAAATCCGCCACATCGTCAAAGTGTGCATCGAAATGCCTGGAGATTCTGTGCATTTCCTGGAAACACGTGATCATCCAGGCCCTATAAGTGGTCTCAAACAGTTTTGCCAACTCTGTTTCCAGCGGGCTTCTCAAGATCTTGATCTTCAAGCCCAGCCTCTGGAAATGCTTGCTGGCGGCTTTCGCTGACTTTGCATCCACGCCGCCGACGTATTTTGTCCAACGTTTCAGTTCCCACTTCATGTGCTCCAAGCTCTTGTGCACTCCGCGAACTGGAGAATGAGCAGCAAGGCATCTGCAGTGTTTGCTCACTTCGAGTGTTGTCCCGGGAGGAACAGTGCTGTTGATGATTAACAGTCTGGGGCTGAACTTTTTCGCGTAGCCCACGACTATGCTGACGAATTTGTCTTGTTCATTGCATGGAAGGCAGACGTGCATAACATTCACTTCGGAGGGCAACTCATCATGACCCTGTCCAGCCTCACGCATTTTGGCATTGTCTGTATCAAAACCGTAAACAGTGAACTGCCCGCTTTCTCTCAACAAATCAAACAAAGGCCGACCCACCTCGCCCAGACCCACAACCAAAACTTTCTCTCCCACCAACTCTTTCCACATCCTACCAGCACCAAAAAATTGAACCATCAAACTATTTAAACTTCATACGCTCTAAAACCCTAAAGGCAGAGTGGAAACATGCCGAAGCCAACGATGGGCAAAGGAGTAATCGTAGGAAAAAACGTCAGGTTCGGCGAGGGTGTGGTTGTGTGGAACTATGTCGTGATAGGCGAGAACACGCGAATCGGTGATGAAACACGCATCGGCAGCTTCTGCGACATAGGCAAGAACGTCATAATAGGCAAGAACTGCAACATACAGACCCACGTGACCATTTCAAACGGCTGCAAAATCGGCAACAACGTGTTCATAGCTCCCAACAGCACTCTTCTAAACGACAAGTTTCCAGTAAGCATACGCTTAACCCCGCCTACCATAGAGGACAACGCTGTGATAGGCGGGTGCGCAGTGATACTGCCCAACGTAACAGTCGGCGAAGGCACAGTTGTTGCAGCTGGAAGCGTAGTGACCAAGAACGTCGCGCCGGCGACGGTGGTGAAGGACGTTCCAGCAAAGCCGATGATGACAAGGAAGGAGTACGAAGCCAAGAAGAAGGCCTTCGTTGAGAAGAGGCCGCGGTGAAACGATGAAAGTTTGGTACGATGCCTGCACCGGTAAACACGTTAGGTATGGCACGGCGATTGCAAGGCGCCTGAGGAAGCTGGGCCACGAGGTCATATTCACAATCAGGGAGCACCCTGACACTGTGGCTTTGGCAAAAACCCTCGGCGAAAAACCAATCGTCGTTGGCAAATACAATCCAACATCCCTTTTCACGCGCTTGGAAGAAAGCGCTAGTCGAATGCTCCATTTTTCAAGGATGTTCAAAGACCACCCACCCGAGGTGGCCGTCTCGCACCAGTCAGTCGAGCTATGCCGGTCAGCTTTCGGTTTAAAGATCCCAACAATCGTGACAGCTGACACGCCTTACGCAGTAGCGGTCAACAGATTGACGATACCGCTAGCAAGCACTCTTCTCACCTCGGAAGCCATTCCGAAGACCATCTTCAAAAAATACGGGTCCCAGAAGATTGTCCAGTTCAAAGGCGTTGACGAAGTTGCCTGGTCAAGAGACTCTAACCGAAAGAAAACATTCGAATTCAAGAGACCCTTGATCGTGGTAAGACAGTCAGAAATGAAAGCAACGTACGCTCTTGGAACAACCGATGTCACAATTGACGTGGCCAACAAGCTCTCCTCCCTTGGCACCGTTGTTTTCCTTCCACGATACAGCAAACCGAAGAGCAGCAAGTTCATAGTTATGCACGAATTCGTAGATTCAGCGAGCCTCGCCGCACAATCCGACCTAGTCGTGGGCGTGGGAGGCACAATCGCGAGAGAAGCAGCATTGCAAGGAACCCCAAGCATAGTGATATCCGCATTTGGCCGCCTTCAAGTCAATGAATACCTCTCAAAGAAAGGGTTTCCCCTCTTCATAGTAAACCCATCGAGAATCCTTGCGTGTGCAAGGCAACAGTTAGGAAAGAAGTTCGACGTAAAAGCCAAATTCGCCGACCTTCAGAACCCTGTCGACGTCATCGAAAGAATTCTCGCAGAAAAGCAGTTCGCTTAGAACCTCGGGAAAAATGTTAAAGCTGAACCCTCATTCTTTAATGAAACATGGGCCGGTCGTCTAGCTTGGTTAGGACATTGGCTTTACGAGCCAAAGGTCGCCGGTTCAAGTCCGGTCCGGCCCACCAAACACCAACATTTCCATTGTTTCTAATGTTATTTGAAGAATTGACGTGTGAGAATTGCGTTAACAGATGTTTTAAGTAGTTTTCAAAGGTTTTTGAAAGATTAAACCCCAATTCACGCGACTTTTCAACTAATTCTTTATCAAGATAGAGCACCACCATTATGTTTGTTTGGCATTTGCGTTTGCACCCGGGCTGGTGCGAGGGCACTTACTATGTTATAAGTTTGGTGATTGTTGTTCTTTTAGAATGTGTGGAGGTAAAGTTTTATCCCAAACCCAAACGCGCGCCGAATTTGAGTGACTGTGGGAACTGCATATCGAATACTGATTCTGAATTCATAATGGTGAAATATAGTCTAGAACAGTATCAGGGTGAAGGCACGTGGAGAATCAGAAATATGATTCGAAGAGTTTCATGCGGGGACTAAAATGATAAAAGGTGCCGTGGCTTCCAAAAGAACTAAAGAAATAATCAAAAGCACGAGTGGCGGAAAATTCTCCGACAAGTATGAAGAGTTGTATGAGCAAGCTAGCATTTTTGAGCAACAAACTGATGAAGAGGAAATAATGTTTTTTGCCGATCTAGTCAGTTCTACGAGACAACTGAATATTCTAGACTTAGGCTGCGCTGAGGGGAAGCTTGCTGTTGCATTAGCCCTCAAAGGGCATAAAGTCACGGCCTCTGATATCTCACAAAACTTTCTTGAGCGGGCACTGGATACTGCCCAGAGAAACTCGGTGGAAATAGGCGCGGTCAGATGTGACATTGAAGAAAATGATGCTGCCTATAGATTTTGGGGGGAATCATTTGATGTAATCTACTTCATGAATGTAATAGAGCATCTGAGAAATCCTATTCGCGCCTTGGAAAACATCAGAGAACTTTTGAACAGTGAGGGAATACTCTTTATCCATACCCCAAATGTCTTCACCCTAAACCGTATTGCTCGCTATTTTCTCAAAAGAAAGAAGTTAATGAACTATTATGCTCCTCAAAATCTTGCTGACATTCATCTACAAAAGTATGACTATTTGACTATCGAACAAACATTGAATTTTGCAGGGCTTAGAGTTCGCAGAATGATTCCAACTAAATTGACACTGCCTAAAAAAAGTGTCTCTTCTAAATGGTTAGCAAGAAGATTTCCATTCCTTTCCGATACCTTGCTCCTAGAGTGCATAAGAGCGAAACCTATAGACATGAGTTGTCAAATCCTATTCTGGAGCAGCGCAAGTGAAGCAAACAAGGCGATTAGCGCGCGCTAATTCAGTTTAGATTTGCGATTCTGGGAATCCATGTTTTTCATTCCTCAAATACTGAGCAAAAAGCAGCGCGCGCGCTATCAGATTGACACTCCCGCAACCACCCTAGAAGTTTGGGTTTGGATGTAAAGTTTTATCCAACGAGCCTTTGTTGCTACCAAGCGCGCGGAATGATAACCTGCGTTTTCTTTCTCTAGCTCCCTGATGAAGCTGAGAAGCAGAAGAAACTGACCGAAACGAGGGAATCATGTCTGACAAAACAGAGGTGTTGGATCTATTCGTTTTTGTGGAAGTAGTAGACGGCTATGGCTATGCCTTCATGTCGACTACGCCGTCGCCGTTCACATATGCGTTCGGGTCACAGTTTGGCTTGTTTAGATTGGTCTGGAAGGATGCCACGAGGTATGCACGCGAAGTATTTCTTGCGAGTACCGTAATGCATTGATGATTCGATCCTTGCACAATGTCATGATTTTGAGGCTCAAAAAAATCACGGATTAAGTACTCAAACACAACAACGCCAACCCTAACATGAGAAACCCAACACCCAAAACTTTTGACACTCAAAAACCCTGCAGAATTGAGTAAAAAAAGCACCGAACCAACATGCTTCAACAATGTTTTGACACTCAAAGAAATCACGGATTGAGCACTCAAACACAAGGGCTCGAACTTCAACATTAAACCTTTCGAGAGTATGTTAGCGCGCGCTCAAAAATCGTTGTTGCGTAGCTGTTTTCCCTGAACGTGTAATTGCATTTTGCGCGCGCCATGATTGCAGGTTTATATAACGATTTTTACTTGTTAGGTTCTGAGTGGGAAGAATATGCCCAGACTTGTTTTGAATGGAATGTTCGTGCCAGGCGTCACCCCGTTCACACGTTCCGGTCGGCTTGATGTCAAGGCGCTTAGGGCGTGTGTGCGGTTTTGGTTAGAAGGCGGAGTTTCGGGACTGGTGCCCTGCGGCAGCAACGGCGAAGCCCCCTACCTTTCTCGGCAGGAGAGGATGAAGGTTATTGAAACCGTCATGGATGAAGCCAATGGAAAGGTTCCCGTGATTGCCGGTACGGGTAGCATGAGCACGCAGGAGACCATCACGTTCACCAGGGACGCTGCCGACTTAGGTGCCGACGCCGCCCTTGTCGTGACACCATTCTACTTCAAACTCTCAAACAAGGAAATCCACGAGCACTACCGAACCCTCTCAGAAAACGTCGACATTCCTATCGTCGTCTACAACGTTCCCAAGTTCACCGGCGTCTCCCTAGAACCAACCCTCATTCACGAACTTGCGGCAGAAAACGAAAAGATAATCGGAGTCAAAGACAGCAGCGGAAACATCGGCACCGTAACAGAAACCGTGAGGTTAACAGGTACCAAAATTTCAGTTTTGGCCGGAACAGCCGACGTAACGCTACCCACGCTGCAGTCAGGAGGAAGAGGCGCAGTGATAGCGGTTGGAAACGCGTTTCCCACCTTGTGCAGTCGCTTGTACAGGGCTTTCAAGAATGGACGATACGAAGAGGCAAGTAGACTGCAAAACCGCATGTCGTTTGCAAATGAAGTACTTGTAAAGAGGTACAATCAAATCTCAGCCATCAAAGAGGCTATGAGACTGCAGGGATTAGCAGGTGGCTACCCTCGCAAACCAGTATTACCATTGAACGGTGAAGAAAGGAAGATCCTTGAAAATCTGCTCAGGGAGATAAATCAACCCGTCTGAGCACAGAGCCTTTAGAGCTTCCAAAGAATGTGTCTTCTGCGGCCAATGCTAGCAAAAGTGTTTTTGATTTTTCTTGATAGAATCCCTTACTAAGAGGAGTAAAAACGTTAGATAACATGACAACGCACGCCTTTGCCATGAACATTAACGAATGGTCAGTAATCCTCTACCTAACTTTCACCGGTTCTCCACTAGGATGTTTCATTTGGTTCCACGTCATGAACCAAGTCAAACCTGCAGTGACCAGCTCATTGATGTTCGCAGAGCCACTGATAACCGTGCTCTTCGCAACAATTTTCGTGGGCGAGAAAATCAGGCTTTTCACTGTCACGGGAGGCCTCATAATCTTTGCAGGCGCCTACATTGTCACGAAGAGATAGGCAATGGTAACTTGTTTCCAAAGAAAGCGAAAATCCTCCTCGGACTGAACACAGCCAAGCTTGCGTTTTTCAAGTTCTGGCCAATCTTCGGAATCAACCCGACCGCATCGGTTCCAAGCTTGCACACAACCGCATACTCAAAGCCTCCCAACGGTTCGATTCCGACTACATCGCGCTTGAACCCTGTTCTTTCTACAGCCAACTCAATCCCGTTGAGAGATGCTCCCAAAATCAGCAGTCTGTCTAGCAACGCCTCTGCCCACTCTATGTACAGCCTTCGCTGCTTCACAGCGACTTCGGCCAAAATGAGACCCTTCTCTTTATCGATATTATCGATTTTTATCGTTAACGGCAGGTTTTCACAGAAGCCGAATAGCTCAACAATTTTCTCCAGCGATATCCTTCCACCATCGACAAGCTGGGCTTGCAAGCTTGACAAAGGGATTATGGCATCATAAATGTTTGGAGAAAACACCCCCACATCGACGCGCAGTTCATTCTGACTTTCCCCTAGACCTGTTATGCGGCCTTTGATTGTTGAGAATCTGTTGATGTCCTCTAAGGTGGCTGGGCACAATCCTATTCTATCCTCCAGATAGCGCAGAGCCACGTTTTCGTCCTCTCCAGAAACCGATATTTGAATCCACCCGCGGGTAGTGGCTCCGCAGGTTTTGGCTTCAACATTTAAGCCTTCCAACGTGGATTTAAGATTCTTATCAAAGTTGTCCAGCCGAAGATTGTTGTAAGCCTTTGCGAACAGTGTTATGGTAGGCATTGGCAATCGCCGACCAAGACTGACATTTCCTCATGTAATCTCCACAATCTTTGAATGGCAGGCGGCGGCAACTCTTTGGAGAGTTCTTCTATGGTTATTTCTATTGGCACCCGTCTCGGACCTTCGATGAGCTTGTCTGCGTAGGAAACGATTTTTTCTTCAAGTGTCAAAGGAACGTAAATGTCTTTTGGCCATCCGAGTTTTCGGGCCTCTCTTGCTGTTATTCCTCCGCCCACGTGTCTTTTGATTATCGATATGACTGGTTCTGGGACACCGAGTGATTTTGCGATGTCTGCTCCCAGAACTGCATGATGTACGCTGTGCGTCCTGGCGCGGCCAATATCATGCAGGAGTGCTCCAATTTCTACAAGCTGCAGGTCAACGTTGTATCCTCTTTTCCTGCAGGCTTCTGCTATTTCAACCGCAAGTGCAGAAACTGCTTCAACGTGTCTTATTACGTTCTCCCGGCAGCCGCTCTCTCTAAGAAACTGCAACGCCTGTTCTCTTGTTGGAAGTTTTTCACTCACCAAGCTCCTTCCTTAGGATGTCGACCTTCTTGGTCAGTGATTCCAGTATTTTCTCGTTGTTGTAATGCATCAACGGTTTTCCACACGTTGGACATCGGAAGACCAGTTCCACCGCCTCTTCAAAGGGGATTCGCCTGCAACCCGGCGTGTAGCAATAGTAGAAATCATGGTTTTTTTCGTACTCCAGTCGAGTGTCAAGTTTCTCAAGCACTCGACGTTTTTGGCTGAGTATGAAGCCTTCAAGCTGGTCGGGCTGTAGCCTCCAATGAAATATGAACCATCCGGTCTTCGGATCGCGCGTGCGTCTGAGGCTTACAAGGGAGTGGTCATAGAGTTTGTAAAGAATTTTTCGCACCAAGTTCAATCTTATGCCTGTCTTGGTTGCAATCACGTCGTCCGTTGTTTCATCCGAGTTCTTCAGAATGTCAATTAATCTAACCGCGTCTTCTTCTCCCAACGCCTCAGCAACTTTGAGCAGCGTTGCGTCATCTATGTTGGACAACATGGTAACCCTTTTGCTTCCAGTACTCAACACCGTTCTCTATATTATATATTTTGCAAGGTTTGATTTAAACCTCTTTACAAAAGGGGTCTGTGTCATGGTTTTTTCTCTGTAACGACCTTTTTTCCTCTACGTTGGGGGACGATTTTCACTTTCCCATTCTGGAAGCCTCTGGCCAATTCTTTTCCTTGGAAGAAGCGGTCAAGGAAAACCGCCACGCTTGCACATTCCGAGTGTGGCTGGTTCCCAATCGCCACATTAAAGTCTGAAACGGCTTCCGAAAAGAATTCGCCAGGGACTTTTTGGCTTCCAACGATGACCAAAACGTTCTTTCCAGAGACTCTTATGCGGTGCAGCACATCAGTGGTTTCAACGTTTTCTCCATAGGCTGTTAAATGGACAACTATGCCGTTCTCGGTTTTCCAGTAGCCCACAGCTTTTTTCCAAGGGATTCCCATTTCGAAAAAGAACTTGCCGCCCCAGCTTTGCGTGACCTCATCTATTGTGCCCTTGATTTTTCGATCTTCTATGTCTGACAAGATGAGCCCAGAGGCTCCTAAGGCACGGGCTGCAAGGGCAACATGCGTCGTGAGCCTTGCATCTCTGCTTGCCCTGTGACCCCACCTCAACACAACGACTTCAGGCACAGCTTCTTTTTTCAGATTTTCTCGACCTTCCCGTTAAATTCTGTTTCCACGCGGTTTCTGACCTTCTCTGCCAACGTGGGAGTGGCTTCGAAAACCACGCGCACAGAGCTTTCGTTGTAATCTGTTGCCTGTACGTCAGCGTTTTTGAAAAGCCACGCCATAAACGGCATTGTCTTGTTTGTCACTGGTATGGTGAAGGTTGCTTTGATGTAGTTCTTCAGTATTTTCAGTATTTCCTGTTTCAACTGTTCAAGATTAGTCTTGTACAACGCGGAGATTGGAACAAGGGTCGTCGCCTTTTCATGTAGTTTTTGAAGCTTCTGCCGAACTTCCGTTTCTGGTATCAAGTCAATCTTGTTCAAGACCGTGATCACCGGCACGCCTGAAGCGCCTATACGTTCTATTGTTTCCAAGCACGTTCCGAGTTTCTTTTCAATAGCGTCCATCGGTTCACTTGCGTCCACCAACAGAAGTATCAGGTCAGAGTAGATTGTTTCTTCAAGCGTTGAGTGAAACGCCTCTATCAACGTTAGCGGCAAACGATCTATGAAACCCACCGTGTCTGTCAATAGGAACTGTTTCTTGGAGAAAGTCACGAGCCGCGTTGTCGTGGAGAGAGTTGTAAACAGTGCAGCGTCCACTGGAACCGTTTCTTCTGCCAGCGCGTTGAACAGTGAGCTTTTTCCAGCCTTCGTGTACCCTGCCAGAGAAATCGAGGTAAATCCCAGTTCTTCCCTTCTCTTGCGGTGTAAGACCCTTTTTGCGCGGATTTTCCTGAGTTTTCTGCGTATGGCATGAATTTCTTTCTTCACGCTCTCATAGTAAACGTCAACTCCATAGGCTCCAAGTCCCATGAACCCTGGCTGTTCTCCCCTTTTTGTAAGACGCACTCTTTCCTTCGCCTGAGTCAAGTCGTACCGAAGGCTTGCCAGCTTAATTTGCATCTGCGCCTCAGCCGTCGTGGCTCTCTTTGTGAAGATTTCTAGTATCAACTGGAAACGGTCAATGATTTCAACGTTCGTGGCCTTTGCCAGATTGTAGGACTGAACCGGCCTCAGGAGATTGTCGAAAATCACTTTCTCAGCGTTTTTTTGCTTCACAAGTTCGGCGAGTTCTTCCACTTTTCCGGAGCCTATTTGATAGCGCGCGTCTGCCTGTCTAACCTGTTCCATCCTGCCCATAACGGCGTATCCTGCCGATTCAGCCAGACTTCCAAGTTCGTCAAGGCTTTTTGGTTCGTATTGTTGTCGACGTTGGACTATGATTGCCTTCGTCCAGCAGTATCCCCCTTCTCATGACCCTTCTTGTCTAGCTGAACCAGGTCCCCAAGGGTCAGGTCGCGGCTTGCAGTCTTGGCCAGCTTGGCTTGCGGAACTTTCTCTTCCTTAGCTGGAACGATCAGTTTAATTTTCAAAGCGTGCTCCAGTATTGTTGCAAGTCTGTTGTCAGGCGTCATTTTTCCAGTCTCGATTTTTCGGAGAAGCGAAACCTTCTCGTTTATTCTATTACCCAGTTCCTCGTGAGATATCCCTAGTTTCTCTCTGGCCTGCCTTATTTTGAGGTCGAAATTCTCTACAAGTTCCAAGCTCGCGTCCACCTTCGGAGCCTGCGGCTTCTTGGTCTGGAATATCAGTGGCCTTGGCGTAATCCTAAGCCGTGGACCTGCGATTTTCTCTTTAGGTTCTTCGTAGTATATTTCTCCGAGCTTTGAGCATTCATGACACACCGTTAGTTTTGCCCCTTCAATGATGACGTTGAAGGATTTTCCGTTGATTCTACGTCCACAGACTTCGCATCGCAATTTCCTGTCTACCTGAACTGCTTTTATTATTCTAGTGGTGTTTATAGTTGTCGAAACGGGATTTGTGTTTGCTGGTGATGAGCTTGGAGGAGGCCTTGAGAAGGATTAGAAGCGTAGCGGACTATCAGTTTGGAAAAGGAGTGGGCATGACGCTTTTTCCCAAGAACGTGAATACCGTTTTTTCAAGGAAGACCGGCCGAATCCGCTACGTATACCTGGAGGGTAAACGACTTGGAACCATGCGTCCCACAGACGGCTTCTTCGCCCTGAGCATTGAGGGGGCGAAGCGAATTGTTCAAAGTGGACGACCTGCAAAGTGTTTCGTTGCCGTTCGCAGCGAAGTGGCGAAGTTCATCGCTGATGGTGGCGACGTTTTCGCTGCACACGTCGTGAGAGCTGATGATGAAGTTCGCGCGAAAGACGAGGTCATCGTACTTGATGAAGAGGGTCAGGTCTTAGCGGTTGGGCGCGCTGTCCTTTCAGGTGAGGAAATGAGGGCCTTTAAACGCGGCGTCGCCGTGAAGGTTAGACGCGGGCGCATTGAGGAAGGTTAAGTATATGAAGTTTGAATTACAAATGTTATACAGATAGGGTGAGGCTATGCACAGGCGCGTGAATCCTCGAGAAGCAAAACGCATGATGCAACGCATGGGTCTAAGCATGGATGCGATGACAGACGTCGAACAAGTAATCATCAAAACGGGCAGTAAAGAGATCACTATTGAAGAGCCGGAAGTGGCAATGCTTGAAATGCAGGGACAGAAAATCTTTCAGGTCACAGGTGGGAAAATCACTGAGAAAACAGCGGAACACAAACCATCAGGTGTAGCTGAAGAAGACGTCAGGCTTGTGGCTGACCAAACAGGAAAAAGCTTGGAAGAAGCGAGAAAAGCGCTGGAAGAGTGCCAAGGAGACCTAGCCAAAGCGATCCTCCTGCTGCAATCAAACATCTAACAAATAGACGCGGGCTTTATCAAAGCACAAGCAATCTATTCCAACTGTTGGACGGCTAAAATGGGATCAAAACCAATCATTGAAGAAAGATTGAGATAACAATTGAAAACATGCCGAAAGAAGCATTCGCCGCACTGGACTTCATTAAAACACTAATGTGCTACCTTGAAGATTTGAAAGGACTCGCGAAGAGTTCGGAATTTTCGGAGACAAAAGAAGGCATACAGTTTCCACTTGCTTTCAAACACCCTTGATGCGTATTCGCACAAAGCATATTCAATTCTTGTTTCACCTACCAGGTATCAAAGGGTAGACTCATGGACTATCGGAAGGCCATCGACGAAGAAAGAAAGGTTTTGGAAGCCCCGTGATAGCCGTCTTCAGAAAGATAGGAGAAACAAAGAGGGTATAGCACGCATAGAATGCTCGCATCAGAAGCCAATCCCAGAATACCTATAAGCAGATTTGTTTATCGGTAACCTGACAACTGAAGTGGTTTCTTGTGAAGTACAGGAACTTTGGCAAACTGGGCTGGAAAGTTTCGGCTCTGGGATTTGGAGTGATGCGGCTGCCCGTTATCAATGGAGACGCTTCGAAAATCGACGAGTCTGAAGCTTTAAGGATGATCAGGTACGCAGTCGACCATGGCGTGAACTATTTGGACACGGCGTATCCCTATCATAGGGGAAACAGCGAGATCGTGGTTGGAAAGGCGTTGCAAGATGGATACCGTGAGAAAACAAGATTGGCCACTAAGATGCCAACTTGGCTTATCCATTCCCAAAAGGACATGAACAAGTATTTAGACGAGCAGCTTTCAAGGCTCCAGCTGGACTATGTTGATTTCTACCTGTTTCATGGACTTAACAAAGAACGGTGGCAGAAGCTCTGTGAGTTAGGCGTGTTGAAGTGGGCTGAGAAGAAGATGGACGAAGGGAAGTTTAGGCATTTGGGTTTTAGTTTTCATGATGAGTACCGCGTTTTCAAGAAGATCGTAGACGGTTATGACGGTTGGACACTCTGCCAAATCCAGTACAATTACATGGAAGAACAGTACCAAGCTGGCACGAAAGGGCTGAATTACGCGGCTTCCAAAGGTTTGGCAGTTGTTGTGATGGAACCCATAGCCGGCGGAAGGCTGGCTATCAAGCCCCCGAAGGAGATACAGGGATTCTGGGATAAGGCTACTATTAAGAGGACGCCGGCGGAGTGGGCACTTCAATGGATTTGGAACCATCCTGAGGTATCAGTTGCCCTCAGCGGCATGAGTACCTTTGAACAGGTGAAAGAAAACGTGGAGAGCGCAAATATATCAGGTGCCAACATGCTCACTGACAAAGATCTGAGTATCATCAGTCAAGTTAGGCGTAGGTACAAGAGACTAGGCTTCATTGGATGCACCGGATGTAGATACTGCATGCCTTGCCCAGAAGGAGTGAACGTGCCAGAGATATTCTCGTTTTACAATGAATATTATGTAAGGAATAGAGACGACGAAATAAAACGCAAGTATTGGGAACATATCACGCCCGAAAGCCAAGCTAAGAGATGCGCAAGATGTGGCAGATGCGAAGAGCTTTGCCCTCAACACCTGCAGATCAGGGAAATTATCAGTAGCGCCGCTATGCTCTTTGAGGAGGACACCTGAAATTAAGGCACTCGCACGTGCACAGATGGTCGTTTGGAAACGGGCATTCTCAGTCGCCTTCACAAATTCTGAGGGCAGAAGTTGGCTATCTCAAGTGCGTTTGACTGGCAATTCCCCAATGAGAAACTTTAAGAACCTATAGTCTGTGTTCAGTTCTTGTCATCGATTCTGGCGTGATCTTTTGCACGTGATTCACTTTTCTAGAGACAACCGCCAGTAATCATTGTTCTTTTTGCATTATTTGGGAACAAAGGTTAAATAGTCTTCTCTCTATGACTAGGTCTTAAACTTTGGATTTAATCGAGGTGATGTCATTTGGTTAGCGAAGGAAGAGGGCGCCTGTTCAGAAGAAAAGACGGAAAATACTTGCTTTACCTGCCCGTGGACTTGGCTGAGGATAGCATGTTTCCATTCAAAGAATACACCAGAACGAAAAGAGGAGCTGATTCGATTCCAGTGAAAATAACCTTCAAACACGGGGAGAACAAGCTGATAATAGAAAAGTGGAAGGAACCAAGCGGGGAATAAGCAGTTGAAAAGTCAAAGTTGTGGCCTATTCCGACATGAAACGAGCGTCCGACTTTTCTGAATTCAATCAGCCATTTCTCACTAAGTCAGTCTCAACTTGTTTGCGCAGGTAAATCGTAGCCATAATCATTGGCGATTCAACCAACTAGATGTGGGAACTCGGCATCTGGTCAACACACGCTTTGGTGCTTTTTTGTTCAAAGGTCTGCGCAAGTTCGTCGGCGTACAATCCAAGGGAACTGCTGAGTTTGACCTTCGAATTGTTAAGGTTGCCCTCCATACACATACTGTGAACAAGGGGTACTGCGGAAAGGGTTTTTCTGAAGAGTTGTCAGAATCTATCTTGCCTGAAAGAACTTGTTCTTCTAATAGGTCCCCTATGTATTCGTTGGTAGTATATGGTTCCTTTGAAAGGAGGAACGTGTCTCCAACCAAGCAAATCTTTCAAGAGCGAACATTTATTCTTTACTTGCATGTCACTTGAGAATAAGAATTGGGGATACTCATTGGTCAAAAATAGCCCAAGGCAATGTTAGGAGCAATACGTACTTCAAATTCATAATGGATAAATCACGAACATTAGTCATTTTTGACTGCCAACCGGGAGTCTGCTGGCAGAAACCTGGACATGCAAGTTTCCTATGGTAGAGAGGTAGAACATGGCATCTCGCTCCAAATCTGAAAGGAAAGTTCCTAAAACAGGTAGAAAATCGGATGCCATGCTGCTTGAGGTTATGGATGAGACGCTAGAGCAGATTTTCAAAGGAGTAGGTGCCGAAGTCATTCATGCTTCTTTTGAGAAAAACTTCCAGTTGAAACGAGAAGAAATCGTGAAGAACCCCGACAGGTTTTCTGCTGGTTTAGAGAGGCTTTTGGGTTCAGCGGCGGTGGTTATAGAGAAACTGATCATAAAGAATCTACACCGAAAGATTGGTTTTGATTATGTAGAGACGGAGGATTTTCAATTTTCAGATAGTGTAAACGAGTTAAGGTGGAAAATAAGTTTGATAGAAGAAAAAGCGAACGAAGATTCGAGAAAAGAAGAATCAAAGGCAGAAAAGGTTTCCCGCGATAGCTCTGTTAGCTCCGCAGTTGCCACGGGAGACAGGGACCAACCCGAAAAAATAAAAGACTATGCCTGCTTCTGCGACAGCATAATTGAGAGCATGCAGATCGGTTTGGATGTTTGGCGCCTAGAAAGTGCAGGTAATACTGCAACACTCAGACTGGTTTTCAGCAATCCTGCTGCCGAGCATATCACAGGACTTGCTAGAAAAGCTGTTCTCGGAAAAACTTTGGTGGAAGTCTTTCCTAAGCTGCTTGAGAGTGAGTTTCCGAGAGTGTGTGTTGAAGTCATTCGCTCTGGTAAGGCGAGAGACCTAGGAGAAATACATTACGGCGACGAACGTATACCGGGAAGCATCTTTTCTGTCAAGGTCTTTCCTCTGCCCGACAACTGCGTCGGTGTGACTTTTGAGAAATCAACTGCGCACCGGCAAAAAGAAGAAGCTCTGGAGGAAGAGGAAGAGCGTTACCGCAATCTTGTTGAAACCGCGCCCGAAGCAATCTACACAATCTCGGCCGAGAACGGAACCATCACTTCTTTGAACCCTGCGTTTGAGAAGATAACAGGTTGGCAGCGTTCCGAATGGCTCGGTAAATCTTTTATGTCAATCATTCATCCCGATGATCTGCCACTCGCAATAGAAACGTTCCAAAAGACATTGTGTGGAGAAGTCATACCACCCTATGAATTGCGGGTGCGTTCAAAATCCGGCAAATACCTCACTGGAGAATTCACGAGTAAGCCTCAGATTGAAAGAGGCAAAATCATAGGCGAATTAGGTATCGTTCGCGACATAACTGAACGCAAGAAAACAGAGGAAAGAATGGAGAAGCTGAACAGATCCTTCCTCAGCTTCAAAGCTGACCCTGATGGAAACATCGACAGCATCGTTGCTTTGTGTGGAGAGCTTCTGGGCGCGACTTACGCGCTCTACAATCGGCTTGATCAAGGAATGCTATGCTCCGTAGGAAGATGGAACACCCCTCCAGACTATAATCCTGTTGACAAGCCAAATGGGCACATCTGCTACGACGTAATTCAGCAAGGAGCAGACGACATTACCGTGATTAGCAACTTGCGTGACACAGTGTATGCCAAGACCGATCCAAACGTGGCACGTTACAAACTGCAGACTTGCGTAGGCAAGGCGGTAAGATTCGATGATTCATACATCGGTTCTCTCTGCCTCCTCTACAAAGGAGATTTCAACCCCCATGAAGAGGACAAGAAGATCATCGGGCTATTGGCCTCAGCCATTGGAGTTGAAGAAAAGCGTAGGCAGGCACTGCTTCAAATGCGAGACAGTGAGGAAAAATTCCGTGTAATAAGTGCTTCCGCAATGGATGCCATAATCTTGGTGGACGTTAAAGGAAGAATTTCTTACTGGAATCCTGCTGCCCAAAGAATCTTTGGGTATACCAATGAGGAAGTAAGTGGCAAAAACGTGTTTAATCTCATAGTCCCCAAGCACTTTCACAAAGACATTCACAAAGCACTTGAAAGGCTTCAGAAGACAGGGCACTATCCACTTATGGGAAAGGAGATAGAATTCGCGGCAAAGAGTAAAGACGGAAAAGAATTTCCAGCGGAGCTCTCTCTGTCGGCCCTGCAAATAAAGGGGCAATGGAACGCGGTAGGCATTGTCAGAGATATCACTGAGCGAAAGAGGATGGAACATGCTCTAAAAGAAGACGAGGAAAAGTACCGGGGCATCTCCAAGAAATTGGAAACCCTGATGAAAAGTTCTGCGGTAATGCTACGCACTATGGATATGCGTAAACGGCTTAAGACCGTCGCCGAGGCAGTTCGCGAACAAGGTTGGAAAAGAGTGGTCATATCTTTGCGAGACGAAAACCTCAACACCACCGATGTTGTGACAGCCGGACTAACGCCAAAAGAAGAACAATATCTCAAGGGACACCAAGCACCAGGACACGTGTGGGGTAAACGTCTAAGCTCGATGTTTGAACGTTATCGGCTAGGAGAATTTTACTATCTGCCTTGGAGCGATCCGCTCGTCCAAGAACAATTCAAGTATGCACTGACAAGCAAGGTTCCCAAAGAAGACACAGTTGATTGGAATCCAGATGATCTACTGTACATTCCGCTGCGGTTGCCCAGTGGCCAAGTGGTAGGTATAATGAGTATGGATGACCCCGCTGATGGGCGACGTCCAACGAAAGAGTCACTTGCTCCTCTTGAACTGTTTGCTCATCAAGCTGCTGTTGCCGTAGAAAGTGCAAGGCTTATCCAGCAGTTGAACGATGCGAAGAATCAACTTGAGGAATATACAAACCATCTGGAGGAAAAGGTCAAGGAAAGAACCAAGAACTTGAAGGAAAGCGAAGAGAAACTGAGAAGCATATTTGCTGCTTCGCCGGATGCCATCACGGCAACGGACTTGGAAGGGAAGATCATTGAATGCAATGAGCAGTCAGTGAAAATGCATGGTTATTCTTCGAAAAAAGAACTTATCGGCAAAAGCGTTCTCGCGCTAATTTCAAATAAAGACCGCCAGAAAGCCATTGAGAACATGAAGAAAGCATTTGAGCAAGGATCAATAAAGAATGTGGAGTACGCGTTTGTAACCAAAGACGGTCGTGAATTTCCCGCTGAACTCTCTGCAACCGTTATCAAAGACGCTTCTGGCAAAGCAATGGGATTTGTGGCAATGACTAAAGACATAACTGCTCGTAAACAAATGGAACAGCAACTTTTCAAGTCTGAAAGACTTGCCGCCATAGGAGAATTAGCCGCTATGATTGGTCATGATCTGCGCAATCCGTTGACTGGCATCACAGGTGCTGCCTACTATTTGAAGACGAAGTTTGGCAAAAGAATGGATGTCAAGGCAAAAGAGATGTTGGAGATTATTGAGAAAGACATAGAATATTCGAACAAGATCATAAACGACCTTCTGGAATACTCAAGAGAACTCAAGTTGGAATTGATCGGCACGACTCCAAAATCACTAATGCGAGAAACCTTGTCGCTTGTGACACTTCCAGAAAACATTCGAGTAGTGAACTTGACGAAGAACAAACCTCGGATGAAGGCTGATGTTGAAAAGATGAAGAGAACTTTCGCCAACATGACTAAGAACGCGTTTGACGCTATGCCTATAGGCGGTACGTTGACGATAAGAAGCAGAAGGGTCAACGCCAACGTCCAAATTGCCTTTTCTGATACTGGAGTCGGAATGTCAAAACAAGTGCTGGACAAGCTTTGGAGACCGCTTTTCACGACAAAAGCTAAAGGAATGGGTTTTGGTTTGCCAATTTGCAAGCGCATTGTTGAAGCTCACGGGGGCAAAATCTCTGTCGAAAGCACTGTTGGGAAGGGTACAACCTTCACCATAACCGTTCCGATCGAGCCGAAAGTTGAAGGGGGTGAGGAAGTTTGGGTGAACGTACCAGAATTCTTATCGTCGACGATGACGAAAGCATAAGAAAAATCTTGTCAACGATATTGGAAGAAGAAGGATACGTAGTTGACACTGCGGAAAATGGAAAGGAAGCCATTGAAAAGTCTACCGCGAAGTTTTACAATCTTGCACTGATAGATGTGCGTCTTCCCGACATTGAAGGGGTGACGCTTCTCGCAAAGTTGAAAGAAACCGTGCCCCGAATGAGAAAAATTATCATAACAGGGTTTCCATCGATCCAGAACGCTATAGAAGCTGTAAACAACAAGGCAGACGGCTATATGCTGAAGCCATTTGAAATTTGCAAGATTCTGGGAACAATCAAAGAACAACTGAAAAAGCAGCAGGAAGAAAATGAGTACAACCAGAAGAAAGTCACCGAATTCATCGAAACAAGAGTAAGAGAACTACAGATTGATAACGCTTCAGAAAAACCACGGTAAAAATGCGCTCTAATCTTTTCTTCTTTATCATGAGTCCGCCAGTTTGTTTCCATTTTTCATATGGCCCACGCTTTTCATGCGACCGAAGACTACAACTTTCTCCTCGGGAAATTCAGGTTTTTGCATTAGAAATGGAAAAGCTGCAAATTTAATTGCAAGTAACTGTTGACATCGAATGGAGCCATAAAAGGCTTACGAAAAAATGTCAGTAGCTTCAGAACCATCGTAGCTGATTAGGTTGGAGATTCGCCTTGTCTATCTAAGGAAATAATGAAATAGAAAACCGTTGCCCTTGCTATCAGCCAATTTTCTGTTAAAGCATTGTTCCAGAACTTGGCGTATTGCATCCCAAGTTTTTTATGCGCGAATTGACAACATAGCCAGCTGAAGGAATCTGTTTGGAAGCTTACATTCTTATGAACACAGAGGCCAATGCACTTTGGAATATTGCAGAGGCCACGCTCAAGATCGAGGGTGTAAAAATGGCACACGCGGTGACAGGGCAGTTTGACGTGGTGGCTTTACTGAGTTTTCCCAAGATTGAGGATCTTGGAAAGATGATAGAGAAGATCCAGCACCTTAAGGGCGTGCGTGGAACTCAGACTCTAATTGCTATTCCACCTCCAGTTAGAGAATGAGTGACAACGCGAAACTCCCGAAAGTACAAGGCAGTGTTTGTCTGAAAAAGCGAAGTGTATCGCTGTTTTTGCGAAGCATGTTCCCGCAATCCCAAACATGTCAAAAGATATTTATCCTTAAGAGAAAACCAATGTTTCAATGCTCCGGTAGTATAGTCCGGTCAAACTTCATGAAAGGGCCATGTATAGCGGCCTCTCGACGCCAGAAAACTGGGAGATAGCCGCGGACCCGGGTCCAAATCCCGGCCGGAGCACCAAAAATTTCAGGCTTACCCTCGAGCTCCCTTGGTGGATGCATCTGCCGAATTTTTGGTTTCATGGCGTGCCTTTCACATGCTAGTTTGGCCTTGATACAAAGGCATTGTTTTTTATGAAGAATCTCCAGGGTAAATACTTCCATTTATCGGCATAGTCTATATTGACCCTTCCCGTTTGAACTATCTGTCTTTCATCACGTGTACCGCCGGTTTCAATGCGCAACGGTGGAACGCACAAATCTACACCGTTTTGTTTTTTCGATATGCCCATAGCCGCGCAAAGCTTGCCTGGACCGGCGGTCAAATTGGCGATCTGACCGTTGGAGACTCCTCTTCGCCTCATCATGACTCCCAAGCCGTCAATTGGCTCTAAGGCTCTCACCAGGATTGCTTCGGGTTTTCCAACAAGTCTTCCACTTGTAACGTCAAAACAAAAGTACATCCCGTAAATCTGATAGACGTATGCATGACCCTTGGGTCCATACTGAACTTCCGTCCTCTCTGTGCGGAGATTGTTGTAAGCATGCGATGCCTTATATTCTGGTCCCTCATACGCCTCGGTCTCAACGATTCTGCCGATGGTAGTTCCTTCTTTAGTCTCGTGAACAAGGAGTTTCCCAAGAAGCTCCTTTGCAACAGTCAACGTGTCTCGCTCATAGAATTCTCTTTTGAGAAGCACGTTTGACAATAAGCGGCTGAATAAAATAAATCTTGATTGCTACACTTGCTTGGTGCATCCTTGCCAAAGGGGTTCTGCTTTTCTGGCTTAAGCTGAGTTGTTCCAGCTTAAATGAACTCGTCGAAGTTCAGTCAAGCCCCTGGTGTTGCAACTATTACGTAATGGTAAAGTCCTTCTTCCTTTATGTCACCTATTTTGAAGCCTGCTGCCTTTATGAGGTTAGAGGCTTTCTCTTCGCTAAATCTTATTTGCAGAGGTGGACCTAGTCGCATAGGCTCCTTTTTCCAATCAAGATCTACGAGTCGTCCGGTCGGCTTGAGCATCCGCTTGGCGTTTGATAATACTTTGTTTGGGTCCATGAAGTCATGGAAGACTATTCCAAAGAAAACAATATCTGCGCATGCATCACAAAAAACCGTTTCTTCAGCCATTCCGACTTTTGGCTTGAGGTTTCTTAGTCTTTCTTTCGCGGCTTTTTCTTTCAACCTGCCAATCGCTTCAGGGTCAGCGTCCAAACCGTAGACTCTTCCTTCGTTGCCCACGAGCCTTGCAGCTGGAACTGCAAAGAACCCGTCGCCGCAACCCACATCCACGAATGTGAGCCCACTTTTCACGCCCACGTTAACCAGAATGACGCCTGGGTTTTGCCATTTTAGCCTTTCTTTCTCATCATAGAAGAGCCTATGAGCGTGCAATTTGGTTTGTCTCAAATACTATTTAGACTCTAGCTTATAATCAATCAAGCGCATTTGCTTTTCGCGGCTTTCACGCAGTGTAAAACGTGATCGCAATCTAGAATCACGGCCAAAGTCATTCAAGCTATTGGTGAAACTGGAAAACAAAAAAAGAAGGAAAGGAAGAACAAGTGTCCTACTTCGCTTTTTCCATGGCAAGGAGGGATCTAACGGCAATTATGACCGCGGCAGGTGCAGCGAACGCCACGATGTAGGTCAGAATTTCCGTTGCCCAGTAATAAAGCAGATTCAAGGTGCCGTTCTCCAAAAGTGACCAAATGTTTGACAAGCCAGCTACTATTAAAGCGATTGCTGCTACAAGAAATGGTGTGACCTCCTTTGCCGTTACACTGATGAACCCGACCACTATCCCCAGAATCACCAGTATTAAAGTGACATATGCGTTAGCGTTTGCAACATTGGAATCCGAAAAATGTGCCGCCGCAATGTTGACCATGTAACCGACGACTAGCCCCATGACAATTGCGATGACCACGACGGCTACGAAAGCCCATCGTGCCACTTTCTCCATTTCCATTTCTACCACGGATTCTCGTATATCTTTGCAAATGCGTATAAATTTTGTGGAGTTAATGTGCGCTAGAATCTGCAGTTGTTAGTGAAATCAAGGATGTTTTGGCGTAAACATCGCGGATAACGTTTGGTATTCGTCAGCTGCTTCTTAGGGCCGCGTGTTTGGATTTGAGCATCGCAGTTGGAGCAAATCGGTTGTTTAATTATTCGGCAGCATTCAGGCTTCGCGTGCTAAGCTGTGACAGAGTCAGACCAAACATAAGCTTCTAGTAAGAACTAGGTCATGCGCAAAAGAAATAGACCAGAAGCTAGAAAAGCTATCGAGGCTTTATAAGTGATTTGAGAGGTGTAATGTTTGGTTTCTCTCAGAGCCTTGGCGCCTTCGCTGACCAGAATCACCGTTGCCGGGGCCGTTGGGGCCGCAATGCACATTGGCCAAGGTAACGAAGACTTGATAGACTCGAAGGCCGTTGAATTCTCAAGAGCTGTCTTGGCGCAAACAGATGTTGAAGGTGAGGTGATTTCCTGTGAAGGACCTAAAGACAACGCGCCCGCTTTCGTACGTAGGGAAAAGGTCGGAACCGGCAAAGGCCCGAAAGTCGAATTTGTCGTTGACCCAGTGGACGGCACAACCGCTGCTTCCAAGGGCAGAAAAGACGCTATCTCCGCGCTTGCATGTGCACCCGCCGGCTGTTTTCAGGTGCTCCCCGATGACGGATACTATTTCAAAGTGGCGACTGACCGCCATTCAATTGGAAAGATTTCGTTAGACATGTCGATTGAAGACATCGTGCGCACAGTTGCTCGAGAAAAAGGTTTGCCTCTTGAAAACTTCACAGTCATAATGTTGGAGCGTGAAAGGCACATTGAGATCCTGCACTGTCTCAGGAAGCTAGGCGTCCGCATCATCCTCATTCCTGACGGCGACATCGCAGGGGCAGTTGTCACCTGTAGACCGAGCTCAGGCGTGGATCTCCTCTTAGGTGCGGGCGCGGGACCTGAGGCAACAATTGCAGCCACGGCCATCAAAACTCTAGGCGGCACTATGCTCGTGAAAGTCTGGAAAGACAAGAAAGACGATCCGAGGAGGCTGGACAGGTTGAAAGCTGAAGGAGTTAATGTGGACAAGACCTACTGCCAAGACGAGTTGGCCAAAGGCAACGAACTTGTGTTTGCTGCCTCAGGCGTGACGAAGGGCGAACTGCTGGACGGCGTCCGATTCATACCAGACGGAGCAATCGTAAACTCTCTTTGCATGAGATTGCCCAGCGGAACCGTGGAAAAGTCAGAAACAACCCTGCGGTTTAAGGGACACCCAGTCTACAAGAGATTCATGCCTTAGAAAATGTACACATCGTCCCCGATTAGCACAAAGGAAGAAACAAAAGTGCCTCACAACGTAAACCATTGAAAAATGGTGCATAAACATGGAAGAAAAGATAACAACCCTGCCCTGCGGATGCAAATATCAAGACAACGGATACATGGTAATACGGATCCAGGAGTGCGCCTATCACAAACGGAAGAGAACCTTGAAGCGGCCGTATCGACCGAAAGCTGAAAGTGTAAGACCATGATATCAAACCATGGTATCAGTTAAAGTGCACCAATTCGCGTAATAAGGCGCGTGTGCGAATAAACAACTTACATGCTGACAAATGCTTAATGCGAAGACAACTGGGGCAAACGCGCCGCTGGCTTTAAGTTTACTTCAATGCAATATTCCAACAGAGGCTTGGAGCATACTTGTTTGACATCGTGTCGGTTGGTCACTTCAGCATAGATTCAATTTTCCTGCCGAGTCGACAAACTGCATTCATCGTTTTAGGCGGCTCGGTTGCTTACGTCTCATTTGCCGCTAGGCGTTTAGACGCAAGAGTATCAGTCATTTCAAAAGTTGGCGCCGATTTTCCAGCAGCTTACAAGTGGTGGCTCCAGCAAGAGGGTATAGATTTATCCGGGTTGGCCAACGTGCAAGATGCGCTTACTACTCGCTTTGAACTGAGATACAATAATGACCTGTCGAATCGCAGCCTCTGTTCAAAGAACAGGATGCCCCTAATTCGTGTAGAAGACTTGCCTAATCCCCTGAAAGCAAAGATCATACATCTTGCACCAATTGCTGGCGAAATCACATATGAGGTAGCCGAGAAACTGAAAAGCTGCACAGAGATTTTGTCCCTTGATTCGCAAGGACTAGTACGAGCTTTCGACGAAAACGGGAATGTCACCCTTGAACAGCCAACGGACAGGCGCATCTTAGGCCTGATTGACGTTTTCAAGTCTACTCCGAGAGAAATTCAAGCCTTAACAGGCCTGTCCGACGTTGATTCAGCCATAGAAGCCGTGCACAACCATGGCGTCAGCATAGTTATTGTGACTTTAGGAGCTGAAGGTGCTGTGGTTTCAATTGAACATACAACCTACAGAGTTCCGGCCTACAAACCCGAGAAACTGGTCGACCCTACGGGCGCTGGAGATGCCTTCATCGGAGCTTTTCTGGCAGAATACGCCCGCGGTGAAGATTGCGCTTGGTGCTCGCACGTAGGTTCCGCAGCTGCTTCGCTAGTTGTTGAGGGAATCGGTCCGACGTCATTCGGCGACAAAGACGAAATCTATCGAAGAGCACACGCTCTATATGAAAAAGAAATTAAGGAATAACGCGTACTGTATGCGTTAAACATTGAACAAACTTGAGGCGTTAGGTGTGGGACGTATCGATAAAGGTGCGAAATGCAGCGTGTCAGGCTGCGGGCGAGAAGCAGTTCGCTCACTCTCAGCTGAAAAGGTGAAGACTGCTGGTCTCAAAGTGGGCAACGAGAAACGGGCTTACCTCTGCAAAGAACACTACAAGGAGTTCAAGAAGAAGACGAAGAAAGATAAGCAGATTGAGAAATGGCGCTACAGCGCCTAGAATCGGGAGGCACACGTTCTATGCGAATATTGCAGTTGCACTCAGATTTCATCGCCTACAGGCCCGTGCAGAAAGAAATCGCCTTGGCTGAAGAAGCTGAGAAGAAAGAGGTTCGTTTAGAAGAAGTGATCGTGCTGTTCACGGCGGTGGAGGAAAATGACGACAAGGCAGCAGCCCAAAAAGCCATCGACGAGGTTCAGACTTTCCTCGAAAAGCAAAAGATAAACCGCATCTTGATTTACCCCTACGCGCATTTGAGCAGCAATCTGGCTAAACCGTCAGAGGCATTGAAAACTGTCAAAGCCATGGAAGCTTACGCGAAAAAGAAGGGAATAGAAACATTCCGCGCACCTTTCGGCTGGAACAAGCAGTTCACAATTTCAATAAAGGGTCATCCTCTCGCCGAGCAAGCCCGCGTAATATTGCCAACAAAGGCAGTCAAGAAGGAAGAGGAAAAGATTTCTGAAGCAGCCAAAGCGGAAGAAAAGCTCAAATCCTTCTGGTACATTCTGCAGCCGGATGGAAAACTCGTTGCGGTTGAAGACTTCAACTTCAAAGGCCACGAAAACCTCGAGAAATTCGCAAAATATGAAATATCCAAAGTCCGGGCAAGCCAGCAGATACCGCCCCACGTAACTTTGATGAAAAGACTGGAAATCGCAGACTACGAGCTTGGAAGCGACCCTGGCAACATTCGCTGGTACCCGAAAGGACGGCTTGTTAAATCTCTGCTCGAACAGTTTGTAACGACAAAGATGAACGAATACGGCGCCATGGAAGTTGAGACCCCAGTCATGTATGATTTCCAACACCCAAGCCTCGCGGATTACCTGAATCGTTTCCCTGCAAGACAATACTTGCTGAAATCAGAAGACAAAGAACTCTTCCTACGTTTCGCCGCGTGTTTCGGACACTTTTTGATGGTTCACGACGCACAGTTCTCGTACAAGCAAATGCCAATGAAAGTCTACGAGTTGACTCGTTACAGTTTCAGAAGAGAGAAGAGCGGAGAGGTCGTAGGCTTAAGACGTTTGAGAGCCTTCAGCATGCCTGACTGCCACGCTTTCTGCGCGGATCTGGAGCAGGCCAAGAAAGAATTCATAACAAGATTCAAGCTGAGCATGCAAATACTGGACGAAATCGGATTATCCCGAGACGACTATGAGGCGGGAATACGGTTCACAAAAGACTTTTACGAAAAGAACAAAGACTTCGTCGCTTCTTTGGCGAAGGTGTTTGGGAAAACAGTTCTAGTCGAGATGTGGAATGAACGCTTCTTCTATTTCGTGCTCAAGTGGGACTTCAACTTCGTAGACAACCAAAACAAGGCCGCTGCACTCTCAACAGATCAGATCGACGTTGAAAACGCTAAAAGATACGACATAACCTACACCGACGAAAAAGGCCAAAAAAAGCACCCTCTGATTCTGCACTGCTCCCCGAGCGGGGCAATTGAAAGAGACGTGTATGCGCTGCTAGAAAAAGCCTATAAAGAACAGCAGATCGGCAAGTCACCGATGCTTCCGGTGTGGCTCTCGCCAACACAAGTTCGCATGATTCCAATATCAGACAGTTACTTAAAGGACGTTGAAAAGATGACGGAAGAAATGGAAGCACACTGCATACGAGTGGACATTGATGATCGAGCACTGACACTCCAGAAAAAGGTCCGCGAGGCCGAGATGGAATGGATCCCGTACATAATTGTAGTGGGAAAAAGAGAAATTGATTCCGGCGTGATTCCAGTGAGGGACAGGGCAGCGGGAAAAGTGCGAAGCATGAAGCTTAAAGAATTCATGAGCGAAATCGAAAAAACAACCCTTAACAGGCCTTTCAAAGCGCTTCCGCTGCCAAAATACCTGTCAAAGAGACCGCAATTTCACGGTTAGCACTGGTAAAAAAGCAGCTTTTCTTTCCAAAAGATATATCAAACCTTAATTTAATAGATTAGCTTCTCGGTTTGGGGGCAAGATGTTGGAGAAAGAATTGCAGGTTTACATCGATGGAGCATACTATCCAAAGTCACAAGCGAAAGTTTCAGTTTTCGATCACGGACTTCTGTACGGTGATGGAGTGTTTGAGGGAATTCGTGCCTACAGCGGTTCAGTGTTCAAATTGAAGGAACACGTTGACAGACTCTACCGTTCAGCTCACATGATAATGCTTGAAATTCCAGTAGCAAGAGAGCAGATGGTGCAGGCAGTTGTGGAGACGTTGCGAAGGAACAACCTCAAAGATTCTTACATCCGCCTAGTCGTTACAAGAGGAGTAGGAGACTTGGGACTAAACCCAAAGAAGTGTCTGAGGCCGACAATAATCGTGATAACTGACAAAATCGCGCTCCACAAGGGGGAAGCAAAAGAGAAAGGCGTCACAGCCATGCTCTCATGGGTTAAGAGGGACCCTGTTGACGCAACGTCACATGAGATAAAATCGCTCAACTACCTTAACAGCATACTCGCAAAAATCGAGGCAAACATAAGCGGCGTAGACGAGGCAATATGCCTCGACAAGAACGGCTACGTGTGCGAAGGGGTGGCAGAGAACATATTTATTGTGAAAAACGGAAAATTGTTTACGCCTCCAAGCTACACGGGTGCACTGCCAGGAATAACTGCCCAAGAAGTGATGAAACTTGCCAGAGGATTGGACTTTGAGGTCGAAGAGAAGAACATAACGCCATACGAACTGTTTAACGCGGAGGAAGTTTTCTTTACAGGAACAGCCGCGGAAATAGTTCCAGTCAGAGAAATAAACAAACGGACAATAAACAGCGCGAAACCAGGTCCTATAACCAAGAAACTGATGGAAGAATTCTCAAAACTTGTTTCAGATCCGAAGCAAGGAGTACTGATTTAATCCACAAGTAAGCGACAGGCAAGATCGATAAACTCAACCGCACTCACTTTTTCATGAATTCCTCAACTTTGTCAAGCGCTTCCTTGAGCGTCTCAAGCGGTGGAAGCACAACTCCCCTAACGTGGCCAGCACCATAATCTGGGTCAAATCCTGAACCGTGCACAAACAGCACGCCTGTTTCCTTCAGAAGATCTAGCACAAACTCCATGTCTGTTTTCCACTTTGACCCTGTTGCGTCGATCTTGGGGAAAACGTAAAATGCGGCTTCTGGTCTCGCACAGCTCAGTCCTTCGATTTCGTTCAGTCTTTTCCACGCGTATTTGCTTCTTTGCCGGAGCTTTTCAACGGTCACTTTGATGTGGTCTTGCGGGCCGTTCAAGGCTGCAACTCCTGCCTTTTGGACTGGTGTGTTTGCACAGAGCCTTATTCTTGCTTCTTTTTCGATACACTGTTTTAGCTCTTGCAACTGCCCTTCTGGGCTGTGGAAGTAGAGGTAACCAAGTCTCCATCCTGTCATTAGGTATGCCTTTGAGAAACCGTTCAGTCCTAACACTGGGACGTCTTTAGCTATGTGGGCTGTGCTGACAAACCTCTTTTCAAAAACTAGCTGATCATAGATTTCATCCGACAGGACGGGAACGTCATACTCTCCTGCCAAATTCAAAATCTGTTTCACGGCTTTTTCTTCATAAAGCGCACCGCAAGGATTGTTGGGATTGATGATCACTATAGCACGCGTTTTGTTGGATATCTTGCTTCTAAGATCGTCGATGTTTGGTTGCCAACCGTTTTCTTCGACAGTCTCGTATGTTACCGGTTTTCCGTTGAAGAATCTGGCGTAGGAAATGTAAGGCGGATAGGTCGGTCCTGGGAGTAGAATTTCATCACCTGAGTCGATGAGGGCCGCTGTTGCCATTTGGATACCCTCAGAAATTCCTGAAGTAACAATTACATCTTCAGCAGAGATTTCAACACCGTTGACCTTTCTTTCCTTCTGACTGATGGCTTCCCTCAGTTCTGGCAATCCTTCCGAAGCTGAGTAAAAGTTTGCTCCCTCTTCAACAGCCTTCATCAAGGCCTGTTTGATGTGTGGTGGAGTGTCAAAATCAAAAGCGTTAGGATCTCCTATGTTCAGATAGTAAATCTTCTTTCCAGTCTTTGCAACCTGTTTTGCGTGAACTATAACATCGCGGATCGCATATTCTATTGTACGCACCCGTTCGGTCGCCTTCACATCAGTCAAGGTGATCCTCTTCTTTGGCAAGGGTTTGTCTGAAAATAAGATAAAGATTGTGGAAGGCTACTGCACTTTCAACGTTGTTGACGATTGGAACCCGTCAGCAGTCTGAACGATGACTGTTACGTCTTTGCCGACATAGGGGGTCCAATCCCATGGACAGACGACTGGTATTTCGGTTCCTGCGACAAGCGGATATCCTGATGGGCTTATCTTGGGGCTTGATATAGTCCCGTCGACTGGCAGCGTCCCGTTTTCGGTTCGAATGTATATCTGTGTGATGGTCGCGTTAGTCGTGGAGAACTCGCTGTTGCTGACCGTCACGTTCATGTATGGATTTCCAAGTGAGGAATATGAGAAGGAGACATTCAGCACTCTGAAATACGGCAGTGTCATTTTGTACGGCACTAGCAGGGAATCGTTCACGCCATAGGCTATGTGAACCGTGATTGTAGCATCTTGTCCGACGAAGCTAGACCAGTTGAATGCGCAGACAAGGACAGCTTGCCCGCCGGCAGCTACTAATTCAGAGGTTGTGCTTGTTGGGTTTTGGTTGAAGTCTATCCCTGTAACGTTGATTGTCTGCAGTGAATAGGGCAGGTTTGTCATGTTCACCGTGAAATGTCCAGTGTCACCTAAATCAAATTCTGCTTGATCTACTCGCGCCGCAACTTCTGCGGGTGTTATGAACGTTCTTGGCTGCGAAACAAATCCCTGATTGGTGTAGGCTGTTACGTTGAAGCTTAGATTGCGGTAGCTTTCGTCGGTCCAGTTCCAAGCGCAGTTAAGGGTGACGCTGCTGGTCTCGTTAAGTCTGTAGGGAAGGGGCGGGTTTGAAAGGGCCCCGTTTATCACGTCAGTAACGTTGCTGTACGTGATCGTGATGTTTGCTATGTCGACAGGCGTGACGGAGTTTGCAGAGTTCGACAGCGTTACACTAACTTGACTCGAATTCGTTTCGTTAAACGTGACGCCCGCAACTTCTACATCAATGACCGAAGAGACGTTTTTTTGGACCTGAGCTTTATAACCTTCAACAGTATCTACTTCAACAAGAGGCTGGACGTACCCTTGCCAATCGAAGAAGCAAGTGAATTTGACAGTCTGGCCATTGTCGAGGACCATTGGAAGAGCGATGCTGAGGTTCGAAACTGGTGTATAGTCAATCACAACGTTGTTTATAGTCAAATTCAAGACTGAATTGAGTTCATTTGTGACGGTTACGTTAAATTGTGTAACGCTTTCTGTCGCATTGAAATAAGTGTCTGCGTCAAGCTTGACGAAATCGGTTTGAACTGTAAATGCAACTCCTGTGCCGTTCTGGGGAAGTACGTTCACTGCGATGCTTCTTCCCGCGTAGCTGCCCCAATCCCAATAACATCTAATAGCCGTAGATGCTCCCGGGTCAAGAGGTGTGGGCAGCCCTGGGACTGTGTCTGTCACGTTAAACAAGCCGGTTTCCCCATCAATCTTCAGATAAATGCTCGTTATGTTTGTTCCAGACGGTGAAAAAGAAGGGTTCAGCACCGTTATATCGAAGTAATCAGGGTGATTCACCGGAAAACTGGCGCCCGTAATGTCCAGACTAACATGGTTAGGAACTGCAAAGAATGGTGACACAGCAAACATGTAAGAAATAAACCCGCCGACTATTGCTGAAGCAATAATTAACAACACAGCAAGAAGGGTCGTAACCGCTCTGACCTCTTTTTGTATCCGCAAATATGTCCCCCAGTTTCCCGTAATGCTGTAAATCATATTTCTCGGAGGTAAATAAGCGTTCTCTTATAATGCGACCTTAAGTCGGTCTTGACGGCTAAGTTTAAATCTTCTCTGATTTAATACTTGACTTCCAAGTTTGGTGGACACGCTATGGCAGAATACGACGTGATCACAGTGGGTGCAGGAATTCTGGGTTTGGCAACAGCCTATCACCTGAAGACCCGAAATCCTGACCTGAACATCCTAGTTGTCGACAAGAGAGGTGCCGCTGGTCAAGGCAGCACGGCGAAGAGCGCAGCCGCATTTCGCTGTCTTTTTGCTTCTCGCACAAACTTTGCCTTAGCAGATTCTTCCGCTGAATTCTATAAACATGTCCAGGATGATTTGCATGTGGATTTGAAGCTGCGGTGGGCCGGTTACTTGTGGTTCTTTGACGAGGATGGTTACCGCAAAATGCTCCCGGTTCTGAAGGAACTGGGCGCGAGAGGTTTCCAATACAAAGAATACGATGAGGCTGAGTTGGCCAAAAAGCTTGAGATGAGAACAAGTTTTGTGGATGACGAGGAAGCAAAAATGATGGGTCTGGGAAATGTCTACAAGGGAATACTGATTCCGAAGGCGGGTCTAATTGACGTTGACTCTCTCGTGAAGTTTTACGAGTCAGAGTTTCTGAAGCTTGGAGGAAAGATTCAGTACAACACTGACGTGAAGGAAGTTGTTGTTGAACCCCGTCAGCCCTTAGGAATGCCCGGTGAACCTTACTTCTGGCAGGACGCAACAATCACGGGGGTCAAAAGCAGTAGAGGCCCGATAAGAGCGAAGAAGACAATAATCGCAGCTGGAGCTTGGGCTTCGCAGCTTCTGGACCCCGTCGGAATTGAATGCTTTATCAAGGCCAAGAAGCGGCAAGTCTTCTCGATTAAAGCAAGAACTGAGGGACTGAAAAAACTGTTGCTATCAAAGGAATTCACAAACGCTGGATGCTTACCGTTCACGATTCTTCCTAAACCTTCAGCTTACATTCGACCCGCCCCCGAAGAAGATGCCCTGTGGCTGGCGTACGCTGACGAATTTCCAAGAGCGTTTAAGATTGAAGAAGAACCTGAACCTGAGGAGAACTACTACAAGTATGGCCTGTACCAAGTCATGGTTAAATACTTCCCACAGTTTACAGATTGCCAACCTTTTTCAGCCTTTGCCGGATTGTATGAAATCAACAGCCTCGACGGGCAACCAGTAATCTTCGAAGAAAACGATCTGATGGTTGTTGGGGGTGCAAGTGGAAGCGGCATATTAAAGGCTGATTCAATCGGAAGAATTGCAGCCGCACTCTACAAAGACGAAGAACACGCCCTGCTGTACGGAGAAAGAAAATTCCGAGTGAGCGACTTAGGCCTGAAAAAAAGAAGCGTCGAACCTGAAAGGCTCGTAATATAGCTTTCACGCACAATTAGATTTATCTACTTTCAGATAGAATCATTACACACTCATTCTAGGGCGGGTTATCGACATGTTCGGATGGACCGGCAAGTTCTTACACGTGAACCTAAGCAAGCGTAAGGCAGTCGCAGACGCTTATGAGGCAAGTGTGGCGCGCTGCTTTCTCGGCGGCAGAGGGTTCGCAGCCAAGATTCTTTGGGATGAACTGAAACATGGAATCGATCCCTTTTCGCCTGAGAACAAACTTGTCTTCGCAGCTGGCCCGTTGACGGGTTTTTCATTGCCAAGCAGCGGCAAGCTCGTTGTAGCATCCAAGAGTCCACTGACCGGCGGTTACGGAGACGGAAACATCGGCACTCTTGCTGTTGTCCAAATGCGTAGGGCTGGTTATGACGCTGTAATCGTCGAAGGCAGGGCCAAGAAGCCGATGTTTCTAGTTGTTCGAGACGAGTCCACCGAATTCCTTGATGCAGAAGATCTTTGGGACTTGAACTCCTTTGAAACTGAGAGAAGACTTAACAGCATCTATGGACGCAACGCGGGCATTCTCTGCATCGGCCAAGCGGGAGAAAATCTCGTGAGATACGCAACAATCGTTTCACAAGAGGGCCGTTCCGGCGGCAGACCCGGAATGGGCGCGGTCATGGGATCCAAGGTACTGAAAGCGGTTGTCTTCATAGGCTCCCATGATCTGCAGGCTGCCTATCCTAAAGAAATGCAAGAGTTGGGCACCGAGGCTTACCGAGAAGTCTTGACCAAACCCAACTATGCTTTCTGGAAACGTCAAGGCACCATGAGCACAATCGAATGGAGCCAAGAAAACAGCGTGCTTCCAGCATACAACTACAGCGAAGGAGTCTTTGAGAAAGCAGAAGCCATAGGCGGCTTTGCTATGGAAAAAATAAAGGTCTCCAATCGCGGCTGTCCCCAATGCAACATGACATGCGGCAACATCGTCAAAGACTCTGACAGAAAAGAGTCAGAGCTTGATTACGAGAACGTTGCAATGCTGGGTTCAAACATTGGACTGGGTAACCTGAAGCAAGTGGCAGCTCTCAACAGAGTCGCGGACGAATATGGCTTGGACACGATTTCTTTGGGCAACGTTCTTGGCTTTGCGATGGAAGCCTCTGAAAAGGGGCTCATTCACGAGAAGATTCCTTGGGGAAGATTCAAAGCGGCAAAAGCACTGATTAAAGAAATAGCATACAGACAAGAGGGTCTGGGTAACCTATTGGCAGACGGCGTCTATTCAGCTTCTGAGGAAATAGGTCAGGACTCAAATCGCTGGGCAATGCATGTCAAGGGCTTAGAAGTTTCAGCGTATGACTGCCACACGACGCCTGCAATGGCACTAGCTTACGGAACCTGTTCCATAGGGGCTCATCATAAGGATGCGTGGGTGATTTCTTGGGAAGTAAAAACCGGACGGAAAGGCTACACAGTCGAAAAAGTCGACAAAGTCATCGAGCTGCAACGCATCCGTGGAGGCGTTTTCGAGTGTTTGACAGTCTGCAGATTTCCATGGATTGAAGTAGGCCTTGAGCTCGATTGGTATACGAAACTTCTACACGCAGCAACAGGCATGGAAATGTCATGGGAAGACTTGAACGTTATCGCTGACAGAGTTTTCAACTTGACAAGAGCCTTCTGGATTCGCGAGTTCGGTAAAAAATGGAGTGCCGAGATGGATTTTCCAGCTGACAGGTGGTTTGAGGAACCCTTGTCTAAGGGCCCGCTGAAAGGAATAAAACTCGACAGAGCCAAATACGACAGTATGTTACAGAATTACTATCGGAAAAGAGGCTGGGATGGACGCGGGATACCCAAGAAATTGACTTTGTCAAAACTCGGTCTGAAGGATGTCGCACAGGAGCTTAGAAAACACGTAAAACTTGTGGAGTAAAAAAGACATGGTGCTCAGTATGCTATCGCGACTCTGACTATTGACTTTGCTGTCTCACCGCAGATTATGCAGTTCCCATCAACTTTTTCCTCAGTATCCTCTGGAGTGCCCAGGACCCGCGCGCTGGTAACCTCTTCCAGCCTATGTCCGCACTCTGTCTTGCCACACCATCGCACTTCAACTATTCCAGTATGTTTCTCCAGGAGCCTCTTTGCTTCTTCCAGCTTGTCGGTGCTGTGAACGTGTTGCCTTGTCCATTGCCAAGCTCTTTGTCTCACGTCTTCAGTGATTCTTTCTGCGATCTTTGTGAGGAATTCTGCGAGATCGCTTCGCCTGCACGTTTGCTTTTCTAAGGTGTCTCTTCTAACGACCGTGGCTTCGCCTTTTTCAATGTCCCTAGGACCAATTTCAACGCGGATTGGGACGCCTCTCAATTCCCAGTCGAAGTATTTTGATCCTGGCGTGATGCCCTCTCTTATGTCAACTTCAACTCTGAACCCTTTCTTTCTCAGTCCTTGCGCAGCTTCTGAGCACTCTTTGTTCACAAGCTCTGCTTTACCCTTGTACGGAATCGGGATGACTATTACCTGTATCGGTGCGATTCTAGGAGGCAAGATTACTCCGTGGTCGTCGCCATGCATGACTAGGACTGATGCTATTCCTCTCCCTGAGATTCCGGCACATGTCTGCCAGACATATTCCCTGCCGCCGTCCTTTGTTTCGTACGAGACGTCGAAAGCTTTGGAGAAGTGCTGTCCAAGGTGATGAACTGTCCCGATCTGCAATGTTCTTCCATCAGGACATATCATATCAAAGGCTGTGGAGTACTTCGCGCCCGCGAATTTGTCCCATTCCGGTCTTCTGGAAACGCAATAGGCCACGCACAGTGCATCGAAGATTTTCCTATAATTGTCTATCTCCTCTCTCACTTCAGCTTCTGCCTCTTCTTCTGTTGCATGTGCTGTGTGTGCTTCTTTGAAGTCGAATTCACGCATTCTAAGGATCGGTCTTGTCGCCTTGGTTTCAAACCTGAAGACCGTCACTATCTGATAGAGTTTCAAGGGCAAATCTGCGCGGGAGCGTATCCACAAGTGCTCCATAGGTCCGATGACGGTTTCACTTGTCGGCCTCAAAGCTAGATGCTGTTTCAACTGTCTTTGTCCGCCTTTGGTGACCCAGAAGACTTGGGCTTCAAACCCTTCTACATGTTCAGCTTCCTTCTGCAGGGACGCTTCTGGAATAAGGAGCGGAAACAAGGCTTCATCATGTCCTGTCGAGTCAAGCTGACTTCGAATCACGCAGAAGACGTTTTCCCGTATTCTAAACCCATACGGAAGCCAGACCGCGCACCCTTTTATCGGGTACCTGTAGTCAAGGATTTTTCCTTCGATCAAGACGTTTCTAAACCACTTGCCGAAATGCTTACTCCATTTTTCTCTTGGAATAGCTTTTCCACTAGTTTTTACTGGTTTTGACATTTTTGTCTCTCCCTTGTTCTCTAGTTGTAGAATATAATCCTGCCGTGGGGCTTTTCTTGAAATGGGCTAAGTTTTGCGAGAATTCAGCAACGTGGAACGCAATCGCCCATTTTCAACCACTTTCTATGAAATTGCAAAAAGAACCTATTAAACATTTTCTTTGTCTCTCTTCTCTTCAATTTCCGGTTCATATGATGCGCAAGTGTTTTAACCGCGGCAATCCAAGATTGAATACGTTCTCGTTTGAGAAAAGGTAAGGATCAGACTTGAGAGCAGTTCTGGTTATTGCAGATGGAATGGCTGACAGGCCGATTAAGGAGCTGGGTTGGAGAACTCCTTTGGAAGCAGCCCGAAGGCCTGCGTTGAACCAAATAGCTAAGAACGGCGTCAGTGGCATAATTGATCCTATCTCTCCCGGAATACCTCCTGGGAGTGATGCTTCCACTCTTGCCCTGCTTGGATACGACTCCTTGAAAGTGTACTCTGGCAGAGGTGCTTTGGAAGCCGTGGGTTCTGGCGTGGCGGTTCTGCCCGGAGATGTCGCCTTCAGATGCAATTTCGCGACAGTAGACAAGAACCTTGTAGTTCTGGATAGAAGGGCCGGAAGAATCGCTAATGAGTATGCAGCTAGACTGGCTGCAAGTCTTCAGAAAGTCAAACTCAAGAAGTCTTACAATGTCACATTCTTTTTCAAAAACACAGTTCAGCATCGAGCGGCCCTGGTCATTCGCGGACATAGCCTGTCAACTGCCATCAATGATTCGGACCCAGAGGCGGCTGGGAAACCAGTTTTGGAAGTGAGACCTTTAGACAATCTTCCAGAAGCTAAGCGCACGGCTAGGATTGTTAATGAGCTTCTGCAGGAGTTTCATAAGGTTTTGGAGGAGCATCCGGTCAATAAGAACCGAGCGAAACGTAAGCTGCCCGTGGCGAACATGGTTTTGTGCAGAGGTGCAGGCACCATTCCAAGGATAACCCCCATTTCTGATGTCTTTGGAATCAAAGCTGCATGTATAGCTGCTGTACCTTTGATCCGCGGAGTCTGCAAGGTTGCTGGGATGAAGTTGATTAATGTTAAAGGCGCCACTGGCACGATTCAAACTGATTATATGGCCAAAGCTCGGGCGGCGGTTGAAGCGCTGAAAACCAACGATTTTGTGCTTTTGCACGTGAAGGCTACCGATGTTGCTAGCCATGATGGAAATTTCAAGCTGAAAATTGAAGTGGTGGAAAAGGTTGATGAGATGCTTCGCTACATGCTGGATCATGTGGACCTGGGCTCGACTTATTTGGCCGTGACTGCTGATCACACAACTTCCTGCTTGACCGGAAACCATGAGGGAGATCCCGTCCCTGTGGCAATTACAGGGCCGTACGTTCGCAGGGATGGTATTGTCGAGTTTGACGAAAGATCATGCGCTAGAGGGGGCTTGAACAGAATAAGGGGCGTGGATTTGATGCCTACCCTGATGGATTTGCTTGAGAAAACCAGGAAGTTTGGAGCCTGACCTTACTGGACGGGCATGAGACGCCATTCTCTGTAGTCTGTTACGACTCTGATGTATCCCCTTAGCATCTTATCTGCCTCTGTGTCGCCAGTGTCGACCCTCAAAACCTTTTCTTCCATGTTTTGAAGCTTGCTCTTGGTTGCTACGACTAGTATTCGCTGTTTTCCAACGCGTTTTATGATTTCTGGGCTTATCTGTTGGTTTCCTCTTCCCAGAATTATTCCTTGATGCCCTATGGGCGAGACAACAATCCAAGTGCTCTGCCAGTTGTTCACTTCTTTTAGGATTTTTTCCTCACTCACGTCGAGAATCACCCTGCCATCTTTGTATATGTCTACGCCAAGAACTGTTTTTTCGATACCGAGTAGTTCTGCAACGCGTTTGACGGTCGTTCCTGGGCCAAGAATCCACGTTGCCTCTGGCTGTTTTTCTTCTATTGTGAATCTCGCTATTGCCGTTTGATTGTCTTTTTCGTCTATTGTTTCTGGGCTTATCTGTTTGCTTCCCTGAATGCGAGCCGGAAGAAAAGGTCCCTTCATGTAACCATGGAGCTTCACGGCGAAGGAATCATTTCGTATCGCCTTTTCGTCAGAGTCCATGATTTCAAACTCGGTTGTTTCCGCTTCTTTCTGTGCGAAGGCCAAGACTACGTCCACAGCGTCTGCAGGGCTCACTGCAAAAACGCCGCTGTACATCTTCACCCCGGAGGGGACGCCTAGAACCGGTGTCTCTTTGCAGCCTTGCTGTGCGTCGAAAATGTCTTTGGCTGTACCGTCCCCTCCGACAAAAACTATCAAATCCGCGTTTGCCCCTATCAAAAGCTCCACTGCCATCTTAGTGTCTTCAGCAGATGTTTTCCTGCCAATCTTCATGGGCAGAGTCTGAACGGGAAAATCTGCCGCTTCCGCTTCTTTTTCACCCATGATTCCGGGGCAAGTTAGAATCTCAATTGGCGCGTCTGTCAAGTTCTCCTTAAGCTTCTTCAGAAATTCTGCCGCTCTTGTTGGCGCTACTGGCTGTGCTCCTCTATCCAACGCTTCTTCTAAGACATTGTCTGTTCCTTTGAGGCCGACTTTGCCTCCCATTCCAGCGATGGGGTTGACAATCAAGCCTAACCTCATGATTTGTCGATGATGAGATTTGCTGCGTGAGGTATAAACCATTTTCACAAATCAAGCGCATTTTGAAAACGTTTGGAAGAAATGTCTGAGAAGCTTGGAACTAAGATACGACTGCACACACAAAAGTGACGTGAAAACGGCTTTTTCGTCTGAAAATTCTTATATGCCAAAATTCTAAACGCTTGCTGGCAACAGAGGAGGTTGTAGAATGCCGGCGAAAAGGACGAAGAAGATAATGGTGACTGGGGCCACGGGCCAGATTGGCTCAGAGTTAACGCTAGAGTTGCGGAACAAGTACGGCGGAGACAACGTCGTTGCGGTAGGGCACACCAAGAGGCCCGGTGAGAAGCTGTTCAAGTCAGGCCCATTCGAATTCATCGAGTTGAATGAAAAAGCTGACCTTGAAAAGGCAGTGAAAAGGTATGACATTGACACGATCTACCATCTGGCGGCAGTTCTCTCAGCTACAGGTGAGCAGAACCCGCAGCTTGCTTGGAACGTGAACATGGGCAGTCTTTATAATGTGCTTGAAATTGCAAGGGAGCACAGCCTGGTCAAGGTGTTTTGGCCGAGTTCCATCGCAGTTTTCAGTCCACCAGTCCCGCGCGTTAACACTCCTCAGGAAACCATCTTGATTCCTGGAACCATGTACGGGGTCACCAAGGTTGCAGGTGAGCTTCTGTGCAATTATTATTTCCACCGGTTCGGTGTAGATGTTCGAAGCGTCAGGTATCCGGGCATAATAAGCACTGAAGTTCTTCCAGGTGGCGGAACGACGGACTATGCGGTGGCCATGTTCTACGAGGCCATCAAGAAAAAGCAGTACACGTGTTTTGTGCGAGAGAATACAGTTCTGCCGATGATGTACATGCCGGACTGTATCAAAGCAACCATGGATTTGATGGAGACTGACCCGTCTCGGATTAAGCATCATGACGGCTACAACGTGACTGGAGTCAGTTTCTCGGCAGGCGAGCTCGCTGCTGAAATCAAGAAGTACATCCCGGAGTTCAGATGCGAATACAAGCCTGACTTCAGACAGAAAATCGCGGATTCTTGGCCCATGTCAATTGACGACAGCGTGGCTCGCAAAGAGTGGGGTTGGAAACCAAGGTATGACCTGACCACGATGACCAAGGATATGATACAGAAACTGTCGAAACGCTTCGCCGAAGGAAAGCTGTTAGGGTTCGGTTAGGCTAGAAAGAGTTAAGAGAAGGAGTGCCAAACTAGGGAAAAGAGGCATGGTGAAAATGCGCGATCCCACAACTTTTTTGCGAGAAGAGTATCAGGATCTGGTGAAGAACGCGTTTGACTGGAAAATCAGAGTTCTTCAAGGTCCAAGTTCACCATGGTGCAATGTTGATGGGAAAAAGGTTCTCATGTTTTGCTCCAACAACTACCTTGGCCTGAGCAACCACCCGCGATTGAAAGAAGCTGCGATAAAGGCAGTTCAAACTCACGGGGCCGGCTCAGGTTCAGTTCGTCCCATAGCCGGAACAATGGATATTCATATCGAGCTTGAAAAGAGACTTGCAAGTTTCAAGCATGCAGAAGCTTCGCTGGTCTACCAGACTGGTTTTGCCGCAAACGCGGGTTTGATTCCTCAATTGGTTGGCAAAGAGGATTTGATAATAAGTGACGAGCTTAACCACGGCAGCATAATCGACGGTGTTCGACTGGCCCACGCTGAAAGAGCGGTCTACAAGCATTCTGACCCGCAGGATTTGCAACGTGTCTTGGAAGATGCTGAGAAACATTCGCCACCCTACAGGCGGATCTTGATAATCACAGACGGCGTCTTCTCAATGGACGGCGACATCGCACCTCTAGACGAAATAGCCAAGCTTGGTGCGGAGCATGGTGCAATGGTTTTTGTGGATGATGCCCATGGTGAAGGCGTCCTGGGCGAGGGAGGCAGGGGCATAGTCTCACATTTCAAGCTCGGCCGCGACAAGGTTCACGTGGAGATGGGCACCTTCTCAAAAGCTTTTGGTGTGGTCGGAGGCCACGTTTCTGGCTCCAGAGACATGTTCAACTTTGCCTACAACAAGTCCCGAACATGGCTCCTCAGCGGATCGCACCCTCCAGCAGTCGCCGCTGCATGCATAGCGGCAATTGACGTTCTGGAAAGTGAACCGCAGCACGTCAAAACACTGTGGGATCACACCAGATACTTCAAGAAGGCAATGAAGGACCTGGGATTCAACACAGGAAACAGTCAGACACCCATCACACCCATCATAGTCGATGAAAGTGGCGTCGCCAAGAAGCTGAGTGCACGGCTTTTCGAGGAAGGCGTGTTTGCTTTGCCTATTGTGTTTCCAATGGTTGCAAGGGACAGAGCAAGGATACGGACCATAATGAACGCTGCTTTAACACGGAAGGACTTGGATTTTGCGATTGGCGTATTCGAAAAGATCGGGAAAGAGCTGCGCATAATCTAGTCATAACGTATTCTTTTCAACGCTTTCTCAACGTCTTTGAGTCCGAGTTTTCTGAGAATCTTCGCTGTCGGAACGCCGTTCTTGTCCCAGCCGACTGCCTGGTAGTACCTGTGCTTGTACTCTTCGACGGCCGCCTTATCAGCAGCCTTTCCTTTATAAGGTCCTGTTGGCAAGGGTTTGTAGAATCTTGGCGGGTTGTCGTCGTGGACTTTCGGGTTCCATTTCAAGTCTGGGCCGCCCAGAAGCAACATTGTCCTTTGCAGTTGCAGTATTCTCAGGGCCTTTGTGAAGCACCACTCTTTGCGCGTGAGATTTAGGCCTGTGACTGCCTTGTAAAAGTCGAATATGATTTTTCGTGTTGCGCCGAAACTGTTGAACATGCAGAAGACTCCTGAATCGGCGAACATTCCCATTATTTCTCCACCTCTGTCGAGTGGGAGGCTCGCCATGGACGTGTGGTCCCCGCATTGCACGGAACAGGCGTAGGAAATGATTTCAGGGAAGTCTTGCCCACTACGGATTCCATGCGCGCCGATGCTTATGCCTTTAACTTGCACGGCATAGGGCAACAGATCCTTCTTCTTCAGTTTTCCGATTTTCAAGGCAGCACGGTATGTTCCCTCAGCTAATATATCCCCTATGTTTTCCCTGTAAGCAATTCTCTTAGCTAAGCTTGCGAAGGCTTCAGCATCGCCCCATTTGAGTTCCAAGCCTCCCAAGTCCTCTTTGGTCAATATTTTCTCTTGGAAGAGTTCAGCTGCAAAGCCCATGACGTTGCCGGTTTGTATGCCGCACAAACCCAGGTCGTCAAGCAGAGAAGCGAGAAACACGTTTTCTTCTGGTGTGAATATTCCCAGGTTCGGGCCTAGATACGCTTGCATTTCATAATCGGGATTGTCAGTTATTGCTCCTTTGAATTTTCCATTTTTTACAACTGCGAGTTTCAGGCAGGTGGTTGGGCAACCGAAATCGCCCCAGTATGGTTTCATCCAGAGCCGATTCTCAAACTTGTCAACCCCGTAACTTTTCTCGTCATGCCATTCTTCCTGCCAGTTACGAATAGGTTCTGAGCTAGTTTTATTTCCGAACGTGTACCCGCCGCCTCCGGTTCCCCAGCGCCTCCACAATTCTCCCTCGTAGACGTCATTGCACACTGTTTCTATGAGCTTTTTCACCTTTTTGATGTCAGCTACTTCTGGCAAGGGTCCTGTGCCCTTTGCAACCACTGCTTTCAGCTTTTTGGAACCCATAACCGCGCCATAGCCGCCATAGCCTGCAGCGTGCGCCCACTTGGAGCCGACAACCGCTGTTCGCACCTTGTTTTCTCCTGCTGGACCAACGTACAACATTGCCGGTTCCTTCCATTCACCATACTTTGGATAACGCGTCTTCAAGAGCCCTCTGCATTCCTTGGTAAGCGCTGAAACAGTTTGCTTTCCATCCTTCCCCCAGACATCGCTTGCATTCCTCAACTCAACATCGGAATCCTTGAGAAACAGGTATGCCGGCTTCTCCGATTCGCCGGTCACTATTATGCCGTCGTAACCTGCGCATCTCAACTCAACGCCGAATTCTCCAGAAAGGGTGGAACCTACAACACCGTTGCTTTGTGGAGATTTGCCCGACACGCAGGTTCTTCCTCCCGGAAAGAATCCTGTGAGAGGCCCTGTTAAAAGCAGAAGCAGGTTTTCAGGCCCCAACGGGTCCACCGTCTCCCATTTAGCGCCTAGCCTGTCCCAGAGAATCTTTGCTGCTAATCCCCTGCCACCTACATAATCGTTCAAGATTTCATCGCTGAACTTTGTTTCCTTGATAGCTTGGGTCGAAAGATCAATGTCAAGAAACTTGCCTGCGTACCCTAGTATCATAGGTATTCTCCTCCTATTTCTCCGTAGATTTTTGTAGCCAAATCTCGCGTTATTTCGTCCGGTTTCCGCGCATAGAGTCTGTAGGGCTCGTCTCCTCTTTCAACTACTCTGAGCACATTCCAGCTTCCTTGCTGACAAACCTTGACACACTGGGGATTTCCGTTGCATAGATCGCAGATTACAACGTGCTTTTCTTTCGGGTGCATGTGAGGGACCCTGCCTGGACAAGCGTCAATGCATTGTCCGCAGGCGATGCAAGTCTTGTTGTCTACTAGCACTGCACCTGTCTTGCTGCTTACTGAGAGGGCTTTTACTGGGCATGATGCCACGCACGGATAATCTTCGCATTGAGCGCAGAAATGTGGAAATTCCAGTCCTGGGACGAGCATGAAAACCCTTATTCTAGAAGCGTCTGGCCATATGCAATTCTCATGGAAAAGCGAGCATGCTATTTCGCACTTTCTGCATCCGCTGCACTTGGCTAGGTCTCTGGCTATCCATATCGGTTCTTTCTTAGTTGGCAACTTTGGACCTCTAAGAATTCGTGGATTTTGCTTAGTCAATGCTTTGATTTAAAGATGTTGTAAGATTATTACCCCCACGAAGAGCACCGGAGCTATCACATTGCAGTTAATGACTTGCACGATAACCTAATAATGGCGAACTTGGCAAGAGATGCTGGGGCGCTGGGACGTTTGAGGGTAATAGCCGATTTGCACATACACAGTCGCTACAGTAGGGCAACGAGCGAGAGAATATGCGTTGAGGAGATTAATCGTTTTGCAAAGATTAAGGGTTTAGGCATCGTAGGCACGGGGGATTTCACACATCCAAAGTGGCTCAAAGAACTGAGTGAGAAGTTGATTCCTGAACCAGATACGGGTCTCTACAGATCTGCTCTAGGCGACGATTCGACTGTGCGTTTCATGGTGACCACCGAAGTGAGCACCGTTTTCGCGGCCAAGAGTCAAATTAAGAAAGTCCATCACGTCATTCTTACACCAAGCTTGGAAACCGCTGCACAGATTAGCGATAGGCTGTCAAAATACGGCAATTTGGCTTCAGACGGCAGACCAACGTTGGATGTTAACGCGGCACATCTGGTTGAAGAGGTCATGGAAGTTTCGGATGAAAACATGGTTTTCCCTGCTCATGCATGGACTCCGTGGTTCAGCATCTTTGGCGCCTTCAGCGGCTTCGACAGCGTTGAAGAATGCTATGAGGACATGGCTAAGCACATCTACGCTTTAGAAACGGGCCTTTCATCAGATCCGCCCATGAACTGGCGGTTAAGTGGACTTGACAAGTTCACGCTGGTTTCAAACAGTGACAGCCACAGTTTTTGGCCGTGGCGCATTGGAAGAGAAGCAAACGTGTTCGAGCTCGGCAAGCCAGATTATGGTGAAGTGCTGGATGCCATCCGTTCAAAAGACACGAGGCGTTTCAAGTTTACGATTGAAACAGACCCTGCATACGGCAAGTATCATTGGACAGGCCACAGGAACTGTAATGTGTCGCTTTCTGCGAGAGAGGCGACAAAGCTTGGTAACATCTGTCCGGTTTGCCGCAGAAAACTCACCAAAGGCGTGGAGCAACGTGTTGAAGAGTTGGCTGACCGCTCTGCGGATTTTAAGCCTGAAAACGCCGTCGGGTTCATGCGTCTGCTTCCGCTCTCCGAAATCATTGCCACGGTGCTAGGTGTTGATTCTCCATCCGCTGAGAAAGTGTGGAGCAATTACAACCTACTTATAGAAAAGTTCGGGGACGAGTACTCTGTTCTGATTGATCGTTCGAAGAGCGAGCTGAGCTCGGTTGCGGGTGAGCAGATTGCTGAGGCAATAGTCCGAGTTCGAGAAGGAAAGGCTAAGGTCGTCCCTGGTTACGATGGCGTTTACGGACGACTTGTAATCTTTGACGGGCAGGCGCAAGATAAACTTTTGCCGAAAAGAGTCCAACAGTTGAATCTTACGGATTTCACTTTTTAGGTTCTTTTCCGTGTTTTTGCTGTATGCGTGCTGTACATGTCTACAACAAGCCTTATTAAGTCGTCCGATGTACGATGAGTACTGTGGTGGCTAATGGAGATAACAAGACAGCAAACATGCAACAAAAATGATGCCGTCCTAGGAATAATAGACAAGGTCCTGAACCAAGTTTTCGGGAAAGAAGCAACCATCCTAATCTACAGGCATCTGGAACACAACTATTCCTTGAAACGCAGTGAGATCAGCGACAAGATCGAACTGTTCGCACAGGGACTTGAGGACTTTCTCAGATCTGGTGCATACGTCATTGAAAGAAAGATTCTCGAAGACATAAACGTCGACTCTAGCCAGCTTCGCAGAATAGAGCTTGGGAACGTCGATGACGAAGCTACTTTTGTTACTCAAATGAAATTGCTTATGCACAAATCATAAACTGATTCATCATTCGATGTGCCGCAAGCCTCCAGACGCACACCTATTCTCTGTTGAGTTGCGGGAAAACGCTGACAGTTTTTATGAGGTTCTATGGGTTTCCTTCCAGGAATGGACGTCTCTAACCTGGAAGTGGAACAGATTTGAAAGACGTCTTAGCCAAAGTTGTCGACACTGCTGTTCAAGCTTTCGAAGCCGAGTACGTTGAGACCCGCGCACAAAAACTCTACAAGACCGCGACCACCGTTAAGGAAGCCCACGTTGAAGCAGCAAAGCAAGGGATAGAAAAAGGGGGAGGACTACGTGTGCTTGTGAAAGGTGCTTCGGGCTTTGCTCCTGTCAGGGCTTTGGATGTTGAAGCTTTGAGTGATGCTGTTTCAGACGCGTGCAGGATGGCTAAGGCTGCAAGCTCAAGGCGCAAAGCAGCAGTGAAGCCGGCGCAAACCGGAGCTAGCGCGCGTTTTATATGTTGCGTTTGATTTTGCCGCATGTGTTGCTGGCAGTGCTCGTGTGTGTTCCTAAATTCCCCCTTTCAACCGTGATAGAGTTGCGCCGCGCCTTTTGAACGGTGCTTCTCGTATCCTTAGGCACATCACCATCCATGGACGAAGCAAAACCGAAGCAAAAGCCACCTCGCAAACGAATTTAGGAACAGGCATGCGCGCTAGTCTAGTAGAAGCTAGCCCGTTCATTTTCATTACAACAACTATACACTGCAGACTCGCTAACTAGAATGGAGCTTCTTTTTGTAGACTCAGCTCTTAACCTCGGTGGCATACGAGCCCTGGTCCAACGTACTCTTGCCTTTCGTGCCCATTGGGAGGGTTTTGACACTCAAAAACCATGCAGAATTGAGTAAAAAAAGCTTCGAACCAACATGCTTCAACAATGTTTTGACACTCAAAGAAATCACGGATTGAGTACTCAAACACAAGGACTCGAACTCTAACATGGCTCTTTTCGCCACATCAATACCTGCAGCGCAGAGGCATACCTGACAGACACCATCAAAGCACGGGAAACGGTGCAAGAGCGGGCTATTTGTCCACCCCCAGCGTTGATTCAACGAACCTGCACTTTCCAGCAGGCAAGCGCACGGAGCGATGTTGGCCGGAAACATTTTCCATGTGTTGGCGAATGTTTCTGGGCTAGCTGACAACGAGAGGAAAATCGGGCAGCTCGTGGCACCATGGATTCTTGTGGAAAATGTTAAAGTCATAGGAAAACAAATAACTCAGTCCTTCATTAGAGCAAGGAGAAGGCGAAAACGTTTGAACGCTCAGAAACTGAGGCAGAGACTGCTCAAGTATAACACGCCGCGCAGGATAGTCCAGTTGCTGTCGTTCATCTTCTTCAGTCTAGTAGTTTTCAATATCGGTACGCAGGGACTTTTGTTCCCTGTTCTTTGGACATGGGGGCTGCCAAACAATCGGGGACTCCCCGTCCCAGGTGACGCTTTCACTGCCATGCAGCTGATGTTCAGCGGATGGAACGCCAGCGTTGTTTTTCCTTGGGTTGCAATAGCCTCATTCTTGATCGTCGGCATAATGATAGGCAAGTCAATGTGCGGGTGGGTCTGTCCTTTTGGTTTCATCCAAGACTTGGTTGGCTTTTTCAGACGCAAGCAGACGGATTTGTCGGTGAGAACCCATGAGACCATGGTCTACGTGAAGTATTTCGTTCTGGCAATTACGCTGTTCATGGTCATGATTTTTTCAGCTTCAAAGGTTATGGGTATCAGTGGAGAATATCAGAAGGCTTTAGGCATATTTGCTAATGCACCTTTCACAGTCTTGAGCCCATCGGAAACCTTGTTCGCAACCTTGCCGAGGATGGTGCACGATTTTTCCGTTTCAGTGTTTTCAAGCCAGGGTGTAGATGTCTTGCACGACATTTCGAGCCTGTCCGCGCTTTTCTGGGTTCAACTTGTAATCATGATTTTCGTTCTGGCCTTCGTGGCCTACGTGCCTCGTAGCTGGTGCAGGTACTTCTGCCCACACGGGGCCATTATGGCTCTTATGAACACGTTCAGCTTCATCGGCTTGAGAAGAGAACCTACCAAATGCGAGAAAGGCGGATGCGGCCGCTGCGTCCAAGTTTGTCCCACCCGTGTTCCCATATTGGATTTGCCCTGGGAAAAATTCAGCCATCCAGAGTGCATCTACTGCATGAAGTGCGTCGACGCTTGTGAACACAAAGCCATCAAGCTGACGTACCCTTAGTCTTCGCTGAAACGCTCTCGTTCATCTTTTCTGTGCCCAGAAGCTCTTCGAGTACTCGCTTAAGACAACCTCGTACACAGTTTTTGTTTGCTGTGCTATAGTGTCCCAGTTGTATTTCTCTTGAACTTTTTTGTGCGCGTTAGTTCTAAGGCGATTTGCAAAGCCTTCGTCTGTCAGCACCCTCGTTATTCCCCACGCTAGCGAATCGGGATTGCCAGCGTAAACTTTGACTCCGTCTACGTCATGGTTGACTATTTCTGACAGACCGCCTGTGTCCGAGACCACGACGGGGCTTCCTGCAGCCATGGCCTCGAGTGCGACTATTCCAAAGGGCTCGAAAAGGGAGGGCACAACAGAGACATCGGCGCATTTCTGCAGTTTTCGCAGGGTTTCGTCGTCCACGAAGCCTGTGAACATCACTTTGTGCGCTATTCCCATTCCTCGAACGAGGTCTGAAAGCTGGTCTTTCATGTAGCCGTTCCCGACGATAACGAATTTTGCGTCTAATTTCTCCAGCACTTTTGGAACGGCACTCACAAGCACGTGGGCTCCCTTTTCAAACACCAGCCTTCCCACGAAGAGCACGATTTTTTCTTGTGGCAAAGCAAATCGGTTTCTGAACTGGCTTAGATCTTCTTTCTCTACTTTTGCGTAGGCTGCGAAGTTGACACCGTTTGGAACCATGACCAGCTTGTCTGGCGGAAGTCCGAAGGCCCATCGAACGTGTGATATCATGTAGTCGCTGCAGCATATCACTTTCCACGCTTCGTAGGTAAGCCACGCCTCTGTTTCGTGTATCATCCTTTCATAGTCCGTGTGGATGCCGTTTCTGCGGCCGATTTCGGTGGAATGTATAGTGGCAAAAAACGGTTTTCTGAAAACATGTTTCAGCCCGATTCCAGCCGTTGCAACGAGCCAATCATGAGCATGGAAAATGTCAATCTGTCCGCCGAGGCTGCGAGCGAGTGCGGCAGCCTCTTTCTGCATGTTTACGTTCATGAGGTAAACCCACGTTGCAAAGTCTGGCGCGGGGTTCTTGTACGAGTCGATCCTGTAGACTTCAACACCATCTGTGCTTTCATGTTGAGGTGCTCCGGGAAAATCGCAGGTCACCACGTAAACATTTGCGCCGTTCTTCGCCAGACTTTTAGAAAGGTTATAAATGTGCTGGGAGATTCCACCGATGATCCTGGGCGGGTATTCCCAGGTGAGCATCATAACGGTCAAGTCTTTTTTCATGTTGACGCCCTAGCCCACGAGTTCCTGTAGGTTTCTAAAATGTCTTTTATCCAATTCGCAGATTTCGGCTGAATCACCTTGATCTTGTCCATTGAGACTTTGTATATTCTGACTATCTCGTCTCGCATCCATTCAGACTTAACGAGCAGTTTTTCAGCTTCACACATTCCTAACCATTCAATGCTCTTTATTGACATGTTGAACGGTGAATTCGCACCGTGAGAACGGTGTTCCTCCAGACTCTCCACGGAATAAACGAACGGGATGGCTAGCGCATTTTTCAACGTGACCGCTGCGGGTATGAAGTGCCAATCGTGCACGTCAATGAGGTCCACCTGTTTGTCTGATGCATAGTAGATGTTTGCAGCAACTCTTTCGACTTCTTGGTTTAAGGTCAAAACCCACGTGAGAACGCCGATGTGCGTGTGAACGGGATTCGTCACTCTGAAAGTTTTAACGCCTTCGGGCTCCTCATACTCGCCGGTTAAGAAGTCGTGGTAAGTGACTACCCATGCTTTCTCGTTGTTCTTGACAAGCTGTGTCGCTAGTTCTCTAACGTAGTCTGCAAGTTCCCCGACGATTCTCGGCGGGTATTCCCATGAGAAGATTATGACATGCATTGAGCCTTCACTACGTGAAGATTGCGCAGATTTTTATTATTCCGCTTCCAGTGAGGTAGTACCTTTTTTTTCCTTCACTGTCTGTGAAGCTTTCTGCGAAGCCTTGACGCTTATAGTCATCCAGGATTCTCTCCAACTCGTTTATGTCAACTTGCAAGACCTGTGACAGTTCCTCGCTTCTTCTCGCTAGATCAGGCGATGTTGCGCACAGATTATGCAATGTTTGCAGGATTTTTTCTGAAAGTGGAAGCTCTTGACTCATTCTATCACCCACAAAGATGTCTTAAACATATTGTGAACAGGTTTTCTTATAAAGGCATGTGGGCGTCGACAAGCTAGAAGTATCTGGTTGTAGACCGCATTTTGGCGGTCAGCCTGCTTGAGGTTTTCTTCACGTCGTTAACGATAGCCTCTCGAAGCGGTTCGCCGCTCAGTTTTGAGAGCCTTTCCTTCTTCAATTGTCCAGAGAGCTTCTTGTCATGAAGCGACTTGTCAGCCCACTGTTCGAAGTCTCCTCGGTTGCTGTGAAATTCTACGGATTTCGCGCTTACTGTTTGAATGGCTTTTGTGAAGCCTCTTAGGCTCCAGGCCTTTGTTCCTGTGAAGTACTTTTCTCCTATGCCCGTGTAGAAGAGGAATGGTTCATCTGCAACTATCGCGGCGAGTCTTACTCTGTTCTCAAAGTCCAGTATTGCCGCTTGTGCGGTTACGAAAGCGTCCATTGGGGTGTTGAACGGGCTGAAGTAGGAGTGAACTTCGCCCGGGGCTCCGCCTGCAGTGAACATGTAGTAGAGGTAGTCGCTTGTCTGGAAGTACCTCCATGTTTTCAGGAATTCTCTATCCTCTGTTTCTTTGACGAGTGGTTCCAAGCGTCTCAGAGTCGTGTAGTAGGCCCATTGCATAGTGTTTCCAAGCCAGCAGCTTGCGTCCCTCTCCAAATCAGCCCAAGAAACCGTTCCTCCCAGCTCCGGGACGTCAATCTCTCCCTTAGACGCGTACTTGTCTGCCACGTCGGAAGGCGTGGCCATGTGCAGGTTCCACCACTTCAGGATCTCAGGCGGCAAGTGCCTCAGAAAGTCGTGTATGCCTGTTTCGGGCCAATGGTGTTCTCCGAAGGTTTCATAGTCTGGGAAGATGTTGATGCAGTCGCCCGGCGTTGCAGCTAGCCAACTTGCGTATTTGTCTGCTGTCAACGGCCACTCGTTCCACCATCTTGCTGAAAACCTGAACCCTATGTCGTCTGTCAACTTGTAGTTTCGTAGAAGAATCTTGATTCTCTTCAGGTCTTTCGGCGAGTAGAGATAGTTCGGTGATTTCCCGTGCAGAATTCTCTCCACACCCTCGGTGAAGATTGCTTCATACCCGAGGCTTTCAACGGCTCTTGCAACAGCGTTGTTGTAGAGCAGTTCCGTGTTCTCGAAAACCGTGGACTTGTAGCCTAGCAGGCTTTTCATTACGTGCTGATGCATTTTCACCTGTTCAATGAATTCTTCTCTTTCAGGGTAAAGGCTTGCCAACGAGTGATAGTAGGTTTGGCTTAGGAACTCCACTTGCCCCGTCTCTGCAAGCTGTTTGAATGTTTCCAGAAGGTCCTTGTTGAACATTTCGCATTGTTCTAGAAAAACGCCGGAGAGACTGAACGAAAACTTGGGTTTCTTCTTTTCTCCCTTGTATCTGTCGATGAGTTCGAGCAGTATGCTGTTTGATGGAAAATAGCATTTGGTGCATGCTCTTTCAAAAACCTCTCTGTTCTCTGCGCTATCAAAATAGTAGTCAAAGTATTCTTTTTTTTCAACACGTTTGAACATTTTGCTTTCCCAGAAGAAGCTCTTGTTTATTCTGTGAGGCTGGTGAACCTCAAAAACAAGAACAATGTCTGTCAACTTTTGTCCTCTGCTGTTTCTTTATGGGCTGGTTGGTTATTTCTTATTTGCTATTCGACCAGCAAGAGCGGTTTGACACCGCGGGCGAGGGTTCATATTTCGAATTTGTCTATTATCTTCCTTTCTCTTTCCCCGGTAATCTCCGCGATAACGTGGATGTAGTTTTGAAGGCCGGAGTTTTCGATTCTGGGCTTGAGCAGTTCGTCTATTTGGAAGACTCCTGCAGAGTTAGACATTGTTATTCTTATTGTGACGGGTTTTGGTTCGCCTTCTTGAATGTTCACTTTCTCGATTGACAGCGCGGAAACAGAGTGGATGTCAACTTTTCCTGCTTGAAATGGGATGCGGGCTCTTCCTTCTTCCATGTCTAGGGCATCGGAAATGCGTACGATGCCTGCCTCTACGGTTAGGGGTTTAATTGGGTCTTCATGGGACACTATGCAGTGCATCACTTCGGACAGGATGATGGTGCGTTCCTCCTCAGAATAAACTGACTGCAAGTATTTCTCGATGAGCTGTGAAGCAAGCAGTGCGCCGTAGAACTGGTGTCCTTCTCTTATGACGGTCATGCCTAAATCGTGGAAGATTGAGCCTAACACGACGACTACTTCGGCATCATCGTTTTTCATGTTGTAATTCTTGACGATGCTGGGCACGACTTTTTTGTCAACTAGGATTCTCAGGATTTTCAGTGCGACGTTGGAGACGATTTTGACGTGGGTGGGCCCGTGATCTGTGTAGCCCATGCGATCGATAGCCATCACGTTCGCGCATCTCCACAGAGTCTGCAGTTTCGTGTCTTTTTTCACTTCATCCATGACGTGCTTCAGCTTTTGATTGTCTCGGAACGGAATGTTGAAAACGTACGACATTTGGGTTCCAGCTCCCGCTTTTTCTGAATGATATCTTGCTGTGAGGATTTAAACGATTGGTTCGGATGGAGCTTATGTTGGGGTTCTCATGTTGAAATCGGAGTCCTTGTGTTTGAGTACTCAATCCGTGATTTCTTTGAGTGTCAAAACGTTGTTGAAGCATGTTGGTTCAGTGCTTTTTTTACTCAATTCTGCCTGGTTTTTGAGTGTCAAAAGTTTTGGGTGTTGGGTTTCTCATGTTGGTGTGGGAGTACTTGTGTTTGAGTACTTAATTCGTGTTTTTTTTGAGCCTCAAAACTCTGCGATGGATGTGAGGAGTGGGAGTGATGGGGGAGCAAGTTTGTTGTGAGGGTGTGTGGTTGAGGTTTTGTGAACTCTGTGAATTAGGTTTCGAGCGTGCTAGTTATCTGCGGAGTTTTATGACCAGCTTGTAATCTTTTGGTTCTTTCGGGGTGGCAAAGATTTTGCAGACTTCGAGAATGGCTGCGCAGTGTTTGCACTGGAAAAAGGTCGCGTCGCGTTTTGCGATGAGCCAGAAACCTTCGGCAGATTTGCATTCGGGACAGGCTCGTAGCGATTTGTGGAAGTCTTCGATTTCTTCTAGGTTCAACCTTTCTCCCGAACTGTTCTGGGTCGTGGTGTGATTTATTCTTTGTGTAACACTGTTCTAGAGCGTTTTTCTAGCGTGCGCTACGCGCGCGCGTTGTTGTGCGGCTTGTTTCTGGCTTTGCTTCGTCTACTGCTTGTGATGTGCCCTAAGACGAAAGGAGTGTAGCCTGAAAGGCGCAGGTCAACGCCATCACCTAGAAAAAGGAATTTGGGAACACGCATACGCGCTAATCTTTAAATAAACATGGTCTTCCAGTGGATTCCGTGAAGAGGATGGCATATTTACGGAAAGAGGAGGAGACGGTGGAGATAGACCAGTCCTTAGACAAGGTTTGGATGGCTATTCAAAAGGTGCTCACCGGCTTGGACTGGAATATTGAGCAGGTTGATGAAGTAGAGCATCGGGTTAAAGCAAAGACGAAAGCAGGCCTCATGTCGTGGGGTTCAATGCTTCTAATCAGCGTGGTGGCCGTGGACGAGAAAACGACGAGAGTTTCAGTTGCGGCAGAAACACCAGTTACGACGATTACGGCGATAGTTGATTTTGCACAAGGAAAGAGACGAATTGCCCTATTCTTCACGGAACTTGCGAAACAATCAGCCGGCTAATCATTTGTCGCAAAGTTGTTTTGCAGATGGCAGATCGTACGCGCGCGTGTGAGCCAGCGGCAAAGGAAAAAATGCCAGAGCGCGGGCTGCGCGCACTACCATCGGTCGGGGCGTTGATACTTAACAGCGGGAGTGCTCTCTTTTGCACTTGTGACCTCTGTAGAGATGCGAAGATACTCATTCGTTCTCTCGGTCAAGAGTCTTGCTATCATTTCCAGCAACTCTGTCACCTCAAAAGGCTTAAGTACGTACCCGTCGGCCCTTTCGTTAACGGCCTTCATAGCGCTTTCAATTGAGGGATGACCCGTGATGATTATCCTGATCATTTTTGGCTGCAACTTTTTCAATCTATTGAGCAGTTCAGTGCCCTTCATGTCCGGCAGCTCGATGTCAATAAGGGCAACGTCAAAAGACGATTCCTCACAGGCTTTGATGGCTTCTTTGCCGTTTTCCACACCTTCAATCAGATATCCCCCATCGTACAGGACTGAAGAGAGCATATTTCTCACTCCAATGTCATCGTCAACGATGAGGATGCTATTTAACAAAATCGTCACGCCGCCTTTTCTTCATCCGCTTCGCTGCAATCTCACATTCTGGTGCAAGCGAGATAAGTCGCTTGTGAAGCAGAAATATGAACTGAGGCTACATCCTGCAGGTTCAGGAGAAGAGAGCACTCTCCGCAGGATTACTTTGCATGTGAGCAGCGGTGGTCATTTTCACAGTTTGATGCTTATTTCAAGTCCGTCTTCATCCACCGACACGTATTTGCTGCTGTACTTGCCTGAAGATCTGACATGATTCAAGTAATCTTTCATCTCGTCTGCGTCGGTGCGCGCGTTGTCCGCAACGATTATGCTTCCTTTATGGAGTCTAGGTTCGACCAGTTGAAGATATCGCATATTCTCGGTTTTTTTGGCATCCATGAAAACCATGTCAAACTGGCCTGACAGTCTGGGAATGACTTCTACTGCGTCGCCTGTTATTACTTCTATTGTTGGGGTTACCTTTGCCCTTCTTATGTTTTCTCGCGCTAATTCTGCTTCGTCCGCATCGATTTCGATGGCTATCACTTGAGCGCTGCTTTCAAGTTCTTTGGCCATCAGAATTGCCGAGTAACCGATGAAGGTGCCAACTTCCAAGACGCGTTTCGGGTTGGTTCTGCGGATGGCTTCCACCAGGATTCGGCCTCTGTGAGGTCCGACAATGGGCAGAAACTCTTTCTTGGCTTTCGCTTCGATCTCTTTCAGAACTTTGTCAGCTTCATCCAAGCTGATGTCTCCCGGCACCAGACATCGAACATCTGCGATATATCTCTAGCGCGCGTTTCTATAGGAACTGTTATTGGTGTGGGAGCTGCATGGGTCTGGATGGAATGGAGCGGCCTGTAATGCCTAGTCTGTTGAGTCAACGGCGGTGTCTTTGAATCAGTTCTTGGATATTTTAATGTGCGATGCTGGGCTGAGACACGTAGAGGTCATCGACTTGCACTGAAGTTCCTTCTAGTTCTTTTAGATGGGCTTTGACGGTTGTGCAGATCTTTGTTCTGAGCTGGCCTTTGTGTTCTGTGGGGAGCATCTGGATTTTTTGGGCCAGCTTGGGATCTTCGAGTGTGTTTGCAATCCAATTCTTGAAGTCATTTCTTTGGAGATGGAAAACCAAGCTTTCAAGGTTAACGGATTTGATTTTGTCCAGGAATTCGTTGAGGCTTCTGGCGCTTTGTCCGGTTGGTTTGCCGATGGTTTCGTAGAAATAGAAGGCTTCTTTGTTGCTTAATGTTCTGAGTGTTCTGACGGCTTTGCCTTCAACTCTCACGCTTTGGCGTATTCTCTTCTTGTTTTGTTTGGATTTTTCTGGCATGATAAGTCGTGAATTTTGTTGTTGTGAAAGCAAGATATTCTTTGTGAATTCAAAATTCACCTTTGAACATCATATTGCACGCACGTTAATGCTGGAAAAGTAGAGATTCCTAAAAAGTGACACAATAATGACAATCGATGGATGCTTGAACTTGAGGTGGATTCGTTCTTGTGCTGTTTTGGGTTGGAGGTACTCGTATTGCTGTTCGTTCATCTGGGTTATTAGTTGTCTGTCGTCGCCTGGGATTTTGAGAAGTTTTTTCTTCATGAGGAGTTTGAGGCGATTGAGCATGTTTTCTTTTTCAGCTTCCGTGAAGAAAACACCGTTAACGCTTCCGACTCGAATGGTTTCCAGCTCGTCTACTACTGCGTCTCCTACGCCTGTTTTGTCCACGCACAGCGCGCGCTAAAACAGACACGTTCTTGGCATGTGCGAAGAGTATATGTTTGTTGGCCGTCATATTGTGAATGTTCTTGCGGGGGTTGATTGATGTCTGAACAACCACTTGATTATGATCCGCAGGATTGGCATAATGTCCAAGCAGCGGACGAGATGGATGTATCCAGATACTTCGAGTATGATGACGACGCGATCTTCCAATTGAGGAAATGGCTCAGGCTGGACCAGGCTGCTCCCAAGACCATAGTGGAAATAGGATGTGGAGGCGGATACTTCACTGGAAAGCTTGTTGCGATGG